>Ga0315901_10002035_pt1 | contig 28478 bp, 25 predicted proteins | sample LakEriMetagenome_10_FD_203761 | JGI IMG/M metagenome (GOLD analysis project Ga0315901, IMG submission 203761) | Freshwater fungal communities from buoy surface, Lake Erie, Ohio, United States - Buoy 2 MA116 | ecosystem: Environmental > Aquatic > Freshwater > Lake | place: USA: Lake Erie, Ohio...
TTAAATGAAATCTAAAAAACGGGGCTCGCACTATACATGACTGGTACTCCTGTACTTATGTGAAACAGGCTGATTAACTGAAAAGATATTCAACGTCTTCGCGGGAAAGCGACTTAACAAAGCTGGCATCATCAGCGATCAGGTCGCGGGCGAGGGTGCGTTTCTTATCCTGTAACTGGAGGATCTTGTCTTCAATGGTGTCTTTACAGATCATCCGGTATGCAAAGATGTTCTTGGTTTGGCCAATACGATGGGTACGGTCGATGGCTTGTTGTTCAACAGCCGGGTTCCACCAGGGGTCCACGATATACACGTAATCAGCCGCCGTAAGGTTAAGACCCACACCACCCGCTTTCAGCGAAATGAGGAATACACGCACTTCGTCATTATCCTGGAAACTACGGATCGCTTTTTCCCTGTCCTGAGCGGAGGTGCTTCCGTCAAAATATTCATAGGGCACTTTGAGCTCTTCGAGTTTAGCGCGGATCAGCGCGAGCATACCGAGGAATTGAGAGAAGACCAGCGCCTTATGGTTGCCGATATTTTCACTGATCTCGCGGCCCAATTCCTCCAGCTTGATAGAAACGTTTGGATACTTGTCTACGTCGTTCATGATGTATGGGGAATCGCAGATCTGTCTCAATTTCATCAGACCCTGTAAGATGGTCAGCTGCGACCTCTCAATACCCTGCTCGCTGATGACCCCCAGAATCTTGTTCCTGTAATCATTCCGGAAAGCATCATAGATCTTACGCTGTTCATCCTCCATCTCACAGAACAGGATGGTTTCGGTTTTCTCGGGAAGATCCTTAGCCACCTGCTCCTTGGTTCTGCGGAGGATGAATGGATACAGGAGTTTCTTGAGGTGTTCCTTTTGCTCAGGCTCGCCGAACTTATCGATGGGTGTGGCAAATTCGTTCCTGAAGAACTCCACGCTGCCCAGCATGCCGGGATTGAGGAAATTCATCTGCGCGAAAATGTCAAACGTATTGTTTTGCAGGGGCGTACCACTGAGGCAAAGCCTGTTTTTGGATCTCATCAGGGAGGCCGCCTTGGTGACCTTACTGTGCGGATTCTTGATCGCCTGCGATTCATCCAGGATCACAAAATCAAATTCAATCTCCAGCAACATCTTGATGTCGCTTCGCAAGGTACCATAGGTGGTAATGATCACATTGACCCCTTCAAATCCTTTTTTATCCCTTGCCCTGTCGCCGCCATGGTGGATCAGGTATTTCAGCTCGGGAGTAAACTTCTTGATCTCATTCTCCCAGTTGAACATCAGGGTTGTTGGACAAACCACTATACCCTGCATCGCCCCGTTCTTCTCTTTGAGGTATTGGATGAAGGACAGTGCCTGTACAGTTTTACCCAAACCCATGTCGTCTGCCAGGATACCACCCCAGCCCACTTCACTGAGATAGTTGAGCCAGTGGTAACCGGCCACCTGATAGGGCCTTAAAATATGCTCGAGTTCCTTTGGAGGATCTACTTCATTGATGCGGTTGAAACTCCTGAGCCTTTCATAACGCTCTTCGAGTTCAATAGCCACTTCCTCTTCATTCTTCTGATCGTATAATTCGTCGATGATGCTGAGGTGGTACTTAGACAAACGGAGGTCGTTGTTTTTGCCTTCACCCACCCTGAACAAGAGGGAATATTTCTTCAGCCATTCCTCGGGCAGGATACCCAGCGAACCATCGTTCAGTTGTACAAACTGCTGCTTATTGGTCAATGCCCGCTTGATCTCAGATATACTCACCTGCTGGTCACCAAACAACACGTCTACCTTGGCATCGAACCAATCCATACCGCTGGAGATCCGGATCTTGGTATTCGGCTTCTCGGTATTGAACTTGAAGTTCTTCAACACATCGAAACCAATGACCGGCACTTCCATCTCTTTCATGGCATCGACGAACAGGAAGAACCAGTTGTTCTTCAAAACATCCGTGCCCTTTAAAACAAGAGCGCCGTTATCCGGACGAAGGAAATTGCTGTGCAGGGCTTCCAGTTTTCGGATGAAGCCAACCTCTGCCTGCTTGTTGCGGTTGATCATCATCACCTTCCCGTTCATGGGAATGGAGATATTGTCTTTGTCGTTATACTTTATTTCATACCCCTTGTAACTAAAAAGCGGGACAAACAGCAGATAATCCCCTTTTTCCTGCAACTGCAACCTGATTTCGGGCTCACCATCCTTAACTTCAAGCACCATGGCCTTATCGAACTCCACGCCATAATCGCGCGTAAGGGGTATAAGTTTTTTAGGAAGATAGTCTGCGAATTCAGCAGCGGGAACGTTGACCCGACCGCCGGGAAGAAAATCTTTCACCACATCAAAATCATCTTCTTTCTCCCAGGTATACAGCACTTCGTTGTACAGCATCAGCCAGTCACTCTGCCATTCGTTGTCTTTTAACTCGATCTCCAGTTCATTCACCCGGGCAACACACTCCACCACCACGTTTTTCTTCTCGGGGTAAACCCTGAAGGCTGGGCGCAGGGAGTCGATCGACACATCTACGGACTTCAGGTTGGCGGTGATAAAATTCTTGCCTTTGGGAAGGATGTAAAAAGGGACCTTGTCTTTGTTCTCGCGGAAGATCTTCCTGATCTTCGGCAGCATATACTCAACGATCAGGGCCTTGGTATCGTCCGCCAATTCTTCATCTTCCTGCTGGATGATATTCTCCCAAATGCCTGAGAACGGGGAGTTCCTGCTGATGAATTTATTGATCTCGGACTGTTGAAACTTTCGAAGTTGCTGGATCAGGGAACTGTCGTCTTCCGACATCCCCTCCAGGTTCACGAACTTGCCCAGGTCTATTTTCTCCACTTTGCCCGTGAAGCCCTGGGCCGCATCCGAACATTCTCCCGTCACCACATCGAGGGTAAAGCCGGGAAATATTTTATGATTGTTGTTGAAAACAATGCCGATTTTCTGTGTGGGTGGGATGATGGCAACCTCCAGTTCTTCTGGTTCAGCCTGCACCATTTCCACTTTGGGGCGATATGGATTGGCAGGAGGCACCACCCTTTTCACTGTTGGGTCAAGGACCCTGAGGAATGGCTTCCCATCCTTATAAGCAAATTCAAATTTCTTTTCCCAGCCCTCATCCTTGGTGCTGTAGCCATAGGCTTCGAGCAGTTTGTTCTTCTCTTTCTCCCAGTTCCGGATGGAATCAAAATAATTCGGCCCATAGGAATTCAGGAGTTGAACAAACAAGATGGCTTTATGGATACAGATAGGATGGTTTTCCTCTTTACACTTGCACGATGTATCGAAGTTGCGCTCATCGTTCTTCTGGATGACTACAGGGAAAGTTTCGCCGTCCATATCTAACGATGCCTCAACCCTTTCATCTTTCGCTTGTAAGATGTTCGCCTTATGGGTCCTGAGATACTGTTCTGCCAGGCTATACGCTTCGGGCGACGTAAGCATGCGGATGCTTTTGAGGTCAATATGCTTCATCTTGAGCACCGTATGCCGCTGGTGGTATACAATGCCTTTCTCCCCAAGGATATTCTTGTCCAGCAATTCCTGCAACTGGAGCAGGGCGGCTGCTTCATGCCTGCAGATATCGCCAAGATTATATGGGCAACTGCAACGGATCGACAAGGATTTGGGATCCTTATACTTTTGTACGCTAACCTTGTAATACGTGTTATAGTTGTCGTCCTTCACCCTGAAGGTCACGGAGTTCACCAACTCGTCATGCTCGATGAATTCAACATAACCAATAGCATGAATCTTCTTACCCCTACGGATCACTTCATCCGTTCCACTATTATAGATAAATTTCAAAAGGTGCGATAATGCCATATTGTTGATTACACTCCTACGGATTGTAAAAAGGGTAATCTGCAAAAGTAAAGGAAAAAAGGCTTAATCAATTATCCTTGACCTCTTTGAAATGTTCTTCCCCAGGCGCAGGAGAAACGGCGGACCATCCACCGTCGATCACCAGGGTTTGGCCAGTGATCTGGCCCGACTGATCAGACAAAAGGAAAACGGCGGCATTGGCGATATCTTCTGTTGTACCCGCTTTTCCCAGTGGCGTAAGCTTTTGCCAGGTGCGGTCGTATTCAGGTTCCATGGCCATGGTACGTTCCGTAATGGTAGCGCCGGGCGCGATGGTGTTGATCCTGATCTGGTGGGGCGATAATTCGATCACCAGGTTCCTGGCCAGCATTTGAATGGCAGACTTGGTCATGGCATATGCTGCAAGGTATTTATGGGCCTGGTTGCCTACTACAGAAGACATGAGCAAAATGCTGCCCCCGCCCGATTTGCGCATTTCGAGTGCCGCTGCCTGGACCAGGAAGAATGTGCCCGAGATATTCAGCTGCAGTAGCTGTTGCATGGATTCCGGTGTGTATTCAAAAAAATCACCGAAGGTGGTAATCCCTGCGTTAGCGACGAGCATGTCCAATCTGCCATATTTTCTGGCCGTATCATCAACCATCTTCCTGACCAGCATGATATCGGACACATCGCCCGGATAAGCCTCGCAATGCCCGCCTGCTGCACGGATCGTTTCCGCAGCAGCATGAGCCAACGCAGGATCCATGTCGTTTAAGACAACATTGGCGTGCAGGGCTGAAAGTTTTCTGGCAATCGCGAATCCAATGCCTTGTCCTGCGCCAGTGACGATGACCGTCCTATCTCTAAACATAAATGAAAGATCGGTTAAAAAAAGTATTCCCACATTCATCACATTCCCACATTCATTCCCGCATTCTCACATTACCCACATTCATTCCCACATTCATCACATTCATCACATTCATCACATTTCCTCAATGGCTGTCTCGCGTCACCACGCTCCCCGATCCGCCCACACAGAAATCCATATCGGCTCCCTGGTGCGCCTGCTGAACATGTAGCTGGTAAAGCTGGACATATCCGCGGGATTCTACTTTATGGGTGGGCTTCCAGTTCTTCCTTCTTTCGGCCAGTTCAGCTTCATCAACCAGCAGCGTCAGTGTTCGGCCAGCGACATCCAGTTCGATCCAGTCGCCGTTCTGGACCAGCGCCAGCATGCCTCCCTTGGCTGATTCCGGAGATACATGGAGGACAACCGTACCGAACCCTGTACCGCTCATGCGACCGTCGGAGACACGGACCATATCCGTTACGCCTTGCTCGAGCAGTTTCTTGGGGACCGACATATTGCCCACTTCCGGCATGCCGGGATAGCCAATCGGTCCAACATTCTTTAACACGAGAACGCTGTCTTTGGTGACTTCGAGGGCGGGGTCATCGATCCTTGCGTGATAGTCTTCGATACTTTCGAACACTACCGCCTGGCCCTTATGCTGCATGAGGGCCGGTGTTGCTGCGGTTGGTTTAAGCACGGCACCGTCCTGGCAAAGATTCCCTTTCAATACCACGAGGCCGGTATCAGGTTTAAAAGGTTTATTGAGTGAGCCGATCACGGTAGCATCGTAGCATTCGGCATCCTTATAATTATGTTCGATGGGTTTACCGCTCACGGCGATCTGCTGGTTGTGCAGCCTGTTGTGCAGTTCCTTCATCACCACGGGGAGTCCTCCTGCATAATAGAAGTCTTCCATGAAGAATTCACCCGAAGGCTGGAGGTTCGCGAGCAGTGGCACATTGGCGGAAAGCGCGTCGAAATCCTTAAGGTCGAGTTCCACACCAATACGGCCCGCAATGGCCAGCAGGTGGATGACGAAATTGGTAGAGCCGCCGATGGCCGCATTGACCATGATGGCGTTCTCGAAGGCTTCGCGCGTCAACACTTTTGAGATGCGAAGATCTTCTTTAACCATCTCTACAATGCGCTGCCCGGAATATTGTGCGAGTACTTTTCTCCTGCTATCGGCCGCCGGAATCGCCGCGTTGGTGGGCAGGGTCAAGCCCAGGGATTCTACCATACAGGCCATGGTAGAAGCCGTTCCCATCACGGCACAATGGCCCTGGCTTCGGCACATGCATGCTTCGGCAACGGTCAATTCTTCCTGGCTCATATCGCCGGTTCTCACGGCATTATTGAAACGCCATACATCGCTGGTACCGATGGTCTTACCACGATACCGTCCGGTAAGCATAGGGCCGCCCGAAACTACGATCGTCGGGAGGTCCACACTCGCTGCGCCCATGACCAGGGAAGGAGTTGTTTTATCGCACCCGCAGAGCAGCACCACACCGTCCATCGGATTAGCCCGGATGGATTCTTCGGTGTCCATGCTGGCCAGGTTACGATAAAGCATGGCCGTTGGTTTGATGAGCGTTTCACCGAGCGACATCACGGGAAACTCCACGGGAAAGCCGCCGGCAGCGATAACGCCTTTTTTTACCGATTCCGCAAGTTCACGGAAATGCGCGTTGCAGGGCGTGAATTCACTCCAGGTGTTGCAAATGCCGATAACGGGCTTGCCCCTGAACTCTTCGTCAGGAATACCCTGGTTCTTCATCCATGCCCGATATATAAATCCATCTTTACCGGTTCTTCCGAACCAGTCTTGCGATCTTAGTTTCATAGCTACAATATAGAACAATTGACTAATTAGCTCATTGGCTAATTAGCTAATTGTTTAAACCATTACTGTTTAACAAAACCAAAAGTCATCTTGCAGAGAAGAATGAGCCAATGAGCAAATTAGCCAATTAGCCAATTACTAACCGGTCCCCCACAAACTTGGGAAGCACGCTGGCTCCATCCTCGGCGAGGCAGTAGCGGATATCTTTTTCGAGGCCGAAATTGGTCAGCCTGTGGTAGTGGGTAGCGTTATTCTGCTTCATGAATTCGTAAAGGTCGGGGCGGGCTTGCCTGTAGAGATTCTGGACCATGCGGGAGCTGTCGCACTTGATATCGAAATGTTCACCGATGCGCTCGATCACTGCACCCGCGAACAGGCTGTCTTCCAGGTTCACGCGGTCTTTCCAGGCGGCGCAGCCCAGGATCACGTTCGTGTTGCTGGCCAGCAGGTGGTCGCACACGGCAGAGAGATTGGGGAACGAGCCGGTGATGATTTCCTTGGCACCATTGTCCAGCGCCATGTGGAGCAGTTTAGTGCCATTGGTTGTGGTGAGCACCAGCACTTTATCCTTTATAAAAGATGGCGGGTATTCGAAGGGCGAATTGCCATATTTCAGTCCGTCTGCCACTTTCCCGTCGCGCTCTCCTGCCGTAATGCCATCGAACTCCTTTCCCAGTTCTATGCATCTTGCCACGGTGGCCACGGGGATGACCGAGGCTGCGCCATTATAGAGCGCGGTTGCAATGGTAGATGTTGCCCGCAATACATCGATGATCACGACAATAGAATCGGATACATCGTACAAGTGAAGCAGTGCGGGTGAAAGGCAGGTATATAAGGCAGGTTTGGATGATTGATCCATATGCATGACTTGTTAGCAAAGTTGCGGTGATTAAACAAACGGGATCCTGACCACTTTCGCCTTGATCAGTTTATCCCTGATCTCGATAAAGATCTCGCTGTCGAGCGATGAATGTTCCGTTTGAACATATCCCAGGCCGATGGCCTTACCCAGGCTGGGAGACTGTGTTCCGGAAGTAACACGGCCGATCAGGTTCCCTTCCTGGTCTTTAATACGGTAGTCGTGCCGCGGAATACCTTTATCGACCATTTCAAATCCCACCAGTTTTTTCTCAACCCCGTTTGCTTTCTGCTTCTGCAGGTATTCGCTGGCGGTAAAAGGCTTGGCAAACTTGGTGATCCAGCCCAGTCCTGCTTCCAATGGCGTAGAGAAATCATCGATATCATTTCCATAGAGGCAAAAACCTTTTTCAAGTCGGAGCGTATCGCGGGCGCCGAGGCCGATGGGCTTGATACCCTGTTCTGCTCCGGCCTCGAAGATGGCATCCCAGATCTTAGATGCGTGATCGTCGATGTCTTCAAAATAGATCTCCACGCCGCCTGCGCCGGTATAGCCGGTGGCGCTGACGAGTACGTTATCGATCCCCGCAAATGTCCCTTTAACGAAGGTGTAATACTTCAGGTTCAGGATATCCATGTTCGTTAGTGGCTGGAGGATCCGGGTGGCATTGGGACCCTGGATAGCCAGTAGGCAGGTTTTAGCAGAGATATTATGCATTTCCACCTGGTCCGTGTTGTGCCTCAGGATCCACTCCCAGTCTTTTTCGATATTGGAGGCATTGACCACCAGCATATATACCTTGTTGACCTCAACGCAATAAACCAGCAGATCGTCTACGATCCCTCCATTCTCGTTGGTCAGGCAGCTGTATTGAGCCTGGCCCTGGACAAGTTTTGATGCGTCATTGGACGTTACCCGCTGGATCAGGTCCAGTGCATGGGGCCCTTTCAGGATGAACTCACCCATATGGCTTACATCAAACACACCGGCGTTGTTGCGAACGGCATGATGTTCATCATTGATACCGCTATACGAAATGGGCATATTATAACCTGCGAACTCAGCCATTTTAGCGCCAAGGGCCAGGTGTTTCTGGGTAAAAGGAGTTGATTTCATACCATCCATTGAGGGTTGCGAAGATACGCTGCCGGGATGGATGGGAAAAAGAAAAATGGGCTTGAAAGGCCGAAAACAAAAAGCGTGATGCCTTATCGGGGCCATCACGCTTTTTGCGGTAAAAACGATCGGTTATCGACCTATCCTCATAAGATCCAGTACGGAGATCATATATCCTCTTTTCCCTTTTCCTGAGCTGGCAACGGCTACTTCATCTGCTTCTTTCCTGCCCGTAAACTTATCTTTCTTCGTGTTTAGCTTGATATTGATGGTGGTATCCTTTCCATTGATCTTTATTTCTCCTCCACCCTTGATCTCTATGCTGTCGACATCTATTTTCCGTTCGCGCTTATACCTGTAACCATCGGCATCCCGGTTTCCTTCATTCTCATCCGCATCCCAGTTATCCGATCTCTTATCTGTTTTTTCCAGGCCTGAAGGTGTCATGGTATACCAGGTATTGGTTTTATAACCATAACCCCTGTCCCATTCATTATCCCAGTCGATACGCATGCCCCTGTTACGGTTCCTGGTGTTGGTGCTCACGGTAAACCAGTCAAAATCATCGACGCGGGGATCTAACTTGATCTGCTTGCCAACCGGCACTTCCACCACCACCAACACCTGCTGGTTCCTGAATTTTGTATCCTTGGTGATCACAAAACCGCTGGAGAGGAACAGGGTTGAATCTTTCTGACTGATAGGGAATTCTATTTTCTCAGCATATCCGCTTGCGTCAACAGGATTCGATGCCCTTGCAAACTTAACAATGTATGCATGGTAATTGGAGTCTTCGCTTTTGTTGATTTTCACTTTCACTGTATTCATCAACATGCTGTCTTCATCCGCGCTCAGCAGGAAGGGGGTGTCTTCCACTTCATCATCAAACCACACCATGCTATAGAACTTCCCGGGAGCCGGCATAACATCAACTTCGAGTCTGCCGTTGGCGGGGTTGGTGATGGCCACTTCCTGCTCAATGGAATCAACACGTTTAAATTGCCTGGTGATCATCGCAGCCAGAAATACGGCGCTGATCAATCCTATGGTCCAAAGGCTTCCGAACACCCATCCGAGATAGCTGCTGTTTGACCTTGATCCGATGATCCGGCGTATGATCCACACTACTGCAGCAATGATGGGCACGCCAAACAGTAAAGCGATGGTATTAAAGGCGAAGAAATTTTGCCAGAAGCCTGTCAGGAAATAGTTCTTGATATCGTACATGCCCAGCCCGATCCCGGAAAACAGGACGGCTGTGAAGGCGACGAACAGCGCGAATACGATGGTGCCGGCAATGAACAGGAAGAAAGCTTTGAACAACACACCCATCGCATGGGCAAAACCATTGCTGGCCCTGGTTGCTGCTGGTGCCACTTCTGCACTGAACGCTTTTGATCGGTCTCCAGCCTCCTTGCCAAACTCATTCACTTCTTTGCTCCATTCCTTGGCTTTCTCGCCAAACTCAGATCCAAACTTCTCAGCCCTGCCTTTCAAGCCCTGTAATTCTTCCTGCACGGAGTTCTTGATGCTTTCCAGGTCCACTTTTTCCCCACGCATTTCCAGTTTCTCTGAAGCGGTTTTTGCTTCGGGGATCACCATCCATAGCACCACATATATAAAGGCCAGTGTTCCGCCGAATCCGCTGAAAACAAAATCTGGGAAATTATTACCAAAAAACCACGCGTTATGGAACATCGAACTGATCACACTTGCGATCAAAGGAAGCGCAAATATCACCCTGGGTATCCATACGGCAATGTTGAAATAGGCCGCGATACCGCTGGCCACACCACCGATCACCTTACTGTCCGGATTACGGTACAGCCTTCTCCTCATCTTAACATCCATGCCTTTCGCTGGCAGTACGATCCAGAGAATGATATACAGCGGGATACCGGATCCGAAACCGCCCAATGTAACAAGGGCGAATAAAACCCGAACAAAAGTTGGATCTACCTTGAGGTAATAGGCGAGACCGCTACACACACCGCCCAGTACCTTATCGTTCTCATTTCTGTAGAGTGAGCCCCGGGGCTCATCGTCTCCGGCAGATGCAGAAGAAGTTGAGGTTGCACCTGATGCGGCAGTTTCAGCAGCAATGCCTTCACTGTCAAATTCTTCGGGACGCCCCATACTGTTGATCACTTTCTCAACGCCTGCTTCTGTGATACATCCTGCCTGGCCTTTCTTCAAATCTTCTGTAAATAACTCGGCGATCCTGTTCTCTATATCGTTGATGATCTCATCCCTTCCTTCTTCCTTCGCGAAATATCGTCTCAGGCTATCCGTGTAATTCTGCAATATTTCATAGGCCGATTCCTCGATCGGGATCACCCTGCCCTGAAAATTTATATTGATTACCTTTTTCATTGTCGCGATATTTATTGTGAGTTGGTTGTTAATTCTGCTGCTTGATATCCATTCTGTGTGATCAACTGAACTGCATTTGCCATTTCCTGCCAGGTCGCTTCAAGTTCTTTGTAAAATTCCGCTCCTTTATCAGTTAGCGAAAAGTATTTGCGGGGCGGGCCTCCTGTGCTTTCTACCCAACGGTAGGTCAGGAAGTCGGCGTTCTTCAACCTGGTGAGCAATGGATACAATGTTCCCTCCAGGATCTGCAGGTTGGCTTTTTTCATTTCCTCGATGATATCACTGGGATAAGCCTCGCCACGTTTGATGATGGAGAGAATACAAAACTCAAGGACCCCTTTCCGCATCTGGCTTTGAGTATTCTCGATGTTCATGTCTCTGGTTTTTAATGCTTGTTTTTAATTAAGCCCGGGGACCGGCCTTCGTTTTTGGTTCTTCTTTTGATTCGTTGATCGCCTTGTTAATTCCATCCAGTCCCCAATGCCCTATTTCCTTTCCTGATCTATTATTCTTCTGTTGTTTCCTAATGACAATACAAATCTATGGCATTATTTAGTATTATGCAATACATAGTACAAGATTTTTTATAGTAGCGTCTGAGACATAGTAGTCTTAGTAATATATCTATTTGATTTTCAGTAATTTAGAAAAAAGGAGAAGTTCGGAGCATTGGATAAGCGGCGCGAAGAAGGGATTGGCGGCAGGGGGCGAATAGACCAATTGGCTAATTGGCTAATTCGCTCATTGGCTGATTCAGAAGTTCGGGGTGAAAGCTGTTAACACGGCCTAATCAGCAAATTAGCCAATAAGCTAATCAGCTAATCCTATCAGATCCCACAGATTCCCGTAGAGATCTGCAAAAACTGCCACCTTCCCATACTCCTCTACACTAGGCTCGCGAACAATGCGGATATCATGTTCCAGAAGGTTCTGGTAATCGCGATCAAAATCATCCGTATGCAGGAATAGAAATACGCGGCCACCAGTCTGATTACCGATCCTGCTGACCTGCTCATCGCCTACTCCCCGGGCCAATAGAAGACAACAGCCCCCGCCTTTTGGCCTGACCAGCACCCAGCGTTTTGTTTCAGACAACTTGGTGTCCTCAATGAGATCAAAATGCAATTTGGTGGTATAAAACTCAATGGCCTCATCATAATCCCGAACTACGATGGCAATATGCGCAAGTGTCTGTTTCATGGATACTTTCTTATTTAGTTATTTTCAATGTCACCTCATCACCAACCGCAGGAAGATCATTGTTGTGATAAAAAGAAAGATGAATGTCCCCCACACTGGCATAATACTCGTAACTGCTTCCGAGAAAAAGTTTCTTGGTGATCCTGGCCCCTACCCCTGTTTCATCAGGCGATAGTTTGATATCCCCGGGTCTGACGATTGAGGAACCATCTATCGATGCTCTTTCGTTTGAGTCAGACATGACCAGGGCCAATGCCGGTGGCAGCAGGAAATATTTTCCAAGCAATCCGGCCGTATACTCATTCGTCGGATATCTGTAGACAAACTCAGGGTGGCCCTGCTGCACAATGCGTCCTTCCTTCAGCAAGATCAGCTGGTCGGCCCAGGGTAAGATATCGGAAGGTTCGTGAGAAACGAGAATCGTGCTAATACCGAGCCTGGTGCTAATATCATGGATCACCTGCTTCATCGTCTGCTTGTGGATCATGTCCAGGTTAGAATACGGCTCATCCAGTAGCAGCAACTTAGGTGAATTCACAAGCAGCCGTGCTGTAGCAATCCGCTGCTTCTCGCCGCCCGATAACTCGTTGGTTCTGCGGCCCAACAGGTGGTCGATCTGGCAAATATGAAAAATATCGGTGGCCTCTGATTCGGTCAGTTTATTGGCATACTCGAGGATCTCGTGGACCCAATAATTGTTCCGCAGTTCAAAATGCTGGGAAAGAAAACCAATGTAGGGATGCCCGGCAATAAGTTGTTCATCGGGTCCGAGAACTCGTTTCCCTTCAAACAGCACCCGGCCTTCATGGGGTTGGTCCAGCCCGGCAATGACCTTCAACAAGGTACTCTTCCCGGAACCGGTTTCACCGGCTATGGCAAGATGCTGGTCCGCAGCATGTTCAAAGGAGATCTCTTTCAAAATAAAAGCATCGCCCTTCTTCCTGCCAATACCTTCTACAGATAACATACTGTGAAGATACTGGTAAAACCTGCTTACTGGAAAATGGTCCAGGGATCAACACCCTACAAAAATATAATCACCCTTATCCTCATACCTGGTCTGTTAACGATGTTCCTGGTAGACATTTGCAGGCAGGGCAACAGCGAGTTGCTGGTATTCTTCACCCGACAAACCGTCCAGCCCATGTAAGATCTCTTTCAATTGCTCCACCGTACGAAATCCTACCACTGCAGCAGTTACTGCAGGATGATGCAACACATACTGAAGCGCCAGCCCCGTTTTTGTTCGTCCCAAAGCTTCGAGCGAAGCCAGGGCCTCAGCCGCCTTCCGCACTTCATCCTCACTTCTGTTCAAATAAGGCTTCGCCGGTTTACCTGCCAACAGCCCCTGTGCAAGTCCTCCTCGTGCCAATACGCCAATGCCATGATCCTGTAACAACGGCAGGCATTCTTCCGCGGGCCTCTGATCCAATATACTATACTGCATCATCACACTGCTCAGATTGGACCTTTCCACCCATCTTCGGATCACGTTCGGACGAATAGAAGAAATGCCATAATACCTGATCTTCCCCTGGGCCTTCAATAGCTCAAAGGCTTCAATGGTGTCATCGGTAGGATCATCTAATGTTCCACCATGCAGTTGATACAAGTCAATGCGATCGGTTCCCAAACGGGCAAGGCTTTCCTCCACAGCCCTGATGATATATTCCTTCGACGGATCCCAACTCCAGCCTGATCCATCGGCCTTCCATGCATTGCCCACCTTAGAAGCAATAAACACCTTATCCCGCTTCCCTTTCAGCGCCTTTCCCACCAATGCCTCATTCTCCCCCTTGTTATACAGGTCCGCGGTGTCAAAAAAATTGATACCTGCATCGATCGCCTGATGCAAAACATATTCGTTGTTGTTCTCCGGTTTGAGCGACATACAACCGAATGCGATCCGGCTGATGTGCATATCCGTATTGCCCAGCTTGAGGTATTCCATATAAATCTGTTCCACCCTTAAAAACTTCCCTGGTCCACGTCCTTCATAAACTTGATCACACCGGGGATATAGGTCTTCTGATCGTCGAACTGCGACAAATGACTTCCATTGGGACAAAGTAAAAATCTTCCTTTCTTCACCTGGGTGGACATCCATTCCATATACTTCGGATCCATGGTATCATAGGTTGCACCGATCACCAGCGTGGGCACGCTGATCTTTTGAATATCCTTAGAGCGATCCCAGTTCTTTATGGATGCATTTCCGGTTACCCCAAACTCGCTGTAACCCTGCATGTACACATAAATATTCTTGCTCAAATGCTTAAACACCCGCATCACCGGCTCCGGCCACTGTTCCACCGGCATTCTCAATACATGTTTCGTGTAATAATGCTCCGTGACCAGGGCTTCATACCTTGGATTGGTAAAATCGCCGCGGGCTTCCATGTTCTTGATCTCTTTCAATACCGCTGGATCCATCTGGGGACCCAACACCTCTTGCGCATACTTATTATACTCAGGAATACTGGCCATCATATTCGATATCACCAATCCTTTAAGATTGTCCTGATACTTCAAAGCATATTCCATAGCCAGCATTCCTCCCCATGATTGTCCCAACAGAAAGAAGTTGTCTTTACTCAGTCCCAGCGCTTTTCGAACCTGCTCTACTTCCTCTACGAAATGTTCTGTTGTCCATAAAGTAGAATCATTGGGTTGATCGCTGTAATAAGATTCCAGCTGGTCGTAATAGATATACTCGATCCCTTCAGCAGGCATATAGCTGTCGAAGCACTCGAAAAACTCATGGGTCCCGCCAGGGCCTCCATGGAGCATGAGCAGTTTGATCCTGGGATTATTACCCACCCGTTTGGTCCAGACCCGAAACGTCCCCTTGGGCGTAGTGATGGGGATCATCCTCACGCCTCCCGTGAATTTTTCGGTGGAGTCTATAACCGTGAAATAAGAAGTTGAGGCTGCCGGCTCTGTTTTGCTGCCCGTACTGCAGGCCGCCATGGATAAAAGGATCGTGACCAGTTGAAATGCTTTCTTCATGTTCCTGAGATTTTGGAGCATATAAGCTACGATTTTTTCAGGTACACGATCCAAATTGGAAATGAGTCAAAACCTATTTACAAGAAAGGTTGCTGTGGCATCATTAGTCACAGCAACCTTGCTCGTTTTATTCTTCTGAAAACGCCGGGTAGCTTATTTCATTTTGGGCAGTTCGTAGGTGGTGAAAATGCTCTTCTTGGCAACTGCTTTTTCAACCTCATCCCATTTGCGCGGAGCTGCAACAGAGATGTTCTCGCAGGAGTTCTTACCAATGATCACGTCGTCCTCAATGCGGACGGCAATATCCCACCATTTCTTATCGCAGGGGCTGCCTTTCGGAATATAGATACCAGGCTCAACAGTGATCACCATATTCTCTTTTAATGGCCCACCGTTGTTTTTATCATGTACGTCCAGACCGAGATGGTGTGAAACACCATGCGGGTAGTACCTGCGTACATCTTTTTTGTCGGTAATGATGCCCAGTTTTAAAAGGCCTTCAGCCAGTACTTCTGTTGTTGTGCGGTTGAGGTCCTGCCAGGGCGTACCTTCTTTACAGATCTTAAATACTTCTTCCTGCGCTTTATACACCAACTCGTAAATGGCTTTCTGTTCGGGCGTGAACTTTCCGTTGGCAGGAATGGTCCGGGTAACGTCAGCTGAGTAACCATGATACTCCGCGCCAACGTCCATCAGCACCAGTTGATTATTAACCTTCGTAGCGTTGTTTTCTACATAATGCAGGATACAACCATTTCCGCCTGCCCCAACAATGGGTGGATAGCCTTCGTCTTCAGCGCCATATTTCTTGTGTACATACAGGAACAATCCATGCAGCTCGGATTCAGAAATACCGGGCTGGATCGCCTTCATTACTTCTTCGTGGGCAATGCTGGACAGGTAGACCGACTTGCGCATGATGGCCAGTTCTTCAGGTGTTTTGATCTCACGTAATGAACCTACTAGCCTGTCGTACCCCTCCGAAGGGATGGTAAAATCCTTCAACTTCTGCTGCACGGAAACAAGTGTTGCAGAATCTGGCTTATTGATGAGCTCGTTGATCAGGGGATCTGCAGCAAACACGGGATCGTCAGCTGTGGCCATGGCTGATTTCATATTATTCACCACGCGGGCCAGATTGCCCGGGTTAGTCCTGTTCTTGATCATGCTGTAAGCGGCATTTAGCCTTTTGTTCTCTGTTTCACCAAGTCCTGCTTTCGCCCTGAACTGCCTGAAGAGGTTGTTCACCATATCTTCCCCGGCATTCACCGGTGACTGGTACATGACCTGCATCTTAGATAGATCAAGCGGGAAATTCTTGAACTCGGAGCTGTTATAGACCTGCTGAAACCCCAGCTTTTCCTTTACTCCTTCCACACCCAGGCGCCTGCCGGTCCATTGCTCCATCAGCGCATTTCGTTCCCTGACGAACATGATCTCATTGTATGTCTGGTTGCCGTTTTTCTGATCCTCCTTAAAGATCAGCAGCATAGATTCAGGCTCTTTATAACCGGAGAAATAATAGAGGTCCGGGTTCTGGTGAAATACGTATTCAACGTCGTTCGAAAATACACGTTGGGGGAAAGCGAAAACGGCAACTACTGAATTGGCCGGCATCCTTTTGCGCAATTCGTCACGCCTTCCTTTATGGAAGGAGGCGGGCAGGTAATCGGTGGGCAGGTTCTCCTGCGCTATTACGGACACAAAAGAGACAACAAAAACAAGTGAAATAAAGAATGACTTCATGCTTGGCTGTTTATTAATAACGCAATTCGCGTCAGGGTTCAAATATCGTTAATCGCAATGTCGCTGCAAAATGCACCCAAAATTGCGTTCTGCCTGACCATTTATCCTTTTTTAGGAAAATTACTCCATCGAGGACCTGCATCTCAACGTTTCATGATCCACAACAGGGCACTGGGAAATCTTTTTGCCCAGGCTGGCTCGTTATGCTCAGCTGCCGGGTCGGGAATAAAGATGAACTGTTTACCTTCTTTGTAACCCTTCATGCTCAGGGCATTCAGCATCTCGTCGATCCCGGGCTGCAGGAGTTTCTCGAGGCCCAGCCCCCCATTATCAATGTAAAAAGTGACATTCTTTCGTTTTGGTTCAGCTTTGACGGTGCTAACGTAATTCCAGGCGTCTCCCTTGGGCAGTTTGAACGCAGGCGACATACATATGGCCTTTGAAAAAATGTCCGGATATTCCCATACCAGCATAAATGAAAGGATACCTCCTGCGGATGACCCCCCGGCTATGGTGTGTTTTCGGCCGGGCTTTGTGCGGTAGGCTGAATCAATAAACGGTTTGACCGTTCCCACCACAAATTCCATATAGGTCCTGCCCAGGTCACCGGGTACATACTCCCTGCTTCGTTCAGGGGTGTTATAAATACCCACCACGATGACCGGTCCGATGATGCCGCTGCGGATCAAACTATCGGCGGATTCATCGATCTGCCAATCGGCCCCAAAAGAACTGGTAACCGGATCGAAAACATTCTGTCCATCCTGCATATAGATGACGGGGTAGTTTTTGCGCGATGCCTCATAGCCAGGTGGCAGCCATACCACCAGGTCGCGGTTCTTCAATCCAGGACCCTTCAATTCCCTGTGGTATTTCACGTTCCCGGTAATCTTCCCCTTCGGAATGGGTTTGCCGGATGCCCAGAACCGAACTGTATCCCTTATTTCGTCCCGCAGCCTGAAATTCGGGAAGGGCTTACCATCAGGCTGGACAGCTTCACGATTCCAACTTCCAAGCGTGTATTTATACTCGATCGGCGCAGATCGGTCGAGCATGACCCTGAGGGCCCAGGTGTGATCACCTTTGAATTGTAGTTGAACTTTCGCGGGATTCCAGTTCCCCAGTGGGGCGGCAGATCCCGAAATATATACTGTAGCCGTATCTGGTAAGGAAGGCGCATAGACCTGAAACTGCACTTCTCCCTGCTGGGCATGAGTATTATGGGCGCAAAGCAGGATGGCAAACAGGAATGACAACAGCTTGATCCGCATGTAATGAAGGATGTTTTTTCTTTCTAAACCGGGGCAGCATCGCTGCGCTTCATAAAACGAACCAGGCTGACCAGTGACACCAGGGTCCAGCAACCTTCAAGGATCACAAAAGGCAGGTAGTCCAGCATAACAGATGCGGCACAGGCGAGGCCTGCACCAAACACATTCAGCAGCAGGTAGAGAACCCCTTCCTTTGGGATCCTGTTGTAAAGGTTCAGGAAAAACGCCACCAGCAACATGGCTACTCCCGCTGACCCGATCCAGTCGGTTAATATCATATAATGTTGTTGAAAACGTGATCAAACCGCACTTTCTGCATAGCGCTTAAAATTATCCAGGATCGCCTGCCAGCCCTGGCGCTGCAATGCTACATCATGGATATTCTCGGCCTCAAAATGTTCAGTCACTTTAGTGCTTCCATTCCCGGATTCAAACACCAGTTTCACTTTCCGTGCGTCGGCAATGGTATAAGCGATCAGTTCCTGTTCCCGCACCTCATCGAACTGCCCTTGGAAATCGAAACCCATGCTTCCATCGGTTGATTCCATCCTGTACAGGAAAGATCCGCCGGGCCTAAGGTCCAGCATAGCCCGATCTCTCAAAAAATTTCGTAACCGCCAGCTTATTGTTGACATTCAGTTCGAGGATATCCGCCACTGCTTTCTTCTTATCGACGGCATTATCGTAATACGATTTACAGATCTGGTATCCCATGAAATATCCAAGATCGGCATTCTCTACTGTATTACCATTATACAACCAGTCCCTTGCTTCTGAACCAAACATCTCTTCACGAAACTTCAGCCATAGCTCTTTCTCGTTTGCAGCGCCATAGATCATGTAAGGTGAGGAAAATTTTCGTTGTGTGAGGAGCTCCGACAAAAAATCTGCGGCACCTTCTTTGATGCAACGGGGCAGCAACATTTTTGTATAGATGTTTTTCTGTTGGATATGAACCGTTTCGTGGGTGACCAGGAAAATAATGTCCTGCTGCCCGGAAAAAACCTTCTGCAGCCAGGTATTGAGTTCAGTAGCATCCGTATTCTTGTCGGACGCTGCGATCTCAGCGCCGATCAGCACGCGCTCGCCCTGGGTAGTGCCCCCCGAGTTCAAACAACCGATGGTGAAATAGATCTCCGGCTGACGGAACGAAGGATACATTTCCTTAAACCGGATCATGATCTTCTCCATTTCGGTTGTGTACCGCTGGATCTCGAGCGTCTTCGCTCTGACAGAGTTCCAAAACCTCGGATAGCTGCTGATATTCTTAAGATGGCGGGATGCTGTGTGTTGTCTTAAACGCATAAAATCCCTTAACCCCGGTGTTGCCTTGTCGAAATAAACGGTTTGGATGATCTGTTTTTGAAGCGTGGTATCATTTACCTTCAGCAGACTGTCGTACGCAGCCCAGAAATTATCAATGTCACTCGTGAGAACAGAAAAGTTCACGCCCTGTCCCCTGCACGCCATCGAAACGAGGAGCAGGGCCAGGCCGACACAGATCTGCCTGCACAAGTGAATAAATCTTGAACCATTTTTCACATCATCCATCTTACTGATCTTTCAATACTTTCTCCATGCACACACTGTTCTCTACGCCGGCGTATTGACCATAATTGGGAATTTTCACGTAACCCAGCCTGGTATACAGGGCGATGGCCTCGGGCTGCTTTTTTCCGGTCTCAAGCACCGCTTTATTAAATGAAAGTTCTTTGATCCGGTGCTCGAGTTCACCAATGATCCTGGTAGCCACAGCTTTCCCCCTGTAATCTGGAAGGGTGTATATCCTTTTGATCTCCATGGCTTCATCAGAAAAAATCTTGAATGCTCCGCAGCCAATGGGGTGATCCCCGTCATCGGTATTCGAGGCATCTATTCTGATCATCCTGATGTCCATGCAAGAAAATTACAGGCTATTGAATCTACAATTTATGTAAAACTATTCTGTCCAAGGTGGCCGGGGATGGAATAAGATGAGTGCTCAAAGACGCAAGAGTCCGGCTTTATATAAAGTGCTTACTGGTTTATTATCCCAGAACAATTCAAAGTCTTCCAGGCCGGCCCCAAAGTAATCATCCTTGACCATTTGCCAGGTCATGGGTTCAGGTAAGCTCATTAATTTCTTGAGGATCCCCACCAGCCAGTTGCCTTTCACGGGATCAACATTGATGGAAAGCGTTGATTTCTTTGTCTGGAAGCTAAGCGTCATTACCTCCCAGTGATTGCCTTTCTTCGACTTCATGACGATCTCGGACTTCGGCAGGTTTCCCAGCCACACGATCTTGTTGTTGGGCGAAGTAAAATACTCGGGCTCGTCAACCGCTTTGATGATAAAATCAGGGGCTATCGTTGTCTTTGGCACTTTGAAGTCGAACCATTTCTGCAGGGGATAATCGAAACAGGTCCCGTGCATATAGTTGAACAGGGCTTTCTTCAGGCCAAATCCAAAGCTTTCATGATCAGCACCGCCGGGATCTTTATGGTCAATATCGTTATTGGCAAAGCTGCCAATGGTTTCAGAAACCTTTCTCACTGCGTATTTGGCAGGATGGAGTCCCACCGGGCTGTGGGCGGTCATAGTAAACAAATGCCAGAACGCCGATTGAAGTATGCCGGCTTCGAAAAGCTGGCGGACCATTTCAAGGGAGTCGATGGTTTCCTGTTCCGTTTGGGTTGGGAACCCATACATCAGGTACGCGTGCACCATGATGCCTGCCTCCGTGAAGTGCTTGCTGACCCTGGCCACCTGGGCCACGGTGATCCCTTTCTGGATCAGTTCCAGCAAGCGGTCGGATGCCACTTCAAGTCCACCGCTGACAGCGATGCAGCCGGATGACCGCAACAGGAGACAGAGATCCCGCGAAAAACTTTTCTCGAACCTGACATTGGTCCACCAGGTCACTACGAGCCTCCTTTTGATGATCTCGAGAGCCAGTGCACGCATCAGCGCTGGCGGTGCCGCTTCATCCACGAAATGGAAACCGTTCTGTCCGGTTTGCGCGATCATCTCTTCCATCCTGTCCACCAACATGGATGCTGTGTTCGGCTCATAGTTCCTGATATAGTCGAGCGAGATATCGCAAAAAGTGTATTTGCCCCAGTAACAACCATGGGCCATGGTCAGTTTATTCCATCGGCCATCGCTCCACAGGCTGTGCATGGGGTTCACCACTTCGATGGCCGAGATGTACCCATCAAGCAGAAGATCAGAGTAATCCGGTGTACCTACCTGTCCTTGCCGGTAATCCTTGCATGACGCGTTGTTGATATAGGCAACCTTCCCATCGATGAGGGTAAACGTCCTTTTGAGTTCCTGCACTGTTTTTTCACCGGTGATGTGTGCAAACAGTTGTTCGATGGGCGCTTCCCCATCGTCGAGGGTGATGAAATCATAGAACTCAAATACGCGCGGATCGGACAGTGATCGAAGTTCTGTATTGGCAAAGCCTCCACCCATGACCACTTTGCAATTTGGATAATGCTTCCTGATCCACTGACCACAGCGCAGGGAAGTATACAAGTTCCCCGGGAATGGTACAGAAAGTGCAACCAGTAAAGGCTGAACCAGAGCCATTCTTTCCTCCAGGATATTGATCAGGATATGATCGAGATAAGTGTATTCCTGTTGCAGGGATTGGTACAATTCGTCGAACGAGTTTGCCGATCGCCCCAGTCTTTCCGCATAGCGGGAAAAACCGAAATGTTCGTCCACGGTATCCTTGATCAGGTCGCTCAGGTCTTCCAGGTACATAGTGGCTAAATGCTTGGCCATATCCTGGACACCCATGCTTCCGAAGGCCCACTTCAGGTCATCCAATTGGGAAAAACGACTGGCTTCTGGCAGAAACTCCCGTTTACAAATGAGGTGAGCCAATGTGGGCCGTTTCCCCTGCAGAAACAGGACTACATCGTCGATGGTATTGATGTAATCTTCCCTGAGGGTGAGCATGCGTTCGATGTTGGACGAATAAACCTGCTGTTTTGCGTCGATGCTGTCGAAAAGCTGTTTCAGCCCATTTTTACAAAACAAGGCCAACGTCACTTCAATGCCGAAGTCTGCCTGGACGGAGTGAATATTCTTTGTATTCAGGAACCCCTTCAGGTACGCAGTGGCGGGATATGGTGTGTTGAGTTGGGTAAACGGTGGCGTTATCAATAAAACAGGTGCTTGCAAATCGGCTTCTTTGTACAAAAATAGCGTATTTACTGCAGGGGCATGATGGTTCCAGCCATCTTCAGGCTTCAACATCTCTGCAAAACAGATATTGGGCGGAGCTGCCTGTAAATCCCGGGCACCTCCCACAAATTGCCTGATTTACCGGAATCTTTTTTGGAGGGAGATGAGGATACCGCTGGCGATGATGCAAATGATCCCGAGCAGGGACAACAGGTCGGGGAAAGCATCGCCCAGCAGAAGGCCGAATATGAGCGAGAAGATGATATTGCTGTAGCCGATGGCGGAGACCAGTCCGGGCTTATCGGATCCATACGCCAGGGTGACAAAATACTGCCCGAATAAAGCGGCAAGCCCCAGCACCAGGAGATATCCCCATTGCGTGAGGGTTTCAGGTAAAACAAAACTTATGATCAACAGTCCGTCTTCCGGAATACCACCAACGTGGTGTAGCAGCAGGGAAATTCCGGGCAGGATAACGCCGGATAACAGGAACGCCAGTACGATCACCCGGTTGTCGTAATACCTCGCGATACGCCCTACGGTAAGGTAGGCCAATGCTGAAGTAACACCTGAGATCAGCCCGGCAAAATGATAGTACCATGGGGATCCGCTGAAACCGGGTTTATAGATCATCAGCATGCCCAAAAAACCGAGTATAACGGCAAAGAGTATGCGAAAACCGTGGTATTCCCTGAACAGGACGAATCCGAACAGCGCAATAAAGAGTGAGGAAGTGAGGTTGTAGGTCATGGCTGTTCCCAATGGCATGTGCAGGATACAATATAACAATGTGTACAGGGCGGTGGTGCCCATCAGCCCTCGGAACACAAGCCAGTTCAATTTTCCGCCGGCCTGTTGGGGTCTGCTCCTGATCAGGCTGACCGAAAGGAAGGCCAGTCCGATGGCATTTCGGTAAAAAACCAGTTGACCCGCGTTAAATTGGCCTTTCAACAGTTTCGCGGCTGCTCCCATGACAGAAAATCCCAGCGCGGCCAAAAGCATGAAGATGATCCCCCGGTAGGGACCATCTATCAGTGATTTGGCAGAATGGCGAAACAATTTGCTCATTGGCTCATTGGCTAATTGGCGGATTCTACCCAATTTTCATCAGTCGTTCTACCGCCATCTCCAGGGTCTCATTCTTTTTCGAAAAACAGAACCTCACCACCTTATCGTCTTTCCCGTTCTGGTAAAATGCAGAAACAGGAATAGTAGCCACGCCATACTCTTTGGTGATCCGGATCGAAAAATCCCGGTCGCCCTCATCGCTGATCTTCTCGTAAGTGCCGCAAATGAAATAGCTGCCATAGGAGTCCTGCAGGGTGAACCTGGTGGCTGCCATCAACTTGATGAAATGATCCCGCTTCTCCTGCAACTGTGAAGACAATTCAAGAAATGCTGATCTGTTCTGCAGGTATTCGGCCAGCGCCACTTGCGTGGGCGTAAAACAACTGAAACAATTGAACTGGTGCACTTTCCGGAATTCCTTCATCAGGTGTTCCGGCGCAACTGCATAGCCCTGCTTCCAGCCCGTACAGTTATAGACCTTACCGAAAGAGAAGCATACAAAGCTTCTTTCCAGCAGGTCCGGGTATTTCAGGATGCTTTCATGTGGAACGCCATCAAAGATCAGGTGTTCATAGACCTCGTCGCTCACAATATAAATCCCGGTCCCGGACACAATTTCACGCAGCGCAAGGATATCCTCTTCCCTGAGCACGGCACCTGTTGGATTGTGGGGACTGTTGATGATGATGGCCTTTGTTTTGTCCGTGACCGCACGCTTAACGGCTTCCCAATCCACCCCATATCCGGGCACTTTAAGGGGCACCAGCACCGCCCTGGCACCGTTGATCTCAATATTCGGCACATAGCTGTCGTAGCAAGGCTCCAGCACGATCACTTCATCACCAGGTTCAAGGATGGTGGTAAATGCTGTGTAGATCGCATATGTGCCGCCGGGCGTAATGGTGATCTCGCTTACCGGATCCACAGGCGTGCCATAGAGGAAAGCGATCTTATCTGCTATGGCCTCCCTCAGTTTGGGCAGGCCTGCCATGGGAGCGTACTGGTTGTGGCCGTCGGCCATGGCCTTTGCCACCAGTTTATGTAGTTGTTCGTCCATGGGGTAATCCGGAAATCCCTGGCCCAGGTTGATGGCACCCACCTCGGTAGCAAGGGTGGACATAATGGTGAAGATATTTGTGCCAACATTCGGAAGTTTGGAAGGTAGATGCATGATACTGTTTAGATTTGCCGGCAGGTATCCGCGAATGCCATTCGCGGAGCCCGTCGGATGGCAAATTACTGAAGACGCATCACCTTTCCCCAAAAAACACCTAATTGATGCCAACCTCATTTATACTGGAGAGATTTGACAACGGAATGCATTACATCCTGCTGGACAAAAAACATCTTCAGCATTATCGAAGTTTAAAAACAAAAGGCTCCAGGGTAACAGCCACATTCTCCGAAGATGATTCAGCGTATCAGTTTGAAGTCCCGGAAGAATTTCAAGAAGTATTATCGTCGGATCCGGAGGCTGAAAAAATCTTTCATTCATTAACGATGGGAAATCAAAGGGGCCTGATCTACCTGGTAACTCAGGTAAAATCCGTAGATAAACGAATAGAGCGATCACTGAAAATCGCCGATAGGATCAAGCACGGAATGACATCCCCAAAAACAGTCCTGAAATGACAAAACGCATCCTACTGCTCGCTGCTGCAATATGTTTACTGGCTTCCTTCTTCAATGTAACCGGGAATTTAACTTTCGATGTACATATTCACGATACCTTTTACGTTATCCCGTATAAGCACATCCTGTTCGTTTTGGGATCGCTTGCATTGATCATCGGGTTGATTCGATTTCGCAAGGAATAAAAAACTCATCTTCTTCCAATAAACCCCTCCACCATGGGCGCAACGATCGCGGGGCTTTCCTCCATGGGAATATGACCAATGCCCTTTAGTATAGCAAGGGTATCATTCACCAGATCCCTTTGAAACTTATATGCGTGGGATACAGGGATCAACTGGTCCTGATCACCCCAGATCACCAGTGTAGGGGCGGTGATCTTTCGAATCAGGGTCGTGTCGGACGACTGGGGCAGGTTGATGCGTGTCAGCATGGCCCCGCGGTTCCCTTCACGTATGGTCATATCCCGGTACACCTCCACCAGGGAATCCGTAACCAATGCTTTATTGCCATACACATCCTCGAGGCTTTTGCGAACGATGTTCCTCGGCGTTATGATCTTGAACAGCTGGTTGACCACGGGTATCCGCGCGATCTTAAACGCAAGCGCACCTTTGGCATTCGTAATCGTATAACCCGCAGGGTCTACCAGGATGAGCTTTCTTACCGCGTCTGGGTAATTTGCCGCATAGGCAAAGGCGATGGCGCCGCCAAGAGAATTACCAGCCAGATAAAATTCCTTCACACCCAACTTATCGAGAAAGGAATGAAGGAAAGAAACATAAGCCTCAATGCTATAGTCATTAGTGGGAGATGGCCCTGTCAATCCAAATCCAGGCAGGTCCATCCGGATCACACGATGTTTATCTACCCATACCGCCGCAGTAGCATCCCAGGTTTGCAGGAAGGAAGAAGTGCCGTGCAGCAACACAATAGGCAGGCTGTCTGCGGATGGCCCCTCATCGCGGTAATGCACCTGCATGCCCATGAGATCCATAAACTTTGATGGCGTTTGGGCATATCTGGGCTTCAACTGATCAACGGGAACATCGGCCTGGTAGTTGAAAGCCACCAATACAACCAGGACAAGCAGCAGCGCCCCAATTATCTTAAAAATCTTATTCATCATGTGATGCTATTCCCCAAGGTTTTTGTTTACACGCGGAATGAGATACATCTCTGTCTGACGACCATTGATATACCGGAACTTCTTTCCATCCCAGTATCCATCTTCTTCCAGCATGATGCGCACTTCCTTCTTCCATTCAGGGATCATGGTGGCGGCATTGAGTTCGATGGAATAGGCCGTATTTGGATAAAGCGGGTAATCACCACTTCCAGGCACACCGCCCTGCATGTCCCACATGCCGATGGTTGTACCGGCAGCATGCCCATGGGTTCCCAGGGGATGGGTATAGATACTGGGCTTGATGCCTTCCGATTTTGCCTGGGCCAATGCTGCAGCAAGTATTTTGTTTCCGGTGGTCTCTTCCCGGAACTGCGACGTCAGGATATCCTGCAGGCGATTTCCACTGGCGAAAGCTTTTCTAAGGCTCCCGGGCAATTCCGTTTCTCCCGGTCTCAGCACATACGCGTGTTGTTGAATATCCGTGTTCAGCCTGAGATAGGTGATGCCCACATCGCAGTGTAGCAGGTCCCCGGGCATGATCACCTGGTCCTTCGGCCTGTTTGAAAAACTGCGCAGGTGTTCAAAATCCTGCGGATCGTTGCGCTGCACATCCACCGATGGATGGAACCAGGTCGCGAGGCCCATCTCTTCATACCTTTTCCTGAACCACCACACCACATCATCCGTAGTGGTGACGCCTGGCGTGACTACTTTCTCCGAAAAAGCCTCGCTGATCAGGTCATGCGTGATCCGCACCAGTTGCGAGTAGATGGCCATCTCGCGTTCGGTCCTCGTCTCCAGCCAGCTGACAGCGAGGTTCTCAGCCGAAACGATTTTTTTGGCATCGCCCCCGAGTCGTTTTGAAAACTCCTGGTACTCCGTATGGTCGATCCCGTCGGCATGCCCGAAATCATTCGACATATTCACGCCGATCTTCTTCGGATTTCTTTGTTTGACAATATCGATCAAAGCATCCCACTGGTCTGGGAACTTCTGCTGGTCCCAAGCCGATTTGATGGTTTCGCCCACATTGTATCGTGCAATGGCCAATTTATCGTACTGCTTTTTAGCAGGATCGTTATAGAACACGATCATGGTCCGCCGGCGTGCCGATAACCAGGTGGCAGGGAGGAAGGTTTTGATGATGGGATCTTCATTGTATTCGCGGGAGATGATCACCCACATATCGATACCGGCTTTTTCCATAAGCCGCGGCAACAGGGTCTCCACCCTTTCCGCAAGGATCTCATCCACCACAGTGGCCTGCTCGCGGGGCGACAACACCTGGGCCCGCATAGTGAGACCTGAAAGAAGGAAGAGGAAAACAAAGATCTTATTCATCATAATGGAGGTTTGATCTGCTAAAAAAGCGCTACACGCACAAGAGGCAAATTAATGAAGAGTCTCCATTATCTTTCACACTACTGTATTAAAACCTAATCTCTTGGAGACTTCAGTTCAGTTTGACCCACACCACCTTCAATTGCTGAGCCGTACATTCGAAGGATTAAGCGAAAACGCGTTATCGCATATCCTGCAGGAAGGTAAAAAATACCAGATCGATCCGGGCGAATATCTATTCCGGCAAGGCAGTCATGAAAACACCTTGTATATCGTATTGAGCGGACGCCTCCGGGCTGTCTTGGAAGACCATCACGGCATCCATATCCTTGGGTACATTGGCGTTGGTGAGCCCGTTGGGGAATACGCCATGTTTACCAACGAACCCAGGATGGCCTCGGTACTTGCCATCCGAAAAACGATGGTTCCGGAAATCACCAAGGAAACTTATTTCAACATCGTATCGCAGAATCCTGCTTTTGCCAGTACACTCACCAGAGTATTGATCAAACTGATCAACAACAACATACTCGAGTAAAACAGAAGCGGGGCACCTAAGAACATCGCCCTGATCAATTTGCAGCCCGAGAACGACCTGGGCGACTGGACGAATGAAATGGAAAAAACACTGAAGGGAAACGGTATTTCCAAGCAGGTATTCAACAACGGCGCCCTGCCTGAAGACCAGTACAGGAAAATTTTCGATACGCTGGAACAGCACAACGGACTTAACGTAATGGTTTGCTCGGAAGCATACCCGAACTGGCCTAAACAATGTGTGATCTATGCGGACCTGGTGATTGTGACCACATCGTTTTCCAGGGATACCGACCTGTATCAAATTGAAAAGACACTTGACATCTACTCAAAAAACATCACAAACAAGAAAACATACATGGTGTTCCTGCACGAAGGCGATGCAGCTATTCCAAACCAGACCAGTCGCTGGCTATCACAACGAAAGATCAGACTTCACCTGCATGTACGCTGCAACCATACGGGTGATATCAAACGGTTCTGCAGGGTGATTTCCAACCAGGCTGT
>Ga0315901_10002048_pt1 | contig 28364 bp, 34 predicted proteins | sample LakEriMetagenome_10_FD_203761 | JGI IMG/M metagenome (GOLD analysis project Ga0315901, IMG submission 203761) | Freshwater fungal communities from buoy surface, Lake Erie, Ohio, United States - Buoy 2 MA116 | ecosystem: Environmental > Aquatic > Freshwater > Lake | place: USA: Lake Erie, Ohio...
TTAATCAGGATCCATATTTGTCAACTCGTAGAGGACAATATGCTGAAAGAAATGCATTGGATTTACCATTCTTACATCGCTTTGATTTTTCAGTAGCTCAAGATGTATTTGTAAACATTAAGAAAAAAAGAAACGCGTTTCAAGTTCGTTTCGATATTCTTAATTTTGGAAATATGTTAAATAATAAGTGGGGTGTTTCACAACGTGCTGGTGCTCCACAATTGTTGAATTTTGTAAGCCGCGACGCTGCAGGAGTTCCAACATATCGTTTCGCTACTCAACGTGATGCTACAAGTACTTACTTAGCTAAAGATACATACCAATACAATTCATCTGTATTTGATGTATGGACTGCTCAGTTAGGTATTCGTTATACTTTCGGTAAGTAACATTATAATTCCGAATATTTATAGGTGACCTGGTCTATCCGGGTCACCTATTTTATTTATGCCAAATTTAGGACAATACATAGCTGAAGTATTACTTGATGAAAAACGTTATCAAAATGTTGATGATGCCTTTGAATCAATAGTTGCTGCTCAAAAACATAAAATACAAAAAGCAGCAGAAATATTTAATGTACCTATTCCTGATGTTGAATATGCTTTTGTAGCAGGTAATATTGTTGTATTAAGTGATGATGTTTGGCAAAAACTCGAAAACAGTAAATCATTTAGTTTCAATGGTAAGGTAGGTGAGATTGAAGACGGCATACCAATGGTTTTAAATTATGATAAAGACAAGTATTACTTAATTCACGGAGATCGTTTATTAGCGGCTTTTAAAGCACAAAATAAAATACCTAAAGTATTAATGGCAACATTAAATTTAGGTCAACCTAAGCAAACCAAATTAATGGAAAGTGAAACAGCCACTATTGGTGAGTTTATAAAATACGCTATCAAAAACTTGGGAATCCAGAATCCTCCACGTAACTTATCCCTATCCTACGATAACGCTAAGGCAAAAGAGATGAAAAGTTTTGGTTATTTTAATCCAAACGAAAATAAAATATGGGTATACGTAGGAAATAGAAACATGGGTGATATTTTAAGAACATTAGCACACGAATTAGTTCATCGCAAACAAGACGAAGACGGACGTATTAGTTATGAAAGCGGAAAAACTGGTTCTGACATTGAAAACGAAGCAAACGCAATGGCTGGAGTATTATTAAGAGACTTTGGCAAACAACACGAAGAAATATACCAATAGTTATGTATACAATTTATTGCGACATGGATGGAGTCCTTGTCAATTTTGAAAAAGGTTATAAAGAACTAACAAACGGTATTACACCTCCAAAAACTTTTGACGGTAAAGCAGATTTCTGGAAACCTATTAATGATGCTGGTGCTTCATTTTGGGCTAACTTAGATTGGATGCCTGATGGAAAAATATTATGGCGTTATATTAAAAAATATAACCCTAATCTCCTATCAGCTCCCTCTTGGGATCCATCATCTAGGGTAGGTAAAGAAGCTTGGGTAAAAATGCACATACCAAATCAATATAAAAGATTATTATTGTATCCTAGATCACAAAAACAATTGTTTGCAGGTGAAAATAGAATTTTAATTGATGATATGGAGCGTACAATTGCTGAGTGGAAAGCCAAAGGTGGAATTGGTATCCATCACACCTCAGCCGCTGATACAATTAAACAACTCAAAAAATTAGGTTTATGAGTGATAATATGTTAAAACGCGAGTTTAAGGAACGTGATGTTCAACGAATGCGTAATATTATTAAAAAGGAATACACCGCTAAAACAGTAACGCAAGTAGGTTATACTAAAACGCAAACTGAGCATAAAGAGGGCGATGTATGGGAAGAGAATGGTAAAAAATGGACCATTAAAAACGGCATTAAACAAACGATAACGCGCTTTGATGAATTAAAAAAGGTTATAAATTTACCATTAACTTGTCCTAGTTGTGGCAAAGCCATGAAAAACGACAAGTTAAATAAGAAAATGTGGCCTATACATGGTAAGTGTTTTAATTGTGTTATTGTATACGAAACTGAGTTAAAACGCCAAGGTAAATTCGAAGAATACGCTAAAAATTTAGTTAGTGGAGGAGTTAAACAATATATTAAAGATCTAGAAGACGCTTTAATTGATTTTAATAATGAATTAGACGATCAATTCGTAACTGAACAGGGCGATATTGAAACATGGAAGGGTAAAGGTGTTGATAAAGAGAAATTCACCAAAGAGGTACAGGATCATATTCAGGAATTGAAGGACACCATTGCTCCTTAATATTTATTGGCAATCATCTGTCAATAAATGAATAGCGATAATATTTACACAGTCCTCATGACGGCTATCACAGTATTAGGTAGTGCCGCAGCCTTTAGATTTTATGAAAAAAAGTCAATGCGCAAAGAGCGTGATGAGGAATTTATTCGTCACGATTGCAAAGATCGTATTGCTAAATTAGAAGCATTATTAACAGCATCATCTAAAGAAAAAGATGAATTACGTGCATTAGTACTTAAACTAACGGAACAAGTAGCTGAATTACGTACCAAAGTTGAGTTTTTTGAAAAAAATTCTAAAAAATGATTAAATTATCTGAACTCATACTAAAGGAAGGACCAGCTATTTACCCACCAGATCACAAGCCAGGTATGCGTGTAACTAAAGGTGGTTCAATGTGTGCTAATTGTGAATATTGGGTTGCTGAAGGTAACAAATGTAATAACAAATATTGGTTAAAATGGCATGATGGGAATGAAGAAATTCCTTATCCTGCTGATGAATATTGCTGCAATTGGTGGCATTCAAAATAAACAACTATGATTAAATTAATTGAACTATTAAACGAAGACGAAATAGATGAATATGACGTCGAGAATGAACAAGATATAAAAGAATTTATTGAGTTCATGGAAGCCTATCAGCAAGAACTAAACGAAGCTGATTGCGACTGTATGTTAGAGGCTAAGTATCAAGGCCGTACAGTACCTTTAGGTAAGCCAATGCGTGGTGATAGTAAGAAATTTAAGGTATATGTTAAAAACCCTAAAACAGGTAAAGTTGTAAAGGTTAACTTTGGTGCTAAGGGAATGAATATTAAGAAAAATAATCCTAAACGCCGTGCTGCTTTTAGAGCAAGACATAACTGTAAAAACCCTGGACCACGTACTAAAGCTAGATATTGGTCTTGTAGAGCTTGGTAATCATGATTAAGTTAACGGACATAGCAAACGAAATTTTAAACGAAGATCGTTGCAAACGTATTGCTGATCGTCGCTACGATAAACCATCTGCCTACAAATCAGGTGCTATCGTACGCTGCCGTAAAGGTAATATTTGGAAAGGTGTTAAGGAAGAACTCGAACAATTAGATGAAAAACAAAAAGAAACCCTTCGCACTTGGTTTAAGCGTAAAGGTGCTACTGGTAAAGTAGGTGGTTGGGTTGATTGTAATACATGTCGTAAAGACAAAAAAACAGGTAGAAAAAAATGTAAACCTTGTGGACGCCAAAAAGGTGAAAAGCGCTCTAAGTATCCATCTTGTCGCCCAACACCATCTCAGTGTTCAGATCCAGGTAAAGGTAAATCATGGGGTAAAACAAAGTAATGAGACCAATAGATAAATTCATATTACACGTTGTACACAACTTATTTCCTCTAAATGAATATAGTGAAGGGGCAATAAAACAAATCATGCAGCAATATCGTGAAGAGGCTGATGATTTAGATATTGAAATTACTGATGATCAATTAAAAAAATATATTGAGCGTTTTGATGTTATTAAAGCGGGTTTAATTAGTAAAGGTAAAACCACAGATATTGTAAAACAAGGTGCTGGTGGTAAATTAGAGGTTATACTTCCATTATCTAAACTTATTAAACTTGTTACTGCATCTAAAGGTGCTGATATTGAAGATGAAAAAGAAGACAATACACCAGATGTAGTATACAGCGATAATAGTAAAACTATTTGGAACGGATCTAAAGAGGGTAATTGTATTACCTATGGTAGAGGTGAAAAATGGTGTATAACAAGAGGATCATATAGTTCTTATCGTTATTCTTCTGATAGAGGATATCCTACTTTCTATTTAGCTAAAAATAATAATTTAGCTGATTCTAATCCATTAAGCTTTGTTGCTATACAGGTTAGAGACCCAGAAAGAAAAAATGATGATAGCAAATATGTTTATACTGGTCGCAATAATAGACCATATGAGTCTAAACCAATGTCTTTTAGTAAGTTAACTTCTGAAATACCTTGGTTAAGAGAGATTCCTAACATTGAATCTATTTTAAAATATATTCCTTTAACTAGTAAAGAAAAAACAACTCAACAGTATAAATTTGGTGCTATTAGTATTAGAGAATGGACAAAATTGCCATTTGAAATTAAAAAACAATATCTAGTTATTAGAAAAGATAATTCAGATTTATTTTCAGATATAGATAGAAAAACATTTGTAAAAAATTATCTACCAGAATATCCACAGATAGCTGAATTTATAGCTATTACTCCTGATATTATTAAGCCAATAACTTTATTAGCTAATTTAGAGAGTTTTACTCCACAAGATAGAAAATCAATTACTGCTAATCTACAGGGCAATATAGATACAAACTATCTTGATCAAGAAACTTTACCATTTAGTATTAAAAAATTATTAGTTACATTAGGTAAATGGGATATAAAATCTAATGAACGCATGTATGTTACTAAAGATGGAAATGCTATCGTTAAATTAAAATTTTCAGACGATGATGTTTCTATTGGATTGTATACAGAAGAGGATGATTATCCTAAAATTAAATTAAATCAGCGTACATCAAAATATTTACTTGATTATCCTGAATTAGATAAGATTCCATTTAACACAATGTTAAAATTGGTATCTAAAGATGTTATTAGTAAAGAATTACTTGACAAAGTAATAGATAATGCTAAAAAAGATCCTAATTCAGCAATTATTATTAAAACATTAGAGGATGGAACTGATGTATTAGTTGATTCTAATTCACTTGTTTCATACAAAATTAAGGATGATAAGATTACTAAAGTACCATTTAGTGATGAGGATGTTCAAAAGATACTTGCTGGTGAAAAAGATAATGAATCATTCCAACAAAATGCTCTTAGTATTTTAGATGATGCTGTTAATGATAATAAAGATCTTCCTGAATCATTAGATAAAGAAGCATTTGTTTCTATAATTAGTTCTATACCTTATAGTAAAAGAAAAGTAACATATGGTGATACTGCTTATAATGTAATTATTCCAAAAAATAGTGAACACTCTTTTGTTCTTAAATCTGGTGATACTAAAGGAGGAAGTTATGGTAAAGTAGGTTTAAGTGCATATACTTTAGGTAATGAAGAGAACTGGAGGCGAATGAATAGATATGGACAGGTATTACTTGAAGAAGATTGGAAAGCATATTTTGATTTTTTAAGAAACCAAAATATTGTTTATAACGATAATGAACTTATTAATACTTTAAAATCAGGATATGGTGGAAATGCAAGCACTAAAAAAGCATTTATTAAATCTAATCCACCAGTAGATCAAAATAATCGTTACGCTCCTGTTGTTGCTGATGTTGGGGGTGAAATATATTATCTACTTTTAAATAAAACTAACCCAAGAGAAAGCTTTAAAATATCTGATAATTCAGGTAAATTAGTTAAAGCAAATGTATCAACTAATTTAGCAACTAGATTATTAGGTACAACTACTACCCCAGCTGCTCCTGGTGCTCCAGCTGCCGCCACACCAGCTGCTGCTCCTAGAAGAGGTAGACCAGCTGGTGGTGGACAACCACGTGCTGCTGTCCCTGCTGCAGGTGGTGGAGATATAAATGTACGTGAAGTTATGCAAGAAACTGGATTAGATGCGGCATTTTTACGTTTGCCAAGAGCTGATTATAGAAGATTAAATGTAGCAGATGCTGTACGTGTTAATCCAAATGGTGATAGAGGTGCTGCACGTCGTAATAACCAATTAGGTAATAGAGGTCGTGTTGGTAGAGTAATATCAATAGGCTCAAGTAAAATATATATCATTAGATTAGCAAACCAACAAATAGTAGCATCTATTAATGTACAACCAGGTAATAGAAACTATCTACTTACAGGAAATGAAAATGGTAATGTAATGGTGCCACTTAATTCACCATCTGACTTGTTACAAGCATTACAACAACGTAATTTGGCAGAGATTCATAATTACCTTGTAAATGAGTATCTTGGTGCTAATCCAAATCACTTAACAGAATTTAAACAATTACTTCGTAAGCATATAAATGAAAAGAAAAATGAACAAAAGTAAATTAAAAGAAATGATCCGCGAGATCATTGAAAATGTACTTAACGAAAACGCTTCTGCTCCTAGCAAACCAAAAGAAAAACCAGGACCAGCTGTAGCACCAGGTAAGCCAGGTGAAAAACAAAAACCTCGTCGCCCATTAGGAAATCCTAGTGTAAAGCCTGCTCCTAAAGCCACTATGAGTGAAGCTGAAATGCTAAAGAAAATTGTTAAACGCTTTAAGTCTAAAAAATAATGGCACGTTTAGTAGAAGTAGAATACGACAAAATATTTTCAGCTAAAACAATGGCTTCCCTAAAGGGTAAGTCAGGTGAATCATTGCGTTCTATGCTTGGCAACAAGGACTTGATGCAAACATTAATGCGCTCACAAGCATTATTAGGTGAAATTATTGAAGCTGAAGAAGGATATCGTGATGAGCTTGAAATGGTAGCTGCTCAAATGGTAACTGATGCTTATCCAATTATTGACTATGCAAACATCAAAATTGATGCTAAGATAGTTGGAATGGGAGATTTAAATATAGGAATGGGTAATGATGAAGAAAGTTTAGATAATATACCTCAAGAAGCTGAAAAAGCCAAACGCCGCATTATAAATGGCATTACACAGGGCGCCTCTATTAGAGGTGCCTTTGGCTTTATGTTATTTAAAGAATATTTAGACCAAATCAATCCAGAATTAGTTGATAAATACGGAGAAATACTTAAATTAGCATTTGGTATTTACGATGATGAAAATGCTATTGCTATGATGTTATCAATGCTTGCACAAGGTCAAAAAATGCAAGGTGGTGAAAGTGAGATGGAATATGATGAGGAAAACGATCAATTCGTGATTAAAGCTCGTGCTATTTGCTTCCCAATGCTTGTACATGAAATTGTAAAAGGATTGTACGAGATTGTTGGTACTGAAGGATTTGGTGCTGATAAAGAAAAAAATCAAGCTATTGTAGGTGCTGTAGATAAATTATCTAATGAACCAAACGATTTACGTTTTGGTAAATTCTTCTACGATGCTATCTCTAAAATATATAACGACAGCGATATCGATGATGCACGTGTTCGTGAATTATTCTTTGCTGAAGTGTACAAATTAGATGAAAATGATTTCTTTTCATTTGTAGAAAACGCAGTTAATGATGAATTAACATCAGCTCAATTAAGCTGGGCAACTGGTACAATGAAAGACATAGCTCGCGATTTAACCAAAGATGACACAGGTCTCGAGGATTTAGATTAATTAACATATTTATATATATAAACAACAACAACTATGAACTTAAACGAAGTACGCGCAGCGATCCGTCAAGTGATTGCTGAAGAAATGAAAAAAGGTGGTTTACCTAAATCTGGTGGTAAATTAGTACACCTTAAAAAAGAATTAGCTGGTCTAAAGAAAATGAAAGAATCTTTAGGTCAATACCAAATCGCTGAAGGTGGTGAGACATCATCATTCGTAGCTGAGTATGCTCATATGCAGAAATTCGTAAACGAATTAGAAAAGATCAAGGCTGCACATAGCAAATTAGCTGAAATGTTAGATACTCAAATCTCTGAGGTTGAAGGTAAAGTAGCTTCTGAAACTGAAAAGATCAAAGAAATGATGGGTCTTATCGAGAAAGCTAAAAAAGAACCTAAAGCTAAAGCTGAAAAAAAGGCTGATAAAAAAGACGAGAAGAAAGAAGAGCCTAAAGAAGAGCCTAAAGAAGACAAGAAAAAAGAAGACAAAAAGAAACCAGCAGCTAAGAAGTAATGGATAACGCTATTATTGGACAATTTGTATCTGTATTAATGGCTTCGCGCACGCAGGCCCATATTTACCATTTACAAACACCATCATTTGCCGCTCATAAAGCGCTAAATGAATTCTACGATAATATTGTAGATTTAATTGATGGGTTTGTTGAATCTTATCAAGGTAAATACGGAATTATTACAGGATATACCAATGTTGCTTTGCTTGAATACCAAAGCTGTGATGGAATAAAAGCGTACTTCACCACACTTTGCGCATTTATTGAAAAAAGCCGCTCAATAGTAGCACAAGATTCTTATCTTCAAAATCAAATTGATGAAATGGTTGCCGAAATTCATTCTTTACTATATAAATTGCGCTTTTTAAAATGATAAAGTTACTTGATTTATTAGAAAAAAAGATGACTCCTGGTGAGAAAAAAGAAAAGGAGAAAATCATTAAGGGCATGAAAAAAGCCAAAGGCGAATTTAAAAAGCTTTATGGTAAAGATGCCGAATCAGTAATGTATGCCACAGCCACTAAGCGTGCTATGGATGAGGAATTAGATCCAGTAGGTAAAGAAGATGATGATATTGATAATGATGGAGATACTGATAAAACAGATAAATACCTTCTAAATCGTCGTAAAACGATTGCTAAAAATATTAAGAAAGAAGGTGCTGATCATGAAGTATCAATGGCTGTATCTAGCTTAAAAGCAATTGCAGAAGCAATTATTGAATTAAGACAAAAACTTGGTAACCAAGAACGCAATATCCCAGGATGGATTCAAGACCATATTGCTAAAGCTGAAAACTATATTGAACAAGCTGCTCAAGGATTTCATGAATTAAAAGATGAAATGAATGAGAATGTTAAGATAAGAAAAGAGCCAGCTGGATTTAGAGGTGTTGAAAAAATTGTTTCATCTAAAGATAAAGCTGCTGTTGAACAAGCAGTTGCACAAATAGAAAGAGAATATCCAAGTGCTGGTTACGGAACACATTTAAAGAAAATGTATCAAACACCTAGTGGTGTTTGGGTAGCTGTAGTAAGACACTCTACAACATCAGATTAATGAATAAAAAGTTATTATTAGAAAAATATATTAAAGTAGCAGTACGTAAAGCACTTGCTGAACAAGAAGCAAAAGAAAAACGTGCTACTAGATCGATGTACTTAGTATATCGATTTCCTGGCTTGAAAAAACTAATGGAGGATTTAATGTCACCATCATTTGGTCGTTTTGTAACCGATGTTGATGTTACTGCTCCAAAACCAACTACTTTTGGTGTTGAATTAATTAACGGACAAACATTTTCCGTTAGATATGATGGAAGAGGGAAATACACAGTTAAAATAGCTGGTAAAAAATATAATGTACAAAACTTGGGGGAATTAGAACGTGCTCAACAGGCAGTAGCTGATGTATTAGAATTAAATTACGCTATTGAAGAAAAAGAAGGTGGTGGAGAAGAGAAAAAAGATTCTGGCGCTGAAGCATTTAGTGCCGCTACTAATGCTCCTGCCGCTGAAATACCTGCTGAGACACCTGCTGAAACGCCTCCAGCTGAGGAAACACCTCCAGCTGAAGAGGAAACTCCTCCAGCAGAAGCTTAATTATGACAGTTATAGATAAAATATTAAATGAGTGGTCGTATCGTTGCCACGATGGGATTGTTGATATCAGAAATCCTAAAAAACTTTCTGTTTTAAAAGAAATATTAGTTGAATATAAGATACTAACTGAAGATATCGATGATGATATCTTAAATGCTTTATCTAGATTAGATCCAAACGATCCTAGAAAAGAAAAAGTATTAACATATCTTGCTGGTGGTGATGATGAAAAAGACAAAGAAATAGAAAAATTAAAACAGCAAATAGGGGGTTCTAAACAAGAAAAACAAGCTATAATTAAAAAATTAATAGATAAAAACATCCCTGAAAAAGTATCTAGATTTATTGTTTTTGAAGCAAATGAAAGTGAAGAATTAGAAAATCTAAACCAGTTAATAGACAGTTTAGAAAAACTAGAAAAAGAAGGTAGTTTAAAAGAAAAAGTAGGAAATCTTGCCTGGATAAACGATATAGTATCAGGTCAATCATCTTTAGGAATTGGTAAAGGAGAAATATTATTAGCTATAATATTAAATGATGGAAAGCTATCCGAAAAAACATACGGGGATGTTCAGTTTAATGGTGAAAACATTGAAGTTAAACAAAGTAGTAAAAGTGATAAAGGAACATATTTTGGTGCCATAATTTCATCTTTAGGAAGAAGTGATGATTATAAAATAATGTGGAATTTACCCCTTCCAGATGGTAAAAATTTTAAAACAAAATATGGTTTTGAAGGTCAACTTTCAACTTGGACTCCAATATGGAAAAAATATAAAGATGTTTCTGATAAAAAGGGTTATATAAAAGATTTAAAAACTATAATGGACGAAGCAGGATTTACTGAAGTAGATAGTATAACTGATGCTGATTTTAAAGGTAATGCTTCTGACTTTTATAAAAAAATAGCATATTGTTCTGTAGGTGATTATTTAAGTGATAAGTCATTAATACTAATGAATAATAACTTAGATTATATATACTTAAATGAAGATGGATATAAAGATGCTATATTAAATGATCCAAAAATATACGCTAATAATGCTTTTAGTCCAAGAATATCTTATAAAGAAAAACTAGAAGATGAACCGGAAAAAGCAGCAAAACCATCAGCAGCAGAAAAGGTGCAACAAAAAGTTAAAGAAAAAGAAAAAGGAATAGAAACAGAAATAGAAAAGGATCCAAAAGCACAAGAACTTAAACAAGCAGTTGAAAAAGTAGAACAAGAATTAAAAGATAAAAAGAGTAAAGAACCAAACAGGCAATTTAAGTTTTTAGAAGATGAACTTAAAAAAGCAAAAGACGAATATCAAAAATACGTTAATACACGTAAAGCAGAATTAAGTAAAGTAAGAGAAGAACTTACTAATTCTATTCTAAAGGCATTTACAGAAGAATAAAGGTCAAAGTAAAATTCATACATTTACAGTATGAATATTTTTTATATAGATTCGGATCCTGTTATAGCAGCACAGCAACTGGCTGATGATCATATTCGCAAAATGCAAATTGAATCAGCTCAAATGTGTTGTACTACCCACTGGGCAATAGGTAACGAAGCACCATACAAAAAAGCCCACTACAACCATCCTTCAACAAAATGGACACGTGAATCAATTCAACATTATCGTTGGTTGGTTGCTCATGGTTTAGAAATTTGTAATGAATTTGTTAAACGTTACGGTAAACGTCATAAAACACAAGATATACTTGAGTGGTGTCGCGATAATGAACCAAATATTCCAGATAATGGGTTTGCTCCTCCACCACAATGTATGCCTGATGAATATAAAATGGAGGATACAATAAAAGCATACCGCAATTTTTACATTAAAGATAAAATAGGAGTAAAAGGATTAGGATGGAAGAAAATGGGAAATCCACCTGAGTGGATATTTATTGGAAACATATAGAACAGATTCATTGCCTGTTCGCTCAAAAGAGATAAAACTGGAGTAGTGGCCCACCCAAAAGGTGGGCCACCTTATTTGTAATGTCAAAAATAAAATCGTATATTTAATTAGTATGAGAAATCAATATCAAAAAGCAATCAGAAACTGGAATAGTATGATTAATAATGCTGTTCCTGCTGAAAGTAAAATTAAAACACCTAAAGTAATTATGGAAGAGGTAGTAGAGGAAAAACCAAAACACATTGTAATTGTGGGAGCTGGTGTAGCAGGTATTAATGCCGCTACTAAATTAGTTGATAATGGCTATCCTGGTGAATATATTACTGTTATTGATAAAGGTAATGACCCACATAACCGCTTACCTGAAGAGGTAATGACAGGAATGCTTGGTGCTGGTGGATGGTCTGATGGTAAATTAACTTATCACACAGCAATTGGTGGTCAATTAGCTAAGTATTGTGGTGAGGAAAAAGCAATGCAGTTAATGGATCAAGTAATCTCTAATTTTAGACGTTTCCACCCAAAACCAGAAGAAATATTCATGTCTGATCCACAAAAAGAGCCTAAATGGATTAAACCATACTTTGGTTTAAGAATGTTTCCTGTATGGCATATTGGATCTAATTTCTTACACGAGATTGCTAAAACATGGTATCAATATTTAATTAATAGAGGTGTTAAATTTGAGTGGAAAACTGAGGTTGAAGATATTGATTTTAATGATAATAGAATTTATACACACAATGCTGAATTAAAATATGATACTTTAATATTTGCAGTAGGGAAATCAGGTATTGATTTTGCTCAAAAATTATCTGATGAATATTCATTTCCAACTGAACCTAAATCAGTACAAATTGGTGTTCGATTTGAAGCACCACAAAAATATTTCCAAAAATTAATTGATGTATCTTATGATTTCAAATTATATCAAAAATTCGATAATGTATCTCTCCGTAGCTTTTGTACTAACAACAATGCGGCTTATGTGGCTGTTGAGGAAACCTATGGCGATGTTAGTTACAATGGGCATGCTAAAAAAGGAAAGGAATTTGAAAATCAAATGACTAATTTTGGTATCCTAATGGAAATTAAGGGTATTGAAGATCCATTTAAATGGTCACGTGATGTAGTACAAAAACTCCAAATTAATGGCACAGGATTATACTACTCACCTAATAGAACTCGCAAACCAGGATTAACATCTGAAAGTACAACAGTATCAGCTACACAAATTGATGATTTAGGATTATTTAATAAGGTGATGGATGGATATGATCAATATATTTTAGATTTTATTGATCAAATGAATAAAGTATTTAAATTTGGTGATGATTGGGGTATGTATATTCCTGAGGTAAAGTATCTATCACCTGAACCACTAGTTAACTACCATAACTTATCATTAAATCAGTTTCCAAATGTACACTTTGTAGGTGATGCTTTATCAGCTCGTGGTATTACAGTATCAGGTGCACATGGCATTTATGTTGCTGAAAAACTAATTCAACATAAACATCTTGTAGAACTAACACAATCAGAACAATATTAAAATAAAAAACATGACAAAACGACTTAAAACAGAAGACGGAAGCATAGTATACTATTCAGAAGGTAAAATGCACAATTTTGATGGCCCTGCCTATATCCCACAAGGCAATAAACGTGCTGCTGAATATTATTTATTTGGAATTAAATACACTAAAGTACAATGGGAAGAATTTAAGAAAGATGCTAATGGACTTCCATTTTACAAAACAGCTGTTGGTAAAGCATCAGGTGCTAGAGTTTAAGCAGAATAAAGGTTATATATTTGTGTTATGAAGTTTGAGCGCAAATATGAAGATGATGATACTATTGAAACGTGGACGTTTGATTTAAGTAAATTTAAACAAGGTCCAATTGAGGTAGATATTAAGTATAAGGCTGGTGCTGAAAAACGTATTAAGCAACGTGCTAAAGAGGCTAAGCAAGAAAAGAAAATAGCACGTCAAATGAATAAAATAAATAATAAAAATAAATGAAAATAGGATTAGTTGGTACAATGAGTGTAGGTAAAACTACATTAGCTAAAGCATTAGGTGAAACTGATCGTTTTAAAGATCATAGTGTGCAAACAGAACGCAGTAAATACTTGCGCGATTTAGGTATTCCACTTAATACTGATTCAACATTAAAAGGTCAATTTGTATTTTTAGCTGAGCGTGCTAGTGAATTATTTCATGATAATATTATTACAGATCGTACAATTTGGGACGTAGCTGCATTTACTTTATCAGCAAAATCAATAAAAGATTGGGAAAAGCGCGATTTTGTATCAGCAGCTATGCATCTTCGTGAACAATATGATGTGGTTATTTATGTATCTCCTGATGGAGTTAATGTAGAAGATAATGGGATTCGTGAAACTGATGTAGAATATCGTAAAAAAATTGATATTGTTATTAAAATGTTGCTAGAGGAATACAAACCTACTAAATTAATTACTGTTAGTGGTACTACTGAGCAACGTATTGCTACAATTTTACAAAATATTTAATATTTATATGCACAACACCAACGAAATGAAAAGATCCGAATTAAAAGAAATGATCCGTACCGCTATTGCGGAAGCTATAAATGAAGATGCAGCCGCTGACAAAGCAGCTCAACAAGCTAAAAAAGCAGCAATTGATAAAGAAATTGTAGCATTACAAAAAACTAAAGCTGAATTAGATAAAGAAACTTCTCCATTAGCTGAAGAAAATATTGATGAATTAGCTAACGTAGCTGTACGCTACGAGCTAGCACCTGATGCAGCTGCCGCTGATTTTACAGGTAAAAAAGCTAGAATTGTTGCCGCTATGCAAGCTACAGAAGAACCAATGTCAAAAATGGATGTAGCTGGTGCTTTAGGATATGATAAACAAAATCCAATTAATGCTGATTTTATGGCATTAGTAGCTGATGGTACAATTGTACCTTCAGGTACTCAAGCAGCCCCTCGTTTAAATCGTCCTGCAGCTACTGAACCAGAAGCTGGTGAAGAAGAAACAGGCGATGAAGATATTGTTGCTAGAGATTTAAGTGATGAAGAAATTGAAGCATCATTTGCTAAAGCAAAAAGAGCAGGTGAGGAAGAGCCTGAAGCAGGTGAAATTGAAAAAGCAGATGTAAGTGCTGCATCAATGTCAGATGCAGATTACGATGCTTTTATGAAATATACTGATTTAGAAGGTCGTTTAGCTAAAGTTAAAAGTGATATTTTAAAAACTAAACGTACAAGAGGTGTTGCTGGTGATATTGCTGATCAACCATCAAGTGATTTAGAAAATTTACGTGGATTGAAAGCTAGAATACAAGCTAAAATGGATGATTTATTAGCTGGATCTGAATATTTACAAAAACGCCAATCAAAAATTACAGGCAAACCAATTAGTAAACCAGAACCAGAGGAAACTGAAGAAGAACCATTAGACGAATGGACTAAAGGTAGAATGCAGTATTACGCTGGTATTAAAAAATAAAATATGAAAAAATTTGTTTTAGCTATTGTTGCAGCTGTTACATTATTTAGTTGTAAACCAAAAACAGAAGACATTAGTAAAGCAGTAAAGATTCATGAAGGATCTTTTGCTTTTTGTGGTGCCTCTGGAGCAACACCAACAGGAAAAAAGATTATTGTTCAAGGAGTAGAATATAATGAAGGATGTGCTATATGCCCTGTATTAACAGGACCATCTATTTCTAACTTAGCAATGGAAGGTGTAAGTGGTACTTTTGGGGAATTTAATGTAAGTAAAAATTTTCAAACTCCTGATGGCACTAACAACACAGTATGGTCTTTATTTTGGTATTATGATTCAACAACTTTAGTACCTCAATTTAACCCATCTACTAATGAGTGGGAATTATTACCACCTATTAATCGTGCCTTTATTATCAATCTTGATTCCGCTAACACAAGCGAAAGTAATATGTTTGCAATGCCTGGTGTTATATTTGATACAACATCTACTGGTATTGTATTAGCAAAAGTATATGGCCCACTTAATGAGGCAGCAGTACCATTACGCAAAGCTATTCCAGTTGAATCAGGAATGAAATCCATAACTGCAGCTAAAGAAGGTTTCCCTTACCCTGTAGGGACACCAGTTCCTATTAGTGATTTAAGTAAGGAATTACAGAAAAAAAATAAATAATAAAATATGAGTCAAGTTAAAGAATTTGCTAGAGAAAATAGGAAAACAGTATGGTTAGCTTTATTGTTGCTTTTAGGATTTTTTATCTATGGTAACTTTACTAACAATTATCATAAAAAAGAAATTAAAGCATTAGAGACAGAAATTGCTGTTGTACAAGATCAATTTGAAGAAGCATTTAACGAAAAAGAGCGTTTTAGAGATTCATCTATCGCTTATGAGCTATTAGCTGAACAAGCTGGAGATGAGGCTGATGCTTTTAAAGCTAAAGCCGCTAAAGAACGTAAAGCAAAAGAAGAAGCATTAGCTGCTCTTCGCAACTTACCTAAAGATGTAATTGATACCTTCTTCATTAATCGCTATGTTAATGTAACTAAATCAGACATTGGTTTAGAAATTGACAAAAATGTAGGTAACGAAATTATAGTTGAATTAGTTGAAAAAGATCATTTAGTAGGTGAATTAGCTACCGCTGAAAATTTAAGCAATACATTAGGTGTTCAAGTAAAATCATTAGAAAGTTCACTTATGTTTTCTAAAGCAGCATTATCACAAGCCGATTCAGCAATTGCTTTTAGAACAAAACAATTTGAATTATCACAACAAGTAAGTGATTTACTTAAAAAAGATTTAAAAACCGCTAAAAATAAAGCCTTTTGGAATAAATTCAAAGGCGCTGGTGTAGGTGTTGCCGCTGGTGTAATGGTTGGTTTATTAGTTAAATAATTTCCCCTTGCATACCCATGACTAGCCCGTCCGTTAAGGACGGGCTTTTTTGTATATTTATATATATGAGTCAACAAGCCCAAATTAAAGAAATAATCAAGGCTGAGTACATTAAGTGCGCTACAGATCCTGTGCATTTCTTTAGAAAATATTGTTATATCCAACATCCGCTTAAAGGAAGAATATTATTCCATTTATACCCTTTTCAGGAAGATGTGTTAAGTGATTTTAGAAACAATCGTTTTTGTATTATTAACAAGTCACGTCAGTTAGGTATCTCTACTTTAGTAGCTGGCTTCTCTTTATGGACAATGTTGTTTCAAAAAGATAAAACTGTATTGTGTATAGCCACTAAACAAGAAACTGCTCGTGGAATGGTTGAAAAGGTACAGTTTATGTTTGATAACTTACCTGCTTGGTTAAAAGGTAACCAAAAACCTTTAGCTAATAATAAATTATCGTTCCAGCTAGCTAATAACTCTAGAATAGTAGCTACATCAGCTGCCTCAGATGCAGGTCGATCTTACTCAGTATCATTATTGTTAGTAGATGAGGCTGCCTTTATTGAGGGTATTGATAAAATTTATACAAGTATTAAACCAACCATTGCAACGGGAGGTGGAATTATTGCATTATCCTCTCCAAATGGTATTGGTAATTGGTTTCATAAAACATATACTGAAGCTGAAATTGGCAAAAACGATTTTAAAGCAATTCGATTACCTTGGAATTTACATCCTGATAGAAACGAGCAGTGGGAACAAACCGAAAGAGCAAATATGTCACCACGTGAATTTGCTCAAGAATATGATTGTGACTTTTTAGGATCAGGTAATTCAGTTGTTGAACCCGACTTATTATCATTTTATGAACAAACGTACATCCAGGAACCTATCGAACGCCGCTTTATGGGTGGCGACTTTTGGATATTTCAGTATCCTGACTATACTAAGTCTTATGTTGTTAGTGCTGACGTTGCTCGCGGTGATGGTTCAGACTACTCTGCGTTTCACGTTATTGATGTTACAACGTGCGAACAAGTGGCTGAATATAAATCGCAAATCGACACTAGAACCTTTGGCAATATGCTTGTTTCTGTTGCTACTGAGTACAATAATGCTTTACTTGTGGTTGAAAACGCAAACGTGGGTTGGGATGTAGTTAATACTATAATTGAAAAACAATATCCCAAATTATATTATTCACCTCGTGCATATGGTGAAATGCAAATGGATAAATGGATGGCTAAAATGGAATCTGATCAAACAGTTCCTGGTTTTACTACATCAACTAAAACAAGACCTCTTGTTATCTCAAAAATGGAGTCGTACATTCGAGAGAAGGCCTTTGTATTTCACTCTAAGCGTTTATTAGAAGAATTACGTGTGTTTATTTGGCAAAACGGTAAAGCACAAGCGCAAGTGGGATATAATGATGATTTAGTAATGGCATTAGGTATTGGGTTGTTTACTAGAGACACAGCAATGCGTTTCTATGAACAAGGAATGGATTTAAATAGAGCAATGATATCTAACATAACTAAAACAGGACATAGTAACGCTCCTACCTTACCTAGTGGTGTTCGAAACCCTTATATGATGAACGACGGGCGTGGTGGGTTTGAAGATGTGTCATGGATATTAGGGTAATAAATATTTATTGGTATAATTAAAACAAGATAATGGCAGATCAAAAACCAGGTTTGTTTACTAGGCTAACGCGTCTATTCTCAACCGATGTTATCATCCGCAATGTGGGTGGTAATCAATTAAAGGTAGTAGACGTAGACAATATGCAAGCCTATGGTAACGTAAAAACAAACGCCCTCATAGATAGATTCACTAAACTTCATCGTTATGGCGCTAATATGCCATATAACCCAACGATGAATTACCAAACACTTCGTATTCAGTTGTATACTGATTATGAGGCAATGGATACAGAATCAATTATATCATCAGCACTTGATATTATCGCTGATGAATCTACTTTAAAAAATGAATCGGCAGAGGTATTACAAATTAGAAGTGCTGACGAGAATATTCAACGCATCCTTTATAATTTATTTTATGATGTTTTAAACATTGAATTTAACTTATGGATGTGGATTAGAAATATGTGTAAATACGGTGATTGGTATTTGCATATGGAAATTGCTGAGAAATTTGGTGTATACAATGTAACACCATTATCAGTGTACGACATGGTTCGTGAAGAGGGTATGGATCCTCAAAATCCATCTTATGTGTGTTTCCGTATTGATCCAATGGTAATCGCTGCTGGCGGTATTGTATCACGTGTTAAAGATAGAGATGGTAAGATTAAATTTGAAAACTACGAAATAGCTCACTTTAGACTATTAACTGATGCTAACTATTTACCTTATGGTAGATCGTATATTGAGCCTGCTCGTAAAACTTATAAGCAATATGTTTTGATGAAAGATGCAATGTTATTGCATCGTATCACACGTGCCCCAGAAAAACGTGTATTCAGTGTAAACGTTGGTAACATTCCTCCACATGAGGTAGATGCATACATGCAGAAGGTGATGCAGAAAATGAAGAAAACACCTTACATTGATCAAAATACTGGTGAATATAATTTACGTTATAACTTAATGAACATGATGGAGGATTTTTATCTTCCAACTCGTGGCAATGATTCAGCAACTAAGATTGATACTATTAAGGGTCTTGAGTATAACGCTATTGAAGACGTAGTATTCCTACGTGATGAGATGTTAGCTGCCCTTAAGGTACCTAAAGCGTTCTTTGGATTTGAAAAAGATTTACAAGGTAAAGCTACATTAGCTGCTGAAGATATTCGCTTCGCTCGCACAGTTGAGCGTATTCAACGTATTGCTTTATCTGAATTATATAAAATTGCATTAGTACATTTATATACTCAAGGATATGATGGTGAGGCATTAACTAACTTTGAATTATCATTAACTACTCCATCTATTGTTTACGAACAAGAGAAAGTAGCGTTATGGAAGGAAAAAGTTGATTTAGCCAAATCAATCCAGGACACTAACTTAATGCCTTCAGATTGGATTTACCACAATGTATTCCAATTTAGCGAAGATCAATACGATGAATATCGTGATTTAGTACTTGAGGATAAAAAACGTGTGTTCCGTTTAGCCCAAATCGAAAATGAAGGTAACGACCCAGCTAAAACTGGTAAATCATACGGTACTCCACACGATTTAGCTTCATTGTATGGCAAAGGTAGAACAGGAATGGATAAAGATGGCGCAGTTCCTCCAGGATATGATGAAAAACGTGATGTAGGTCGTCCTAAAGAAAGATCCTCTATCATTAATACACAAAAAGATCCATTAGGTAAAGATAGATTAGGTGCTGGTGAAAATGGTACACTATATACCGCTAATCAACCTGAGGAAGGTAGTGGCACTCCTAAGGCAATGTTTGAGTATCAACGTAATAAAAAGTTATTTGAAGGATTTAATATAGCTCGCAAAGAGCTTGTGGTAGGACCTGATCAAGAACCGTCATTATTAGACGAGAAAAACATCAAGGATATACAGTAAATACATATTTATAGATAGTGCATACTATTAATTATGAAAATTAAGCATAGCAAATTTAAAAATACTGGTATCCTATTCGAGCTATTGGTTCGCCAGATCGCATCTGATACTGTATCTAATAAAGATTCTGCCGCTATCGGATTGGTTAGAAAATATTTTGGCAAATCCGAATTAGCTAAAGAATATAAGTTATACCAAGCGTTAATTCAACCTAAATCATTAAGTGAAGCTAAAGCCGAAACGTTTATCAACGCAACGCTTGAGGCTTCTTTGCGTTTAAACAAAACTGCTTTACGTAAGGAAAAATATAACTTAATTAAAGATATTCGTGAGCATTATGATTTAGAAGAATTTTTTAAAGCAAAAATCAACAACTACAAGCAGTACGCTGCTGCCTTTAATTTGATTGAGGCTCACAATTCACTTGAATTTACTGAACCACAACAAATCATCGATAATAAAATTACATTATTAGAGCACATCACTCGTAAAGAGGTAAATAAAGAAGGTGTTAAAGACCGTGTAATGGAAGAGTTTGCTAATATGGATAAAGGATCTCGTATACTTGCTTATCGCATGTTGTTAGAGAAGTTTAATAGTAAATATGCTACTTTATCTGATCGTCAAAAACTTACATTAAAAGAATTCATTAACAACATCACTAATACAACTAAATTACGTGAATTTGTTAATAATAACTTTAAAGCTATTACTGAGGAAATTAATACATTAATCCCTACAGTAGCTGATAAAACCACTCAAATTAAATTAGCTGAGGTAGTTAATTTATTACAGCCTTTAGATAAAACACAAAGTGTAAAGGATGAAAATATTGTTTCTCTTTTACAGTATTATCAATTGATTGACGAATTAAAATCTGTAAAGTAATGAATAGATTGCAACAATTAGCTGGTTTAAATGAAGATGCTACAAGTGCTCCTGCACCCGTAAATGCACCTGCTGATGTAAAAGCTTTAGGTAAAGCTCAAACATCTGCATCAACTGTAACTTCAAAAGCTAAAGCAATCAATAGTATTCAAGAATTTCCTGGTGCATTTGAAAACTGGTTTAAAACACTAGGATTCCAACCAGGTAAAATATCTAAAGGTGCTGTACGTGCTGAGGTAGAAAAAATATTAACTAAGTTAGGATATAAGTAATAATGGCTGAATTAAACACATATGGTGATTTAAAAAAAGTTATTAAAGCTATATCGTTAAAACAAAAAGGTGAGAAAATAGGAAATGTAGCGTTAGGAGCGGTTATGGGACTTATACCTGGAGCTGAAGCTGCTAAAACAACCTTTGATTTTATCAAAGCAGCAATTTCAAAACCAGATGCCAAGAAAACAAATACTTGGTTAGATAAGTTAGATGTAGATGATAAGATGAGTGCCATTGTTGATAATACTGTGGAAAATGGATTTATGCAAGCAATGGCTAAATCAATAGAAGGCGAATCAGATACTAAACCATTAGAGTCTGATTTTAATATGAATGCTAAAATGGTTAACTACCTAAAACAACAATATGGTGGTAGACATATAGCAGGTATAACAGAAAATAAAGATATGGATTTAAAAAAATACATAGAAGAATTAGTACGTAAAGAACTAGAAGAAATGTCTGGTTCTGGTGCTGCTGGTCCTTATTCAACTCCCTATGCTTTTGCTAAACCTGGTCAAAAATCAAACGCTGCTGTTAAAAATGCCGAGGAATCAGGTTGGAAATTAGCAAAAAAACCAAAAACATCTAAAGTTGTAGATTATAAAAAAATATTTGAAGTGAAAAAATTACAAGATATTATTAAAGAAGAGTTACTTAATGAAGTAACTTACCACAAATTTAAATCTGAAGTTAAATTCAGAACTAAATCTGAACAATTACATAAAGCAATTCGTGAGGTAAAGAAAAAATTACAAGAAATCGATCGTATTGTTGAATACACTTCACGCATGAAACAAGAATTAAGTGAGGATGGAGGAATTAATTACTGGAAAGCAACACAAAAGAATGTTGCTACTATCTCAGAAATGGTAAATCAACTAAATAATAAAATTAAAAATCTCAATCAATAATGGCAAACGTTCCTTCAAATTTTAGTGCAACTGTTGTAAGTGGATCAGGTTCAGTAACAGGTTCATTTTATGGATTTACTGTTGCTCAAGCTGCTACCTTTACAGGTTTAAAAGATGGATATGGTAGTACTTTAGCTGCTGCTTCTTCTACTTTAGTTTTCCCTGCAGGTGCTAATGTACCTTTAACTGTAACTAGTGCATCTATCTCAGCTGGTGCCGTAGTATTTTATAACTAATTAAAGTAAAAAGGTAAAATGGCAAAAGCAAAAGGTGGCGCTAAAGAAGCTCGTAAAATAACCTTTGGTAAACGTAAAGGTGGTAAAGCAAAAAAGTCACGTGGACCTAAAGATAAAAAAGTATCAAAATACAGAGGCCAAGGCCGCTAAATTAAAATAAACATGAAAAGTATAGCTAACCAATATCGTGATTTAAAAGAAGGCAGAATGTCACAAGCAAACTTCATGCGTAATTTACGTATGAGTATGCCTCAACACGTTACTAATGTAACTTCATTTAATGATGCTGTTAGAATTTTAAAAAGTAAAAGCATTTTAACTGAAGCTGCTTTAGGTGAAAATAACTTATTAGATGAGCTTGAATCAGAAATGGAAAACGGTAAATCATATGCCGAAGCTATTTCTATTGTAGCTGCTAAACATGGTATGGGTGAAGATGCTTTAGCTACTAAATATCCTGAAGAGGCTGTTGGCAATAAAGCTTATGCTGATAATTATGACTATGCTGATGATGAATACCCAGCAGATTATGATACTTTTAGTGATTATGATGATGGAGAATTTTGGGAAGGTAAAGAAATGGAAGTTAGTAACCCAGAAGTAAAAGTAGGTGATATCGTTATTCCTAATAAAGGACCACATGAGGGAAGAACGCATGAAGTTATTGCTATTTTTCCTGATGGTTCTTTTAATATTAAGCCTAAATGGGCTGGATTAAAAGCAGCAGATATTAAATATAAATTAGGTGCTGCTAAAGCAAAAATAAGTGATGTTGAAGTACTTGCTGAAGCTGAAAATCCAAACCTCAGAAGTCCAGAAGGAGTAGCTGAGTTAGTTGCTAACAAATATGCTGATAAATTAATCGCATTAAGACCTAATTTTAAAGAATTTCAAAATGCTGCTTTAAACTTTGCAGGACAAGAAATGTTAGCTGGTGGTATGAACAAAACCGCTGTATCTAACTTATTATCTGCTTACGGATATTTTGAAGATTGGGTTCCTGACTTTATAGATGCTCTTGATAGTGAGCTTGAAACTCAATCTATGATTAGCAAAGGTGAAGAAGAAGAATCAGGCAAATATACTAAATTTGATGATTTTGAAGGTGGAATTAGCGAAGTTGAAGAAACAAAATACCCAGTTGCTGGTGAAAAAGGATATATTCGCGTTAGCCAATTAAAAAAGGGTGATGTGTTAGGTGGATCTGGTTTAGAGATTGTTAATATGTCTACTGGCGCTACAACACCATCAGGTAAAATTGAGGTAACTGTTAAAGATCCTAAAACAGGAAAAGAATTAACTAAGCTTTGGAATAAATCAACTACTGTAAGACTTAAAAAAGAAGATTTAAGCGAAGCTAAGAAAAAAGCTGAACCTAAAGCCGAATTACATCCAAACAAAATTCATCCACAAGAATTACGTATGGGTATTAAGGTTGAATTAGAACATACTGATGATTTAGATAAAGCAAAGAAAATTGCTTTAGATCATTTAGCTGAAAATCCATTCTATTATACTGCACTTAAACTTTCAGGAATTGAATCACCTTCAGCTCCTAAAGCTAAAGCACCAGCAGAAAAGAAAGCTAAGAAAAAAGAAACAGTTGAATTGGTTGATAAAGAAAACCAAATGAAACCCGTTTCAAAAAAAAAGCTAAAGGAAGCTAGATTAAACATAGATGGCGAGCCAAATACTGTTGTAAAACAAGCTATGGCATATGTTGATTCAAATCCTATGTTGAAAATTATATCTGATGATATTGAATTTCAACAATCAAGTAACCCAAATGAAGCTATCTTAAGATACGGATATTGGGAAGAATTACCAGATGAAGCTATTGCAAAATTAAAGTTGCAATTTAATGTAGAGGAAGATTTAGATTATGATACAAATACTGGCGACATGTTTATGTATCTATTAACACCTAAAGCTAAAACAGGTTCAACTGATTTAGGTGCTTCATTTGAAAAATTTAAATCACAACTTGAGGAAATGATTCGTGAGGCGGTAAATGAAATGCAAAGTGATGAACAAGAAATAGACAATATAGCTATGTCTATGGACGAAACATTTGATGGACGTGATAATTTAGCTGATGAAATTGCAGCTCAACAAAAATAATATATGAAAAATCTATTAGTAGATCATACTCCATTTCAAAGCGCAAAACTTACTATTGCTGAAAATAAGCAATTAGGTGAAGGTAAATCTCTTGTTACCCTTGTTGGTAAATTACAAGAGGCTGAGCAAAAGAATGGTAATGGCCGTGTATATCCTCGCGAAATTCTTGAAAGAGAAGTTAAAAAATACGCAGATGGCCCAATTAAAACCCGCACTTCTTTAGGAGAGCTTGACCACCCTGAAGCATCTGTTGTAAATTTAGCCAATACCTCTCATGTTATTACAGAGGTATGGTGGAAAGGTAATGACTTAATGGGTAAATTACAATTATTACCAACTCCAAGCGGTAACATTGCCAAAGCACTTGTATTATCAGGTATTCCACTTGGTATTTCATCACGTGGTATGGGTTCTGTTAAGCAATTAGGTGAAACAGTTGAGGTACAAGATGACTTCGAGTTGCTCTGCTGGGACCTTGTTAGTGTTCCTTCCACTCCACATGCATATATGAAACTTGCTGAGTCAAAGCAATTTGCCTCTATTAAAGATTATAGTAAAGTAAATGGTTTAATTACAGAGATTATCTGTAATGCAACAGGAGTTTGTCCTCTCTGTTAAGTTCCTTTGCGTTTTATTATATCTGCATATATTTATGGGCATCCTGTAATAGGTTGCCCATCTCTATGCAACCTGGGTAGATTATAAACCCCCATTAAGATTCCTAATAATCTTATTTCCGTAAATTTAATTTAAGGACAATGTCAAACAAAGACTTATTCAAAGAGGCTATCGCCGACGCCAAAGCCGTTCGCGAAGCAGCGTTAGCAAACGCAAAAGCCGCTCTTGAGGAAGCCTTAGCTCCAAAAATTCAATCTATGCTTGCTGCAAAATTACAAGAAATAGAATCTGAAGATTTAGACGAAGCAAAAGACAAAGACGAAGTTGAAGAAGGATTTATGCCTGACGTAACTGGTGATCTTGGTCAAGATGCTGAAAGAGCAAAAGGATTCGCTCTAGAAGAAGGCGACGATGAACTTAGTGAAGATTTCGATTTATCTGAAATCTTAGCCGAATTAAGCGAAGAAAAAGAAGAAGAGCTTGATGAAGCAAAGAAAAAAGATAAAGAAGAAATGGATGAAGCTAAGAAAAAAGAAGACCTCGACGAGGCTGAAGAAGCTGAAGAAGAGGAAGAAGAAGAGTCTGAAGAAGCTGAAGAAGAAGAAACTGAAAGCGAAGACAAAATCACTGATTTAACAGTTGACGAATTGAAAGACATCATCAAAGACATCATTTCTGCAGAAATGGGCGGTGGCGAAGAAATGGCCGCTGACATGAGCATGGATATGGGTGGCGAAGAAGGTGCTGAAGACGTTAGCGTAGATTTAAGCGGTGAGGAAGAAATGGCTGAAGATTATTCCTCTGATGATGAATTAGACGAAATCGATTTAGAAGAATTATTGGCTGAACTTGATTCTTTAGACGAAGTTAAAGACGAGAAAGATCTCGACGAAGCTAAGAAAAAAGACAAGAAAAAAGAAGATGAAAAAGACGAAATGAAAGAAGCTCTTGAGACAATCGAGACTCTTCGTAACGAGTTAAACGAAGTTAACTTACTTAATGCTAAGTTGCTTTATGTTAACAAAATCTTCAAAGCTAAAAATTTGAATGAATCACAAAAATTAAAAGTAATTGCTCAATTTGATAAAGCAACTACTGCTACTGAAGCAAAAACTATTTTTGAATCTATGAACAATGCTATTGAAAAATCTAAAAAGAGCATCGTTAAAGAATCATTAGGATTTGCCTCTAAAGCCGCTGGTGTTGCCCCTAAAAAGCCTATCGTTGAGGTAGATGCTACAATGTCAAGATGGCAAATGCTTGCTGGTATTACTAAATTTTAATTATTAATTTTAAATTCATTTGACAATGAACGTACAACAATTATTAGAGTCATCTAACCAATACAAAGTTGTAATGGAAGATGCAAAACGTTTGTCAGGAAAGTGGGAAAAATCAGGCCTCTTAGAAGGTATCAAATCCACTACCGACAAAAACACAATGGCTATTCTCCTTGAGAATCAAGCTAAACAATTAATCACTGAAACTTCTGCTACTGGTGGTACTAATAGCATGACAGGTGGTGGTTACAATTCAGAAAACTGGGCTGGAGTAGCTTTACCATTAGTTCGCCGTGTATTCGGTGAAATCGCTGCTAAAGAATTCGTTTCTGTACAGCCGATGAACTTACCTTCAGGACTTGTATTCTATTTGGATTTCAAATATGGTACTGGTGTAAAACCATTTTCTGCTGGTGGTTCTTTGTATGGTGCTAACGCAACTACAAACGTAACTGATATCGCTTCTCAGTCACTTTACGGTGCTGGTAAGTTCGGTTACTCTATCAACCAGTTCTCAGCTTCTATCGCTGCTGTAACTACATCTATCGCTTGGTCTGATTTCAACTTGGATGCTAACTATTCTGCTTCTGTAACTCAATACAAGAAGATCTTAGTTCCACTTCCAGCTGCTGCTGACCAAAACGGTGTTCGCGCATTCGTATTCACTTCTGGTTCAATCGCTGCAACTGATATCTTACAAGCTTTCACAGCTGTAAGTAACAACACAGCTTCTTTCATCGTAACTGGTTCTTTAGTTACTAACGTAACTGGTGCTAGTGCAGGTAACGTAGTATTGTATTATGATGTACAACCTACTCCAGCTGCTCGTGGTGATTTCGAAGACCAATCAGTTTCTGGTGGTGCTGGTAACGGTGGTGATGGTGGTTATCCTAACGCTCAAAGCGCTACTGCAATCGCTATCCCAGAAATCAACGTTCAGTTGAAATCTGAAGCAATTGTTGCTAAAACTCGTAAGTTGAAAGCACAATGGACTCCAGAATTCGCTCAAGATCTTAACGCTTACCATAGCGTAGATGCTGAAGCTGAATTAACTGGTATCTTATCTCAATACATCTCTATGGAAATCGACCTCGAAATCTTAGATATGTTGATCGAGAATGCATTCACAGTAGATTACTGGTCTGCAATTAACAACCAATCAGTAACTTCTGCAGGTGTAGCTGTATCTGATTTAGGTTTCTATAACACACAAGGTGGTTGGTTCCAAACTTTAGGAACTAAGTTACAAAAAGTATCTAACACTATCCATCAGTTAACATTGCGTGGTGGTGCTAATTTCTTAGTAACTTCTCCAACTATCGCTACTATCTTAGAATCAATCCCAGGATTTGCTTCTGATGGTGATGGCGAAAAGGCTGAATTTAACTTTGGTATCCAGAAGGTTGGTTCTTTAAACAGCCGTTATAAGGTTTACAAAAACCCTTATATGACTGAGAACGTAATCTTAATGGGTTACAAAGGTGCTCAGTTCCTTGAGTGTGGTGCTGTATTTGCTCCATATGTTCCGTTAATCATGACTCCACTTCTTTACGATCCAAATACCTTCACTCCACGTAAAGGTTTGATGACTCGTTACGCTAAGAAGATGATCCGTCCTGACTACTACGGTAAAGTATATGTTGCTGGTTTAAATACTCTTTAATCTAGTATAACATAATAGCCCCGTAAGGCTATAAACAATTAGGGCTCAAGCGCAAGCTTGGGCCCTTTTGTTATATGTATACCCGGTACCAACAAATGCGCGTTTTGTATTTTTTAACCAAAACCCCATTTAAAACATGGAAAATTTAGCATTTGTTCTACATTGGCATTTTTTGCTAGGTGTAGTAGTTGGTGTAGTGGTAGGACCGCACATCAAAAATTTAGTTTCTAAGTTTATTAAAAAATAAACTAAAAGGCCCGAGCAATAAGCTCGGGTTTTTTATTTATATTTATATCAAATGTTGTTGCATGAAGGAACCAAAC
>Ga0315901_10002049_pt1 | contig 28362 bp, 30 predicted proteins | sample LakEriMetagenome_10_FD_203761 | JGI IMG/M metagenome (GOLD analysis project Ga0315901, IMG submission 203761) | Freshwater fungal communities from buoy surface, Lake Erie, Ohio, United States - Buoy 2 MA116 | ecosystem: Environmental > Aquatic > Freshwater > Lake | place: USA: Lake Erie, Ohio...
GTCATGTATATCCACAATACTGGTGGATCGACAAAACACATTACTGTGGTGTGGAATGATGCAAGTGCCGCTACTTCCTACGACATCCTGACTGAATACAACTTTACTTCTAAGCAATACCTTCAATTTGATGGCAATGCTTATATCGTTTTGGAAGAAGGCGATAAGATTCAAATTACGACTGAAGCGGGTAGTTCATTCAGTTTTATCGCCACATTTGAAGTTTCAGGAGCGCAACGAACATGACCTACTTAGAACTTGTTAACGATGTGCTAGTTCGCTTGCGTGAAAGCACAGTAACGACTGTTGGCGAAACAACCTATTCTTCTTTGATTGGCAAGTTTGTCAACGATGCTAAGAGACAGATTGAAGACTCTTACAACTGGAATTGCCTTGCTCAAACAATTACAGTAACGACTACCAGTGGTACAAGTTCTTATGCTTTGACAGGTGCGGGGCAGAAGTTTCGTGTTAATGATGCAATCAACACAACAAGTTTGATTGGTCTTCGCAATATTGAGTTTGTGGACATGAACCGCAAACTAAACCTTGGTGCGCCTTCTCAATCTATTCCTTCAGAGTTCTGCTTTAGCGGTGTAGATGGTAGTGGAGACACCAAAGTAGACTTGTTTCCAGTTCCTTCTGGTGCTTTTACTCTGTTGTTTGACCTTACAATTCCACAGGCTACTTTGTCTGCTGATGGCACATCTGTCAAGGTCTTAGACTATTTGGTTGCTCAGAGTGCGTATGCTCGTGCTTTGATTGAGCGTGGTGAAGATGGTGGAACAAACTCTAATGAGGCTTATGCTTTGTTTAGAGGAATGCTCTCTGATGCGATTGCATTGGAGTCCACTCGTTATCCTGAAGACAACTTTGTGGCGGTCTAATGGCATCAGCACTTCAAAGTTACAGTCTCTCAGCACCAGGCTTTTATGGCCTGAATACTGAAGATTCGCCCCTTGATTTAGGCTCTGGCTTTGCTTTGGTTGCGACTAACTGCATCTTGGATCAGTATGGTCGTATTGGTGCTAGAAAAGGTTGGTCAAGGGTTAATGCTTCCTCTGGTGCTTTGGGTGCTAACGATGTTGGTGTGATCCATGAGTTAGTGCAGAACGATGGCACTCTTACAGTTCTATTCGCTGGCAACAACAAGATATTTAAGCTTGGTACTGCTAATGCGGTGACTGAGTTAACCTATGGTGGTGGTGGTTCTGCTCCTACTATCACTGCAAATAACTGGCAAACTGCATCCTTAAACGGGATTGCTTACTTCTTTCAAACAGGTCACGATCCTCTGATTTATGACCCCGCAGTAAGTACAACTACTTATCGCAGAGTTTCAGAGAAGTCAGGCTATGTTGCTACTGTTCCTCAAGCAAACATTGCTATTTCAGCATTTGGTCGTTTGTGGGTAGCTAATACGTCAACTGACAAAGTAACAGTTACCTTCTCTGATCTAATTGCAGGTCATGTATGGGGTGGCGGTACTTCTGGCTCATTAGATGTATCCCGTGTATGGCCTAATGGTGCTGATGAAGTGATGGGCTTGGCAGCGCACAACGATTTCTTATTTATCTTTGGTAAACGACAGATTCTTGTCTATTCTGGTGCTTCAACACCCGCATCTCTTGTTTTGAGCGACACAGTAGGTTCTATTGGGTGTATCGCAAGAGATACCATTCAAAGCATTGGCTCTGACGTTGTTTTCTTGTCAGACTCAGGTGTTCGTTCATTGATGAGGACTATTCAAGAGAAGTCTGCACCTTTGAGAGATTTATCTAAAAATGTTCGTTTTGACCTGAATTCAGCATTGTCAAGCGAGACATTGGCTAATTTGAAGTCTGTTTATTCAGAAAAAGAAGCCTTTTATTTGCTTGTTTTACCAACAACATTCCAAGTTTACTGTTTTGATACCAAGCAATCTTTGCAAGATGGGGCTTCCCGTGTAACCAAATGGGACTCAATTAATCCTACTGCCTTGCGTTCTTTGCGTAATGGTGACTTGTACATTGGCAAGAATGGCTACATTGGTAAGTATGGAACTTATCTTGATGATGCCAATACCTATCGATTTGCGTACTACACCAACAATGCTGACTTGGGTAATCCCAACATGATTTCTATTCTGAAGTCTGTAACTGCCATTGTGATTGGTGGATCAAATCAGTTTCTAACGATCAATTGGGGTTTTGATTACTCTGGTTCTTATCGAGCAGAGAACGTCTATATCCCTACAACATCCAGTTATGAGTATGGGACTGCTGAGTACAACATTGCTGAATACACAAGTGGTGTGCCAATTAGGACGCTAACAGCAAATGCTTCTGGTGCGGGAAAGATTGTTCAAACTGGTTATGAAACAACGATTAACAATGTTTCATTGTCTCTTCAAAAGATTGAAATTCAAGCCAAAGATGGCAAAATAGGGTAAATCATGTCAAATTACACCAAAACTACTAACTTTGCATCAAAAGACAATCTATCACCTGGCAATCCTTTAAAGATTGTTAAAGGTACAGAGATTGACACTGAATTTAACAATATTCAGACTGCAGTTGCAACAAAGACAGATAACTCTGCTGCCAACATTACTGGTGGCTCAATTACTGGTATCACAGATTTAGCGGTTGCTGATGGCGGTACAGGTGCTTCTACGGCTACTGCGGCTTTGAACAACCTATTGCCTAGCCAAACAAGCAATGCAAACAAGTATCTTCAGACTGATGGCACTAATGCTACATGGGATGCAGTAAGCCTTTCTACTGCTGACATTACTGGAACTCTACCTGTTGCTAATGGTGGTACTGGTGTAACTTCTTCTACTGGCACAGGCAATGTAGTGTTGTCAAACTCGCCAACATTGGTGACTCCCGCATTGGGAACACCTGCTTCTGGTGTGGCGACAAACTTAACTGGTCTGCCTCTAACTACTGGTGTGACAGGCACTTTGCCCGTGGCTAATGGCGGTACAGGTATTACATCCTTTGGTACTGGTGTAGCTACATTCTTGGGTACACCATCATCTGCTAATTTGGCTTCTGCCGTTACAGATGAAACAGGATCAGGTGCTTTGGTGTTTGCCAATAGCCCCACTTTGGTAACTCCTGCCCTTGGAACACCCGCTAGTGGTGTTTTAACCAATGCTACTGGCTTGCCTATCAGTACAGGCGTTTCAGGTCTTGGAACGGGTGTGGCGACTTTCCTAGCTACTCCTTCAAGTGCAAATCTAATCTCTGCTGTAACAGATGAAACTGGTACAGGTTCTTTGGTTTTCGCTACCTCGCCTACATTGGTAACTCCTGCTCTAGGCACTCCATCTGCTTTGATAGGCACGAACATCACAGGCACTGCCTCTGGTCTGACTGCGGGTAACGTCACTACTAACGCTAACTTAACAGGTGCAGTCACTTCTGTTGGCAATGCAACATCTTTGGGTTCATTTAGTTCTGCTAACCTTTTGGGTGCTTTAACAGATGAGACAGGAACAGGGTCAGCAGTATTTGCTACCTCTCCTACTTTAGTTACACCTATCCTTGGAACGCCTACTAGCGCAACCTTAACAAACGCTACAGGTCTTCCTATCGCTACAGGTGTATCAGGTCTAGGAACTGGCATTGCAACGGCTCTAGCGGTCAATACAGGCTCATCTGGTGCGCCTGTCATCAATGGTGGTGTTCTTGGTACACCCTCTAGCGGTACTGTAACTAACCTTACTGGTACGGCTTCTATCAATATCAATGGTACTGTGGGTGCTACTACGGCTTCTACTGGTGCGTTTACAACCCTGACAACAACAGGAACAATTAACTTGTTGACTGTTGGTCGTGGTGCGGGTGCTGTGTCTACCAATACTGCGGTGGGTGCTAGTGCTTTGGCAAATAGTGGCACTGGTGGTAGCAATAGTTCATTTGGCGGATTAAGTTTAACCAATAACACGGGTAGTTATAACAGTGCATTTGGGTATGGAACGCTATATGCAAACACAACAGGCATTTCTAATGCGGCATTTGGCGGTGCTCAAACAGCATCTGCGGCACTTGGTAACAATACAACAGGCTCGTACAACACGGCACTAGGCGTTGCGGCACTTCAAGCCAACACCACAGCATCTCAAAACACTGCCGTAGGTTATCAAGCCACAAATAGCAATACAATAGGCGCAAACAATGTTGCAGTGGGGATGCAGGCACTTTTCTCCAACACCACAGCATCTAGCAATACTGCTGTAGGTTATCAGGCGGGGTATGGTAATACCACGGCATCTGAAAACACTGCAATAGGTTATCAAGCAGCTTATTCAACAACTGTTAATTCTGGAATTTTAGCTGTAGGTTTTAAAGCTGCTTATTCAACTGCCGTAGCCAATACTGCTGCCGTTGGGTATACAGCATTGCAAAACAATACTACAGGTGCAAGAAATCAAGCATTTGGTAACTATGCTTTATTTACAAATACAACAGGAGCAAATAATCATGGATATGGTGATTCTGCTTTGTATTACAACACTACAGGCTCAAACAACACGGCATTAGGAGCATCGGCTCTTCTTAACAACACCACAGCAAATAGCAACACAGCCGTAGGTTATCAGGCCCTTTACACAAGTATTACAGGAGGTTCTAATACTGCTTTTGGTTATCAGGCTGGATACTCTTGCACTGATGCTTCAAATACATTTATTGGTCAAAGCGCAGGATTGTCAAAAACAACTGGAACAGGAAATATTTACCTTGGCAACGAAGCTGGCAGTACATCAACAACTGGCGATAATAATGTATTGATTGGCAACGCAGTTCGTGCTTCATCTATCACAAACGGTTCTGAACTTGTTATTGCTTCTGGTTACAACTTCACAGGTAAAGGTTCAAATACAGGATTTATTAGTCCCAATGGTGGCGGTGTTTATCAAGGCAACAACTCCTCGTCTTGGTCAACTACTTCCGACCAACGCCTAAAGAAAAACATTGCTGACAACAATGATGGTTTGAACAAAATCAATTCAATTCGTGTTCGCAACTTTGAGTATCGTATTGAAGAAGAAATTACAGAATTGTCAACACATTGCGCCATTGCAAAAACTGGCGTTCAACTAGGTGTCATAGCCCAAGAACTGCAAGCCGTTCTGCCTGAATGCGTGAAACAAGAATCTACTGGCGTTCTGTCTGTGGACACCGACAACTTGACTTGGTACTTAGTCAATGCTGTTAAAGAATTAGAAGCCCGTATTAAACAACTTGAAGGAAATTAAAATGATTAACGAAACACTAACACCAGAACAAATTGCACAGCACTACTCTGCTGCTATGGACTCGGTTAACCTGATTAACGCAGGTAAACCAGAAGGAATGTCTGATGCAGATTGGGCAGATTGTCTGTCACGCAATAAAGAACATCTAATAATTATGGTTTCAAAGACGTTTTGGACAAATGAGGATTTGACTCCTTTCCATTCCGCTATTAACGCTTAAAAATAATGTTCTACGTTTACGAACACATCCGACTCGATACCAATGCCGTCTTTTATGTTGGCAAAGGTAAGGGGCGTAGGTGTTTTGAGGAAAGACGTAGGAATCAGCATTGGAAGCGAGTTGTTTTAAAGGCTGGTGGTTTTGATGTTCGCATTGTTGTTGACAAAATTGATGAGGAACTTGCTTTTTTGGCTGAAGAAGAATTGATTGCAAAACTTAAACTACAAGGATTAACTCTTACCAATATTACAAATGGTGGAGAAGGTACTTCTGGTTATCAGCATACTGACGAGGCAAGAATAAAGTTTAGTAAAACAATGACTCGTACAATGGAAACATATAAGCATATTGTTAGAGAGAGACAGTTAGGTGAAAACAATAGCGCAAAAAAATTAGGCGTTGGCGATAAAATATCAAAAGCATTAACTGGAAGAAAGTTAAGCCTTGAAAGACGGATTAAAAGTTCATTGCCAAGAGGATTAAATCCAAAAGCAGTTAAAGTTTCTTTTAATGGACAAGAGTTTGGTTGTATAAAAGATATGGCTGAATTTCTGAAATTACCTTACACAACACTTGTAAATAGGATGAGAAAAATGAAACAATATCATTGGACAACAGAAGACCTTGCATCACTACAGGCAGCATCAGCATGAAGCTAGAGTTAGACATTAACGAAATCAACTTTGTTTTGCAGACCTTGGGAAACCTCCCATCGTCTAGCGGAGTTTGGCCTCTTATCGTAAAGATTAAAGAACAGGCTGAAGCGCAAGTTCCTAAAGAAGCGGAGTAAACATCATGGCAGTTACTAATGCAGATATTCTGGGGTGGTTGAATGCCAACCCTGGTGCTGATGCGGCTCTTATCAATCAGACAATGGCAGAAGCGGGTGTTAGTGCTGCTCAATATCAATCGGCTACTGGTGCGCCTCCTCCTCCAGTAGCACAAGCGGTTGCTCCACAGGGAATGCTTAGTGGCCCTGCTCCTTCAGCACCTGCTCCTTCAGCACCTACTGTAAGTAATGCCGATATTTTGGGATGGTTTAACGCCAATCCAAATGCAAGTGATGCTCTGATCGCTAAAACAATGCAAGAAGCAGGGGTTACTCCTGTTCGTCTAGCACAAGTAACTGGTGCTCCTGTTGCAGAGGTTGTTAATCGTTTCCAAGCGGCTATTGCTCCTGCTCCTGTAGCTCCAACTCCTGCTCCTGCTAATCCAGCGGTAACAAATGCCGACATTCTGGGTTGGTTCAATGCTAACCCTAATGCTGATGCGGCATTGGTTAACCAAACAATGCAAGCGGCTGGTGTTTCGCCATCACAAGTATCTTCTGCACTTGCTTCTAACCCAGAGGTTGCTAAATCATACCTGACTCAGCAAATTCTTGGTCAAGGCACTACAGAAAAGTGGACAGGTGAAGGTAAAGGATCGCCCCAAGCTAATGCCGCTGACATGGCTAATATTTTGGCTGGCATTGGAATTACTGATATTACTCAGTTTGGACAATTGCCAGATGGAAGTTTTGGTAACAAGTTAACTGGTCAACCCGTTCCTAATACATATTCAGAGCGTCAAACTGGTAATGCTTTTGGTGGAACTTTCTCAGGAAAAGGAAACACAGGTTATCGAGTAGAGTTTGATGCCTCTGGTAAGCCTCTTTTCTATACAACAGGTGCGTCAAGTTCTGATGTTCCTAGTTGGGTTAAACCCGCCTTAATTCTTGGTGGTGCTTATCTTGGTTTAGGTGGTGTAGAGGGATTATTGGGTGGTGCAGCTCCTGCAACATTAGGTGTTACTGGTTCTACTGGTGCTTTTCTAGGCGAGGGTGTTTTGTCTGGTATTGCGGCTTCAGATGCGGCTTTAGCTGCTGCGGGTGGATTGGGGGCTGGCTTTACAGCAGCAGGTCTGCCATCTGGTGTTGGTACTTTCTTGGGAGAAAATGTAGTATCAGGCATTCCAGCCTTTGATGCGGCTTTTACATCAGCTGGAGGATTGTTTAATCCTGCTTTTGGATTGCCTGTTGGTAATGGTGCTTTCATTGGTGAAGGAGTGCCTACAGGAATTCCTGCTTCTGATGCCGCATATTTAAATGCAGGTGGCGTTTTCAATCCTGCTTATCTTGCCCCTGCAATTTCTACTGCAATTCCTTCTGGTGGAGTTTCTCCTGTAGCTATTCCCTCAGGTGCGCCTTCTACTGCGCTTCCTTCATCACTTGTTAATGCAGGTGTATCAACCGCAGTAAATAAGATTATTGGTGGTGGTACATCAAATATTGGTGGAATTCTTAATACTGGTTTGACAACAGGTGCAGGTCTTCTTCAACAACAAACATCACGTGAAGCGGCTCAAAGAGCGCAAGCAATGATTGATGCTGAGACTGCTGCCGCTAAAGCGTCTGCGACTTTCCGTCCCATCGGAATGACTACTCGATTTGGTACTTCACAGTTTGGTTTTGATCCAGCAACAGGTCAGTTGACAAGCGCAGGATATACATTAAGCCCTGAAGCCAAAGCACAACAAGACAGGTTCATGGCTTTGTCTCAGCAAGGTTTGACTCAAGCAGAACAAGCACAACAACAGTTTGCTCCTCTTCAAACAGGCGCTCAAAGGTTGTTTGGTCTTGGTAATCAGTACTTGGCTCAATCTCCTGAAGCGGTTGCTCAGAACTATCTCAATCAACAGATGGCTTTGTTGCAACCAGGCAGAGAGTTAGAGTTGGCTAATCTGCAAAACAGACTTCAACAACAAGGTCGTGGTGGTTTGTCGGTTGCTCAAGGCGGTACTTTGGGTGCTACTACTCCTGAACTACAGGCTTTGTATAACGCTCGTGCTACACAAGAGGCTCAATTGGCGGCTCAAGCTCAACAAGCTGGTCAACAACAGGTTGCATTTGGTGCGGGATTGCTTGGTACAGGCGCACAGACTATGGGTCAGTACTATGGTGGTCAACAAGCCGCTTACGCTCCTTACACGACTGCTATGGGTCAGGTTCAAGGGCTTGAGGCTTTGGGTCAACAACCCTTCCAAATGGGTGCGACTCTTGGTCAAACAGCATCTACTGCGGGTGCTAGGGCTGGTGCTTTAGGCTTAGAAGGTGCAAATATTAGTCAACGATTGGCTACAGGTGCTGCCGCTACTACCAACCCATACTCTACTGCATTGGGTGGTGTTGCTTCTAATCCCGCTTTTGGTCAACTATTGGGTGGATTGTTTAGTAATGTACCAACAACCGCTATGAGTGCACCAGCAACAACATTTGGTACTGGTAACTATTATGGCAATCAAGACCTTGGCTTATATTTGTAAGGAATCATCATGGCAGACAATATCGTAGCGGGTCTTTTTGGCCTAACACCTGAAATGTATGGTGAACAACAACGTAGAAGTTCTTTGCGTGAGGGAATTGAGCTTGCCCAATTAGACCCTGCGGCTCGTGGTGCGGCAATGACCTATGCGGGTGCTAGAGGGCTTGGTGGTGCTATTGCAGGTGCTATGGGCATAGAAGACCCTCAGTTGAAGATGATTACGCAACGTCAGCAATTGCTTGGAATGATTGACCCAAGCAATCCAGACTCATACCTTCAAGCCGCACAAATGGCATTGCAAAGTGGTGATGCACAGGCAGCCCTTGCTTTGCGTGAGCAAGGTACACAAGCCCGTATGCAAGCCATGAAGAATGAGGATTATTTGACCCAACGTGGCGCTCAAATGCAAGCCCGTGGTCTTGAGGGAATGGCTCAAAATTTAATAACACAGTTGAAGAACCCAGATGGTAGTGTTAATGAAGAGGTAAAAAATAGACTGTTGTCGTTCCCGCAAGGACAGGCGGCAATCTCTCAGTTTGCCAAAGTTATTCCTGATTTGCGTAGGATTGGCGCAATGGGTGCTACAGAAGACAATCCATTTAAAGTGTTTATTGACGATCAAACCATTCCAAAGACTGTTCAAACACTTGCAAAACAGTATTCAACTAGTCTTGAAAAGGGAATTCTTGATCCTGAAAAGGTTGATGCAAAAGCTAAAGAGTTGGCTGAGATGACTCAGCGAATTAGTCAGTTTGAACAAAATCAAGCGCAGATTAAAAACAATCAAGACACACTTGCTTCATTAAGGTCTCAAGGTCTTGAGAACTCTCGTCAAAGCCTTTTGATTCAACAAGGCAATCAAGCATTGCAGGCGCAGAACATTGCTTTCCAACAGGATATGAAGAAAGCAGAAGCAGATCGTAAAGCAGAAGCCGCTAGAAGCAAGCCACTACCTTCTTATCTTGCAAAAGAGGAAGAGGCAGATTATGGAACTGCAACTGCCGCAACAAACTTAGCATCTGATGCCAACAACTTCATCAACAGAATCAAGTCTGGTGACATCAAGTTTGGTCTGAAAGATAGAGCTAGTATTAGAACAAGGCAAGCATTTGGCTCACAAGACCCTGATGTTATTGCAAGAGAAGATTATGATAAGTTCTTGAAGGTATTGACCAATGAGAGTCTGCGCTTAAACAAAGGCACACAAACTGAAGGTGATGCTGTAAGGGCGGCAAAAGAACTTGAAAGTTCAGAGTCTCCTGCGGCGGCTGCAGCGGCAATGAGGCGTTTGGTTGAAATCAATGTACGTCGTACTCAGAACGCTTCTGATGATGTATTGCGACGTAGAAAGAATGCTAATTTCCCTGACCCAGAGCGTCCAATTGAAGTACCTAAATTTGATGTTCAGATTATTGACAATGCTGACTATCAAAGGTTTCTTAAAAATCCAAAGTTCCCATCAGGAACGGCATTCATTGACCCCGAAGGACAGAGAAGGACAAAACCATAATGGCTGACTACAAAGATGCACCACTTGCTGAACAACCACAGGCATTTAAATCAGTCCTTGGTTCGCCCGTAGAATACTCAGGGCCAGCCGAGACTCTTAGGTCTGTGGGTCAAGGCTTGACCTTTGGAACACTTGAAGAAATTGAGGCGGCACTTAGAACTGGCTCAATCAGTGGGCCAGAGTATGAGAAACAGCGCAATCTTTTGCGTGAGCAACAAAAACAGTTTGGCATGGATTTTCCCATTGTTAAAACAAGTGCAGAAATTGGTGGCAGTTTAATCGCTCCCCTTGGTATTGCCAAACAGGTGGCAAAACTTGCTCCCAAAACTCAAGATTTAATTACAGGCACAACTACATTGGGGCAACTGCTTCGTGGTGCTGCAATTGGAACAACTACAGGCGCGGCCTCTGGCTATGGTTTTGCTGAGAAGGATGAAGGATCAGAGACTGCAATGGGCGGCGTGTTTGGCGGCGTTCTAGGCGGCTCTGTGCCAATTGTCGTAAAGGGTGCAGGCACTCTTATCAAGAATGTCTTGAACTCTGCGGGTATTGGCGATCAAGAGACTGCGGCATCAAAGATGTTGGCAAACTATCTCCAAAAAGACAATCTTTCGCCAACAGAAGCACAGCAAGCATTGAATGAACTGCGCCGCATTGGCATTCCCAATCCGGTCATTGCTGACTTGGGTAAAAGCCTTAACGACTTGGCTTACAGCGCATACGTTGTGCAATCCAAAGTCAAAGGTGCTACTAAAGAATTCCTTGAAAATCGTCTTATTGACCAACCCAGTAACATTGTGCAGGGCTTGGTTGAAAAAGCTGGCTTGGCTAAAAATGTCAATGGTTTTGAATATCTTGAGGCATTGGCGGCAAATCAGTCACGGCTGGCAAGCCAAGCATACCCACTAGCGTACAGCAAAGATATTGATGCTCGTCCGTTTCGTCAATATGTAGATCGAGATTTATTTAAAAACGCCTATGCTAATGCCGTAAAAAATGCTGATGCACAAGGTAAAAAATTACCATCACTTGAATCAATACGCAACGCTCAGTCTGTTCCTACTGAAATATTGCATGAAATTAAAATTGGCTTAGACCAAGTAGTTGATTCAAATACTGATGCTTTAACAGGAAAAATGACCAAGTATGGCGCTACAGTTGTTAAAGTTAAAGATGAATTTAACGATCTAATTAAATCACTCAATAATGATTACAGAAAAGCAAATGAAGAATTTGCTGATGCAGAACGCATCAAAAAGGCTTTTAGTATGGGCGAAAAATATCAAACACTCAACCCAGCAGAAGCCGCATCTAAAATCAAAAAAATGACTTCTGATGAGAAAGAAGCATTTCGTTTGGGGGTGATGGCTGATGTCAATGAACGCCTTATAGATTACAAAAGTGGTGACTTTACCAAGCAAGTATTTAAATCAGAAAAGCAAAAGCTATTGTTGCGAAATGCTTTTACTGATACTGTTGATGCCAATGGCAAAGTTAAGTCTGCACAGGACTCTTACACTGAGTTTTCTCAATATGTAAAAGGATTGAATCGTCAAGCTGAAACTAAGCAGCGTGTTCTTGCAGGTTCTAGAACAGATGAAAATCAGGCGGTGCGTGAGCAAGCCAACCTTTTGGGTTCACTTGCACAAGCAGTTGTAACAAGTGACCCTGTAAGTATGCTTAGAGCTGGTGGCTCGGCCTTGCTGTCAAGAGCAAAAGGCATAAGCAGTGAAAGTTCAGAGGCTCTGCAAAAACGCTTGTTTACTGTTGATCCAGTAGAGCAGACGGCAATCTTGCGAGAACTAAATCTTAGAGCGCGAAAGCCAAAAACTGGCTTGCTAACTGGTGCTGCGGCTGTTGGAAGTGCCACTGGTATTCTAGGAGATTGACATGAAAGATTGGGTTGAAGCAATCATTGCTTCGGCCTTAGTTCTTTGTTTTGTAATCTTTTGTAGTTATATTATTGTTTGGGCATTTCCGTGATCGCCTTTCTCTTGGCGGCAACCATAGAGTACCGATGTATTAAATGGACTTGGACTGGCGATGTGTTTAATCGCAGAGTAGTCTGTCTCAAGTGGGAGAGAAAGAAGTGATCGATCCAATTTCTGCTCTAGCTGGCATACAGTCAGCTATTTCAATGGTCAAGAAGGCAGCGGGAGTTGCCCAAGACCTAGGTTCACTTGCGCCCATGATTGGCAAGCTATTTGACGCTAAGTCTGTAGCTACAAAAGCAATGCTTCAGGCTAAACAGTCTGGCAAAGGCTCGAACATGGGTACGGCTTTGCAGATTGAGATGGCTTTAGAACAAGCTAGGGCGTTTGAGGAAGAGTTAAAGATGCTCTTCATGCAGACAGGCAAGATTGATGTCTGGAACAAGATTAAAGCCCGTCAAGCAGAGATGGACTTGGCAGACGCTAAAGAGATTAGTGCTTTAAAGAAGGCCGAGAAAGCAGCCAAAGAGAAAGAGCAAGAAATGAACGAACTAGCCATGATTATTGGCGGTTGTGCGTTTGTGTTGTTCTTGGTATTTGTTGGTGTAAATGAGTTGATGGAATTTTGTGCAACGACTCGTAGATGTGGCAGATGAATGAGTACCAGAAGACCTTTGACTTGTGCTTAAAAATCTTCGTTTACGGGGTAGTGGCACTTTATTTCTTGGGTTTTCTGAAGTTCTTACCTGATGATCTGTCAGACAGAATTGTTAATCTTTTACTTGGAAAGGTTGGATTGGGCAAATGAGAATCACCACTTACCAACAGAATGCTCAAATGTTGTCAGAGGCTCACCGAGTGATCCACCAACAGAATATGAAGCGCTTGGCAGAGTTAAGCAGACAAGCTCAACAACAACAGAAAGCCCAAGAGATTAAGACTCAATGGGCTAAAGTGGATGTTAAGGTATGAGATACATATTGCTTCTTTTACTGTTAACTGGTTGTGATGAGAAATATCGGTATTTTTGTCAGAACCCAGACAATTTCCATGCTGAACCTTGCCAGAAACCTAGATGCCAATTCACTCAGACCTGCCCTGAATATTTAGTTGCACCAATCTTGGAGAAAAAAGTTGACGAAGTTAAACCTAACAACTGAAGAGATCGAGGTAAGAATTTGGGGCTTTGTCGTGATTGCAGTCACGCTTATCCTCATGTTTATTGTTGGTGCTTTGCTCTACTCGGTCACTTTTGTGACTCAGCCTATCAAAAGCATGGCCCCGATTGACCAAGCCTATACCAAGATGTTGAACGACATTGTTCTCTTGATCGTTGGTGGTATCGGTGGAGTTATTGGCAAACGGGCTATGTCTAGTGCTTCTAAGGCGTTTAATCCTCCAACGCAACCAATGTGTCAACCAATGGGCTATCAAGGCTCTATGGGCGGTTTTAATTCGTCCTATGCCCCTCCGCAATCTGCCTATGGTTTGCCTTCTCAACCTTTCGGTGCTATGCCTGTTTGGAAGAACCCTGAGTTGGATGAGAGTTGGACACCTGGCCCTCCTCCAACTACCCCTCCTGACCACCTAGAAGATGACCAAGAGCGTGAAGAGTTGGCTCAAGCAAGAAAAGAGGCTGAATAATGTTACCTTTACCTCTCCCGTGGCTGATTGTGGGTGTTCTAGTGTCTTTATTCGGGTCTTACAGGGTAGGACACCACTATGGATGGCTAGAACGTGATGGCGACATGAAGATCGCTATTGCTAAAAAGAACGAAGAATCTCGTAAAACAGAACAGAAATTGACTGAAGAACTGAACCTAAATGCTACTAAATTATTGGAGGCAAACAATGCTATCAATCAAAAGACTTCTGCCCTTAGTGCTGCCAATCGTGCTGGCAAGTTGCGCCTCTGCCCCTCAAGTAACGTATCAACCCCCACAAATACCCCCGTTGCCCCCACAAATACAGAAGCAACCCGTGAACCTGACAGACAGGCTGACCAACCTTCTGATGCCGAAAGAGCAACCATCGAAGCCATCGCAGAAATAGTCGCCCAAGGGGATAAGAATACTGCGGCTTTAAATGCTTGTGTGGACTCGTATAACCAGATGAGAGATTTACTAAATGGTAACAAGTGAACAATTAGCTAGATTACATATTGGTAATCAATGGTTAGATGCCCTGAATGCCACTTTTGAGAGGTTTGACATTATGAGTCCGCTTAGAAAGGCGGCTTTCATTGGTCAATGTGGGCATGAATGTGGGAACTTTAAGATGCTCGAAGAAGGCTTATCTTATTCTGCGGCTGGCCTGATGAAAACATGGCCCAAGCGCTTTGATGCTACCAAGGCTCAAGCGTGTCAGAGAAATCCAAGGCTCATTGCCAATTCTGTTTACGCCAATCGCATGGGTAACAGGGATGAGGCCAGTGGGGATGGGTATCGTTTCCGAGGCAGAGGATGTATACAATTAACTGGCTCTAGCTCGTATTTCCATGCAGGGAAGGCTTTAGGAGTTGATCTCATTATGAACCCCGAGTTAGTGGCTACTCCTATGTATGCCGCACTAACTGCGGGATGGTTTTGGGATACGCATAAGCTAAACCAATACGCTGATTCTCGTGACTATAAGACCATGACCAAAAAGATCAATGGTGGCTTTATTGGCTTAGAAGACCGCATCAAGCACATTAACCATGCCTTAGAGGTTCTTACTTAAATCTTTATACGCCTGAAGCGCCGTCTTTAGATCGCACTGCAATTGCTGAATGCGGTCATCCTGTTCGCACAGTTTGACGTAGCACTCGCCTGCAAAATCAACCAAGCTCTCGCGCTCCCAAATGTCAAACTTGGGCATTTGAATTTGGCGCTTGCGCCAGCCGCTTTGGTTAGTCATTGGTTTCTTTCTTTGAAGGTGCGTCCAGTTCAAGGCGGTAATACTTGGCAGGCATCTTGGCGTTCTTATCCAGTTGCTTACGCAGCCACTCAGCGCCGCCAAGTTCTTGCAAGATCATCCAATGTCTGTCAGACATCCGGACTTGTCGTCCTAGTAGGGGTTCAGGTGGTTTCGGTCTTGGCATTTTGTCTTAAGTGTTTACCAGTTGTTCGTCTGACCCAGCAAAGCTGGCAGTTCCATTTTGCGCCCATATCAACACCGCCCTCTGGCGGCCTATCAGCTTGGCACTTGGTGCAAAACTTTAGTCGATGCACAGGCGTGACTCGGCCCATTTGAATCGCAGGCATCATTAGCGCACTCTCCTGAGAGGTACATCCACAAGGCGATCACGCTCGGGCGGTGGGGGAGCCATTTTCTCGGATGGCGGTGTCCATCCATGCTTGCGCCAAAGTGTTTGCACATCAGCGCCCGACTCCCATTTAAACTCTACAATGCCGTCTTTGTCCATTTTGGTGGGAGTTGACGGGTAACTAATCTTTGAATATGGTGGTTTTTCTAACATGATGTCTCCTTAAAAAGGTATTTGATCCCATTCCCAATGTTCGCACTCAACTGTGCCAGTTATCCATTCTAGTGGCGGCGCTGCTCCATATTGTTGACAGATGCCTGTCTCAAAATTGTTACACTGTCGGCAATTGACTTGGATGGTGTTGATCTGTTTGATCTGGCTGTCCAAATGCCTCTTGATTGCGTTTATTTCGATTAAATTCATAGTCTTTGACCTCTGTGTATTTTCCATTTTTACGGGTTGCAATCCTAACTGGCTCTTCAATGTTGTGAAACTCAAGCCATTCAAGCGCTTCTTGTGTGCCTGATGGCATAGATTTCTTCTCCCTTCGCATCCACCAGTTCTCGGCCTTTTGCCTAGCATAGCCAATGTGACTGAAACAAACCCATTCAGTTGCAACCCGAAGCAGGCCAGCGTAGTAGTCAACCCTCAATGAATCTGGCTTGCCTTCCTTTCGGTGCAGGCCGTAGTCAACTCGGGTCACATCGTGCCAAATCAGTTCTGAGATGCTTGCCTGATTCGACAAGAGCGCTGCCAATGAAATCTTGGCATCAAGTGGTTTGGCCTCTTCCTCTCGGATTTGACCACCGCAATGAATGCAAATGAGAGCTGCGGGGGCGTTGCGTTCACCGCAATCTGGGCAGATGCTGTAGGGTGCTTCCTGAGTGCCTGACCTCTTCTTAGCCCTGCCTTGGATCGTATCCACTGGCCCCAAGCGCTCAACTGTGTCGGTGAAGTCAAGCACCAGGCAATCGGTCTTGCCGTCTGCAATGCGAGTGCCTCGCCCCATCCCTTGCACATAAAGCACTGGCGACCTCGTTGGCCTGCACCAAATAATGCAGTCAACGTCCGGCACATCAAAGCCAACCGACAAAGCCAAGACAGTGACCAAGCAGTGAATCTGATGCTCCTTGAACTGGCGAATCAGGTCTTCGCGCTCTTGTTTGGGGGTTTCGCCGCAGACCACCGCGCTGACAATGCCAAGGGAATTTAGCTTGTCTGCAAGGCTTTCAGCGTTTTTGACACTCGGTGTAAAGGCAATCCATTTCTTGCGCTCTGAGGCGATTTTGGAGGCTTCTGCGGCTACTTTGGAAAGGTATTTTTCAACCTCGCGGGAAAGTTCGCCAATCTTATAGTCTCCATTGGCTATTCCAACGTGGCTTGCATCAATGCGGGTTTCAATGCGGTCTGGTGGGACAAGCGGGGCAATGAACTTGGCATCAAGCAATTCGCGCATAGAGACTCGGCTTGCAATGCCTGTGAACAATGGCTCATCGCCATCAGTCAGCCAAACACCATTGCCCCTAAAAGGCGTGGCGGTCATGCCAACAGTCCTGAATTCGCAAAGTTCACCCAACTTAGACAAGAAGTTGCGGTACATCCCTGCATCGCCTGCCTTCTGGCTCACCAGATGAGCCTCATCAATCACCACGGCTTTGATGTTGCCAAGCAGGTGGGATGCCTTGTGGATGCTGCCAATGGTGGCAACAATTACATCGGCGTTGTACTTCTTTGTTCCAAGACTAGCGCTGACAAAACCAACGCTGATGTTGGGCGGTAATAAGGCTCTGAGTTTGGCCGCATTCTGCTCGGCCAGTTCCTTGGACGGAACTAGCACCACAGTGCGCGGGTGGAAAAGAGGCCATTGATCCCACATTTGGCGCACAATCTCGGCGCAGATCACCGACTTGCCTGCGGCGGTGGGTAACACTAGCAAGGGGATGTCGTGATCCTCTTGGTGCTTTGTCCACCATGCAAATAGGTCTGTGACTGCGCGAGACTGATACTCACGTAGGATCAAAGTCGCTCTCCTCAAGCATGGCATCTGCAATTGCATACGCCCTTTGTGCAATCTTTGAAGGATCATGCCACCATTTGTAGTCACTATCGTGCGCTCCTTGTTCGAGATCGCCAGCAAGAGCTTGCCCTGCAAAGTAGTCACGCAATGTAATTTTGTTAATTGATGGTGTTTTCATACAAACCTCGCATTGTGCTGTTTACGTAAATCAAGGGCAAACTCATCCACCAAGGCGGTCTTGTCTGTGCAGGCATGAATTTCAGCACTGCTGATGTGATCGGGGTTCTTATCTGGATCGCCATTGACAAACTGCTTGCCTTCTGGCGTCTTGTAAACCACATTATCATTTTGATCAAGGTCAACTGGATGACCTGTTTTGGCAAGCAAGATGGGGATGTAGCGGTGATCATTGCAACCTTTGCGCTGCATTCCTTCTGACAAGACTGTGCTATGGGAGGCGCATGACCAAACTGCATTGCCATCCAGTTCAGGCGTGGCATGAACGCATGAACGGCAGGTTGGGGCAGGAACGTCTGTGCCGTGGCAAATGGCGTGATAGTCGCAGAACTTGCACTCAAACCAAGTGGGGTCAGTAGAAACCCCAACTGGTGGCTCGGGTGCGGTAATCACAGCCATTGCCTTGTTGATGATCTCCTGCGCTTCGCACTTGTCGTACTCCAAGCGCTCGGTGTAGATGTCATCGTTGTCTTTGTTGACCACAAAGTAAAGCGCACGATGGCAACCATCTTCCCCAAACTGATCGATTGACCACTTCATGTATATTTGCATCTGCGCGTAGTGTTCGGGCTTGGCTTTCTTTACGCCAAATTTCTGCATTTCTTTGAACATTTTGTCAGATGCGGTCTTGATCTCTAGCAGGTGCGGAGACTTCGGCGCTTGTGGCAGGCCCGTGATGATGCCATCAGCATTGCCCTGAAAGTGGTGGCCTGTGGCGGGTTCTGTGAATGACCACTGTCTGCCAGTTGCAGGGTTGATTTGGTAAACAGTGCAGCCAATGCTAGACAAGTCTGCATAAACTCTAGGCTCTTGCAGGTGACCAGACTGAAACACTCGGTACAGGCGACCAGAGAACTCGGCAGGCTTTGACCACCGGAAAGAGTACCAGTGCTGGCGCAGGCAGGGTTTGCCAATCGCCGAAGCACCAAGGTAAGAGCGCTGAGATTCCGAGCCAAACTTTGCCTTGTAATGGGCAAAGATGGCGTCGGCCACAGGATCAGTAACTGATTGTGGAAGTAAAGCCATTATTTTCTAGCCCAAGCAGGTGCTTTAGACTTGGCGGCCTCTTGCTCTGGTGTCGGCCATGCAGGGGTGTCGGCAACAGGCGCAGGGGTTGGTGCAGGAGCTGGTGCGCTGATACCACCGCCTGCGGCTTCATAGCCCTTGATGTTGTTGCTTGCCTTGTACTGCCCAACAGCTTCGCGCACAGTCACATTGATGCGAACTGGCTTGAAGTGCAGGGCGGCAGTGTCCATCAACTTGATGACGTTCACGGCGTGGCAAAGCGCTGACAACTGGCTTTGTGCAATCCTTTGGGTGTCTTCGTTGCTGTGACGAATGTTAAGGTTCTCCCAAACCTTACGGCCTTTGAACTGGCCATCAATGATCTCAAATGTCAGCTTCAAGCCTTCGCCGTTGCCAGACTTCAAGGGCTGCACATCAGATTCGGTGATGTGAGCCAAATAAGTTCCGGCAGGCAGTGGGCCTGTAGATGCTTGGGGGGCGACTTGGGATGCGTCAAAATTAAACTGAGCCATGATAAATTTCCTAAAAAGTTAAGTTACGAACTGGGGTGATCAAGACTGCGCTTGGGTAAGCGCTGCTTGGAATGCCGTCCAGTCAAGCGGCATATTCTGGAGGCCAAAGCGGTTACCACCGCAATGAGCCGGATGGGGTTCAACGTGCAAGATGCGCTCGCCAGTTGTCGTGGCCTTGGTTTCTTTCTTAGAGAACCCTGCATCTGTCTTGCTTGTGAAGATGCGGTAGCCTGCATAACCAATGACATCTGCCCACTCTTGGACAAGACCTGCGGCCTTGTCGTGCAGTTTAAGGACATGGCTGTCATAACCCTCGGTCAGAGGGTCTTCTATGCGCTTGATCTTGTCGTGGGCAATCAAGATGATGCCCATGCCCTTGGCAGAGCGCAAGACTTCTAGGCCAGACAGAAGGTTACGCCATTCCTCGGCGGCGGCCACGTAGCCCTTACCGAAGCCTGGCTGTTCAATGTTCTTCCAGTTGTTCTGCTTGCACACATACTCTTGGATCATGGGTTCAAGCCAATCAAGCGAGTCAATGAACAAGGTCTGGAAGTCATGGTCTTTGTTGATCAGAGTGTCGATGGCGGCATAGACCTCGGGCAGGCTAGAAGCCAGTGGGAAGGCGTTAGCGTCTACTGCGTCAGCGCCGTCTTCGGTCAGGATGCCAATGGCGTTGGGCGACATGGCGGCAAAGGTGGTCTTGCCAATCTTGCCTTGGCCCACCACCACAATCTTGGGTGAGCGTACACGTTTGGTTTTGGAAATGGAGGATAGATCAAAGGCCATGTTAGTCTTTCAGTTCAATGGATGGTTTTGCGGGTTTGCTAGTGATGAACACTGCTGCCTTGTTGTAGGCGGTAGGGTCAATTTCTGAGAGGGATCGCAGATATGCCAGATTAACTTCAGCTTTCCAGCGAAATGCTCTTTGGGCGTTGTCTGGCAGATCGTCAAAATCGGCAGATAAACGATCAGTATCTACTGTGCGGTTGAGTTTCCAAGTAATTGAGAACTCCTCATCCTTGTGGATGCCTTCGCCAGATTCGGGCTTGGCGAATTGTTCTTCAATCAAGCCCTCAATGCGTAGGCGCTCGGCCTTGGCTTCGTTCTCGGCTTGCTTGGCTTTGCGTAGCAGGGTTGCCAGTTCAGAGATCGTCATTTTTATAATCCTCTAGTGCGGTAGTTGTAATGTGGTCAACAAGGCCCTGCAAGAGCAAGTGACCAATGTCTATGTCTGTGCCTTTGATGTAGGCGCTGACAAGTTCCATAGTTTCGCCATAGTCAGGCTCATTAGGTAAGCCATCGCCGTCAAGTGAGCCAAGTTCTTCGGGGACGTACTCCAAGTGGCAGACCAGATCGACACCTTCGAGTTCGCAGGCGAACTCAATAATTCCTTGGGGGCAGGCAGGCGTGGGGTTCATGCGGCTCTCCTACATTGTTTGTTACAAGCTGGGTTGTGCTTGGACTGACAAACACCAAGAATCTCACAGCGTGTCAGTTTGGGTTTAATGGGTATCCAGACTGTTGTCATGCTGACCACCATGCAACCAGTAGGGCTGCCAAGCTGATGCCAATGGCAAGGGCAGTAAGAAGGTCAAGCCCTGCTTCTGCGCGGGCGGTGAGCCTCGCGCTCTTGACTTCGGGGTAGTGGTAGTGTTTGTGGTGTTTCATGTTGTGCTTTCGGGGGCTTGCGCCCCGTTTGGTTGGATTAGGCTGCGGCTTTCTCAGCGAACAAGCGCTTGGCTTCTGTGCCTTGGTAGGCGTATTCGTCAGAGCCATAAGCTGGATCAATTTCTTCCCAAAATGTTGGTGACAAAAACTGACCAGACTTAAGAGCAGTTTCAACACGAATAGACAAGCGAACTGCTTTGGCTGATGCTTCTTGGCGAAGATCGGGAAAATAAGAATCGCCAGACTCTGGGCAAACAACTTCCTGAGTGCCGTTGAAAGTAGCTGTGTGACGAAAACGGCGACCTGCCTGGTTCTCAATAACAACGTAATACTGCTCGGCAATGAAGGGCTGACCATCGCAAGAGTAGCCTGCGTTGTAAAGATCAGTTGCGACGTGGGCTGTGTAAGATGCGTTCATTTTGTTTCCTATGGCCTTTCGGCGTGATGGACAGAGAACCAATTTCCCTGCCACGCTTTGAATTCTAGCGAGTTGCTAGATGTTGTCAAGCCCTTTGCTAGAATTATTTGCATAGGTGTTTTCCCTATTGCCAAAAGACTCTATCAATGTGCTAGAGTCGATGACTATGAACACACAAATACCACCAGACGAGCGCCGACAACTGGCAGAAAAAGTTGGCATCAATGAGCAGTATCTCTACCAATGTCTCACTGGCAGGCGAGAGATGTCAGCCTGGGAGGCTGTCAGAGTGGAGCAGGCCAGTGAAGGGCGGCTTACTCGGCAGATGGTGTGCCAAGGCAGTTGGCAGTCTATTTGGCCTGAGTTGGTGGAGATCAAAGCATGACTAACCTAACAACAATATTCCCTAACGGCTTTGCCGCAGCCACAGAATCGCAAGACCTGATTAACCCTGAAGAGGGGTTCAGAAAGCATTGCGAGGCATCTGGCTTGCTGATCAAAGAGATCATCGCAGATGGTGAGATTCACAGGGTGGCTCATGTCTCATCCAAGAAGGGTGCATTGGATGGTTGGTACATCTTGCACTCCAGTGGCAAAGTGCCTGTGGGCATTGCAGGGTGCTGGAAAGAGCCAGTGTTTGAGAGTAAATGGATAGCAGACACTGGCAAGGCCATGTCGTTCACTGAGCGCTTTGAGCATGACAAGTGGTTGGCAGAGGTCAAAGCCAAGAAGGATGCTGACAGGTTGGCGAGTCAGGCGGTGGCGGCAGAGAGGGCAGAGGATGAGGTTGGGACGTATGCAGATGCTAGTGATGATCATCCCTACCTTGTGAGGAAGCACGTTGGGGCGCATGGGATCAAGATTGATCGTGCAGGCAGGTTGGTTGTGCCAGTGATTAACCAAGCAGGGGAAATCCTGAGTTATCAGACCATTGATGCAGATGGCAACAAGCGGTTCTTGAAGGGTGGCAAGATTGAGGGTGGGTTTTATGAACTCAGGGGCAATCGCAAGATTGTGTTCGTTGGTGAAGGGTTTGCCACTTGCGCTTCGATCCATGAGGCTACTGGCTACACAGTTCTTGTGGCGTTTGACTGTGGGAACTTAGCCAAGGTAGCCAAGAGCGCCAAGGAGATGTTCTTGGGGTCTAAGATCATCATTGGTGCAGATAATGATCAGTTCACAGAGGGCAACCCTGGTGTTACGAAGGGTCGTGCGGCGGCGGCATTGGTGTTTGGGGAGATCGTTTACCCATCATTTGGGGAGTCTGACATGGTGGACAACAAACCAACAGACTTCAATGACCTGCACTGCCTGCAAGGTCTGGATGCGGTCAAAGAACAGATCGAGCGCGTAGCTGGCCCAATGCGTGACAAACTGGCGTTTGAGTTCTCTCGGGCAGACAGTCTGCAACTGAGCCAGATCAACTGGATTGTGGATGACTACATTGAGAGTGATAGCTTGGCGCAGGTGTTTGGTGACCCAGGCGGTGGTAAATCGTTTGTCTCCATCGACATAGCCTGTTGTGTGGCAACTGGCAAGCCTTGGCATGGGCATGATGTCAAGCAAGGCAGTGTGTTTTACATCGCAGGCGAAGGACATAACGGGTTAGCGAGAAGGTTTAAGGCATGGCAGTTGGGCAATGGGCAGACTCTTGATGGTGCGCCTCTGTACAAGAGCCATAGGGCAGCGCAGTTGTACGATGCAACAGAGGCGGCTGTTGTGGCTGAGAGCATCAAGGAGCTGTCAGCGCAAGCAGGGACAACTCCAAGTTTGATCATCATTGATACTCTAGCCAGAAACCACGGCGGTGATGAGAACTCAACTCAAGACATGAATGCGTTCATTCAGCACTTGGATGTCTATTTGCGCCAACCTTGGAAATGTTGTGTCTTGGTGGTTCACCACTCCGGCGTGGCTGATAAGGATCGCAGTCGGGGATCAACGGCATTGAAGGGCGCACTGGATGCGGAATACAGATGCCAGTTGGACAGTGGAACTAAAACCATAGCCTTTGAATCCAAAAAGATGAAGGATGCAGAGATGCCTGCACCTAAGAACTTTCAGATCACTCAGGTTGATTTGCCCATCCAAGACAAGAATGGAGCGCCAGTTCGGGGTGCGTATTTGACGGCAGTAGACATCTCGGGCCTGATGGGTAATATCCAAAAGCGGGTAGTTCTGTCAGGCAACCAGCGCATTGCCCTGAACTGTTTGGTTGCCATTGAGGTCAAGAGAGCCAGTGATGGGATTGAGGGTTTTGCGGCAATGGTGGACTATGATGAGTGGCGAGATAGCGCCAAAGGGCATGGTTTGAATGCCAGAAGGTTCAAGGAATGTTTGGAAGCACTGACTAAGAAATCAATGGTTTTGGAGAACTCTGGGATGTACCGAACTGTACCGAAATGTACCGAAGTCGGTACAGAACGTACATAGGCTTGATGTACCGAAGCGTGTACCGAAATGTACCGAAACGTACCGAAATGTACCGAGGCAAACCCCCTCTGGTGTACCGAAACGTACCGAACGTGTCTATAGACACGTTCAGGTTCGGTACAAAAAGGGTTTCGGTACAGTCCGGCGGATTTTGGGGTGGTTTTGAAGGATTGGAGTGGACTGCATGATTGAGGTCAGAATGAACATGAAAATTGTCAGTGTGGCGAACATGAGACTGCATTGGGCGGTTAAGGCCAAGCTGGTCAGGGATCATAGAACGAGGACTCGGATGAGCTTGGCTGCTGCGGCGCAATCTTCTGGTTTGGAGATGCTTCCGGTTACTGTGGTTTTGACCAGAGTCGCGCCAAGGCGATTGGATGGGGATAATTTGCAGTCTGGGTTTAAGGCGGTCAGGGATGGTGTCGCTGATTGGCTTGGCGTGGATGATGGTAATGGCTTGATTGATTGGCAGTATGTTCAGAGGTCAGGCAGGCCAGGCGAGTATGCCGTTGAGATTGAGGTGATAAGATGAGTGTGCGCGCAGTTGCCATTGATTGTTGCGCCTTCGGGGAAAGCGCCTTGCGGCGTGAGTACCCATTTTTTTGGGGGTTGTTTTATGGCTAACGCTAATGGCAGGCCGCCAAGCATAAATTCTAGATACTTCTATCGTGAGCTAACGATGCCAGACAAAATGATCTTGGCCTGCGCTGGCTCTGGCAATATTACGATTGGGTTTCGTAATGTCATTGATGCTTACCAAGTTCTTTGGAACGCAGGATATCGCCCTGAGATGGATTTAATCGATTTTCTAGGGCAGTACAAGGGTGAAGGGCAATAATGCCGTATGGATCGTTTTGATGCGTTCTAGGCATGGTTTGCTTGGTATGCGTTGATGCTTTGCGAAGAACTTTTTGAGTTATAACAAAATGTTATAACTGGTGGTCAGGTATGCGTGGAATGCACCCACCGCCTCTTTCCCTTTTTTCTCCCGCCCCGATTCAAATCGATCCGAACCCAGTTATCCACAATGGTCTTGTTCAACTTGTCCACAGTTTGCGGTGGATAACTTGGCAAGTAAAAACAAAGTATTCAAATATCTGTGCATAACTATGCGTCAACTTAACATAATGGCCATTGTATAAAGTAGAATCGGGAAAACCCTTGGTTTTGGGCGCGTTTGCATGGGGGGGGAGGGGGTCGGCCTCGCCGTGATAATTGTAGGTACACCCCACCCACCGAAAAAGCAAAATGGACTAGAATCCATCAAACCCATCTTCCCGAAAGGAAAAAAGTGGAATTCACCCCTGCAACCGAAGAAACGCAACAAACGCAACAAACCCCTACACCCCCTGCAAAGAAGAAGGGCGGCAGACCCAAGGGTTCGGTCAAGATGACCATTCAGCGCTATGCAAACAACCCACCCAAGGTTTTGCCTAAGACTGACCACCAGCGCCTCAAAGAACTCAAGGAGTTAATGATCCGGTCTGGTGGCAAGGATGTGGCGCAGAAGGTGATTGAGATTGCGCTCAACGATGACCACCCAGGCCAGATGGCAGCGCTCAAGATGTGCATTGACCGCACACTGCCAATCAGTATGTTCGAGAAAGACAAAGGCCAACGAAGCGCCGTAACCATCAACATCACTGGCTTGGGTCAAGAGCCACTGGTAGTAGACACTAACCCTGATGCAGAAGACGTAGAGGCAAAGTATGGCTGATCTTAATTTCCAACTATTACCTTGGCAGCAGATTGTTTTCAAAGACCCCGCCCGATTCAAAGTGGTTGCCGCAGGTCGTAGGTGTGGAAAGTCTCGATTAGCCGCCACAACCTTGTTAATTGAGGGATTGCGTTGCCCTCCTGGTTCGGCAGTCTTGTATGTCTCCCCAACAATGGGGCAGTCCCGTCAAATTGTCTGGGACTTATTACTAGACCTTGGCAGAGAGGTGATTCAGAGCAGTCATGTAAACAACCTAGACATTACCCTGATAAACGGAGCAAGAATCTACGTCCGTGGTGCTGATAGACCCGATACCCTTCGTGGTGTCAGTCTGACCTATGCCGTACTGGACGAGGTTGCCGACATTAAACCCGAGGCATGGGAACAGGTCATTCGAGCCAGTTTGTCTGATAAACGGGGGAGAGCATTGTTTATCGGCACTCCAAAAGGACGCAACTGGTTCTACGATACCTTTAAGTTGGGTGAGAGTGAGGATGATCCTGATTGGAAGTCGTGGCACTTCACGACTGCTGATAACCCTTTGATTGACTCAAAAGAGATAGAAAGTGCTAAGAAAACCCTGAGTACCTTTGCTTTCAAACAGGAATACATGGCGAGTTTTACCAACGCTGGCTCGGACATCTTCAAGGAAGAGTGGATCAAATACGGGGTCAAACCTGAACATGGAAGCTATTACATTGCTGTTGACCTTGCGGGATTCGAGGAAGTTGCCAAACAAGCAGCCAATGCTAAGAAGCGTCTGGACGAGTCTGCTATCTCAATCGTTAAGGTCACAGACGATGGGAAGTGGTTTGTTGAGAAGATTGAACATGGAAGATGGGATATCCGAGAAACTGCCTCCAAGATACTGATAGCTATTCGGGACTACCGACCCCTTAGTGTAGGGATAGAGAGGGGGGCGCTAAAGAATGCTGTTTTGCCCTATCTAAGCGACTTAATGCGAAAGAACAACACCTATGCCCACATCATAGATTTGACCCACGGGAATAGAAAAAAAGCAGACAGAATCATCTGGGCTTTACAAGGTAGGTTCGAGCATGGCAGAATTGTGTTAAATTCGGAAGAAGATTGGGATGAGTTCGTAGACCAGTTAATCCTGTTCCCTGCACAAGGGGTACACGATGACTTGCCTGACTCCCTTAGTTACATTGACCAACTTGCTGTCACTTCGTATATGGAAGAAGATGACTCCGAGGAGTGGCAACCAGTAGATATTATTAGTGGGGTATAAGATGGAATATCAAGAACCAACCGAGTCCGACAAGGAAATAGTTAACTTTGTTGTTAACCATTGTGATCGTTGGAGGGATTGGCGAGATGTTAACTGTCTTGATGATTGGCTAGAGTACGAGCGCATCTTCAATGGCGAGTGGGATGTCCAAGATAAGACTAGGGACTCCGAGAGAAGCCGTATCGTTACTCCCGCTACCCAACAAGCCGTAGAGACACGCCATGCCGAGATCATGGAAGCTATCTTTGGTCAGGGTGAGTTCTTTGACATTCAAGACGATATTCGTGATGTCAATGGTAGTCCACTAGATGTTGCTGCCATCAAAGCACAACTGATGGAAGACTTCAAAGTAGACAAGATCAGGAAGTCTATTGACCAGATTGAGTTGTTGGCTGAGATTTATGGTACTGGTATCGGTGAGATTGTTGTCAAAACAGAGAAAGTCTTTGTTCCCGCTACTCAGGCAATACCTGGTCAAATGGGACAAGCCGCTATTGGAGTGGTAGAACAAGACCGCATTGCAGTCAAGATTGTTCCTGTTAACCCCCGTAACTTCTTGTTTGACCCCAATGGCACATCTATTGATGACTGTATGGGTATGGCTATCGAGAAGTATGTCTCCATCCACAAGATCGTTAAAGGTCAAGAAGAAGGCATCTACCGCAAGGTAAAGGTCGGTACTGACTCTATGGACACAGACTTAGAGCCTACCCAAGAAGTCTCTCAGTACGAAGATGACAAAGTAAAACTTCTGACTTACTATGGACTCGTTCCCCGTGAGTACCTAGAACAGTTGGAAAACGAAGATGGTGAAGTAGAAGATTTCTTTCCTGAAGACAGTATTCAGGATGAGTATTCCGATTTGGTCGAAGCAATTGTCGTGATTGCCAATGATGGCGTTCTTCTGAAGGCAGAAGCCAATCCATACATGATGAAGGATAGACCGATTCTTGCTTATCAGGACGACACAGTTCCTAATCGCTTGTTAGGTCGTGGTACTGTAGAGAAGGCTTACAACTCACAAAAAGCCATAGATGCCCAAGTTCGTTCACACTTAGATTCACTTGCTCTGACAACTAGCCCAATGATGGCTATGGATGCCACTCGCCTCCCCCGTGGTGCTAAGTTTGAAGTAAAGCCAGGCAAGGCAATCCTGACAAACGGCAATCCTAACGAGATTCTGTTCCCGTTCAAGTTCGGCAATACTGATGGTTCTAACCTGACAACTGCCAAAGAGTTTGAACGTATGCTTTTGATGGCAACAGGCACTCTTGACTCACAGGGAATGATTACTGCGGTGTCCAGAGATGCTGGTCAGGGCGGTATTTCGATGGCTACTGCCTCGATTATCAAGAAATACAAGCGTACCTTGGTGAACTTCCAAGAGGATTTCATGATCCCCTTCATCACCAAAGCCGCTTATCGCTATATGCAGTTCGATCCAGAGCGTTACCCTACTGTGGACATGAAGTTCATTCCCACGGCAGCACTCGGCATCATTGCTAGAGAGCATGAGCAACAACAATTTATCGCTTTGTTGCAGACTCTTGGCCCGAATACACCTGTTTTGCCTATCATTTTGAAGGGCATCATGGCTAATTCTTCTCTGTCAAACAGATTTGAG
>Ga0315901_10002057_pt1 | contig 28291 bp, 13 predicted proteins | sample LakEriMetagenome_10_FD_203761 | JGI IMG/M metagenome (GOLD analysis project Ga0315901, IMG submission 203761) | Freshwater fungal communities from buoy surface, Lake Erie, Ohio, United States - Buoy 2 MA116 | ecosystem: Environmental > Aquatic > Freshwater > Lake | place: USA: Lake Erie, Ohio...
GATTCAAATGTTCCAGGGAAGCACAAGTACCCAAGGATTCTTTTCAAATATTAGTTCCGGCACATGGAGAGCAACAACATTCTCCTCAGGCACACAATACAATTTAATTATAAGTATTACATAATATTATTGAGGAAATTATGAAATTTAAAAACAATAAAAAATGACGGTAACTATAACAATAACATCACCTGGAGCAGATACTGGACCATTTGATTTATACCACAATTTAAACGGATTTTCTACAGCATTTGAAACATCGGTTCCCAAATCATCTTTAACTTCCGGATATCTTTCAAATCTTGTTCCTGATGGAGCCACTATCATTAGGGTTCAATCAACAGGAACATGTACAAATTATATAGATCTGGCAATATCAGGAGTACCAGCCACAACGACAACGACAACGACAACAACCACAACTGCAGCTCCAGTCATTATACCGGTTGAATGGAACCTCTCGAATGCCACAGGTTCAACCGTGACTTCCAGAGAACTTAAATTTTATAAAAATGGTTCACTAATACAATTAATAACCTCAGATGGAACCGGAACAATAAATTATGCGTTAAATGACACCATAAGGGTAACAATCGAAATCAATCTCTCACCTTTGGGAAATCAGAATTTATCAATCTATGACCAGTCTTTTAATACTGTTTTTGTAGACAGCTCCGGATCGAATTCTCTATTGGATAGTGGGAATATACTTTTAGATTCATTAAGTGGAATAACTGATCTTTATGTTTATGGAGATTACTAAAATCAATAAAAAAATAATATTTTTATCCGTTCAGCCGGATAATCAATATTTTAATTGGCAGGTTGAAGTCCTTATTAATAATGCAATTCAGAAGGGAATAAACCCGAACTGGATAGAGATACTTTTTGTATATAAGGATTGTCCATCCAATGATTCCTTGGATCTTGCATCAAGGTACCCACTAGTAAGGTTTTTTTTCTATAAGGAAAAGAACGAGGATAACTTCGGATATATTCCAATATTAAGACCGGACGCTCTTATTCAACATTTTGATAGATTTCCTAGTTTGTCTAAGGAAATAATCTTTTACCATGATTCCGATATTATTTTTAAGGAACTTCCTGATTTTAATCTTTTGATAAATGATGATGTTTGGTATTTAAGCGATACTGTCTCCTATATTGGAGCTGATTATATAAAATCAAAATCAGATTCATTACTGACTGAAATGTGTGAAATAGCTGGTATATCCAGGGAACTTGTTGAAAAAAATAATATGAATTCAGGGGGAGCGCAATATCTTATGAAAAATATAGATTCTTCATATTGGAAGGATGTGAAGAAAGTCACTCTGGATCTCTATAAATTCATGTTAAAGAGGGAAATGGATGAAAGAAATTCAATGGGCGAAAATATACCGGTAGATTATAATCCCATCCAAAAATGGTGTGCTGATATGTGGGGGGTTTTGTGGTGTGCATTGAAGAGAGGTAATGAAATTAGTATATCTAGCGAACTTGGATTCAGCTGGGGATGCTCTGAAGGAATGGATGAGTGGAACAGATATAAAATCATGCATAATGCTGGTGTTGTAGATAGTAGGGATGGAACAATTTTTTATAAGGGTGATTATATAAATAAGTCACCCTGGGATGAAAATTTTGAAAAAATGAATAAGAACCATAATAGCTACAATTACGTGGAAGCTATATTATACGCAAAAAAAATGAGGGAAATTTACATTATTCCACAGCATATTTAGTTAGATATATAGAAAAAAAGAATCATAGATGGCTGATGTTATTCTTGGTATTAATCAGGGTGATTATATTTACTATTTAGACGAAAGCACGGGGAATGACTCCAGGGATTGGTGGTTCCAGGGTGGAACACCAACCGGTGGGACCGCATTTGCTCCATCTGTGAGATATCTTGGTGTAAACGTGGATGGATATGACACGAAGCTGATAGCTTCTTTAGGTGTTGTAAGTAGAACAGCGTATAAGGAGGGAATTATTGTTGTTTATCCTGAAACATTCGATATAGATTTTACTGTAACCCCATCATCACAAAATATGAGTCAGTTAGCTCTTTATTCCGCTACCGGTCAAACAGGTAGCGGAATCAATAACTATCTTTGGACTTCAATACCTGGAATAGGAAGTACATCTGGTCCGCTATTACAAACTTTTTCATACACTGCGAATGATTGGTTCCAGATTACTGGAACATATACTGGCTTACCAAATTCATCCTTCGTTGGTAGTCCCACATTTTCTGCATATAGTGATGCCGGGAACTTTGATACAGTAAATAAATCTATAACTTACTTTAAATTAGGACCAGAGGAAAGTGTAAATTATGCTGATTCTGGAACATATGCAACCTCAGGAATATATTATGATCCCCAGATAATGAGCATAGACACCTCCGCTATACCTTCAATAGGTGGAAGTAACATAATTTTGAGGTTTGATCAATCATCTTACTCACCTAAATGGGATAATTCAGCATTTCATTCAACATCAGAAATCGTGTTCTTTTTCCCTAATAATCAGGATTTGAACGTTTCATCAAATAAATTCCAAATAATTTTGAACGGATCGGCATTAGATCAATTAGCAGTAGCTGAGGGGTATCCAATGAAAACAGCTAATAATGAGATGGATCAGGGAAATTATATAAGTCCAGGTTTCGTAAGTTCTAACATGTATGACTCTTTTGTTGTTACTGATTATGTTACATCCGGAAGTGGGAGCAGTATTTCGGGTATTTCTTCATTTATAGGATCAAATAGAGACTGGAGTAATGATGCAATTTTAGGATATCTACAAAATGAACATTATTTTTCAGGATCATCTAAATTTATTGAAAATGGAGGATATGGAGGTAAAAAAGCACCATTGCAGGATTTAGTGTCGGTTCAGGCATACAATTCATCAATAGCAGGATATAATTGGAGTGGAACGGGAGGTTCCCCTCCTGCTAATTTACATGGGGTTTGCGTTCCATCAAGTTATTTTTTTGATGTTGTGTATGGAGATAGTTTTCCAGATGTTGATATCAATGTAGTTTTAAGGAACACATCAAATACAATAATTAGTTCATTCACTGTGATACTATCAAGTGGAGGATCTTTAGGAAATAGTTATGATGGATATTTAATATTAGCACAGGATACAGGATTTAACACATTCGACGGAATAGCAACATTAATTAATAACGAAATAACTTCGCAGGGATTGAATACAAATATTGTTGTGGAATCTCAGGACTATTGGGCTCCCTATGAAAATGGTGGAAATGAATTAAGTCCAAGATATGATAAAAACTCATTTCACGGGCTGAGAGTTAATATTTTAGAACCTAATATAGGAGGAAACATTTTGAATAGCGTATCGATGGAATGGGGAAGTGGATATAACTCAATAATGTCATCCATAGCAATATTGGGTAATGATTATAAAACGCTATCTAGACCCTTTGCTTCAGCTACAACATCAACAACAAGATCTTGGACGGGATTAAGAAATCCAATAGTTAGACCAGGAACAGGAACATATTTCAAAGGATTTAAAATAGGAGGACAATTATAATATAAAATGGCAAGTTATACAGTTACAGTTAATCAAATAGCCCTAGATTCTGATTTTTTTGCATGGGGTTCAGGACAGGATTTAAGAAGATTTAATGGGGATAGTTGGGAATATTACAATTATCAAAATTCTGCTGTTCCAAGTGGTTCCCCTTATTTTCTGGATACTAGATGCATTTCTATTGATAATGAGGATAAAGCTTGGGTTGGTTGTGCTCAAGGACCAACTTCAGGATTAAACGAAGTTGCAATTTTTTATATAGAAACAAATAATTTGCAGGAGGGAAAAAGCTGGAATTTTTCGGATCTTGGTACATTTAATATACCGCAAGAAATATCGGAAATTTATGCTTGTCCTTTTGGTGATGATATTCTTGCATTTTGTACACCCCTCAATGGTGTTGGTGGCACTGGAAATTTCCAATATACAGAGATTGAAGGTGCTACTGGTGGAAGACTTTTTTATTATCTGAAGGAGACTGATGAATGGAAGGAAAAAGTTCCTGGATACATCTGGCCACATGTTTATGATATCAAAACAAAAGGAGTAGACGGTAAAAATTATTTATACTATATAGGAACATCCGAGGGGCTTTTTGTTCTGCCGAGTGGAAGTAATAATTATGTCGATCTTCAGGATGGAGTTGGTGAGATTATAGAGGAGTCCGAGGTTTTCAATAAAAAAACAAGTTTGATCTACGGGGATAAAGTTTATTCGATAGATTTTGATGAGGATGGAAATTTGTGGATAGGAACTGATAATGGAATTTCTTTCTATGATGGTATAAGTTTTTATAATCCGTCAATTTCTGGAATAATCGGTAAAATAACAAAAGTTAAGTGTAGGCCAAATGGCTATGTTTTTTATTCTAAAGGTGATGGTGAAATAAACGGAGGAAGTGGGCTATGGTGTTTTAATGGTTCTAGTACGAGACAATTCACAACATCAAACTCGGATATACCCAATAACAATGTTCTTGATATAGATATTGTTTCACATAATACAAAACTTGGTAACACTTTAATTTATAGGGATTCCCTATATGTTTTGTGTCTTAATGATTTTGCTGTATTCAACTACGATATGCCTCATGTTTATGGGAGTTCTAACTATGCTGGAGCTACTGGTTGGAATTTTACATACTACCAAACTGCTGGATATCCACTTCCTAAGGTAAACAAATACACTTGGGAATATCCAGATTGGAGGACATACCAAGAAAAATATGTGGTGGATAAATTTCCGGGAACTGACCCTAGAAATTTATTTTTAACAACCAAACTTTCCGATATAACATCAGGAAAGGCAGGAAAACAAGCATATTGGAACAATTGGCCAATAGAAAAATACGAGGAAAATGTAGTAGTTTGGAGTATACCACAGCCTGAATGGTCAAGTGGTATAACTTATACTTATACAAATGGATATGGTTCAAATGGATTCCTACAAATAAATGATTCTGCAACTTTAGAAACCACATCCGGAACAAAATACTATATATGTGGATATATGACTGGTGCCATAACAGTTAACTTTGGAAAGTCAACATACAACACAAATGCCTATTTAATAAATGTTAATCCATCTATATCCGGACCCCCGATATTATTGCCAAATACAAATAGTTGCGATAGCGGAACCATGGGATTTATAGTTTGTTATAATTCAGATGGGTACGTGGAAGCTATGCTTCCTTTCAGAGGATATGAAACTTATGTTGATTCCATAGTTCCTTCGGAGGATGAAAATTACATATATGCATCCGGAAAATTTAGTAGATACATGGAGAGCGGAAATTTTGTTTATGATTCTTATGAAAATATGACTCCAATATTTTCAAATGGACCGACCGGTGCACCTTGTGGAATAACTAATCCTAATTTTTCAGGAACAACTTCGGATTACCCATGGATTTTTGGATCAACCGGGAATTGGCTTTCATCCTCGTGGGATTTTGAATTTAACGAGGGCTCAGTTTCTGGAAACTTTGATATAGGATATTATGACGATTACTATTTTGATCAGGTAACTTCCCTCTATATAAACTATACAGATGGCTCATCAGTCAATAATTCCTCCTTGATGAATTCAGTTTTGAGTGGAAATTCCATCCTATTTTATCTGAATTCCACGTTGTATTCCTATTATAGAATCGATTCAATAACCACATTATCCGGAGCTAATGGTTTGCAATATAATTTAACATGGATGAGCGGACCAACTGGCTACTTTGGCTCTTCATTTAGTTCAGGCACGAATTTCCAGATAACATTCCTTGAATCTTATGAAAACTCCTTTCCCATAGTAAAAAATCTTAATAGTAGATTTCTTAGTTCAATAGATGCGGGTACACTTGGTGTTTTTGTTTCCAAAATAGGTAAGGATCTGGGTAACATAAATTCATTATCTCCTGTTTCGGAATTTGTAACATTTAATGGACAACAATCTATAACTTTTGAAGAATCAGATAGAAAAAGATTCAGAGGGATATCTTTTAGACATTTTCCTCAAGGAACTGAATCTGGTGGATCCGAAAAGAAAACTTTGATAGATGTAACAAAATATTCTCTGAATTTAGCTGTCACATCAGGCGAATCCCTTGCTCCTGCATTTAATTGGGGTAATAAAGTTGCTACACTTAAAAATGCTTGGAATAGAAACGATGATTATGTAACAGCTGACGATTATATATTGGGAAGTAGCGATTTTATTTTAAATAACTGGGGTTGGGATAGTAATATTTCATACGTAAGACTTTCCACCGACAATTTACAGCTTTTATCCACACAGACTAGTTCAAATTATTCCGAAGATTTTAATATTTTTGTTAAAGACATAAATTCAGTTAAATCTTTAAAAAATGATTTGACAACAATTATAACGGGAAAATCAGAAACTGGATTTGACTTCGGTGGGATTGGAATAACTGGTCCTTCGGGCACATTCGAATATTTCATAATAATGGGAAGTGGGGGTACCGGATTAACCGGTTCCTACCTAAGATCAACAACAATAACAGGAAAATCATCCTCGATAGCAACAAAGGATTCATCGACATATTTTATTTCTTCGGTTCTTGGAGGAACTGGGGATTATTATGGATATTCTTTCAAACCCGGAAAATCTGGTGTATTTGTAGTAACTGGACAAATAACTGAGCAAGGAATCCCTAAAAGATTTTTTTATAGTGATATAACTGGAAAATCAATTCTAAATAACACAAATCTATTAAAATCTTTTGTTTATGAGGATAAATTCATAGTTATATTTAAATATTTTACAATAGGAAGAAATAGTATTAATAGAGGATATTTTTATAAATCTAGAATTTCCGACGGTTCGATTACAGATATTGAAAACTTCGGTAATGCTTACCTCCAATCCTTGACAGGATCTATCGACCTTTCTGGTAATCTAATTATTTCTGGATATAATTCAATTACGAATCCTGGAAGTTCATATTACACAATTGGTCCATTGAGAGGATTCTACCTTTTAGCACCTCAATACAAACCTGATTTGGGTATAAATTTAGGAAATATAATATCTAGACCCGGTTCGGGAGCTTGGACATGGTGTGATGTTCATAATACGGATAAGGGAATGGAAATACCTCTTTTATCAACCGTAGTATTTAACAACTATGCATCCAATCTATATGGAAAGAAAAATAACAAGTGGATTCTTTCCGAATCTAATACTGGAGAGGAAATATTAAACATAAAAAATTCACCCTATTTTATTTACACTTTCACAAAACCTGGTAATTACACAATTTACAATAGTGTTGAGGATTCAGCAGGGAATGTTTATATAGCAACAAAACCTGGTTATATAAGGGTTATTAATCACAAAGATAAAAAACCAGAAGATAAAAATCCAGATTATGTGGATTCTTTCGATTATGGAGTTCCTGTTCCTTTCCCTGGAAGGGATTATCAGGTTGATAAATTAACAGCAGATCTCGAAAAGCAGCAACAGGAGTATTTTATTCAGCAACAAGACCCATTTGGAGTTGAAATTTCATTCCCTTTTAATCCTGATGCTACTTTTAGAGAGAATGATGTAGAATCACTCTAAATCATTCTCAGTCTTGTATTTTTCATAATTATCCGTTAATTGAATAAGAATAGGATTTCTAACTATATCCTCCCTCTTAAACTCAAAATTTGAACATTCGTTTACACCTTGTGATATTTTTTCCTTAAATGTTAGAAGATCTTTTTTTCTTTTTTCAAGGTCCCATTGGGTTATATCCCCACATATTATAATTTTGGAGTTTTGACCCATTCTTGTCACAACTAGCATTATTTGTCTGAGATCAGAATTCTGGGCCTCGTCCAGTATCAATATTGTGTCATCAAATGTTCTACTTCTCATGAATGCAATGGGTTGCATATCTATGACTTTTTTTTCTATAAGTTGCTTTAATTTATCGTGATTTCTAATTATTTTTTCCATATTACCGATATAACCCTCCATGTATGGGTCCAGCTTCTCCTTAATCGATCCCGGTAGGAATCCTAAATTTTCTCCTGATTCGACTGCCGGTCTTGCTAGAATTATTTTTTTATAACCAAGCTCCTCCTTTCTAAGATGATCCAGAGCAGAATAGCATGCTATGAATGTTTTTGCCGTACCTGCTGGACCAGTACAAACTGTTAGAAAATTAGAAGAACATGTTTTGAAAAATTTGAGTTGGGAATCCGTTAGTTTTATTGGATTAAAGTCCGATTTTTCAAGTTTAAGAGGTTCTTGTACTTTTTCTTTTCTTTCTAGTTTTGATTGAGTCTCAGTTTTTTCAACCCTTGATTTTGCTCTGGCCATAAATTAATTTTTTTGTTTGTAATTAAATTTGATATTCAATTGTATCATTGATATATATTTCAGAAAAAAAACATCAAAATAAAATGTCAACAGTAAATATCAATGAAATTTTAGGAACGGATTCAATATCGGGATCAAGAATAACTTTAAATTCGAACTTCCTAATACTACAGAATTGGATAAACGGATATGTTAATGTTTTTGGAGTGGACACCACTAATGGAATTATAAATCTTTCAGCGGCTCCAACGGGAAGCGTCCTTGCTAAGATTGGTAGATTTGATAGTTTCTCAACACCATCCAGTGGAACTGCACTTTCATCCGTTAATCAACTTGGCCAGGCTTCTTTTGTGAGCGTGTCTACAACTACATTTACAGCAAGTGGTTCTTTAACTCTCCAAGGTACTGTAACAATACAGAGCTCAGGATCATTAGTTTCTGCTGGAACCGCAACTTTTAACAATACAACCAATCTCAATTCAGAAATAAAACTAGGTCCTAGTGGACACGTAGTTTCACAAAACACAACATACCAAAGTGGAACAGCAGGTACGGCATTTCCAGCATCTTCGTCGGGAGGTGGAGGTAAATCAACTAGTGTCAATTCTCCTTATGCAATTACTGGGTTAGAGGATGTTATTTATGCAGAATGCGGTCCTACTGGATTTTTTATGAAGGTAGTAGATGGAGATTCACCAGTTGGTGGTACACTGCCACCAATATCACAAGGAACAAGAATTACAATTGTTAATACAGCAAGTTCAGCAGGAACCATAGTTACTGGTGTAACCGGTACTACAAGTACATATTATACTGGTTTCAACACTAGTTCCACTTATGGAGGATATGGTGCTACTGGAATTTTTGTTCCAGCGAGCAAGGCTTACAGATCATCAGTTACACTTCAATGGGAGCCTAGGGTTGGTCAGGGTCAAGCTTCACAAAATGGATCTTGGATAGTTATAGGTTCTTCTAATATTAATCCATAATAAAAAAAATAAAAAATGGCTAAAACACCCTTTATAAGGCCCCTTCAAATTCAGGGAGGAACATTTTATACATTCTCTTCCTCATCTGAGGACCTGGCTTTTACATTTAATAACACGACTAATAAATTTAGATTTTCTAAATTTGCTCTTCTCAATATTCCTGATATTAACAATTCAGCATCCGGTGAAATAAATGAGATAAGATTGAATGCTCCAGATAGTGCCTTCATAGACTATGCTACCGCATCTGGAAAAATCATAACGGGTGATGGTAATATTGATTTTTCCCAAAGTTTTCAAAGTTATTGCTTGAATCTTGAATCAACAATAACTGGAAGTGATGAATACAACTCAACATTAAAACAAAATATATCGGAAAGAATATTTTTTAAATGGTTAAAAGAAATAGGGGCTATTAGATGGAGACAAGCTAGTTCATCCGAAGTTTCTTCCTCGCTTAACCAAAACACGGTCACGATCGTAAATGATTTACCCGTAACACAAAGAAGATATGTTGAGGGTGATGCAACTCCGGGTACTACCGGTTCTTTCGGTATGACTGGGGGATATTATAACAGGGTAGTTCAATATGTTGGAAACTTGGATATAGTTAATTCAGTTAAGAATTCAACCAACACATATTCTGAGGTTTATGTCTACATCCCAACAAAGGACGGTAGCACCCCAACAGTTCTTTTCAAAAACGTTGTTGATGCTAATTATTATCCGGATTATCAATGGACAAATAATCCACCTGATCCATTAGATGATGAATACCTATTTGGTAGATCTTACGATGAAACCAATCCAAGTGGATTGACAAATCTTGCTATATTTGATGATGATGTTTTAGGTGCACCTTCTGCTAGTTATATAAATACAGGGGTAACATCAGGATCTGTAGCTGGAAATTGGTATTCACCTAGAGATACTGCTAACACGTATTTTACCGATGCTGTTTTTACAAATCCCTATAATTATTTTATAACAAAAACATTTAATTCCGTATCCGTTAATTATTTGAGATCTCAAATAGATTCAATTGGGATTGATTTCGATCCTAATTCTTATAAGGAGATAATAACTAATCCAAATATTTCAACTTTGGAGGAGTTCAATTCAACTGCAGACGCGGAGGATTTTGAATTTAATGCTGTTTTGATCTATTATGATGTTTATGATCCAGCAAATCCAAATGATGTGGCAACGAATCTTTATGGTGTTCTTTTCTTGGATGATGTAAATACAGACAGCGGGATCTATATACCAAGGTCTAAAAAATATAGACCAAATCCAGTTACAAAATTGAATGGTAATTCATACGGATTTAAAATAAATTTAAAATTTGATACTGATATAGATCAAACTGGGGTTGAACAAGCAATAAATGATTATTCTCCCTTTTCCTTGTCTATGTTTATGGACTCGATGAATGTTCTGCAAGATGCCAGTGCAACTCTAAATAATTCTGCTGATGAGTTTATATCTCTGAGTGACAGAGTTACAAATCTTGAAAATGTCACACTATCATCTTCCACGTCGGCCAATCTTGATAGAAGAATCACAGCTATGGAACAATCCTTAGCTGCTAACCAGGCTTTATTCAACAATACAAGCGCTATAATGGGACTAATTAATCAAAACTATGATTTAGTAAGGTCCATAATAAATAATCAAACTAGCGTTGAAATATCATATAATTTGGACCTTTTGCAACAAGGCAATGGTATACTCCTGGATAGATCAACTCCAAATACAGTTAAAGTAAATAATTCAAATCAGGATTTTAATATAGGTTCTGATTTATCTCATGGTACTTTAACCCAAAATGGGGACAATGATATAACCCTTCTGGATTTCTCAAACTATTTTAAACATATAAACGGTGGAACTCCTTTGACTTTAAATGGAGATATGACTATAAGAATTAAGGATTCTACAAAAAAATGGAAACTTGGACAGAGATTTAGACTATCATTTGGAGATAGAATATATCCTGGTGAATTTATAATTCCTATAGTTACTGATTTTGGAGGTCTATATCCTTTAGATTCGCCATCAGGTGTATCATATTCCACCATAATTATAACTTTGGACGAGGAGGATTTCTCAGCACAGGACTATATGCCAGTTGTAGATATAGTCTGTATAGATGAAAGAAATCTCAAATTTCAGGTTGATTGTGTAGGTAAAAGTTTGACTAATAATTAAAAAATAAAATAAAAATGGCTGGAACTCAGAATACAATAAGTTCACTTTTAGCTCAATTTTTGAGACTCCAAAAAAATTCACTGGAGATAATTAATGGATTAAACCAGGTTGCTGTATCAACTAATGATTCAGTAACTATTGAAATGCTTGATGAGCAGGGTTTACCCCAAAATGTAAATATTCCTTCTTATGGATTCATGAGGGGAGAAATACAGAGGCTTGATTCAAATATTAGATCCCTGGCGGGGATAGGAAATAATTCAGCTACAGTAAGAAATCCGGATGGAACTTATTCTCAAGTTTTTAAATCAGAAACCCTTAAGGAACCACCAAGGTTAACTAATTTATCAGTTCCCAGTACATTTGGGGTGAAGGACAATTGGTTTTTTGAAAGTTTCTTGAGTCCCCTACTTTTTGTTTCTGTTAATGTTACTGGACAAATATCAGATTCTGCTGATAGAATAGTCGTTAAAAGAATCATAGCAAACACACAAACTGATGAACAGAAAAACTATTTTGATAACGTTCTTAAGGGAAGAAATGATCTTGGATATGATCAATTTTTACAGGAACTTGGAAATAATGGTATTGGATATTTTGTTGATGAGGATATAGTACAATTACCATTAAGAACAATAAGATACATCGGTGATTTCGGTGTTATAGGGTATTACGATGATAACGTTACATCAACGGATGCTAATGGTAATACATTCCAAGAAATAAGAAGAAATTACAAGCTTGATAAATTATCCTATACCGACACTTTAGTAAATGTGATCGATGGGAAAAGTTTGAACATAAACGATCAAATAGCTACTCCTGATGGAAGTTTATATCTTATTACATCCGTGGATAATGATCAGTCATCAATACAAGCAAAAAGATTATCCGGATATCAACCAATACAAATCGGAGCAAAAAGCATCTCAATTTCTTCAACTGATTTCGGACCTAGAAACGTTCAGATAAATGTTGGATTTGACGAAAGACAAGGTATATTTTTCAAAACTATAGACGATAATTTTAATATAGTGAGCGCTTCCTGGTCAACCGGTGTTATTTTTTGGAGCAATGAACTCCAAACAAAAGATTCGAGTGGTCAGGTTGTTACCCTTGAAAATTACTATCTTAATAACGTATCAGATTTAGGAAAAGTTTTCCTTGGTGCTGCAAAAGAAAACAAAATTCCAGCAATACAGGCTGTTCAACCAGATGCACCGCTAGTTACAACTGATAGTTTTAAAGTTGTTCAGATAAATAAACAAGTTACTGATTCAACTTCAGCCAAGGTAATAGAGGACAAATTAAATTTAAAAACACAATTAAAAAGTGAAATAGATGCTCTCGATGAGGCAATAAACCAAACAAGATTGCAACTAAATTCCGGGCAAGCAACTAGTAATAATAGGGGTAGACGTAGATTCTTTTTAGATTCTGGTGCGGATAGGAATATTGAAGATACCCAATTTGGATCAAGGAGAAATAATGATCTTATTGCCCAATCTCAACTTACCACACCTCCGGGAGCTAACATAGCTTCAATAACTGCTAGTTTGAATTCATTAATTGATGAGAGAACTAATAAATCCCAATTATATGCTTCCTTAGTGGATGAAATTAATGTATTGGTTAATGATGTTCCTCAAATTATTACTCAACCAAAGTATAGAGTAAGAGGTTTTTGGCCAATTCCGGCACCAAAGGAGGATCCAGTAACAGGTCCTCAAAATGTTATACAATTCTCCGTTAGATATAGATATCTAAATGATGGAGGATCAGCTCAGCCGTCTGAAAATATAGAGTTTGTTGATAATGATGGACAAAAGAAAAATGCTTCTTTCTCCAATTGGACCGAATATAAAACAGATATAAGAAAAAAAGTTTATAGCGATTCGAAGGGAATCTATGTTTGGGCAGACGAGATAACTTCCGATTCTAATGTTCAAAATATTAATCAACTTGATATTCCGATTACAAAAGGTGAAAAAGTTGAAATTCAAATTATGTCCATATCCGAGGGTGGATGGCCAGATAACGCTCAAACGTCGGATTTTTCGGAATCTGTAATAATTTCTTTCCCTGATAGCTTATCTGTAACTGGTATTTCTGATACCCTCGCAACAAATAATCAGGATGCTTCGGTAGTAAGAATGCAGAGAACACTTGATTCACAAGGACTCCCGGTTCACCTTTCCCAACAATTTACTTCGGGGGATAAAGTTTATTTCCATGATACGTTAGGAATAGCTTCTGGTTTTTTTAATAGTGCAGGTGCTGTTATAAGTCTTTTCGATAAGATTAATGATATGCAAAACCAAATAAATGCTCTGACATCAAGATTATCCGATGCTAGAGGAACTTTGGAGGTTTATGTTTTGGACCAATCTGGTAATAAGCTTAAGGTTTCTAAAGGTTCATCGATAAAAATAAATGCTGGTTTTTTTAGCGATATATTTTCTGATCCCTTAGGCTCAGATGCGGGTAAAATAGCATCTTTCACTTATAATATACAACTTTTCAACCCTTCTGCTTCTATTCTTGAACTTGCTTCTACAATCCCTGGCGGTTTATCACAACAAGCACCAATTATTGACAGTGGGGAACCAGGATTACCTGCTGGGTATGATGATAATCTAGGATATGGATCCTGCCCAATATCAATAACGTCACTAACCACAGCTGAGGTTTCTGGAAATCAATCATTCAGACAGGCCCCACCCTTTGCCTCCACAAATTCTAAATCCCAGTTTATTTATCCGAGGTTTAGAAGTGTTGGATTTGATCAGGACCTTTATACTGGAGGGATTCAGACTGGACAATCTTTTTCTAATTCATTTATAGCGAATTATACATATAATGGTTCTGATGGTATTTCCATTATTCCTTATATAAATTTTGGGGTGAATGACACATATCCACAAAATGGAAGCTGTATGATTCCATATAATCCCCTTAGTACACCCTCAACCGTAATTGGTGCAACCTCTGCAAATGTTTGGAGTGGAACTTATAGCGGAGTTACTGGTGGAACACCCAATGGAGGTGGAAATATATCCGAATTTTGTATAGATGTTAGACATCCATATCTTATAAGTATTGGTCAAACTACATCTTTTACAAATTATGATTCATTAGTTAAACCTTATTCCGATGGTTTAAAAACATATCCACCATTTAGACACACTCAAACTTTTTGGGGAGATACTTCTTTAAATCAATATTGGGTTCAACAAAAATATAGGCTTCCAGATAATGCAACAACAAGCTCATCAACACCTAGAAATGATAACATGTATTCAGATAAGCTTGGTTTCACCTCGAATGATCAGTTTCTGATTGGAAAATATTCATGTGGAGCCTATCTTTATTTAGCTCCATCATCTGCATCATCGGTACAGGTTTCCGGAAGTACTTCTCTATCAACAACCGAACTTGGTGGCGGGGACAGTAATGCAATAAATGTTCCTCTAGTTTTTCAATTCAGACCCGTTGATAAGGCTGGGTACATAGGCGGTTGGAGAAAAAGTGGTAACCTTTCCAATATTACATATACTAAGAAAATAGGGATAGATATACAAGCGAAAAATTCGGATATATTTTCCTTTGATGTTCAAGTTACTGGATCTTATAAAAACGATACGTTGGTAGCTCCTAATTTTGATAGTGGCTCTTCAACCTAACAATTAAATAAAAATTTATGTCTTCATCAAAACTTTTTGATTATAATTCATCATTCAGTGTATTAAGAACAAACCCTTCATTGAGCGGAAATCTTAAAATAACCGTTGATTCTTCCGGCGGGGTTTCTTTTAATTCAATGAATGTGAATCAGACATTAAGTAGCAATAGATTCAAAAAATTCAATATTACTGGCCAAAACTCGTATGCTTTAGATATTTATAATTTTTTAGACCAGGGAAAAATTTCAAGTGATGTTTTTTTTCAGGTTGGGACTTTTACTAGAGGAAACTTAGAGGCTGTAAAAAATTTCTCTGGAGAATATGATTTTTTCTATGCTTCCGGAGCTTCAACATTAATTGATAAGAATTACAACGAGTCTTTTTCCTATTTTGCACCACTATGGTTAAAGAATGAAATACCGGACTACTTTGTTATATTCAAAGTCCCAGAACCTGTAAGTTATAAATATTCCGACAATGTTTCTGTTATTGAAGCTGGCACTAAATATAAAATTATACAAAAATTTGAATCTGAGGAGACTTTTACTATAAGCTATGGTAAAACTTTGTCGGGGGAGACCATAATATATTCAGCTGGTGAAATATTTACTGGCTCATCTGAATTTTCCACATATCAAGTAATATCAGGTACTGGTATTGTTACAGTTTTTGATGAATTAAAAAATATAGAACTTGTTGATGATGTTGAAAATTATTTCAAGAAAAAGATATTAAATAATGCTTCCATTATAAAAACATTTGATATCTCGGAAAATACCAAGATAGGTAAATATATTAGAAATATTTTCAATGATCCCAATTTTTCTAATTCACCCATAGATATAAATTGGGGACCAAATTCTTATACTTATTTCAAAGGTATAAGTATATCGGATGGAATATTTACTAAAAAAGGCGAGATTTTATCCGATTATATGTCATCATCAGATTCTGATGTTATGATTAATTTCGAATCAAGAATAACGGGGGGATTTTCTAGAAATGGGATAGTTTGTCCAAATCTTTTGAATCTTGAGTTTTTATTCGATGATGAAGATTCGGATCTTTATACCATTAATAGATATTTCGGGATGTATGTTTCAAGGAACGATTTCTCGACCCTTAGACTTAATGGCGAATTTTTCTGGAATTTTAGAAATTCTGAGGGTAATAATGATTATCCTAAGCCACCAAGGGATGCATTTGGCTATTACTACGATATGAATCCATATGGGGTTACTTCAGACTCTGGTGTTAGATTATATTATGAAAATGCTGATGGTTTTTTACCGGGATCAAACGATGTAAATATTTATGATTCTAATAAAATTTTCTACCTAACTGATAAGGACGGGAATTTCTATAACCTTAAAAAAGATGAGGAGTATGTAGAAAATTCTGAAAATTCACCTCAATCTTCATACGGACCCTACAGCTATTCAACTGAGGTTTTCTCTGCGACCGGATCTACCGGGGCTACTTCCGGTAATGTTGTATTACAAGATGAATCTATAGATTTATTAAATTTTACTGGGATCACAGCAAAAAGATCAACTATAAAAGGGTTTACGCCAGATTCTGCTGGTAGAGCTTATGGTGAAATAGAATTTTTAAAACAATACGATAAGGATCTTCCTTTAACTTTTCGTTTATATTGGCCAAATGGATCATTCAAGGACGGAAATTTAAGGTATGATGTGGTCCAATCTGGAGATTTTGCAGAGATTCTTGTTTGGGTGGAGGGATCTTATTACTATTCGGGATCTAATTTTTATTTTAATGCAAGGAATGGGACAGTTTCCCAGATTGCTGAGGCCTTATCATTTATAATGGATCAGGTGAATTTTTCAACTTGGGATTCCGGTTATGATAATGGCAGTACAATAACAAGAGTTAGAGACTTCGGAGAATATGGAAACTTGAATTATTTTATAGGTGCATATTCGGATCACAACGGATTTACTTCACTTTATAAGGGGGTTTGGGACAACACTAAAGCATATAACTCTGGAGATGTTGTATTATTTGATGGTGGTTATTTCAAAGCTCTTGTAAATATACCATTGGGATTCAGTGATAATCCATATGGAAATGATTGGGAAAAATACTATACTTTCGAATTTTCTGAATATATCAAGATTAATGGGACTGATGCATCAAACATATCTGGTGTAACCTACTTTAAAGGAGGGACAAGAAAAAGAGAAAATAGAATAGTTTTTTCGTCTGAGAATTTGGGACTTGTAAATGTAGGAGATTTTATTGGTGTTAGAGACGGGTTTTCTAAGGTAAATGAAATATGTAGATTTGTTGATTTACCAGTTTATGAGCCTGATTCCGATAAAGTGATAGGTTTTAATAATTTTGCTTACGAAAGTGTGATAGTTCTAGAGGATCAGAATGTTTTTGTTGATTTTGGTTCAGATAAATCCTTTAATGTTCACAAAGCAGCTTCTCTTAATTTTGGGGTTTTCACGTTCTTTGATGTGAAAGAATTTGATTTCGATTTTTGGTATTCCAATTATGGTTATACTCCAACCGGGGAAACCTATAAATATTATCAGATTCAACCAGGAGTATCAGGTTCGATAAAGCCAAATGTTCCCTATATAGTTAAGCAGGGTCAGATAACATATGGAAACTCCTCTACCCCTATAGGTGATAGTACAACTGGCACATCCAATAGAATTTTTTACGGAGCAACAGGATTTTCTTCCTATACAAATGCAAATCCGGACCTATTTAAACAAACCGTGGTTTATCCTGCACAATTTTCTGATATTATTTTCGAAGGGATTGGTGGTGCGTATGGTTTAACCGGTTCTGGATATAATACCGATCTTGATTCATTTAGTGGTTTTATAGGAATACAAAGTTTGAGCCCAGGATCGCTACCAGAAAATGCAACAAAGCTTGATACTTTTACGAGGGGAAAGATAGGAAGTGAATATTCTTATTTGGAAGAGAATTACAATACTTCGCTTTCCAATATATCAAGGATAGTTCCTTATATTAATAAATGGGTTTATTTGGGAGGAAGTGATGCAAGAGGTAATAGATATAGATTAAATTCAAGTCCAGCTTTTACCCCAACAAACTTCTCACCAAGTCTGGATAGGAATTCACCAGACCCAAGATATCTAACCCATGAATGGTTCCTTCTACAAACTCCTCCCCCAGATTTCCCATTAGCATTAATGAACGATCAGAATAGTTACCTTTCGTCCGATTTAGATATGACCTTATTGAAAAGTGCGGATCCTGTGGACGAGCTTTATCTTTCTTCATATTTCACTGTTGAACCTGAGGATTATCCTATTGAATTTAGGGATCTAAAATCGTATACAAAGGAGCTTTTCTCTCCTCTTATTTATAGCAAGACTGATGGATTTTATGAGACTCTTTTCAGAGGAATAAAAATAACATTTAAAAGAAGATCTAATCTACAAAATCCACTAAATGATTCATTAGATAGATATGTTCCAAGATACAGGGGATACGAAGATTATAAATTTTCTGCTGTATTAAGACCAATTTATGAAAATACAACGGACATCCAATCTCCTGTTAGATATGAAATTATTGAAAATGCTCAGCAAAAATTTATTGTTTTCGTGTGTGATGTTGTTATGTCTGATTACAAATCAATTCCTGTTGGATCAACTGGCGATATTCCTTATTTAGACTATACACTTTTATATTCATTAAGTAACAAAGAATCCCTTGTTTCAGCTACTGGGGAAATAGGGCAAAGATTCTATAAAAACGGAGATGTTAAATTAAGTTGTGCATTGGATTTATCTGTTACCTCAGGAAGCTTTGTTAATGCAACCTCGGCAGGATCAATCAATCTCATACCGAATGCAGACTATGATACTGATCTTAGAGATGAAATACATTCATTCTTCGTTGAAACAACAGATTCCACATCAAGTACTGTACAGGATCCTACAGGTTTCGCTAGTTTTAAGGTGCCTTCATTTTCATCAAGCCCCGTGGTATCTTACCCGTGGCCTACTGGGGTTGGACCAAATTATATAAGCTTTGGTAGGGTAACTTCACAAAGTGCTACTGGAGCATATTATTTCGTTTTACCTTTTTCAACAGCTGACCCTGTTACTATTCCTTTTGGTGCCCAGTCAATCTACCAAAATAAACCAGTGTTCCAGGTGGATGGAGGTTTAAATTACTATGACGCAATACTGAGAAGAATATCTGCATCTGAACTTTATTCAAGGATAAATTCAAGATCGCAATTCATTAAATATACAACCTATTCATGGGACGGGACACAAACAGTTTCTTCCTCCGATCAATTCGAAATAAATTTGGAAAGACCAACCAGGATTATTAAAAATGCTGGGTCGTATCCAACCAAATTTTTTGGAGGACCTAAAAATTTAGATGATTACAAGCCAACAGCATATAATATTAATACCGGATCAGCATATTCGTCCACACTTTTAAGATATTCCGGTGAGTATGAACCGCTGACAAGAAAAATAATACATTTTGATAGGGACAAAAGCGATTCTTTATCTGGATATGGAATTTTAGATTTATCCTTTAGAAATTGTAATTTTGCTCCGGCAAAGTATTATTTTGGAGTAATAAAAAATCTAAATTTTTCAAAAGTTTCACTTGGAAACAATATTTTAGCATTAAGCCAAAATCTTCCGGAGGGACCGGTTTATCCCCTTATTGATCAATCTCCAATATGGAAAAAAGACTTCAATACATTCCAATCTAGCTGGGATCCTGGATATTATGAATTTTTTACCGGACCATCAATCTATCAAAAAGTAGCGGGAACTAGATCAATGATAGAGAGTAAAACTTTTTTTGGTTCAAAAATGATGCAAACACCATTCGAAGTTGATTTTGACAATTATATAATTTTACAGATTTCTAGAACTAGTGGAAATAGCGATGTTAATTTCATAAATTCCCAAATTAACTCATTTTTGGAAAGTATACAATCAATTACTCCCGAAAATTCAGGAACGGGGATTGGAAAACCTGATAGATATCTTTCAGGAACAGATTATAACAAAATGGATCTTGCAATATTTCCAAACGCTGAATTAATCTGGCAATATTTTCCCGAAACAAAAACTGTTGGTGGTATTATAAGACTAGATAGAATGCTTAGAAGGTATCTTTTAAATGAGGGCATAAAAAAAGTTTTCATAGATAATATAATATCCGATTTTGGAGTTGGTGATCCAAATTCTATTAATGATGATGTTAATGCATACATTGACAGTAATGTTTCTGTTTTATATCAGGGATTAACATTCGATCTTTTTGTAAATGAAGATACAGAAACTGGAATTTCAGATATGGATCAATCTATAATAGTAAGAGGGGATTTAAGCAATTCCGATTTTTTTAAATATGGATACTATCCAGAAACCAATTTCAAATTAACTAAAATAAATGATTTAATTTATTCCTTTGAATATAATCTATCTGGCGAATTTGCATATTATATGCAATTCAATTTAAAGATCAATAAAATATAAATATGCCATTAACCAACATAAAAATATTAAATTATAGCGACAATCAATCGGAATTTATAGATAAGGTAAATTATAATTTTGATGATCTCGTGGAGGCACACGGTGGATCTCAAGGAATACTGGGACCTACTGGTGCAGACGGTGCTATTGGTGATAGAGGATTGCCCGGAATTTCAGGATCCCCTGGAAGAAGAGGAAATAGATGGTATATACAACCAACTTCTCCATTTGGTAGTAACGTTTCTGAGGGAGATTTTTGGATTGATTCCGCTGGGGATATTAGGGTTTTAGACTCTTTAGGATGGTCGTTTACCGGTTATAGTATTTATGGTGAAGGCAAGATATTTGAATCCAAGGATTCGTATTTTAGCTATGGAGGTACAGGTCAATCAGTTTATATGAACCAGATTAATGGTGAAAATTATTTAATGATTGTTGCTGATAGAACATCAAATTCTGGAATTCTAAACGAGAATTTATCAAAATTTGTTGTTTCCGTAGATCAGACCATAAATTCTGGTCCGCTAGTGGAATTTTCTAAAAGTGATGTTGAGGATGGCTCAATTCAGGATTATTCAATCCACCCAGTATTCAAATGGGAAAATACTTCGCCCAATGATAATTCTTTACTTTTGCAAATACCTGGAGGGTCTTTTAATATGGGAGCAAGTGGAGGATTCCAAGCTAATTTTTCGGATTTTAATTTTAGATCAACAAGGAATATTGACATAGACTACGGGAATACAAATTCCGGAATTTATTCAACTGGTGGAATTTCTATAAATGCTGGTCCGACGTCATCATTCATTTTTAGAAGCAATCAATTAAATATACACGGAGGTTCAGGATCTGCTACGGGATCTTTTAATTTCTTTCCACAAGGAAACCAGGACGTTCCAAGTGTTACCTTAAATATTGGAGGAACCTCCGGATTAAGAACGGAAAGAACATCAGATGACTTTAACTCTTTGTCTCACAATGTTTATCCACTTTATCTGGGTAGTTCGAATGGTCCAGAATTTTACGTCAACACAAAGGGTAAAATTAGAATAAAAAAAACCCAGTCACCATATACAATAAGATCTTCAACTCCTGGAGCAACCGGTACATATTTGACTGAAAATATAAATTGGTTTCTTATATCTAGACCGCAAACACCTCAACAATCGGTAGTTCTTGGTGACGGTAATAGAATACTTCTTAATACAAATCCTATAACATCTGGTAATATTGGAATTGGTATTTTTACAGGATCTGATGGATCATTTGGAACTACTGGTGGTATAAATCCGGGAGAAGCTATAGAAATAAATGTTACTCTATCCAGAAATGCCACGGAAAATTCGGTTAATTATCCGAATAGTCTTTGGCCTAATATGGGTGTTAATGACGGAACTATTAGATATTTAGGAAAGGGTATCACGGGTGGGTCCGTTTCACCATTGGTTGTTTTTCCCTCAACATCATATTTTAGAAGTGTTGATTTTAATATTTTGAGGGGACCAACCGGATCTTCAAGCCTAGTTTACTACAGAGCTTATGGCCCATTAGGTGGATCTGCTGGATCTTTTACTCTTTAAATTTATAATACCCTTGCGGATTGATATATATACCATTATAGACTATTCCCAATAATGGCAGATTTAAAACTTTTAAGAATAGAGGACGGAGATTCTCAAAAAAATCTTACTGATAAATGCAACTTCAATTTCCAGGAGGTTGTACTTTTTGGTGGAGGTCCATATGGAAGAATTGGTGATGAGGGTCCGGATGGACCAAAGGGAAATGCTGGTCCAATTGGATCTGTAGGGGATCCTGGTGGAAGAGGAAATTTTTGGTATGTTGGTGATACAGAGCCCGTTGGAATATCGGGTAGTCCAGTCATAGATGGGGATTTTTGGGTAGACACCTCTGATGATAATACTGTTTATATATTTGGTAACTCCCAATGGAATGAATATTTTTTGAATATAAAATCCCAGGATTTATTTGATATCGATGGCCCAATATCGAATTCTGCTGGAATAACTAATAAATTTGGATATTTTATATCATCCGAAACCCCAATCGATTATAATATTGTAATAAGTGATAATCAAAGTGCATATACAAATGGTACTCCTTTGCTTCCAAATACCGTACTAAATCCCCAATATAGTAAATTCATCATCAGTACAAATTCATCCATTAGTGGTGCTTTTTCAAACATATTGGAATTTAATAAATCTGATTATTTGTCCAATCCTTTATATCTCTCAGGTACCCCAAGATTTTATTGGTTGACAAGTGGTGCATCATCATCGGATAATAAATACGGAATCGGATTCATAACCGGTGGTTATTTCAAGATTGATTCCCCATTTAGAAATTTAGTATTTAATGCCGGGAATGGATCAGCTAGTATTAATTCAAATGGATTCAATGTCTCATTAAATTCATCAACAGGGACTCTTTCTATATTATCTGGAAATTTTATAGAATTTAATATAAATGGAAATATAACATTCTACGGAAGAAATCTCGCATCAAATTTACAAAATTTTGATTTCTATACTGGATTTTCTCAGAATCTTTTTTCAGGAAATTTGGGTACTGCTCTTAGATTAATTTCGCAAAACACATCAACCGGGAATTTAAGATATATTTATAATGCAACCTCAAACGATACAGCTTCCTTATTTACTGTAAATCAGGTAACCCCATCCCAATTTGGTCTTTTAAAAATTTATGGAGCTGGATTGGTTAGATATAACAAGATAGTAACATCACTTCAGAAATCCCAAACAATAACACAATCCTCAACTTGGTCCACCCCAGCAACGGTAAATTGGACTACTGTTTTGCCAGGAATTTCTATAAATTCATCGGGAAGTAACTTCCTTTTCTGTAATAATGGATCCGATTATTTCATAACAAAAGATGCACTTGCTTCTGGTGGTGACAGAGGAATAGCTATTTGGGTTCCTGCAACAGGATCCGCTCCAGGTAATTACGAGGGCTGGTTGAATCTATTAGAAAATAATGAATCCATAAATTTTAGAGTTTATAGTGACGGTAGCGATTATTTTAGATATATTGGTCTGAATACGGGAAATTCACCAACCAATTCTCCTAATAATTCGGTTTCAAATAATTATTCTTATGCTGATTTAGGACAAGGTGCATCCATGATAGATATAACTATAATTAATATAACAGGTACTGGTAATACAAACGGAAATAGAAGATGGTTTAAAGTTTATTATTCTGCATCAGGAGGAAACTTAACCCCTAGTGGAACATCGACAATAAGATGTGGTTCATTAGTAACATTTAATTCAACAGCTTAAAGATGGGATTTAATACTAAGTATATTTTTAGAGGAGATAGTGATAAAGTTATAAGGGATAAAATCAATTATAACTTCAATCAGATAATGTTTTTTGGAGTTGGTCCGGATGGACATGTTGGTCCAATAGGTGCAACTGGTATATTTGGTCCGGCTGGATTCAAAGGTAAAAAAGGAGTAACCGGAAGTGCTCCTTCCATATGGTATAGACAACCGAATCAACCTACAGGGTCCAAAATATATGATGTCTGGATTGATACGTCATCAAGTAATGGTGATATCTATACTTTAGGACCAAGTGGATGGGTTTTTAGTCAATTTAGCCAATTCAATTCGACTTTCTTTGAAGCATATGTAAATATACTAGGACCAGGATCTTCGATTGATAAATCAACTATTGGTTTTAATTCAACAAATGTAAATGGTGCAACTGCTTCCCTAGTTTTATCCGATAGGATTTTACCATCCTCTGAAATAAATAAAAACGCTTCCAAAGTTGTTATATCAACAATTGATCAAACATCAACCCCCGTGATGACATTTGGAAAATCAAATAGCGTTTCCACCGGAGTTCCTTCATTTTATTGGGATTCCATTGGTTCTAATAATAATTTATCACTTAAAAGTGATGGAAATATATCTTTTGTATCATCTCTGGAAATTAATATCGATACAGATTCTGCATCAACAATTCTTTTCGGAAATTCTGCTTCCTTTGCAAGTAATAATTCATTCAAAATCGGTGGAACTGGCGACTTTTATATAACAAGTAATTATAGTACCGGGTCAGGAACTCCATTGCTAATTAATACTGGTAATCTAAATCTAAATTCAGATTTTTTTACTATAAATTTTCCAATGGAAATAAGAACAAGCAATTCCAATTCTTATGTGGCTTCATCGATTCCATTAAATCCGAAATTGGATGGTGGAATACTTTTAAATTCAACAAGTTCACCTAGTAGGATTTTTGAGATTCTTGATTCATCAGGATCGCCCTATATTTCGCAGGCACCATTAGGAACAAACGGAGCTGGTAATTTTTCTCAAACAATTATTGGATCCACTGGTGGGGTTGTGGGAGGAACTGCTGGTCCATTTTCATATTTAGTAAAATCAACATCAAATTACAGACAAAACACGATACTTTTGAATGGAGTTTTGCCCTATGCAACTGGCCCAATTTCGCTACAAAACAAAAGAATAAATAATATAATCGACCTTTCTCAGGCATCTTTATGGGTAAATGACGTTATAGTTATTACTCCAACTTCTTATACCGACCAATCAGATAATGGAATTTACATAAGGATTCCCTCGAGTAATTCAACGTCAAATACCCCACTATATGAGGATTTTTTATCTTCCACATATAAGATATTTTTAAATTCGATAGATTCAAATTTTCAAGTTAAATATATTAAAGGGTTTGTTTTTTCAATAGCTGGTCTCTTTTATTATTATGATTTTGCTAACGCCTCCATACCTGTTTCGGCTGGGATAAATTGTCAATATGTTGAATTCACATGGGTTTCTAGGGCTACCCAAACTAGACAAGCTCCAAGGGCTTTTTGGAAAACGTGCAATGGATATTATGGACAAATAGACTTTGAATTAATATTACAAACCCAGCCTGTTGTGATTACTAATCCTTTAGTCATAAATTGGACCACTAATATGAATAGCTATAATAGAACACCACAATCAAATATTTTGGGGGTTGTTCTTGGTTACTCAACTAATCCGGTAAATCAAGGCGGATTTTTGACTACTCTATTAATTAACAAAATTAATTCAAATGGAACTAAAATTAATCTAGTTACAAGTACTTTACCATTTGGTAATGCTGCAGGTTATATATTTAAATCTGGAACTTATAATAATCAGGCTGTTACTTCCGCCGATACGATAGAGGTGGAACTAAAGGCTCAAAACACAACCTCCAGTTATACGGTTATTTATGATTTGCGAATACTCGATGAATTTGGTAATCTATTGGCATCTCAAAATTGGAGTTCTGAAGTTTACGGACAGACAACATCTCAACAAACAATTAGAATTCCTGGGGATATATATAATTCTAATACACTTATTATTGAAGCCTTAGCAGAAAGATTTCTTACGCTTACTTCAGGAACTAACGTTAGTGGTCTTCTTGGAGGTTAAATTTAAGATATATAAAAGAAATAAATTATGGGAAAACTTACAAAAAAGGAGAAATCTGAAATTCTTAAATTGTCGAAAAAGTTCATTCAGATTCATCAGGAACTTTTCACTGTCGAGGAGTCTCTTAAAAACATGTCAAAAAAATCCGAATGTCTTCTTGGTGATTTAGAAAAATGTAGAATGGAAGAGGAAAGTTTTATAAAATCCCTTTCAAATAAATATGGTGAGGGGATTCTAGATCCTTTCTCTCTATCTTGGGAAAAAAATATATAAAATGGCATTTTCAACAACATCAAAATATGTTCAATTAACTCCATATTTATTATTGGAGTATATGTATGCTGATCAACCCAATCCAGAAGATTACTTTACAAATTCTGGACCCATAACAGTGGGGTATGACAAGCTCATAAATGGATACATGTCAAATGGTGTTCAGATTTTTAATCCGGTTCAGGATTATTCTATAACACACAATTCCACTACAAATAGTGTTGTTAGGATAGCTGAAAACTCCTTTGTTACGCTTAGTTCAGATCTTATAATTCCTTTTAATGATTATTCTGAAGAACTCACAAACACTATAGATCTACCAATTACATTTCCTTCTAATTTATTGGTTGTTTATGATACAGTAAAGTATCACATAAGAGCAGGATATAATTTAAATAACCTTGATGGTATAATACTGTCCATAGATTATGAGGATGTAAATCAAAATCCAGTAATAGTATCGCAAATTTTAATTAAAAAAGGAACAGAGCAAGACTATGTTTTAAATCCAAATCCTGTTACAATCGGCGCGGATATCTATGATAAATATTTTGAGATAAAGATTCCTAATCTCCGAGATATGAATAATAAATATCTTGTTGCCTCCCCTGTTTTTAAACCACAAACATTAGCTGGTTTAATAAGTGAAAGTGGAAGGGGATTCATGTATAATTCACCCATAAGAGTAACAACTTGGCAGGTACAAAACACAGTGGACTTTGCTGGATACGCCAGATATAATTCTTCAAAAATTGGTACTCTTTCCTTGGAGCAAGAGGATCCATTTTCAAACATAGGTGCAACAATTCAAGAATCTGATAAAGGTGAATTTTTTGAATTTTTTGCAACCGATAATGAGGGATTTATAGAGGATTTTATTCTTTTCCAAAATTCCATAGGAAATTCATATTACATAAGTCACAAAATAGAAGTACTGGAACAGATCGGTGCATCATTTATAAGAACTTCACAGTTTGAAGAAATCCAAACAACATCATATGACACCCCAAATTTTTATAGACCCATAGTTAGGAATGGTGGAGTTGCTGCTAGTTTCACTTTAAGATACACTATGACACTTATTAACAGTAAGGATCAAAGTAGGACTATAAGAATATCATCATATACATCAACCAATCCATCACAGTGGGGAACAAAGATTACACCCATACAGCTTAGTGAATTCCCACAGGTTCAAAGAATTTATAATAGGATTTATTCTCAACCAACAATACAGATGAATCCTATAGTTCCCAAACCTAAGGAGATAATAAAATATACCAATGTTTTTATTAATGAGAATTATGTATCCTCCAGTTTCGATAACTTAACTTTTACAAATAACTCGTTAAGTATAGATACAGGATCATCCCAAACTGTTGCTATGGGTAGCGGGAAGATGACAATAGCTATATCCCCTTTCGATAACTATTTTAAATTCAAATTTGTTAAAAGTGGGCCTTCATCGGATCCAGTCCCTATTGATCTTACAAGTTCAGGTGATTTTAGTATTTCTTTTATAGATCCAACTGGTAAAAAAATACAGGTGCCTTCCCTGAAAGACAATAACCTTGCAAGCCCGTCTAATGGTGAGCTAGCATTTAAAATTGATGAATCGTATTCAACCACAATATTGCAATTAAACGACAGAAGATTTTTTATAACTAACAGCGTTTCAATTAACCAAGTTTCAACTTCAGTTACTGATAG
>Ga0315901_10002060_pt1 | contig 28269 bp, 59 predicted proteins | sample LakEriMetagenome_10_FD_203761 | JGI IMG/M metagenome (GOLD analysis project Ga0315901, IMG submission 203761) | Freshwater fungal communities from buoy surface, Lake Erie, Ohio, United States - Buoy 2 MA116 | ecosystem: Environmental > Aquatic > Freshwater > Lake | place: USA: Lake Erie, Ohio...
CCTTTCTTATTTTCTAACTATTGTTAGTCTAACATAAAAATGTCAAAAAGTCAAATCCTATCTCGGCGTGTCGTGTGTGATTTACACCACAGGACAAATCGGACATTTCGGACAGCACGTGCAGCACGGGGGGTTTTCCACAGGCTGTGGATAACTTGTGTGATATTTATCACAAAAATAGTTCTACGACACACCCGAAAAACACCCCAATTTGTCAGACCCCCCTGCTAGAATGGTTTTATAAAGTTAGAAAGGAAAACTAGTATGGATTACTTAGATTATTTAGACGAAATCTACGAAGAATTAGTAGATGAATTCGGTCATGAGATCGAAGCGAAGTGTGAGCATAATCACACAAACTAAGCGTGGGTCTAATTTGACTTTTCGCTAAAAATATGAAATAATAAATTAGTAAAAATAAGAAAGGAAAACTAATGAGAAGTTATTCAATAGAAGATTTACTTGTAGGGCAATTCTATCGCCCAACCTCTTTCGCTCGTAAGTATCAGGGCGGAGAAATAAACTACGCAACTAAGCGTGATGATGTATGGGTAGGCACAGAGTATCAAGCCTATTCAATTCGCTTCAATGGCCATAAATGGGCTACTATTGCGGTCAGGGTGTCTGACTTGTAATTGTCAGACCCTTATGCTAAAATAAAATAACTAAGAAAGGAAAACTAATGAAAACACTTTTAGAAATAACTAAAGAAGGTTATCGTGTTATAGATGAACCTCACTATTGTTGCGGAGAATTTATGTTCCGCTATTATTGCGTAAATTGCGACGAATTTATGGGTTGCTATTTTTGCGAATTTGACTACACCGAAATCCATAATTGCGAGGAGTAAAAAAATGAAACTTGATGAATTCAAGAAACTAATCGAGGCGCAACGCCGAGAAATCCAATTGACAAACTTAGAGAAAATCGCTACAATTGTTTCAACTACTAATAAAAAGGAAAAGAACTAAAATGACTAACGAAACATACACAGACTACCCATTTACCGCTCAAGGCGTAAATTTCATTTCACGAGTTTTTGATAACTCTCCATTTGCCCCCACAGTTTCACGCCTGCCTGAAGGTGCTTTTGCTTCAATGAACGAAACTGCTATTGTTGAACTTATTGGCAACATAACCCAATTATCTAAAACAGAATTGTTAGATGAATTGGCTAGACTAAACGAAGGCGGAAGCCATGCGTTTATTTTGTTAGGAGCAAACGCCTAATGATGACACGAAAAGACTATGTAAAAACTTCAAACATTCTCAAGGGCTTTGCGGATGAAATTCATCCAGCGGTCTTTGAGGATTTAGTAGAAGAATTCGCTCAATACTTTCAAGCAGATAACGAAAGATTTGATAAAGCCAAATTTGAAAAGGCTTGTGGCGTTGATGAGTTAGGACTAATTCCTTCATGAGAATTCTAACTACAATTGTTCAAATTAGTTTAGTGCTTTCAATTTATTTCATAATAAAAAATGCCACGAAAGAAAACTAAATTCGCAACATGCGAGATTTGCGGTAGAATTTTTATCGCAGATCTCAAATGTTTTGCGTGTGCTGCTAAACAAAATTAGTTTAATTTTCAACAAAAACGCCCGTGCGGTTTTCCACAGGGTTATCCACAGGGTGATTTACGACACACTTTACGGGACTTGTGAATTTTCTCACAGATTTTCGGCGTGTCTAATTTGAATTTGTCGGTGAAAAATGATAGGCTAGAAGCCTGAAAATAAAGAAAGGAATAACTATGAAAAAAAATGTTTTGATTAGTTTTATTACTGAGTCTGACACAGACTTGGGTGCTGTATTTGATTTGAATAAAGTTTTTCTAGCGTTGCCTGAAAGCGACCTAGTAAAATTTGATGTATTTGATGTTTTAGATGTAGAGGAGAATAAGTAAAATGGGATTAGATATGTATCTAAGTGCTAGAAAGCATGTTGAGAAAATTCAATGGGATAAACTTGATCGTGATAGCGATACAAGATATTCTGATGCTACCACTCCACAATGGTTTGATGTAGTCAATGCTGCTGGTGTTGCTACTCTTGTCGATAAAGAAAGTATCTATGGTGTAGATGTATCCGTCAATGTTGCTTATTGGCGTAAGTCTAATCAGATACACAATTGGTTTGTTATCAATGTTCAGCGTGGTGAAGATGACTGCGGTGAATACTATGTATCTAATAATAAGATAAAAGAATTGTTAGATACTTGTCGTCAGGCTCTATTCAATAAAGACCCTAATTTGCTACCGCCGAGAGAAGGATTTTTCTTTGGTTCTACTGATGTAGATGAGTGGTATTGGCAGGACATAAAGGATACTATCAAGCAATTAGATAGGCTTGTAAGTCTGCCTGATTTTGATAATCTCTCGTTCTACTATCAGTCCTCATGGTAGGACAAAACGGACATATCGGACAGGGTGTGGCAGATTTGATTTTGTCAGCCCTATCTGATAGGCTCAGAGTATTGAAAGAAAGGAAATGAAAAATGGATAAATTGGAATACGCACTAAGGCAAATTGCTGCTTGTAATTTTTGTAATGGTCGAGGCGTTGATTACTTTGGTAATGGCGAGGACTATGACTTTGAGGATTGTCTTTGTAATCCTTATGGGCTAATCTTAGATGAAGATGGCTCAGTTATTTTTGACAATGGCTTGCTAAGTGAGCCTGAACTATTCGCAACAATGGAGGCTAACTAAAATGGGAAGTAATCTTGCTAATGAAATGGCTAGTGGTGTATTAGAAGATATGGGAATACACTTAGATATTGAAACTCAGATAGGAATACACTTATCTGCTAATCATTACCCGCCTGTTCCTAAAACTATGATTAGACCTTGTATTGAAGCCATAGATGCGGTGAATGATGCTGGACTATGGGACTTACCAATAAAATTACCTGAAGGCGTATCATGGAAGGGTAGCGATTTAGCACCCGCTCATGCTATTATTGAGGCTCACCACTTAGAGGCTTGGATTATTGAACGAGAGGAATACTAAAATGGAATATAACTATGCTATAACTATCTCCTATGACGGAGAATTGTATGCTGATTTCAAAACCGCAGATATGCTAGAGGCGGTTGATGTATGGAATAAATGCGTAGACTTTGGAAATGCTAAAGAATACGCAACTTATAATCTATCTGACCCAACAGGTAAAATGTATACAAAAACTTTTTATCGTAATGGAGAGGTAGCAATAAAGTAAAATGTCTGATACAATGATGAGCATGGACAATTACAGATTTGTCGATGAACTCCGCCCCGATCAACTAATGGTCGGGGACATCATTGAATTCTCTGATGAAATTACTGAAATTGGAATTGTAATTAACATTGAAGAAGTTTATTCCAATAAAGAATATAGTTATACAATTACTGGAAAAAATGATTTCAATGAAACTTTAGAAATGGTTGTTGATGATAATACTTTTCTAAAATTATTTGTAGAAGAAGAATAAAATCGGCACGTGTGTCCGATTTGTCCAGAAACTCCCAATTTGATTTTGTGTTATTTTTATGATAAGATTATTTTATGAGAAAGAAAACCGCAGAGGAATTAAGGCGCTTAATGGAATTGCGCCGATCTAATGCTGCCCAACCATTAAGGAATAAAAAAACTTACTCCCGCAAAGTTAAGCACAAAAATTTGACAAAACCGCAATAAAATGTTATTATAGATTTAGAGAGGACCCCACAATGAAACTAAAACGCTCTATGGATAGGAAAGTCACAAATGCCGTATCAAAAAATGGAAAGACCCCAACAATTGCCAACACTTTTGGATTGCCTAGTGGCAAGAATTACTCCTGCCCTGGTGAAACCGCTATATGCGCTAAAGTATGCTACGCAGGAAAACTTGAAAGAGTATACAAAGGAGTAAGAGAAACACTTTTACACAATTGGGAATTGCTCAAAGACGCTAATATCGAAACCATGGTGTCTCTGCTTGATGAGATGATTGTTGATTTCAAGAAAGATTGCGATAAGCGCAATGCCCCTAAATTATTTCGTATCCACTGGGATGGGGATTTCTTCTCCGATACCTATGCCTATGCATGGAAGACTGTAATAAATAAACACACCGATGTAAAATTCTGGGTATATACAAGAGTATATTCTGCAGTACCAATTTTACAAGACATTCCTAATCTATCTTTATACTTTAGTACCGATAGTGAAAATAAAGATATTGCTGTTGCGCTGCGTGATTTGAATGGCGTAAAGTTAGCATACCTTGCCGATACCTTCGCAATTGGGCAGGCAGACATGAAAGAAATGATTGGTAAAGTAGGCGCAAAGTGTCCTGAAAATAAAAAAGCAATTCCGCTAATTGACAAAGAGGGCTCTGCTTGTGTAAAATGTTCTCTGTGTGTTGATAACAAAGCAGACATAGTATTTTCTGCTAAAAAGAAATGAGATAAAATGAATTCTACTCAATGGATTGCGTTAGCAATTTTTGTTTTTCTTTTTTTAATTTATCAATAGCGAAAAGTGCGGACGTGCGGTGTGATAATGATCACATTGGGGCGACACGCCGAAAATTCTTTAAGGAGCGATTTGTATTTCCCCCTGATTTATGCTAGACTTATTACATACAGAAAGGATACCCCATGATAGCGACCATGCTAGAACTACAAAACGCAACACAAGAGGCTGTTCATGATGAAATTATAATGAACATGGCTTCTGCTATTTATCACCATAAAGACGAGATGTCGTCGGACGAATTTGCTAGAGCCTTATTTGAATACTCAGCCGCACTTTCAGCAATGACTACTACTCTTGTCACTCATGTCCTCTTGACAGAATCTCAATTAAGTGAGATGATAGAAACCATTAGAGAATTTGATGAACTAGGAAAGGATATCAATAATGGAAACAACTGAAACACTAGTGCCTGAGCACTATAACCCCAACCAGTTGGTGACCTATAAGGTCATTAACGGTAATGAAACAACATACCCAACATCTAAAGTAACTGATATTGAATGGAAGTTGGAAAACTATCGCTATGTAGACAAAAGACTTAGCGATTATTCTTCTAAGGTTGCCCAGTTAGAAGAAAGACTGGCAGACTATTTAGAAATGGATTCAGAAGACATTGTCTCTGATATCTGCAGCATCTTTGGATTTAATCCTACCAAGGATATTGAATTTGAAGCAAACGTAACAATCACAGGAACCGTAACAGTACCGCTGGCGGACCTATCTACATTCGACATCAATGATATTGATTTAAACATTAGCGTCGATGCATATTCATATGCTGTTGATGACTATAATGTAGAAATAGATAATATCACAACGCTATAAATATTTGCGGGGTTCATGAAAGGCCCCGCAATGTACGCAGCATCCCTCTTTCATCCTTTCTTATAGGGATCTGCAAGGGACCTGAGCATGTCCATGTAAACTGCTCTCCCTCAAATTTTGCACGTCCCGCAAAAATTGCAAAATGTCAAATTTACGGCGTGTCGGGACAAATGATTACTAGGATTTGCTTTTATCCCCCACATCTGCTAGACTTGGTATAAATAACTAACGAAAGGACAAAAATGGCTCACGAATTAGAAACGCAAAATGGCGTTGCTTCGTTCGCATCTTTTAGAGAACCTGCTTGGCATGGTCTAGGCACAGTTTTCACAGAAGAAAAAAATACAGCAGAAATGCTTGTTGCTGCTAATCTAAATAATTGGAATGTTAGATTGGAAGATTTAGAGATTCCAAATCATCTTACATCTGATAAATCTTATCAATATGTTGTAAGAACAAATCCCACATATAACACTCAAACAGATGTTCTCGGTGTTGTTGGACAGCGTTATGTTCCACTACAAAATGAAGAATTATTTGCTTTTGGTGATAATATCCTAGATGGCGGAGGTCGCTGGGAAACTGCTGGCTCTATTCGTGGTGGTCGTGTTGTATTCGGCTCTCTCGCTCTTGATAGAGAAACAGTATTAGACCCTAATGGTGTTGCGGATAAGGTAAAGACCTATCTTCTTATCAATACATCTCACGATGGCTCAATCGCTATTCAAGCATCAATCACGCCAGTTCGTGTTGTATGCGCTAACACTCTCAACCTTGCTTTAGGTTCTAAGCGTGGTAAAAATGCTATCAAGCAATCTTTCAAGATTCGCCATACGCAATCTGCTGAAGGTAAAATTGCTATTGCTCGTGAAACTCTAGGTCTTGCGAACAAATACATGGACGCTTTTGACATCATGGCTAAGGCTATGATTGAAAAAGAAATTACTGCTCAACAGTTCAACGAGATTATTCTCGCTGCTTATCCAAAGCCTGAGAAAGATTCTAAGGGCGCAATCAAAAAGTGGGAAAATAAAGTTGATGTTATCAACGATATTTACACAGGCGAGTTCAATGGCATGATTGCTAACACCGCTTGGGGTGCGTTCAATGCTCTCACCGAAAGACTAGATTGGCATCGTTCTGCTCGTGGTGGTTCTAACGAATCAATGCTTGCTGCTGCTTCTGGTTTTGATGCTACAATTACAGCAGAAAAAAATCGTCTGCTAAGTGTTGTTCGCAATACTTTAGAATTGGTATAACTAATTCAACTCCTGAGCATGAGTATAAACTGCTCACAATAAAAAATGGTGCGTTAGATTAGTTTGGTTAAATCACTACACTGTCACTGTAGAGATCATGGGTTCAAATCCCATACGCATCGCAAAAAATCCGCACGTCCCGCAAAACTTTGGTTTGTCAAGTTATACTATTAGTTTAAGATGTGATTAAGCACACACACTAGATCCCCCGCAGAATTGTATTTTTGACATTTTTATGCTAGACTTATACTATAAGCAAGAAACCCCACTAACAGAAAGGCAAGACCCAAATGACACTAGGCGGATACACTTATCAAGTCGGTGACCTATTTACCACCAGCAGAACAGGTGTGACAGGTCGTATCGCTGGCTTTACCCCAATCTCTAACAATCTTACTAGAGTTAGTCTAATCCTAGCAAATGGCTCACAACGCCTCGCTATGGTCAAGACCTCTAAGTAATCTCAAAATGTGAGAAATGTCAGGTTCAGACTTGACATTATCTCCAAAAAATGTCATAATAATAACAAGTAATAACCCCTAACAGAAAGGCAACACAATGTCAGTAGCAACCGCAACTTACAAGGTAGGCGACACCTACACCACACAGAAGTCAAAGGTCACAGGAGTAATCACAGAGATTACACCACAGGCTAATGGAAATGTTCGTGTGAAACTTGATGTCAATGGTAAGTCACGCTATACCACTTGGACAGCAAAGTAATCTTAGCAAAAATGCTAACCTCTCCTGAGCATGAGAAGGATAAACTGCTCACTTGATTTTCTAGTATAAAAATGCTAGACTAAAGACCACCCCACAACGAAAGGATAAACAATGGCTAGAAATGGCAAAGCGATAAATGTAAAAATCGCTACAACTAAAGTAGTCAAGGCACTAGAAAGTGCGTTGTCTAAGTTAGATAAAGACTTCGCTTCACAAGAGGCGAACGAGGCAAAGCACGACAAGGCAGTAAAGGCATGGAATAAAGAACTTGCTAAACTTGCTATGGGTGCTATCAACAAGGCAGAGGATTTATCTGCTCATACAAGATACAATGGCGAAATCCAAGTATCTTTCTCACTACCTAAAGGTTCTATTGAAATCCCTGCTGAACCTAAGAAAGACTACAACTCTATCCATGAGTGGCAGTATCGTGAGCAAAAAGAGGAAATTGAGAACGCTATTCGTATTCTCAAGATGACAGATGAGGAAGTAGTTTCTACTTCTACTTACAACGCTATCGCCCGATACTTGTAAAATTACTCTCCTGAGCATGAGAAAAAACTGCTCAACTAAAATTACTAATAGAAAGAATAAAATGTCGCAAAATAAAAACTCAGCAAAACACTTGTCTGAATTAAAAAATCATCTTCAAGAAGGAGAAACCATTGTTTCTTCAATTTTTGGAGCGTATCAAGCAAAAAGAATGGGCAACGATACAGTTCGTAATGGAGTTTTTGCAATTACTCAAAACAGAGTTATTTTCTTTGCCAAAAAAATGTTTGGATATGACTTAGAGTCTTTTAAGTTTGATAAAATTAGTTCTATTGAACGCAGTAAAAACCTAATGGGTCATGCCATAACAATTTATACATCTGGCAACGAGGTTTCAATTAAATGGGTTAATGATGGAGAGTTCCCAGAGTTCATGGATGCTTTTGATAATGCCCTTGAAAACAAAAAGGTGGTTGCATAATGGCAGAAAGACAGCCTGATCCAACAGTACTACCTTGGAATGGATTTGCAATAGCAGGTTTTGTTCTAAGTCTTACAATAACTCCAATGGCTTTTATTTTTAGCCCAATAGCGCTAAATCAATTCAAAAGAAATGGCTCAAATTGGAACAGAGGTAGAGGTCTTGCAATTGCAGGATTAACTATTGCAATAGTTCATGCAAGTTTTATATTCTTGCTACTTGCTTTTGGTGGCATGGATGATTTCTTAGCATACTAAATAGAATTGTGGCGGTTTGAACTGTGTAATCGCAATTGCCCCGCCACAACCTTTTCTTTCCTGATAAGCCCCGCTAACAAATGAAGTGACGAAAGTCCTTGCGGGTATTCCTGGAAAGATCATCCTGGGCATGATGTAAAACTGCTCATCAAAATTGCCACGTGCGGACAAATCGGACATATTGGACATAAAAATATCAATCTTAAATTAAATTACGATAGATCAAATAAATCCCCAAAAATATCAAAACCAAAAATCTTTACGACAGAGTTGACATTTCCCCGATTCTATGCAATAATTAATACATGACCCAAAAACACAAACCATATACCATAAACGAACTCGTAATGGAAATCTACGAGGATAACCTGTCCCACTTTGAGTTTGAAGAAAACATGGGTGGAGAGCCCTGTGACTGCAACTATCATATCACCCTTAACACTATAATGCAATACTGGAGTTAACATGTCTAACTATCTATTAGAATATATGAGAATTCATCTTGTCTCTATTGAGCAGGACCAAGCAGCGGTATCAGAACAAATGGAAGCCTTGGACCCTAATAGTAAAGACTATGCTGAATTAGATTTTGAATATAACTGGTTAGGTGGGCAGATTATTGCTACCCGCCACTTTATACAGATTGGAGAAGAACATGCACACTGATTTTAATCCTGACTACAATCTGCCTGAGCACCTGCAGCATATGATTGATGAGAGGCTGCCTGCTCTAGACATCATCCATGGTGAGATGAAGAACTGGATGTATGAGGCCCAATTGCAACTAGAAGAGGCGCAGCGCATAGAGGAAGCCAATGACTATGACGACGCTATGGAATCCATGGAGCGCAAGTACTGGGAGGGCCAGTGCGACGCTCTTGCTGCAGTCTATCAATTAACATATCAGTTGTCATTTGCTCTGGATGAGAAGTAGCAGCAGATCCACATGCCGCAAAACCCTCTGTTACGAACGCTTGACAAAAAATCCCGAATCGTATAGAATTGGATTACGACCACTAGAAAGGACCCCCCATGCCAAACTGGGTATATAACTCGTTAGCAATAGAAGCAGTAGATACTGACCCTGAACAAATCAATAAGTTAGTATTTCAACTTAACCAACCATTTGAGGTCAATCATGACCAATGGAACTCTGAGACTGGCCAAATGGAAAAGAAGCCTGTCAAATATAATAATCCTGTGTTTGCATTTTGGAACATTGTCAAACCTACAGACCTAGATACCTATTTTGGGGAACAACCAAAGACCGACCTTAGCAAGCCTATTAGTTTTGATTCAGACCATTGGTATGACTGGAATGTGCGTAACTGGGGAACTAAATGGGATGTAGCGATGTCTGATGATGAGACCTATCGTGAGACTACTATGGAGCAAGATAATAATTCTGTTATCTATAGTTTTAATACTGCTTGGTCCCCTGCGTTTCCTGCAATACTAAAACTATCAGAGCAATACCCTGATTTAGTGTTTAGCCTATTTTATCAAGAAGAAACTGGCTGGGGTGGCGAAGCACAGATGAAGAGTGGCAAGATTATTAGAGAGCAAAGTTATGAATCACAATGTAGAGATTGTGAGGAACTAGACTGCATGGAGTATTGCGATAACGATTGCGGTGAGATTTGCTCAAAGTGTAACTATCTAGGAGAGGCTGACCTAGATGCTGTCTCGGAATGTGAGATACACAAGGTATATCTAGATGAGGAACATGTGCCTGAGTATCGCTCATTTGACAAAGTACCAACAAATTGAGATAATAGAATAAACGACCCAAAGGAGATAAAATGGAAAAAGGCAGAGTTATTGAAGGGCTAGAGTATGTCGGTAGTTTCGGCGTAGATAGCGGTCAGGTTATGGTAGGCGACCCCTGCTATCTTGACGAGTGGAAAACTAATAGAGATGACGAGTGGGATTTGGCAGGCAAGATAGGTCAGTATTCCTATCATGGTGCTAGTGCCACTACAATTGACGCTAACGCTGGTGTACTAGGCGACGGTAGGTCAGTAGTATTTAGTTCTGGCTATGGCGACGGTGTCTACCCTGTCTATGTACAATACAACGATGACGGACGAGTTGCCAAGGTTCTTATTGAGTTTATTGGAGATGATGAGGAGTAATCATGGGAGATAGAATCGTATACACAATCGACCAGGGCGAAGGCCTATCAGTTAACTTGTACAGCCACTGGGGTGGCTATGATAGATTTGAATCCCTGGCGAATGCGCTGCGGGCTGCAGAGCCACGCTGGAATGACGTTTCATATGCGACTCGCATTATTGTGTCTCAGTTGATTGGGGACCAGTGGGCTGAAGAAACAGGGTTTGGACTCTGGGCCAGTAACAGCAGCGGTGCATATGGAGGGGACCATCCAGATATCACAATCGACCTAGTTAACAAGATTGTTATAGATGAGACTGGCGACCACTCATTCGAGCAGTTTATTAATTATCATGGAGTAGGTTTAACTGCGAAAGTCTAGGTATGGGTCACCTAGACATCGGTGGATGGGCAGCGTGGGGTTGCCCTTCCACCACTTTTTTGATACAATGACAATGGAGGAATACTATGCGAATTAGACGAATGATGACAGAGGAAGAGAAGGTTGCCAAAAATATTGGTGATGTCGTCTCTGACCTCAGAGTTGATTTAGAACGAGTTGGCGAATATATCGCAACCTCGCAGCCTTATGTAGTGTATAATCGTATTCAGGTAATAGCCGAAGCAGCAAAGGAAACCAAGGAGGGGACCAACTATGCCCGCAACAACTTTTGAGAACAAGGCCCTGATCTTGGGCCAACTATGGTTAAACTATAAATCAGATGACGAGTTAGCAGATTTCTTTGAGTACAACGATCTAGGGCTGCCACTTGCATTTGCATTTGCCGAGGGTATAGTAAATCACACCCCTACACTAGAGCAATATATAAACGAATCCTGGAATCTATTGATTGAGGGTTTGGATATTGAGGATACAGGGTTTGAAGACATCACCGATCTCATGGAGGATGAGGACGCATAAAAGCGCCCGTGCATCTTTTTAGGTATTTGTCAAACCACAAACCTTCAAACCTTATTACGAAGGACATTACGAACCCCTAAAACTTTCCCCCTGCTGAACATTACGATCCAAACCTTTATATCCCCAAACCTTGTACCATAGAAACCTTGGTTTGTCAAATAGGTGTATAATTGTATTATGCCAAGACACTTTGCTAGAATGTATCAAACCAAAAACCAACATCGCCATGATCAAATATCTGATTGGGATACCTTTAATAGGGATATGAAGGTTTTGACTGGTATGTTATATAGCATTGTTACCCTTAAGGCTTTCTTTCCTTCTAAGTCCCCCGCCAAAAACGCCGATCAGGCGGGCGGGCCAGCGCCTTATCCAGTCCCGCTCAAAAAAGCGGGGGATAAAGAGTAGCAAAACTACCCCCTATAGAATAACAAACCTTTTTCCCTGGTTTTCTATATATTTTAAATAATTTCTTTAAAAAACATTACGATTATCGACAATTTTCCCCTGGTTTTGGTAGATTTTTATGGGCATATTTCATGCATAAAAGGACTTGACAAACCATTGTTTTGCATGTATAATGCCCAAACCTTATATCTGGATATGATGGTTTGACAATATCGGGCATATGTGGTACGAAGGTTTGAAGGTTTGGGATATGAAGGTTTTTGGTTTGGGATTACGAACGCCATCGTTAAAAGTGCGCCCTACTCCACTATCCTCCACTTTACTCCACTTTTACCCTATCTAATAATAATATCAGTAACATTTTTCTGTGGATAAACCTGTGGATAAGTGTGATATTTCTGGTTTGTAACCTGTGGATAACTATGCTACAATGGTAATCTATGATAGATATTTTATGCTTTAGTTGCGGGGTAATGTACAAAGCCCCATACGACACAAATAACATTACGAAACAATGTCCAAAATGCCAGGACAAAATGTTTGAGCAGCAAACCTCTTTTGAAGAATAATGTTATAATATTTTTGCTTATGGATCAAAAAATGTTAGACCTGATAGCCAAGATAATAAGTCCTTATCTTAAAACCAAACATAAGGAAAAAGAGTCTCATGACCTAGCAAAACGTATTCTTGAAGCAATAGCAAAAGAACAAAAAATATAAATGGCTGATATACTCAAAACATGCCACACTCTTTTCCTAAAATTATCTGGCAAACCCACAACTACAAAAAAGAGTGGCTTCCAGAACATCTTAGATTAATAGCAGGAACATGGATAAATCTTAATCCTGGATGGGACTATAGGTATGTGGATCAAATTCAAAGAGACGAGACTGTTCGCAGATATCCAGAAATATATGAAACATACAGGTACATGATGCCTGTTATACAGTCAGATATCTGGAGGTTTATAGTAACCTACGAAGAAGGTGGGTGCTATGCAGATATGGACTCAGTATGCAATAAGTCCTTAGATTATATGTTGGATGGTATCGAAGGGGATCCAGAAATGGTTACAGTTCCAGTCAATAACAAAATGGGCAATACCCATAATTATATAGTTAAAGCCAAGTCACCACTTATGAAAATAGTTTTAGACAAAATAATACAGGGTGATGGAAAAGAAATTCCAAACCCAACACATGCCTTTGAATCATTTGTAGAAACTGCTTATTCTTATCCAAATGTTTCTAAATTGTTTGATGCTGCATTTCATTCAATGGATTACAAAAGAAGGTTTTCAACCAAAAAACATAAAATAAATCATTATGGAAAAGAAATGGATTATGATTTTTTTGTGGAGAAGAATAAACTAGACTATAGACTATAATTTAGCGGTACAAGGCTCAAACACACTATGAGATAAAAACTCACCACATGGGCAGTTTGTGGGGGTACATTGACAGTCATCTGGTTTTGGCAAATACTCTTTATCATTGGCAGTATCTAAAACCTCACACTGTTTGGTAGATTCATGTGATATAAACCTACCACACCTACAAAACCCTATCTTCCCATACTCTCCAGCATGACCTATTCCTTGTGGACTAGCATTACATAGTTTGGGATCCATATATCTAGTTTACCATAAAATCGGGGGGAAATAAGATTACGAACACTGTCTTATAGCCCCATTGACCATACGGATCAAACCTCGTCTTGTTATCTTACTAGCATCAAATGTCTCCGTATAACCCCCTTGTGGCATATCGTCCTTATCCAGGAAATGTCCATGTTTCTTTCTTAGGGTTTGTAGTACTAGGGTTTCTACTGCTCTTGCTTGATCCCGCCGAGAAAATGACCAATACTTAATTAATATCCAACCCTTGGTCCTATGGCTTGCAAACCTTTTACCAGATATGTCCGATATGCCTATTTTGATAGCCTTGTGTATAGGGCTATAGAGTATATATAATAGGGTCATTACTTTATTATACCTTGCCCAAATAGGGTATAATTGATATATGAACCAGAAAAAAATAGACCAAAGCGTTAGAATACTAACAGGCTTCTTTGGCATTATTATTGCTATTATTATAGTTGCAGCAATAGTTGGTTGACATACCGCCCAGTTTTTGATAGACTGGATACATGCAAACCTTTTTACCACAATCAGACTATAGTGTGGCTGCTGCCATTTTGGACAGCAAGCGCCTCAATAAACAAATATTAGAGTGCTATCAAATCCTCAATGTCCTTTCTGGCAAGTCTCCTACAGGTGGTTGGCGCAACCATCCAGCAGTATTGATGTGGAAAGGCTTTGAGCGTGGCCTGTGGTCTTATGTACAGGCTATGATTGCAGAAGCCAGGTCTCGTGGCATCAAGACTGAGAACAATGAGGCAAACCTTAACAACCTTAAAGATATGTGTTGGGACGACTGGGGCAATACTATTCCAGATTATTTCCAAGACGAAAACAAGTTGCTTCGCATTGTAACTACTCATCGTGCAAACCTATTTAAGAAAGATCCATTAATATATGCACCATTCCAATATGCAGTTACAAGTATTAACAATGTGCCATGCTGTCCTGAGCGTAAAGAGCCTTGTAAATATTATTGGCCAACACATGAAAAAGTAACCGATAGTGCCCTTGTAGGGCATTAATAGGTTTTCTTTTCTATTTTCCGCCGAACTTTAAAGCATGATATAATCAATCTATGGAAAAATCTAAATGTTTTTATTGCGACAAAATTGCAGTATTCTACGATGTCGTGTTAAATAAAGATGAATACATCATCAGCGATGTATGCTCAGACCATTTTTCCGTCGAATTTGTATCTTAAAAGATAGGAAAAAATGAATAAAAGAACATTGAAAGATGGATCACAGGTTGACTCATATGATAAACCTATCGATTTAATTATCCACACAAAGGCCCCAGCAAAATGGAAGTTGATAGACCTTGAGACAGGACAAGAATACTTAGGCTCTGAAATTCCGCATGGGACATTTGCCGAAGTTTTAAGAAATAAAGTTTTAAATGGAATTATTGGCTCATGGTTTAAAACCAAGGGCAGAGATATTTGACAATACGAACTAAGTAAGGTATACTGAATATATGCAAGACTTAATCTATACATACGGTTCATGGGTGTTGGCTGTCATTGGAGTGGCAGGCATATACTTTGTTGGTCGTAAAGATAAGTGGGGTTGGAATGTCCTATTGTTTAATGAGGCTTTATGGATTACATACGCCATTATTACTAAACAGTATGGATTCATTGTATCTGCCCTCGCATATGCAGCGGTATATATTAGGTCTTACATTCATTGGTCAAAAGAGCCAGTTAACGAACTAAACATCTAGGAGATTATTATGATTAGTGCATTTTTCCTCGTACCTGCTTTTATTGCTGGGTATGTATTTTGTTACTTTGTAATGACATATAAAGTTGATCAAAATTAATTATGAGCAGAACATTAGAGTGTCCAATCTGTAAAAAGGAATGGGAATTAAGATGGGGCATCATGGCAAACGAATCCTTATCTAGACATATGAAAGAGCATAAGTGAAACCAAAAGCCCACATCTATGATGTTGATGGCACACTTGCAAATGTAGATCCATTTTTGCACTATGTTCGTGGTGGTAATAAAGATTACGATGCTTTTCACTATTCTTCTATTGATGCCCTGCCAAATATGGAAGTTGTTGAGATGTTAAATAATTCTTATAGTGATAAGTTTTCTGTAATTATTGTTACATCAAGAAAAGAAAAGTATCGTGGCATAACATCACTCTGGCTACAAAAAAATAATATAAAGAGCCATGCTTTGTTTATGAGAGCAGACAACGATAATAGGCCAGACTACGAGGCTAAAAAGGATATATTAAATAAAATAAATGAACTTTGGGAAGTTACTCATGCGGTTGATGATAACCCACATGTAATTAAATTATGGGAAGAAAATAATATACCAACTACTAAAATAGGAACATGGGATGGAGATCGTAGTTGACTAAGCCAGTTAACTATGATATGATGTACATATGAAAAAAAACAACGGTAGAGTTTCTCAACAAAAAGCAAAGAGATATGCTAAAAATAAAAAAAGACTAAAGGATAAACCACACCTTTCTAAATTTGAACGCCAGCAGTTGGCAAAAAGAGCAGACATTTTGGGCCAATCTTTAAATAATATGGTTAGCAATGATAGATAAACTAGTAAAATTATTGTTTTCATGGGACAGGTTGCGTGTTGCTATTTTTGCAGAAGTAGATTGGTCAAATTCTATTGGTCGTACGCTTAATGATCCAGATTCTATGAAAACTGCATCTGCATTTTGGTGTGAAGAAGATGGTTGGCGTGGTTGGAGTATTAAAGATGATGGATCATATTATTTTCATGATATTCCAGAGCACCACTTGGGTGATATACTTGATATTGTAATAAAAAAAGAAATAGTATACTAAAGGAGATAAGTATGCCATGTAGTTGTGGTTTTTCAACTGAGTACCCGCAATGTAACGGTACTCACAAAATAGTAAAGTCTGTAAAAGATAAAATTATTGCAGATATTGAAGCCATTGATATATCAGATGGAAAATTAAATGGACTTGGCATGAAAATGCTTGTTCTTGATGCTATTAAAAAGGTAAAAGGTGTCTAACTGGGTTTGTCCTTGTAGTGGCTGTAAAAAGGCACAGAAGGTCATTATAGACCAGATCATTGAAGAGTATAAGTCTTGTCCTAATATAGTTGAGTCTGAAGAAAAACTATTTTGTTATACATGGTGGAGACATGATGATTGTGTAAGGATAATGAATCTTCTTAATAATATTACGAAGAATGATAAATATTCTATACCGCCAGTTAGGCAGGAAGTTTCAGATGCTATTGATAAGATGTTGACAGATCCAGGCACCTGGGATATACTTAAAAGATTGGACGACAATTGAGCATTAAAGAAAAAATATTAAAATTAAAATCAGAAGGTAAGTCTTACAGAGAAATACAAAAAATACTAAACTGTTCAAAGGGAACAATTGCATATCATCTTGGAGATGGTCAAAAACAAAAAACAGTAAAAAGAACAAACATTTCTAAAGCAAAAAAAAGAAGAGAAACTTGGGAGATAAAGGAAAAATCTGGATGTGTAGATTGTGGAGAAAAATACCCACATTATATGCTTCATTTTGATCATCTTCCAGGATTTAAAAAGTCTGGAAGCGTAAGCGAAATATATTCAAGAAATGGCAGAGAAAAGGGTTTGGAGGAGATGGCAAAATGTGATATAGTTTGTGCAAATTGTCATGCTATAAGAACATACAACAGAAATCAAAATAATATAGTAAAACTTTAAGCAGCAGTAGCCAAGTTGGTCAAGGCCCCGAACTCATAATTCGGTTATCGTCAGTTCAAGTCTGACCTGCTGTACAAACTTACCCTCGTAACTCAGTGGATAGAGTAGCGGACTTCTAATCCGTTTGTCGTTGGTTCAAATCCAATCGAGGGTGCTATAATTAATCAATGAATAATTACGATATGGACGAATTGCGAATTTTAATATATAGAAGTCTTTCTCAAGCAGCAAGAAGATCTCCAGATGATTACGGACAAACTGTTTATTCTAAAGAAGACATTGCAGAAAAAGTTTCATATAACATAAATGAACATGGGTATAGATCTTCAAAATTTACAAAAGATAATGATGTGCTTGTTTTAGGATGTTCTCAAACATATGGATCTGGAATGCCAGACGAGTTTACTTGGCCAAGCATTTTTTCTAAATCTTTAAATAAAAAATATTCAAGAATTGCAATTCCTGGAGACAGCATAAATGCTCAAGTCTATAAAGCATTTAAATATTTTGAAGAAATAGGTAATCCTAAAATAGTTTTAGGTTTATTCCCATTGCATAGATTAGAATATAGCGCAATTCCAGGTAAGTTTTTATCTAATTCTTCCTGGGGACAGGCTCATGTATCTAAAATTTCTGTTGGCATAGCACATATTTATCATAAAGATTTATTAAAATTTTCTAAAGTTCCACATGATCCAGAACACATACTACCAGCAGAGTTTGGAATATTTTATAATTTTATGTTTATCAAAATGTTAGAACAATATTGTGAATCTCATAATATAAAGTTTATATGGAGCATATATGATAGCAAAAATACTGAAATTCTTATGCAATCAACAATGCATGTTTTAAAAAATTACATAAATACTTCAAAATGCATAAAAGAATTTGAGTATCTAAAAAGAAAAAATGGCGATCCAATGAATGATGAAATTTTATCAAACAAGTTAAGACACGAAGAATGCTGTAAAGAATTTAAAGAACATAAACTTTACAATTGGGCTGCTGATTTTGATGATAAAAAAGATTTGGGTCATTGGGGAATTCATACTCATAAGCACATGGCAGAACTTTTTATTGAAAGGTATAGGCAAATACAAAATGATTAACAATATCAGATGGATATATTATAAAATAATTATTTGGTTTAAAAATAGAAAAAGAAAAAAGAAAGACTTTATTTATTAATGATAATCCTTGGAATAAACGAAAGTAGCCACGATGCCTCAGTTTCTCTAATCAAAGATGGAGATATACTTTTTGCAGGGCATGCAGAAAGATATAGTAAACAAAAAAATGACTGGTACAACAATACCAATATATATTTAGATGCATTAAAATATGGAAAACCAACACATATAGCATATTATGAAAAACCACAACTAAAACGATCAAGGCTTTTGTTGCGTGGCGGTGCTGGAGAATGGAAGCCAACAATGCCTTTTGATCTTCCTGTAAAATATTTTAACCATCACTATTCTCATGCAGCAGCAGGGTATTACACAAGCAAGTTTAATGACGCAGTAATAGTAGTCTTAGATTCAATTGGAGAATATAACACTTCTACGGTGTGGACTGGAGAAGGTTCGCAAATAAAACAAGTATATAAAAAGAATTATCCATTTAGTTTTGGATTGTTTTACTCTGCATTTACAAAATTAGTTGGTCTAAAACCTAACGAAGAAGAATATATTTTTATGGGAATGGCTGCATATGGAGATTGGACAAAATATTTTATAAAAGTTAAAGAATATTTTTCCAATATTGATAAACAAAAATATAATTTTCATAAAGGTATTTTAGATTGGAATGAAACTATTGATGATCAAGCAAAGTTTGATATTGCAGCAGCAGTACAAAGGGTATATGAAGATAGACTTGTAAACTTTATGGCAATGGCACAAAAATTAACTGGTAAAAGAAATCTTGTTTTTATGGGTGGTTGTGCATTAAATTGTGCAGCCAACACAATGCTTTGGAGAATGTTCGATGATATTTGGATTATGCCAAATCCAGGTGACGCTGGGTCATCTCTTGGCGCAGCAGCAGCACTTTATGGCAAACATTTAAATTGGAATAGCCCATATCTTGGGTATGATCTTGGCGGAGAATACCCAGTACAGCAAATTGTGGACGGTATATTGAAAGACGGAATCATAGCAGTAGCAACAGGCAGAGCAGAGTATGGCCCAAGGGCTTTAGGAAATAGATCTATTCTTGCTGATCCAAGAGATCCAAATATTAAAGATAAAGTTAATTTAATTAAACAAAGAGAATTATTTAGACCTTTTGCTCCAGTAGTTATGGAAGAATGTGCATCTAAATGGTTTGATATGGATTTTACAAGCCCATACATGCAGTACGCAGTCAAGTGCCTACAACCAGACAAAATACCCTCTGTCGTACATGCTGATGGTACCTCAAGGGTTCAAACAGTAAATAGAAACCAGCATCGTGGTTTGTGGAGAGTTTTAAACAAGTTTTACCTTCAAACTGGAGTACCCATACTACTTAATACCAGTTTAAATATAAAGGGTCAGCCCCTATTAAATGATGAAGATGATATTATTCAATGGGAAAATAAATATAACTTTACAATTATTAGGTAAGGTGCTATAATTGTAGTAAGAGTGTGGTTAGACTATGTGTGTCGGGAAACACATTTAGCCTATGTTGCAACACCACACTCCCCTAGATTTTGTAACACATATAACAGAAAGAGAACTCATGAGTGAAGTAAAGTGTCCATACACTGGCAAAACATATACAACAGAAGCCACAACAAATAAAGATTGGTGGCCAAACCAACTAGACTTATCCCCTCTTAGAAAAAATTCTTCTAAGTCAGATCCGATGGGGGAAGATTTTGACTATGCTAAAGAGTTTAGCAGTTTAGATCTTGATGCTATTAAGGCTGATATTGATACTCTTCTAACTACCTCGCAAGATTGGTGGCCTGCAGACTATGGCAATTATGGACCATTCTTTATTCGTATGGCATGGCACAGCGCTGGTACTTATAGAGTAACTGATGGTCGTGGTGGTGCTGGAGAAGGTCTACATAGATTTGCTCCACAGAATTCATGGCCAGATAATGGTAACCTAGATAAGGCTCGTAGACTTCTATGGCCTATTAAGAAGAAGTATGGCAAGAAGATTTCATGGGCAGACCTCATGATTCTTGCTGGCAATGTCGCTTTAGAAAACATGGGCTTTAAGACTTTTGGTTTTGGTGGAGGTCGTGAAGATGTTTGGGAAGCAGACGATACTTACTGGGGTAGTGAAAAGGAATGGCTTGCAGATAATCGCTATAGCGGTGATCGTGAGTTAGAGAATCCTCTTGCTGCGGTACAGATGGGTTTGATTTATGTGAATCCAGAAGGACCAAATGGTAATCCAGATCCACTTCTTTCTGCACGAGACATTCGTGAAACTTTTGCTCGCATGGCGATGAATGATGAAGAGACTGTAGCGCTTATTGCTGGCGGACACGCATTTGGTAAAGCGCATGGTGCTGGAGATCCTTCGCATGTTGGTCCAAATCCAGAGGCTGCACCTATAGAAGAACAAGGTCTTGGATGGAAGAACTCATTTGGAAAGGGTAATGCAGAAGATACCATCACAAGCGGTATTGAAGGTGCATGGACCGCAACTCCTACTAAGTGGGACAATTCATACTTGAAAACTTTGTTTAAGTATGATTGGAAGCAAGTAAAATCACCAGCAGGTGCAACACAATGGATTCCTACAGATGAATCTGCTGCTAATTTAGTACCAGATGCACACATTGAAGGTAAGTTCCATGCTCCAGTTATGACAACCGCAGACCTTGCCCTTAAGTTTGATCCAGAGTATGAAAAGATTTCAAGAAGATTCCTTGAAGACTTTGACTATTTTTCTGATCAATTTGCTCGTGCTTGGTTTAAGTTGACACACAGAGATATGGGACCAATATCAAGATATCTTGGTAAGGAAGTTCCATCTGAAGAATTAATTTGGCAGGATCCAGTTCCAGAATATGTTCCAGTTAAAATTGATATTGAATCTGTTAAAAATGAAATTAAATCATCTAAGATTCCAGTCTACCATTTTGTTTACACAGCATGGGTTTCTGCTTCTACATTCCGCAAGACAGATAAGCGTGGTGGAGCAAATGGATCTAGAATAAGACTAGAGCCACAGAATACTTGGGAAACTGTAAACAATGACATGGTATGGGGTACATTAACATACCTTGAAGATTTGCATGAAAGGTTGGCTGGCAACATGTCTTTTGCAGACTTGGTTGTTCTCGCTGGTTGTGCTGCTATTGAAAAAGCATCTGGAGAATCTGTTAGTGTGCCATTTACTCCTGGACGAACTGATGCAACACAAGAGCAAACAGATATTGAATCATTTAAAGTTTTAGAGCCAGTTTCTGATGGTTTTATAAATTACTTAAAAGATGGTGTAACTGTTCCTGCAGAAAAACTATTAGTAGAAAAAGCAAATATGCTAGACCTTACTCCAGTAGAACTTGTTGTTTTGCTTGGTGGAATGAGAACTCTTACTGGGCACAACCTGCACACTGGGTATCTAAGTAATATTCTTTCTGGCAGATTTTCTTGGACTCAGGTTTCTGAAAATAAATTTGAGGGAACTGTTGATGGAGAACCTACAGGATCAGCAACTCGTGTTGATCTAATTATAGGATCAAACTCTGAACTTCGTGCTATTGCAGAAGTATATGCATCTGACGATTCACAGCAAAAATTTATAAACGATTTTGCAAAAGTGTGGAACAAGGTAATGATGCTTGACAGATTTGATGTAAAATAATATGGATTGCCTCCTTAACTCAGGGGTAGAGTACCCGCCTTGTAAGCGGGTTGTCGTAGGTTCAAATCCTACAGGAGGCTCAAATGAATGAATTAGAATATGATATAAAAAATATTTTATTTAAAATTGGACAAGACATTAAAATCCACAAACTAATTGATGGAAATTTAATTGTTGAAATTGATTACGATAAATATACAATTGAGATAATGGAACTTTTTGCAAAATATTTTTCTAGTTAGTTGGTAACCAAAACATAGAGTCGTCTTCGTAGATTTCTCTATCAATAGGAAACATACCATTAATATATTCTAAGTCTTGCTTGGTTAAAGAATTAAATAAAATTTCTGAAGAATTATTTTTAAAATATTCTTTGTCTACATTGTCAATTTTTATGTTTGACGAGATACTCAAATCTTTTAAAATTTTATTTATTAATAAGTTATAATCAATTAGTTTTAAGTCTTTTTGTCTAATCATTAAATTAACTCTGCGAATTCTTTTATAAATTTCTTCTTTGTTAAACTTTTCATTGTTTTCATATTTGACCATAGCCTCTTGAATAAGTGATCTGCTTTCAACATCTGGACTCAGCATAAAATTTTTAGATTGAAAATCTTTCATATACCCCCATCTTTGTGCTGTATTATATAGTTCATCTTTGCTAATTTGAAGTGGCTCAGTATTAGTTTTAATTATGTTCCAATTATCTTCATCAACTAAACCATTTTTTATTGCAACAGAATGACACACAGCACTAACAAAAAATTCACACGGATCTCTAAAAATAGATATAATATATGTATTATCATCTATCCATGATGGCCAACCAGCATGTTGCCTCATATCTTCTGGAGACTTTACCAGTTCTATTCCATTATCTTTTAGTATGTTTTCTATTGGGCGTAATATATATTTTGTTAAAAATCTACCGCCAGTTTTTGGAATATGTAAAAAATAAACCTTATTATATTTCATGAAAACATTGACTTCAGTACAAAATCAGAAGCAACACCAGTAACACGATCATATACCTTATTGTCAATTTTAGATATTAATGTTGGTATTGATTGCACATTATATTGTTCTGCTTTAATAAAATCTTTATCCACATCTATCTTGTCATAGTGTATGTCTGGATTATTAGATATGAAATTTTCTATGATTGGAGCCATTCTTTTGCATGGAGCACACCAATCTGCAGTAAAATGTATTAACTCTTTCAATGCTTATCCTTCTTGTTATATTCACCATACTTACCGAGTACTGCTTTTACTGTTCCATCTTTGCGAAGACGAACAATCATTCCATCTTTAATCTGAATAGGATTAAATGGGTGCTTTGATCTATACTTTCCAGATGATTTTCTTGAAGACATTATATTGTGTATCTTTCTCTTTGAACTTTTGTGTAATCTTTTGCAAAACCTTCAAACAAAGTCTTTTCTACAGGTATACAATTTGGAACCATCTTACCATTTTGTTCTTTCATTCCTCTTTGTACATAACCATCCCAGCAAGGTGCTTGCTTAACTATATTAGCACAACAATCTGATTTCATTTCGCCCGCCTGACACTGTGGACATTCTTCACATGTTACATCTAACTCTTTACACATTGGGCATCCGCATCCTGCATAGGCCTTATCCATTGATTCATTATTTTCCATTACAGGTAAAACCATTACATCTTTAGCCATTGCTCCGACAAAATATTCAGTCTCTTCTAATTCTCCTTCTTCCATTTCAAATAGTTGAATTAAAATAGCAGGCTCTTCTGCTGATGCTTCAAGAGAATATTCTGATCCTGGCATACCAAGCATACCATCTGTCATTACATGAACTACACGACCAACATACATTTCTTCTTCATGTGGGGCCATCACCATGTCGCCTTCTTTTACCATAGCCTTGCCTATATTGCCCTCAGAACGGTTTATAGCATAGATCTGTGCTGCTGCCTCACGACGAGTCTTATGGCATCCCATAACCTCTCCTGTGTCCTTTAAAGCAGGGTATCCAGAACAACCTGACGACCCCTTAGAACCTATACGATATGGCATCTAACTATTATAGCATAAATATGGAGCAGTTTATAGACTTGCTCAGGTCCCCCAAGTTGCGATCTTGGGCTTATCCGTACTCAGCAATAAGGTTGCTATTAGCAACTGCATGTATCATGACGGAATATTTTATTATACTACTTTATTTTGATTGTTTTTGGTTTCTTTTCTTCGGGGATGTTTCTTTCCACAAAGACGCTAAGAATACCGTCTGCCATTTCAGCACGATCTACCTCCATATACTCTCCAAGAGCAAAGGTGCGTGTGAATTTGCGAGTTGCGATACCCTTATGAAGGACATTCTCTGTACCCTCTTCGGTTTTCTCACCCTTGACGATTAGACTTCCATTATCCACAGAAACCTCGACTTCGTCCTTGCTGAAACCAGCAATGGCCAAAGACAACTTGTAAGTGTCCTCATCAAGTTTTACCACATCATATGGTGGATAAGATTGACGAGTTGCCTCACGATGGATGTTGTAGAAGCGGTCCAACTCTCTGTTGAAACCAATAAAAAAAGGATCCTTAAAAAGATCCAATGACCATGTACTTACCATTTTTTCCTCCTTGTTAAGCGAGTCATTTTAAGTACCCCCCTTTGGGCAGGTACATATATATTATAGCATAAAAAATGGAGATGTCAAATTAATAACATCTCCAAATTTTATTTTTGTTTTAAAGTGCTTGCTGTGGAGTTCCTCCACCACCAGACTTCTTCTTAGCAGGTGCCTTCTTAGCAGGCTTCTTAACTACCTTTGCAGACTTAACTGCAACATCTACATCTTCTACCGATGGCATTCTTCCAAACGCTGGATCAGACGGATTTGCTGCTCTCAAAACAACTGGCACAAGTGCGCCAAGTAGTGAGTATGCTAGTGTCTTTGGATCTGTGACTCCAGAGGCATACATTGCTGTTGCTGCTCCGAGTACTGAGCGACCATATGACGCTAGTGCTGCTTTAATTTGTTCATTCATTTTATTCCTCCTAGGATATGAATTTACTAATGGCTGCCCAAATTGGTTGGGCAATCCATATTCCCATTATACCAGCAACCCCAGCAAAAACTTTAGGCGCAGGTAATGGCAATTTTAATGATATACATATAAGCCCAAAAACTAGGCCTACGGACAAAGACAATAATATTTCTTTCATCTATTTACTCACATTTCTAGACTCTACATAGTCTTTAATAAATGGAACTATAACATCTACCTCTTGCCAAGGAACAGCATTAATTAGTAAGTGGTTGATGCCTCTTTTTTCAAGAGTTTTTACAAAGTCATCAAATTGTTCGTGTGTAAAGTAGGCAGCATCTAATACTACCTTTGGTATTTCTCCTTTTTGCCAAACAGGCCTGATAGCATAATTTGTCAACAAATCAAGTTCTTCTTCTGTTTTTCTAATAATTGGAGTAATTGCAAGCATTATTTCTACTCCATCTAACTCTAGTGGAATTAATTTATTAGGATCTTTTAGTACATCAGACCAGCCACCACGAACATATATGTGGTATGGCAAAATAATCTTATGCCCATACTTTTTTGCTACCTTAAAAACATATTCATTTGTTGTTGAAACATATACATCTAGTTTATTTCTGTGATTTGGATCACGCCAATATCCTGGAGACTCTTTATCTTGATCCATTTCATTTAGTTGCTTAAGAAACTCTATCATATAGTTTGATCTATCAACAGAACTTGAATCATCATTTACATCTCCAACAATTCCACCAACCCCAGATTCGTGATCTTTTATATATCCAGAAATTAAATTAATCTGAAGTCTTCCTCTATCTATTCTATCCATTGATCTATTTATCATAGAAAGGTACTGTGGAGATATCGTGTATGGGCGAATTGCTACCAAATACTTTATTTGCTCTCCCTGCTTTATATCAACTGCTGCTTTTACAAACATGTCTCCTTCTGGAATATCATGTGTAAACATGACCCCAGAAAAGTGATTACTGTTTAGGTTTGACGGTGATTTTATATTGCCTGGATCTCCCATCACTCCGCCAAAATAATAAAACTTCATCATATTATTCTATCATCATTTTCTGGTAATAACTTTTTTAATTCTTTAAATTCTGAAGATATTTTTTTGAGTGCAAAGTCATGAGGGGCTACCATTCCTTCAACAGCAGAACCATACTTGTCGTAATAATCTATCTGTGGCCCAACCTCGTCAATAAATTTTTGAAGCCCTGCCTGAACAGTCTCTATATATTCATAGGCTAAATCACGAGAATCTGAAACAAATTTCAAAAAATCTTCATTTGCTTTTTCTTTATCTGTTTTGTTTTCTTTATGTTGAATTTCTTGCTCTAGCAAAGTCTTAAGAGTATTGGCAAGAATCGACACATTAATTCTTTTTTGAACAGAATACATATATAAAAACAGTATTGATGTAATAGATAATAAAATAATTAAGAATAAATCAATCATAGTTCTTTTCCACCTTCTCTAACTAGTTGAACAATAGCGCCATTGGCTTCAAGAGCCTTCTTTGTTTTAATCATATAATTAGCGGCACGAATCTTATCATCATGGCTAAGTAGCATAAAAGATTTTTCTGATGCCCTAACAGTAATAAATCCTTCTTGATGCTCTATGATGTCTAAACCAAACCCTCTTGGAGCAAGATGATCCAATGATCTAAATGCTCTTCTCATAGCGTCTGTATAAACTACTCCATTGTTAGAGATTGCCATGTAAGCCCCCAATCAGTCTTTGTTTTATGGTTAGAGAATTCTTTAGATATTTCTCCATTTTCTAAATATACCCCGCCCCATACGCCCCACTCTTTGCCAGAAATTCCAACAGAGAAACAATCTTTTCTTACTGGACATTTAGAACAAAGTAGGTCAACAGCAGGCCTAAGCAGTTCATCTTCTTCGTATTTATCAAAAAATACATTTGTGTCATAATCTAGACATGCAGCATCATCTTTCCACTCATGCTTGTTCATAGTTATGCTACATACTTGTCAGGTATTTCCCATCCGTTTCTAGAAACGACAAAAGTTTTTTTCAAATACCAGGCACCGTTTTTTAATGCACCGTACTTTGATGTAAATGCCTTATCCGACCTTAACATCTCAATAACATTCCAACCATCCCAAGATAAATTTTTGTTTTTAGAAACAATAATTTCCATTTCCTCAAGAGATTTAATTGTTTTCATCATACCCTCCTAAAAGTTGTATACGTTAGTATTTATATTTTTTGATTTTGATAAACTAACCAAGTTTGAAGTTCTTTCTTTTGGATTTGAAACAAAGACAAAGTGGTTAAAACTATCAACATTTTCTTCAAACCATTGTGGTGTAACCCTAAACAGTTTGATCTGTTTTCCTCTAGACTTCATACCTCTTTCAGAAAGATTTACAAACTCCATTGCCATATCATTAATATTGCCTGGACCAACAGAATATAAATAAAACTCTTTTTCGTTGTCTTTTAATTCAGACAAAGCAACAGCCATTGCTCTAAGGAAAATATTATAGTTGTTGAAGTTAGGCGTTCCCTGAACCCCGACTATCATCACTTGTCCCTTCTGTTAGTTTGTCTACTATAAACAACATCTTATCTAATTGTACCCTATCCATGTTACTTGTGTCAACTCTTTCTGCAGAATCTTTGTCAATTCTTTCATTAACCAATGGTGCTTTATAAAATGTGTTATTTTTAATCCAATAGGCCTCGTCGTCTACAACTATAACTTTTGTAGTAGAATCGTCCTGATGCTTGGCTGATTGAGTTTTTGCCTTCATTTTTCTTTTATATTTTTTTGCACCCGCATACCTATGATGAAGCATAGCCTGACTCACAATTTGTCTGGGCATATAACTTTTACGACTTTTAATAATATAAATAAATACCCCTAGTACAATTATTGATGTTAGTAAAACTGCTCCAATTAAATTATTCATAGGTGCCCCCATAAACTTATTCTATCATCGTTTATCAGCAATAATTTTTAAAAGTTGTTTAAGGGCGGACCTTTCGTTTGCATCAAGTAGTTTAATCT
>Ga0315901_10002065_pt1 | contig 28208 bp, 27 predicted proteins | sample LakEriMetagenome_10_FD_203761 | JGI IMG/M metagenome (GOLD analysis project Ga0315901, IMG submission 203761) | Freshwater fungal communities from buoy surface, Lake Erie, Ohio, United States - Buoy 2 MA116 | ecosystem: Environmental > Aquatic > Freshwater > Lake | place: USA: Lake Erie, Ohio...
GCTGCAACTAAACCATCGACCTCATCGCGATTATCGCTCATGTTTGATGCGACCTTCGAAGGAGAGGCGTGGACGAGCTTCTAATCCACTCAATCCATTCCAGGATAAGTTCACAATGTGCGCTGCAACTTCTTCGCGCGTGAATGTGCGTGCATCGAGCCACCATTGTCCGGTGAGTGCAACCATGCCAACAAGCATTGATGCGTACATGGGCGCCATCTCGCGAGCGAATCCCCGTGAACTCAACTCGTCGATGAAGATATGTTCGACTTGCGAAGCCACTTCACTTAAGAGTGTGGCAAAGGAGCCGCTCTGTCCGCCGACAGGTGAGTTACGTACCAATAATCGAAATCCATCACTGCGGGTCTCGATATACGTGAGGAAGGCAAGGGCTGCGCGCTCGGCGCGAACACGCGGTCGACCCGCCTCCAACGTATTCGAGATCATTTCAAGGAGCGCTCGCATTTCGCGGTCGACCACAACCGCATAGAGCCCCTCTTTACTTCCAAAGTGTTCATAGATCAGAGGTTTGGAGACGCCAGCGCTCGCCGCCAATTCTTCGACGCTGGTTCCCTCAACACCGCTCTCGGCAAAAGTCGTGACAGCCATCTCAATAATCTGCTCGCGCCGTGCGGCGCTGCTCATGCGAGTGCGAACCCCCCCAGATCCGGGCGAGGTCGCGGAGGTTGGCGTATTCATACCCGCCAAGGGTAGCGCCGAGCCTGGTCGAATCCGGCGTGGTCGAAAAGGGGGAGAAGATACGAGAGAATACGGGTTCCGCCATGGTGTAGTGGCTAGCACATGGGCCTTTGAAGCCCAGGGTCCTGGATCGATACCAGGTGGCGGAGCGCACGCCACGGTGTTGAGGAGAGCTCGCGCTAAGTGGTGGATGAGGTGAAGGAGGGCAGGCCTTCCATGACGAGCCATCGCGATAGGCGAGTTGCGATTCTTCTTGCCGCTGGCGAAGGAACGCGAATGCGTTCTGATGTTCCTAAAGTTCTGCACACAATTCTTGGTCGTACCTTGATTCGACATGTACTTGTTGCGACCGAAGCTCTTAATGCAGATGAGCGCATCGTTGTTGTCGGCGCGAAAAGTGAAGAAGTGGGCAAAGAAATTTCGAACTATGACGCGCAGATTAAAACAGTGCTGCAAGAGCGTAGAGGTGGAACTGGACATGCAGTTCGCTTAGCTTTGGAAAGCGCCCAAATCCAAAGCAGCGGGGAAAATTCTGATAGCACCGTTGTCATAGTCGTCGCTGGTGATGTCCCGCTACTTACCGGAGAAACGCTCAATCGATTGATTAGCGCATGCGATAGCGTGGAAGTTGGCGCTGCAGTTTTGACTGCGGATGTTGATGATCCTCACGGGTATGGCCGAGTGATTCGCGATAGCAATAATGGAATCCTCAAGATTGTTGAAGAGAAAGATGCGGATAGCGACGAACGAGAAGTTCACGAAGTGAATTCCAGCGTCTATGCATTTCGGCTCGGGCCATTGCAGCAAGCGCTCGCCGCAATTACTCCAAACAATGCTCAAGGTGAAGAGTATTTAACGGATGCTATTGAATTGATTCGACAGCAAGGAAAGAAAGTAGTCCCGGTTGTTGCTGAAGAATATTTTGAAATCTTGGGCGTGAATGATCGAATTCAATTAGCAGAGGCCACTGCAATCATGCGCGATCGCATAAATCTTCGTCTGATGTCTGAAGGTGTCACTCTTATTGATCCACCAACAACATTTATTGACATAACGGTGGCGATCGAACCAGATGTCACCATCAAACCTGGCTGCCAAATTGAGGGCGAGACGACGATTGCCAGGGGCGCTCTTATTGGCCCCGATGCGCGGCTGTTCAACTGCGTCGTTGGCCCAGCGGCGGTGATCACCAAATCCGAGTGTGATGGCGCCACTATTGGTCGCCATGCTCATGTTGGCCCCTATTCATTCCTGCGCCCTGGAGCCCATTTAGGCGATGGCGCAAAGGTTGGCTCCTTCGTCGAGGTGAAAAACTCCACGATTGGAGCTGGCTCCAAGGTCCCGCATCTCTCTTATATCGGCGATGCCACCATTGGGATCGAGAGCAATATTGGCGCCGGGACGATCACTGCCAACTATGACGGCGTAGCTAAGCACGAGACCGTGATCGGCGATTATGTCCGCATCGGCAGCGACAATATTCTCGTCGCGCCAGTGGAGGTAGGCGATGGCGCCTACACCGCTGCAGGTTCGGCAATAACAGAAAATGTGCCACCCGGGGCAATGGGCGTGGGAAGAGGGCAACAACGGAATATTCTCGGCTGGGTAACCCGCAAGAGATCAGGGAGCGATTCTGCGAAAGCCGCAGAACGAGCGAGTAAGAATAACTAGGAGCGAAGTGAGCGAAATCCGACTTTCCTCTGAGAAGCGCCTGCGACTTTTTACTGGTCGCGCATTCCCTGAGCTAGCGCAAGAGGTCGGTGATGAATTAGGAATTCCACTCACTCCAACTTCTGCATACGATTTTGCCAACGGTGAGATTTTTGTTCGCTTCGAAGAGAGCGTTCGCGGTTGCGATGCCTTTGTTCTGCAGAGCCATGCAACGCCAGTTAATAAGCACATCATGGAACAGCTCATCATGGTCGATGCACTTAAGCGCGCATCCGCAAAAAGAATCACAGTAATTGCACCGTTCTATGGATACGCCCGACAAGATAAAAAACATCGTGGGCGCGAACCAATTTCAGCTCGTCTGATGGCTGATCTCTTTAAGACTGCAGGTGCGGATCGTTTAATGGTGGTTGACCTGCATACCTCGCAGATTCAAGGGTTCTTTGATGGACCGGTCGATCATTTATTTGCACTTCCACTATTAGCGAACTACGTCGGAAGTAAGGTCGACCGTACGCGTTTGACCATCGTTTCCCCAGATTCTGGTCGAGTGCGAGTGGCCGAGCGCTGGTCTGATCTTCTTGGCGGGTGCCCAATCGCATTCATTCACAAAACCCGTGATCCTCGTATTCCTAATGAGTCAAAGACTGGGCGCGTTGTTGGCGATGTCACTGGACAGACCTGCGTAGTCATTGACGACATGATCGACACCGCTGGAACGATTACAAAAGCGGTGGATGCGTTGTTCGAAGAGGGCGCGCGCGAAGTCATTGTTGCTTCTACGCATGCTGTGCTCTCAGGTCCTGCAATCGATCGTTTAAAGAACTCTCGAGTAAGTGAAGTTGTCGTCACTAATACACTTCCAATTCCCGAAGAATCGAAGTTCGACCGATTAACGATTCTCTCGATCGCACCGCTAATTGCCCGGGCTATCAAGGAAGTTTTCGAAGACGGCTCAGTCACCAGCCTCTTCGACGGCCACTCCTAACGATTAATTAGCCAGATTTTTCAAACTCACCCCTCCTGGGTTACTCTTCAACCCTTCCGGCGAGGGGATGAACGTCCCGTCATCGACGGCTAGCTCTAGGGCCCGCCTCGTAATCTCGCTGGTAATGAGTAGACAACAACGGGGGATCAGATGGCCGAAATCAAGATTGCAGCGAAGGTTCGCTCTGAATTTGGAAAGGGCGCCGCTCGCCGTGCACGTCGCGACGGATTGGTTCCAGCAGTCATCTATGGCCATGGCGAGAAGCCCATTCACATCGCGCTCCCTGCCCGCGAGGTAGGCGTTGCGTTGAAAACTTCAAACGTCCTTCTTGATATTGATCTTGGTTCACAAGTTGAGCTCACGCTGCCTAAGTCTGTTGTGCGCGATCCCATCAAGGGCACCTTGGAACATATCGATCTAATCCTTGTCCGCCGTGGTGAGCGCGTAGTTGTCTCAGTACCTATTCACACCTTTGGTAAGTATGACCAAGATGGAATTTTGGAACACGTTAACAACGCTGTTGAAGTTGAAGTTGAAGCTACCTCCATTCCTTCACACCTCGAACTCGATATGGAAGGTCTTGCAGCTGGTGCGTCTCTCTACGCAGCAGATGTTAAGTTGCCAGAGGGCGTTACCTTGGCAAGCGATCCAAAGATGATCGTCGTTCACTTAAGCGTACGTGTCGCCGCCGAAGAGGTTGTTGCAGCTCCAGCTGCTACTGAAGCTGCTGCTGGCGCGAGTGCTGATGCCGGCTCTGCCGGTGATGCCGCAAAGAGCTAACGCCTCACGCATTCTGCATACGCGCGAGAACGCCAGAGATTGTTAGAGATTGTTAGAGCAATGATGAGTAGCCAATCGAAAAATACTTGGCTAGTAGTTGGGCTTGGCAATCCAGGTGACAAGTACAGCGCAACTCGTCATAACATCGGCTTTGTCGTTGCTGACGAATTAGCAATCAGGTGTGGCGGTAAGTTCACATCCAGCAAATATCGAGCTTTAGTCTCAGAAGTTCGATTAGGTATGGGAAGTCAAGCGCCCAAACTAGTCATCGTGAAACCGCAGACCTATATGAATGATTCAGGAGATGCGGTTTCTCCATTAGCCAAGTACTTCAATACCCCGGCGGAACAGATCATTGCGATTCATGATGAACTCGACATTCCATTTAACACAATCAGGGTGAAGATTGGCGGCGGGGATAACGGCCACAATGGACTTAAATCACTTACTCAATCATTAGGTACACCAGAGTACTTCCGAATTCGCGCGGGAATCGGAAGGCCTACTACTCAGCAAGATACCGCCGACTATGTGTTGAGTAATTTCGGCAAAAATGAGCGCACTGAGGTAACGGATTTAACGATGCGCGCATGCGATGCAATTGAATCGCTTATTGAAAAAGGCCTTGAAGTTACCCAACAGAATTTCAACCAGTAACGCGTAGATATCCCGAGTTGCCCGGCGTCACCCAGTGTTTCGAAGTCCCGCTGCAATTCCATTTATCGTAAGTAGGAGCGCTCGGTTGAGAATTCCATCAACCTCTTCACCATTACGCACTTTTTGGAGGAGCGATACTTGGAGAAGTTGCATCGGACGTAAGTAGACATCTCGGATTGCCAGAGTCTGCGCCAAAATCGGTTGGTCACCAAGGAGCTCTCGTTTTTGAGTAAGCAATAAGATCTCTGCCACGGTCAATTGGTACTCGGATTTGATTTCGTCAAAGAAATGTCGAAGCTCTTCATCGACAAGAGTATTTACATAATGCTCGGCCGTATGTAAATCAGTTTTAGCTAGAGTCATTTCCACGTTACTGATGAACGTTTTGAAGAAGTGCCACTCTTCGAACATTTGCTTCAGAATCTTGTTATCACCAGCTTCGCGCGCAGCCTTTAATCCGCTGCCAACGCCGAACCAACCGGGAACAATTTGTCGAGATTGAGTCCACCCAAATACCCATGGGATGGCCCGTAGTCCCGAAAGTCCAGCATCTGATTCCGGACGTCGAGATGGTCGGGAACCCAAGTAAAGATTTCCAAGTTGCTCAACTGGCGTTGATTGGTAGAAGTACTTAGGAAGATCAGGGTGATCGACGAGGTTTCGATAGCAACTCATAGCCGCAGCGCTGACGGTATCCATGCATGAATCCCAATGAGCAAGATCGCGTGAGCTCTGTCGTGGCGCACGATTGAGCACAGTTGCCTCGAGAGCGGCTGCCAGAATCAATTCCACATTCTCACGAGCAAGTGAGGGAAGTGAGTATTTATCGGAGATTACTTCACCCTGCTCTGTCATCTTTATCTCTCCAGCTAGGGAACCCCACGGCAGCGCAAGAATTGCGTCATACGTGGGTCCCCCACCGCGACCGACCGAACCGCCTCGACCATGGAAGATTCGCAGATGGATGCCAGCTTTACCCGCAAGATCCCGGAGTTTTCGTTGCGCTCGATGAATTTCCCATTGACTCGTCGTGATTCCCGCATCTTTATTTGAATCGGAATATCCCAACATCACTTCTTGAATCTCTCCGCGAAGTTCAACAAGTTCTCGATATTCTGGAATAGCGAGCAAACGTCCGACAATCGCATCTGCACTTTGCAATTCGGCAACGGTCTCAAGGAGCGGAACAAAACCGATAAGGGCCTTACCTTCGTGTAACGAAACTAAGCCTGCTTTTACACCAAGAACTACGGCAGCGAGCAGATCACTAGCAGATTTGGTCATTGAAACGATGTAACTTTCAATCGCTTCATCACCGAATGTTTCGATGACCTCTCCGATAGTCACAAAAGTGTCGAAGGTTTGTTTGCCTCGCGTATCAAGGCTGTCTCTATCGAGAGTGCGGCCATTAGTGATTTCTTCTATCAGTAATGTCAATCGCTCTTCGTCACCAAGTGTCAGGTAATCCTGAATTCCAAAAGATGAGAAATATTGATTTAACACGTGATGATGTTGGATAGAGTGTTCGCGGACATCAAGAGTTGCATGAGTTATTCCAAAAGCGCTAGCGGTGCGAATGAGCTGTTCTAACTCTCCCGCGGCGATTAATTCCCCTCTATGCTCAAGGAGAGATTCACGCATCAGAATTAAGTCATCAAGTAATTCCTGCGTATTCGCGTAATCGCGCCCTGGTTGATGGGGGGCCTTAGTTGCATGACGTCGCTGAGTAAGAACTAATTTGTGTCGAATAGCCGTTGCTTTCAATCGATATGGCTCTTCTACATTCAACCGTTTAAATCGATCTTCAAACTCTGGAATGTTTATTAGGTCTACCTCGATAGATTTCAATAATTCATCACTTGCGCCAGCAAGACGAGCAGAAACCGAGAGTGATTGTCGAAGCGCATCGAGTTTCTCAATCAATACCCGGACGCCATGGCCGACATGCAGCGTTACAGTTTCGGAAGTGATTGCAGGAGTCACATTTGGATTTCCATCACGGTCTCCGCCTATCCAACTTCCAAAGGAGAGCGGGCGCGCTAGTACATCAAGGTCAATTCCGTATTGGGAGAGCTCATATGCGAAGTCATCCAAGACTTGCGGAACTGTATAGCGATGAAGATCATCGAGATAGTAAAGCGCGTTTGTCGCTTCATCCAAGGGTTCAGGTTGTTCTAATCGCAGCTCGTCAGTCTGCCACAGTAGCTCTATTGCCTCTGCAAGTCGTTTATCGCGTTCACGAATATTCTTCTCATTGAGTAATTGTGCAACCGTTCCCAGTTTGCTGAGGACGGAACGACGAGCTGCTTCGGTGGGATGAGCGGTGAACACAGGGCGGACAGACAACATCGCAACCGAGCGAGCCAGCTCGTCCTTACTTATTTTTGCTTCGGCAATTTTGTGGAAAGTTTGTTGTAGCCAGGAATCCCCGTTGACGCGCTCCTCATAAAGTGCGTGTGCGCGATGCACTTGTTCCGCGATATTAGCTAGATGAAAGTAAGTGCTAAAGGCACGTACTAGTTTGATGCTATCTACAACTTCCACTTTCTCAAGGATTGATGAGCCCAGAGGTGAATCCTCTCGAACTGCCAAGCGCACTGATTCAACGAGATCCAAAAGCGCCTGACCCTCTTGTCGTACGAGAGTTTGGCCTAGTAATTCACCAAGTCGACGAACATCCGCTCGAAGGGATGATCCAGCGTTTACTCCCAGCGCTGTCCCGCTATCGCCGGAGAGGTCGCCTCCGGAGTGGCCCTGAGTTTGCATGGTCATATCTTGGCAGAGCAAGAGAGGTACCATTCACGCGGGTTAGTCCTGAAAGAACTTTTCACGACAACTCATCAGCCCCCCGCCGTGGCGGAATGGGGCTATTGGGCTATTTCCTGAAAGATCGAAGGAGCGGGTATCTGATGGCAGCCGAGTCAGGCGGACCAAAGAAGGTCACAGCGATTGCATCGCTAGTCGACCAACTCGATTTGAGTACATCGAGCGCTGCGCTACGTTCCGGCTCAACGCTTAACGCGCCTATCTCCGCAGCATCTTTCGCGATTGCTGCTACGGCAAATAGCGCAAAGGAATTCCCGCTAATTGTGGCGCTCACGGCAAACAATGGTGAGGAACTAGTTGAGGAACTCAAAGCGTTACTCCCAGAGAAAAGAGTGTTGCGCTTTCCGCACTGGGAAACGTTGCCACATGAACGGTTAAGTCCGCAGAGCGACACCATCGCAGAACGATTCACGACTTTACAAGCCATCCGCTCGCATTCATGTGAGGTTGTCGTCATTCCGGTGCGCTCTTTATTGCAACCATTCATCAAAGGTTTTGGTACTGCAAAAGTTCCATTATTAAAAGTTGGAGAGCAAAAAGAAATCGCAGAGGTAATCAAAGAGTTGCTTGCTCTAGGGTACGAGCGAACGGATTTAGTAGAAAAACGAGGAGAGTTTGCTCAACGAGGCGGCATACTCGACATTTTCCCACCCCATGCACAACATCCGATTCGGGTTGAGTTCTTTGATGATGTCATAGATGAAGTTCGATTTTTCTCAGTCGCAGATCAGCGCTCACTCGAAATTTGCAGTGATGGGTTATTTGCCCTGCCTGCTCGTGAAATTCTCATCACCGATGCAATCAAAGATCGAGCGGAAGTGTTGGCGCAGGAGATTCCGACATTATCGGAGATGTTCTCACGCATCAGCGAAGGTGTACCCGTTGAGGGCATGGAGTCATTAATGCCTGCCTTGGTGCATGAAATGGAGACTTTGATAGAAATCCTGCCAGCCAAATCGCTTCTGGTTTCGCTTGCGCCAGAGTTAATTCGAAGTCGCGCTGAAGAGTTAAGAAAAACTGGAGAGGAATTTCTCAATGCTTCATGGCTTAATGCTGCAGCCGGGAATGTCACTCCGATCGACATGCAAGAGCTCGAACTTCATTCGTTCCGTACGCTAGAAGATGAAATTACAGAAGCAAGAGAGCGCGGATTTACCCTCTCATCCATTGCACCATTTGGTGGTGGATCAGAGGCTGTTGAATCAGCTTTGCGTACCATTGAACCTTTCCGTGGTAACGCAGAGAGATTGATTGATTATCTACGTGAAAAGATCAAGAATCAGTGGCTATTAGCTATTACCGCACCTGGCCATGGCACTGCGCAGCGCTATGAGGAACTCCTCCGAAGTTATGGCATATCTACTGCGAACTCTTTAGTACCAGGCGCAGTTTTTATCCTCAATTCTGGAATTCGTCACGGCTTCACTTTTGAAGACGAGAAATTTGCCCTTATTACCGAACGTGATTTCGCTGGAAGTAAAGCGCAAGATGGCGAGAAACTTTCATTGGCATCAAGGCGAAAGAATCGGATTGATCCACTCTCCCTCAAAGAAGGTGACTTTGTCGTACATCAGGTGCATGGCATTGGGCGATTCATCGAAATGGCTGAACGAGTTGTCAATGGTACTAAACGAGAATATTTAGTCATCGAATATGCATCGAGCAAGCGAGGACAATCTGGAGATCGATTGTACTTGCCAACGGACTCGTTAGATCAAGTCACGAAATATGTTGGTGGTGACGCGCCAACAGTGCATCACATGGGTGGTGCAGATTGGCAGAAGGCGAAAGGTAAAGCAAGAAAGGCCGTAAAACAGATTGCGGCGGAGTTAATACAACTATACGCAGCACGAACTAGCTCTCCAGGTTTCGCTTTTTCACCTGATACGCCGTGGCAACGTGAGCTAGAAGATGCCTTTCCGTACGTTGAGACACTTGATCAGCTATCAACGATCACTGAAGTTAAGAAAGATATGGAAGCAAGTTACCCAATGGATCGAATCGTATGCGGCGATGTTGGGTTTGGAAAAACTGAGATTGCCATTAGGGCAGCGTTCAAAGCAGTGCAAGATGGAAAGCAAGTTGCCGTTTTAGTACCTACGACCTTGTTGGTGCAACAACATCTGACCACCTTTGGCGAACGACTCGCAGGATTTCCCGTCAATCTCGCGGGATTATCGAGATTTGCCACTCCTAGCGAGATAAAGAAGACGCTAGAAAAGCTGGCAATTGGTGAAGTCGACGTTGTTATCGGCACACATCGCTTGCTTTCCTCGGATGTTAGTTTTAAGGATTTAGGGCTTGTGATCATTGATGAGGAGCAACGATTCGGCGTCGAACATAAGGAAAAACTCAAGAGATTTCGAGCGTACGTTGATGTTCTTTCGATGTCCGCGACCCCGATTCCGCGAACATTAGAGATGTCAATCACGGGCATTCGAGAGATGTCGATCATGGCAACGCCTCCAGAAGAGCGACATCCAGTTCTTACCTATGTGGGTGGATATGAAGAGCGGCAGATTGCAGCGGCAATTCGACGCGAGTTACTCCGCGACGGGCAAGTTTTTTACATTCATAACAGAGTCAACTCGATTGATAGGTGTGCCACCAGCATTGCTGCCTTGATACCTGAAGCGCGAATTCGTGTGGCGCACGGCCAAATGAGTGAGAGCGCGCTAGAAGAGGTAATTCTTGCCTTCTGGGAGAAGGAGTTCGATGTATTGGTATGCACCACGATTATCGAGAGTGGAATTGATATTCCAAATTCAAACACATTGATTGTCGAGCAAGCAGACAAGATGGGACTATCACAACTTCATCAACTTCGCGGTCGGGTGGGAAGAGGGCGGGAGCGTGGCTATGCGTATTTTCTTTATGATATCGATAAGCCGCTTACTGACACTGCACATGATCGACTTGAAACTATCGCCGCAAATACTGAATTAGGTTCTGGCATGCAGGTAGCTCTCAAAGATCTCGAAATTCGAGGCGCTGGGAATCTTTTAGGTGGCGAGCAGTCTGGGCACATCGCCGATGTTGGATTTGATTTATACATGCGGATGATTGGCGAAGCTGTCGCGGATTTCAAAGGGGAGCGACATCAGGAGCAAGAATGTAAGTTAGAACTTCCCATAGATGCTTATCTGCCACATGATTACGTTGACAGTGAGCGGGTCCGTTTAGACATTTATCGTCGCCTTGCCGCAGCGCAGTCATTTGAAAATGTAGACCAAGTGGATGAGGAGTTAATTGATCGTTTTGGCTCCTATCCCGAAGTTGTTGCAAACCTGTTGGAGATTGCGAAGGTTCGAGTGCGTGCGAAGGAGTTGAACCTGACAGAAGTGATAGTCCAAGGCAAGTATCTACGCCTGGCCCCAGTGACCCTCAGCGACTCTTTATCTGTGCGGATGACACGTCTCTACCCAGGACATATATATAAGTCAGCCCTCTCTACTGTGCTTCTGCCATTGCCCAGCAACAAAGGCGTGGCATTTGAGGCAGAGAAACTAGGGAATACTTCTCTCTTGAACTGGGTAGCGCAGGCATTTGATGCGACTACCAATCGAGCCCCGATACCGATGAGTTGAGTCAGACAAGAAGGAGTTTTGATTTTCGTGGTAAAAAGTAAAGTTGCAATCCTCTTGTTAGCCCTGACTGCATTGGTGCTCTCAGGATGCAGTAATCCTTCGGATGCTGCGAACTACAAAGGTGGAAAAATCACAATCGAACGTCTCCAAGAGAGCGTTTCATCCATTCTGGATGAGCGCGTGAAGTTCGAGACAACTCCACAAGATGCCTTGACTGGTGAAGCCCTCACTTTGAATCAACTTGAATTTCACATCTTTACTGCGTTGCTTACACAAGCGGCAAAGGAGCGAAACATTGCTGCCACTGCTGCAGAAATTTCTGCACAACGAGCAGAAATTGTAAAAAATGTTGGTAGCGAAGAGGAACTCTCGCTTGCGCTAGTCAACGCGGGAATCGCATCAATCGATCTTGACCAATATCTATCGTTAATTATTCTCCAAGATAAATTACGGTTAGTTATTGCTCCAACTGCGACTGAAGATGGACAGATTATTCAGGCGCTACAGAAAATGCTTGAAGAGACTGCGACAAAAGAGGCGCTAACTGTCAATCCTCGCTACGGAGTATGGAACACAACTACTAACAAGATCGATCCTGCCGACCCAACTGGCGGGGCGCAACCAAACTCCAAGAATTAGTGAACGCGAACAGCAACCTTCTGCGCCTGGTTGAGGTGATGGATACCCTCAGGTCGCCTGGCGGTTGTCCGTGGGATGCAGAGCAAACTCACCACTCACTTTTAACGTATTTATTGGAAGAGACGTACGAGTTTATTGATGCAGTCGAACGAGCTGAGCGCAACGACATGGTTGAAGAGTTGGGCGATGTCCTGCTTCAGGTTTATTTCCACTCACGAATAGGCCAAGAGCGAAACGAGGGCGCATTCTCAATCGAAGATGTAGCGGGAGCAATCTGCGAAAAACTCATCCGACGACATCCGCATGTCTTCCAGTCAGCAGAAAATCTGACTTCAGCAGAGGTCGAAGGGAACTGGGAGCGATTGAAGGCAGCCGAAAAATCCCGGAAATCACCCGTTGACGGTGTGCCACTTAATCAGCCAGCTCTTGCACTGGCATCCAAATTGCTCCATCGCGCCGAACAACATGGCCAGCTTCCTATTTCGGACGAGCGTTTCACCGAACTAGCAGACGTTTCGGAAGAAACGATAGGAGAGCTCTTGCTCTCCGTAGTATCTCTAGCGAATAAACATGGGATTGATCCGGAGTTCGCTTTGCGAGCGCGCGCACGGAACTTAGCGGCAGAAATCCAGTAACGCCCACTAGTATTCGGACTACGAAAAGAGGAGAGCGCTCTTATGGCAGTAATCAAATCTGTGCTTGCTCGGGAGATTCTTGATTCCCGAGGTAATCCAACGGTCGAAGTTGAGGTGTTACTTGATAATGGCATGCGCGGAGTTGCTGCAGTGCCCTCTGGCGCATCAACAGGCGCTCATGAGGCAGTTGAGCTGCGTGACGGAGGCGCCCGATACGGCGGCAAAGGTGTACAGAAGGCGATTGCGGGAATTGTTCAAGAGCTAGCCCCTGCAATTATCTCTATGGACCCCACTGCGCAGCGAGCCCTTGATGAGAAAATGATTGCACTTGATGGAACGCCCAATAAATCTCGACTTGGTGCAAACGCGCTCCTTGGTATTTCACTTGCTTGCGCAAAAGCTGCGGCGCATTCGAATTCGCAGCCACTTTTTGCATTCTTAGGCGGAAAGTCGGCCACGTTGCTTCCAGTCCCAATGATGAATATTTTAAATGGTGGCGCTCACGCTGATACGAATGTTGATATTCAGGAATTTATGGTTGTTCCATTTGGTGCAGCAAATTTTGCTGAGTCACTCCGTTGGGGTGCAGAGATTTATCACTCGCTCAAGTCGGTGCTGAAGAAGCGCGGCTTGGCAACCAGTATCGGAGATGAGGGTGGTTTTGCGCCTAACTTGAAGAGTAATCGTGAAGCGCTCGATTTAATTCTTGATGCAATCTCAGGCGCTGGATTCACTGCTGGCAAAGATGTTGGATTAGCTCTGGACGTTGCGGCTACCGAATTCCATGAAGGTGGCAAATACACCTTTGAGGGGAAGGCTTTGAGCGCTGAGGAAATGATTTCCTATTATCAAGAGCTCGTCAGCGCCTATCCGCTTGTCTCTATCGAGGACCCACTCGATGAGAATGATTGGAGCGGATGGATCTCTATCACCAAACAACTTGGTGATCAGGTTCAACTTGTAGGCGATGATCTCTTTGTCACCAATCCGGTGCGGTTAGCCGACGGAATCGCTCAAGGTGCTGCAAATGCGCTTCTTGTTAAAGTTAATCAGATCGGAACTCTTACTGAAACGCTCGATGCGGTCGCACTTGCACACAAGTCGGGTTACCGGTCGATGATGAGCCATCGTTCTGGCGAAACAGAAGACACCACAATCGCAGACCTCGCGGTAGCCGCTAACTGTGGCCAAATTAAGACTGGCGCCCCTGCTCGATCAGAACGAGTTGCTAAGTACAATCAATTACTTCGAATCGAAGAGCAACTTGGAAATCAAGCAACTTTTGCCGGAAAGGGAGCTTTTCCTCGATTCAAAGGATGATGTTTAGTCGAAAGGGAGTAAGCGAAAGTGGCTGTTAAGCGCGGCGTCACTGCTCGTTTCATCGCCATTTCAGTTGTCATTTTCATCATTGCCGTGACTATCGCGCCACCTGCACAACGGTATTTCACACAACGAGCGCAGATAAATGCCATTGAAGCAGAGATTGATAGTCGTAAGTCGCGCTTAGCTGAAGCCGAAATTGAATTACAAAAATGGCGAGATCCTAATTATGTGAAATCGCAAGCACGCGAACGTCTTCATTTCGTGCTTCCTGGCGAACGTCAATATATCGTCCTTGGCGTAGAGACCGAAGCCAGCGCTGTGCAGAAAAAGAAGACGCCAGTAGCGACTAAGCAGTTTGGTAGCGCTCCTTGGTACACAAAATTGATTTCGTCGATTCAGCAAGTCGCAGCAGGAACTGGCGCCGTACAAGAATGAATGGTGCACGGAATTCGCGGCTTCCCAATGAGCACGATTTGGAAATCATCAAGCAGCAACTGGGGCGCACCCCGCGCGATGTGCATGCTGTTGCGCACCGATGCCCTTGCGGGGAAGTTGATGTTGTCGAAACACCGCCTCGACTCAGTGACGGGAGCCCTTTCCCAACATTTTTCTACGCGACCTGCCCTCGGTTAACCGGTGCCATTTCGACGCTTGAAAGTTCCGGATTAATGGCGGAGATGAACGACCGGTTAGCCACAGACCCGAAGTTGCAAGGTGAGTATTACGCGGCGCATATCGACTACATGGCTGCCCGCGAGGCATTAGGAATGGATGTTCCGGAGGTCCTTGGAATTTCTGCTGGTGGGATGCCAGAGCGGGTCAAATGTTTGCACTCGCTTATCGCGCATTCACTTGTTGCAGGCGAAGGCGTCAATTTATTAGGTGACGAAGCGCTGGCGAAACTTCCAATCTGGTGGAACGAGAATCCGTGCGCTCAACTAGTTACCGATGAGCGTGAGAACAATTAGCAAAGTAGCAGCCATCGATTGTGGAACTAATTCAATCAGGCTGTTGATTTCGCAGGATGGGCGAGAGATTCTCCGCGAAATGGAGATTGTTAAACTTGGTGAGGGCATCGACAGAACGAAGAATTTCTCACCAGCGGCAGTAGAACGTACATTGAATGCACTTCACAGATTCAAAGAGTTGATTGATCAACATGAGGTTGTGCGAGTGAGATTTTGCGCAACGAGCGCGACGCGTGATGCCCAGAATCGAGAGATATTCACTGGTCCAGTGGAAGAGATCCTTGGAATAGCCCCTGAGGTCATCGTTGGGATTGAAGAGGCTCGCCTCTCTTTTTTGGGCGCCACATCAGAACTGCCTGCAATCGATGCGCCCTTTCTTGTCGTCGATATTGGTGGCGGCTCTACAGAGTTCGTGATGGGCGAGCGCAGCGTGAGCGCTGCCATTAGCGTGGATATCGGATGTGTGCGGATGACTGAGCGCCACTTTAAGAGCGATCCACCAACAGCTGCAGAGATATCTGCAACTAAGCAGGATATCAATCAGGCAATTGATGAAGTTTTGGGTGCGGTGCCAATTAAATCTGCAAAAACGCTCGTTGCAGTTGCAGGAACCGCAACAACTGTGGCTGCCGCTGCGCTCGACTTGCCCGGTTACGATCGAGATGCAATCCATGGTGCACGAATATCTGCCGAACGTACCCTTGAAATCTCAGCTTGGTTATTAACTCTCACTAAGCAGGAGCGCGCAGCCTTGGGGTATATGCATCCGGGAAGGGTGGAAGTCATTGCAGCCGGCGCTCTTGTTCTTGCCGAGATAATGAAACGCAGCGGGGCCGAGGAATTTATCGCGAGCGAACGGGACATCCTTGATGGCATCGTTGCAACTCTTAAGTGACGAGATCGCTGGATGCCAAAAATGTCCGCGATTGGTGTCATGGCGAGAAGAAGTTGCAGAAGTAAAACGTAAGTCTTATCAGGATCAGCAATACTGGGGGAAACCTGTCCCAGGATTTGGCCCTGATGATGCAAAAATTGTGATTGTCGGACTTGCACCCGGTGCGCATGGTGCTAATCGAACCGGACGAGTTTTCACTGGAGATTCTTCGGGTGATTGGTTGTACGCAGCTCTCTACAAAAGTGGTCTAGCAAATCAAAGTACTAGCTCAGATCGCAATGATGGACTTCAATTGAACTCAGTTCGAATTCTCACGGCAGTGCGTTGTGCACCTCCTGGAAATAAACCGACTATCGAGGAACGAGATAATTGTGCGCCTTGGTTCACTGCAGAATTGAAAGCACTGGAGAATGCAAAAGTCTTTATTGCACTTGGCGCATTTGCGTGGGATGCGCTCTGGCGAGCGCTCCGTGAGATCGGATTACCTCTTCCTGCTCAAAAGGTTCCCTTTAGTCATGGTGCGAGCGTGGAAAGCAACGGATATCTTCTCCTTGCTTCGTACCACCCAAGTCAGCAGAACACCTTCACCGGCAAGCTGAAGCCCGGGGCGATGGAGAAGATCTTCTCCAGAGCAGGTAGATTTACGCTCCGCTAAAGGAGCTAGCGCTACCGCCCCGGTAGCCCAATGGCAGAGGCAGAGGACTTAAAATCCTCCAAGTGTGGGTTCGACCCCCACCCGGGGCACTTTTTCATATTCTTCATATTCTTCATTTTCTTCATTTTCTTGAGACATTCATGGGGTACTCCCCACGTAATTCAGAGTAGTTTCTAGACCCTGCTGTGCAACCACTGAAACAATACCTAGTACGTTCGATAGTAAAGTAACAGCAGCTAAGTCAGGGGGGCGAATGAAAAGAACGCTCTCAACCATGACCGCTCTCGTAATTATTTTCATTGCAGGAATCACAGTGCCAGGACAAGCTGTTGCGGCAGCCCAGCTCGAAACTACACAATCCATCGATTCCTATTGCGACGCAACTTTATATGCCTGCAAGGGATATCAACCGCTCTCTGATGAGCAATTCTTGCCACCATGGGCGCCAGCATTTAAAAATGTGCAAGGTTTTTATCACAACGATCTTGCAGGTTTATATCGCTTTCCCTCGCATGCCGTAGCAATCAATCGAGATAACACTGGAAATGCAACATCAGTAATTGCTTGCTCAGACATTGCTAGCTCTAGTTGTGTCGGGACTGATGTGCACTTTAGATCTGATCTTTCTATGTGCTCTGAACAAGTAACAATTGATTGTCTCCGAGATATAGCTATTGGTGATGCGAATAATAAGCCTCTTGCTTTTTCAATAATTGGTCAATTTCCACTCGGTAATCCGCAGTACTTTAAAGGTAGTCCAGGCTTGAAAGTTCCTAATGGCGGCGGCCCCACATTAATTCGCATCCCTGATGCACCACATAATGGCGGAGATACCTATTTAATAAAGGCCCAGATGACTGGTTCTAAATGGCAAAGTAGTCAAACATACTTCATGGATAGTTTTGCCATCTCGATAACCGCTGTGAAAATTACTGACGGTAAGTACGCATTCGGTGGCGCAAGCACAAATCCAGCGTTGTACTCGAAAGGTTTTTCCAGTATTGGAATCGAGACTGGGACATATCCTTCGTTTTGTGCCGCTGCCTCACCGACGCAATGCGCGGTCAAATTCGCGCTACCAGTTGGATTGAAGTTTGGGCTCACAGTTGATTTGTCCCGAAAGGTTGCCGGCTGGCTTCATGGTCGAATCAAAGCTCCCGAGTTAGAGGTTTCGCTCAACAAGATGGGCGGCAGCACGGTCAAGGTAAAGGCGGAACCGATCAAGATTCCTGTCAATGCGGTCTGGGTTAATAACGAAACCGCACCCCAAAGTATCAAAGATTTTTACTTGGGAAAGCCTAATTCAGGTTCACCACTTTTTGGAAATGAGAATAAAAGTAAGCCTTTAAGTGAAATCGCATTGATGCGTGATGGCAATACAGGTCATAACGTCGAGACTCTCAAAGAGTATTTGACGTGGCTTGCGACGCTAGGAGATAAAGCCCAAGCGTTACCAACCGCATGGTCGATTCAGACCATGAGCAATTATCAGGTTTCAGGACAACTTCAAGAATGTCTCAATAAAATCGATTCGCTGGCAGGAATTGTCACCACAAATGCTGCGGAATATCTTGATGGTCCACCATCGTTCGAGAAGAGCACCGGCACTTTGGATTACAAAGTTGCTGCAACGCACTATGAACCAGATGGCAAGACGGTTTTCAAGGGAACGTACGACCTAGTGATGAATTCTACAGTAGCGCGATGCATTTATGGTTTTACGAACGCTCCGGTAAGTGCAACTGTATCTATAACATCTGACGATAGTTCAAGTAGCGCTGCCACCACGGTGGTAAAGGAATCAGCAGGTTGGCTGTCACTTAGCGCTTATAACTTCACTTACTCATCGCCAGTGATTCGAATCAAATTATCAGGGACGGCAATAACACCGAAGCTAATCCCGCTAAAAGCAAATACTAAGAAGATTACATGCGTCAAGGGCAAGATTGTTAAATCAGTTACATCTGCGAAATGTCCTACCGGATATTCGAAGCGAAAGTGACTACTTCTTCTTCCAACCAGTTGGACAATTTGGCTTGGGCGCAATTATTTTCTTTACTAGTTTTCCTTTGATGCACGTCACGGTGTAACTCTTTTTATTAGTTGACATTGGTGACTGCTTTTTGGAGCCATCTGTGCTTGAGTCAATTTGCGAAGTATTTGTTTTTGGCAGAGCTTTTGGAACGCCGCTTAATTTCACTCTGAGTACCGGACTTGAGAAAGTGAATCCGTATGCTCCAAGGTGTAGCCAGCCATCTTTCTCACTCAACGCAGTCGTTGCAATCTTCTGTTCGCCACCATCCGCGTATGAGATGGACACCGATGCAGAGAGTGGCGCGTTTGTGAAGTTGTATAAACACCTAGCCGTATCAGATCGCATCAATAAGTCGTAGGTGCCGAGATTGGGCGTTTTTCCATCTGATTGGAAATGTAACCCTCCCACTTGATAATTCAATTGCGTTCCATCGAATGCTGGTGCATTGGGGGAATAGACAAGTGAATTGGTCATGACCACTCCGAAGAGCTGTGTTGTATCTGCAAAACATCGATCTCTCTCGCGGCTGGTCGGAATCGTGGAGAACGACCAGGTTGTGTGCTCGCCAGTGGCTGTATCTTTCAACGGTTTGGCAAGATTCTTAATCCAGTCGAGCGAGGCTGGATTTCCAGCGTTCACGCTATTCCACTGCCGTCCATTCGGTCGAAAAAAAGAGGGATCTGCTAGCGCATCCATTTGAGCATTACTTAGAACTGTATTCAGTTCTGGGACTTTTACATTTTCTGCCGTCACGGTCAACTTGTTTTGGCTTTCATCAAATTTCTCGATTGAGATTGCTGCTCCCTTTAGACGACCATGCAACCAGCCTGTAATGGTGTTCGGCAATCTAACGGTCAGCTTCGCTTTTTGACCATCATTGAAATCTTTACGAATACCACAAGAAGTACCTGATTGCCACGAAGTGCATGCAGCTGAAGTATTCGCGCTCGAGGTAGTCTCGGAATAAGGTTCAATTAACGCACTCACTTGAAATACAAACAGCTTATTGGAAGTAGCAGACAGGAAACCATCGAGTAAGAGTTTTACTGCGTAGGTATCCGTTCCTGCCTTATTGAGTGCATTGGGAATTTTCCAGCGAGAGGTTGTCGCAGATTCCGGAACGCCACGCGAAGAGTCAGCAGGATAAGTTCTCGAATTGGTATATCCGATGAGTTCTCCATTTTGGAACGGACCATCATTAGAAGCAGAAATTGCGAGAGATTCAATGCAGTAGTTATTCACAGAAGGTGCGCATACTGGAAGGAAAATTCGCAAGGCTAAACCTGTTGATTGTTTACATGCATTGGCATTTAGGGTTTCACAGAATTTACGTGTTGATAGATAATCATTTGGTTCGTTCTTAAGAATTTTCTGGACTTGCTCATCTGGTACTGCGTAGATTTCAGAGCCACTGCTCACACCTTCAGAGAAGGCATCGACAATCATCAACCGATGACCCTCGTCAGCCTTAGTAACTGAGCTACCAGCCACGATAGTTGCAACGGCGAGAAAAATTGCCAGGAGGTTTCGCCTTCGCGGTGGAGTTAGCACTCGCTTATTTTGCGCTAAACCCGACCAATCGGGTAGTAATTGGTGCGGACGGGAGCCAGGAGTCGCTCCGGGCCGCTCGCTAGGCCGTCATACTGGAACGTATCCGCCATCTAACGCCCTTCTCAGGAATATTTAATCTCAGTTCTCTACTATTTGAGGTGTGCGTGGATCTTCCACCGCACAGGTAAGGCATATAAGGAGAGTAGAAACGATGCGTAGTTCTAACCCTGTTCTTGGTCGCGCCTTTGGCAACAAACGTGGCTATGCAGCTTTTGAACCACGTTCCACAGATGCGCTAGAAGAGATGTATTCATCTCCAAGCGCCTCACCTTTACAAACTGGTCGAATGACAATGGATGATGTCGTTGCTAGGACTGGTTTTCTTTTCACCATTCTCGTTGCTGTAGGCGCAGCCGCTTGGTTCTTCGATGTCGGGTTCGGCGTCGCGATGATTGCACTGCTTGCTGCCCTTGGGTTGTCACTTGTAATCTCTTTCTCAAAGACAGTACGCCCAGCTCTAGTTGTTACCTATGCAGGCCTAGAAGGTTTGGCAATTGGTGCAATTAGCAACTTCTACAACGATGCATATCCAGGCATAGTCAGCCAGGCGGTTATTGGCACACTTGCTGCATTCGTCGGAGTACTTGCGCTTTATCGAAGTGGAAAGCTTCGCGCCACCCCGCAATTCACTCGAATTCTGATGGGTGCGCTCATTGGTTACTTGGTACTTGGAATCGCAAGCCTCATCGCATCATTTGCTGGTGTAGGTGGCGGCTTTGGTTTCTATGGCGTGAGTGGAATCGGATTGCTCCTCGCAGCTGGCGGAGTTGTCTTGGCTTCACTATTTCTCGTACTCGATTTCAATCAAATCGAAGAGGGAATTCGCCAGGGAGTGAGCGAACAAGAATCTTGGCGAGCCGCATTTGGCCTCATGGTCACAATCGTCTGGCTCTACCTTGAGATCTTGCGTTTACTCGCAATTCTCCGTCGTGACTGATCACGACGTAGATTCACCATAAGGGCTGCACAGAGATGTGTAGCCCTTATTTTTTTAGTGGCTCTCTATGGTTCGTAAGGTGGCGGTAGATGCGACTTGCGGGTTTCAGGAAGGTTAATTGCACGTAAGAGGATCGGAATAATCAGGAGAATTCCAACGAGAAACGCAGCCTGGAAACTCTTTTGATCAGCAACAAATCCCATCGCTATCGGGCCGATCATAAAACCTAGATCGCTACTCATCTGCCACACCGCAACTACACGTCCACTTTTGCCGGTCATGACATCACCAACGAGCGCTGCGGGAGCGCTACTCAAGAACGAAGCCCCGAGCCCTGCAAATGCCATAGCTAGAATAAAGCCGAAATAATTCTCAACATAAGCAAAAACAAGTAGCGCAAGTATAGAAATAAAGGATCCAATTAGTAGGCCCTCTTTGCGCCCTCGAGTATCGACAAACTTTCCTGCAGGTATCAGCGTGAGCCCTTGGCAGATTGTTGCCGCAGCTAATCCAGCGCCAAGCGCCACTGGACGCAATCCCAAACCTTCAGTGACGTAGAGTGGAATCAGCGAGATGCGCACGCCAGTTACCGCCCATGCCAATCCGAATGCTGCAAGGAGAGCCGCTTGATATCCAGGGATTCTGAGCGCACTTCTTATCAGCATCGTGACATCTTCATCTGCACGAGTTTGTTTTTTGGCGCTATCGGATTTAGCGAGAAAAATTAGTGCAACTAACCCTGCAGAAGCCACTGTAAAGGAATAAACAAAAAATGGTGCGCGCAACGAGAATTCAATCATTGCGCCACCGAATAGCGGACCACTGATAGAACCAAAAAGATAACCAGATTGAAAAGTAGATTGCGCTTGTCCTCGTTGATCATCTGACACGACTCTAAGCAAAACTGTGGTTGCTGAAATCGTCCATACAGCTGAGCCAAAGCCGCCGGCTCCGCGAAAGAAGAGTAATTGGAAGTAGTTTTGCGAGAAGGCTGCAAGTAACGCGGAGAAAGATACGATGAAAAGACCTATGGCCATCATTTTTTGAGCGCCGAAGCGATCTACTAAGCGTCCTCCTGCTAGCGCAGTGCTAAATCGTGCAAAAGCAAAAAGGCTAACGACTGCTCCAGCCGCAGCTTGCGATACGCCAAAAGATCGAGCAAAAATCGGAGTTGCTGGTGCGATAAATCCGAAGCCGGCTGCGACAAGAAATGCTGCAGCCGCAAGAATTGGGACTTCTCGGGGCATGTCGCGAAATGGCGTTTTCATCGGCTTTGAGGCTATCGTAGGCACGAGTGAGAATCCTAGGAGTTAGATGAGCGCGTCTATCATTGCGGAAAATTTGGTGAAAACCTACGGCGGAGGTAAAGACGAGAACGCGGTACGTGCGCTCGATGGTTTATCTCTCACCGTTGAAGAGGGGACTGTTCTCTCGCTCCTTGGGCCTAATGGCTCAGGCAAGACCACTACCGTCCGCGTGCTATCGACGCTCCTTCGCCCTGACTCAGGTCGCGCCACCGTGGCCGGCATCGATGTACTTGCCCATCCCCAACAAGTTCGAGAAATCATTGGTCTTTCTGGGCAATACGCAGCGGTCGATGAAACATTAACGGGTTGGGATAACTTGATTATGTTCGGCCGCCTCTATCACCTCTCCAGTCGCGGAGCGAAGGCTCGCGCCGATGAATTATTGGAGAAGTTTTCACTGACCGATGCAGCTAAACGTCCGATCAAAACGTATTCCGGCGGCATGCGCAGACGTCTAGATCTCGCTGCCTCATTAATTGTCAAGCCAAAAGTGCTCTTTTTAGATGAGCCAACTACTGGACTAGATCCGCGTGGTCGACAAGAGATGTGGGAAGTGATTAATGAGTTAGTGAAAGGGGGAGTCACGCTTTTACTAACAACGCAGTATCTCGAGGAAGCTGATCAGCTTGCAGATGAGATTGTGGTTATCGATCAAGGACATGTCATTGCCAAGGGAACCGCTGACTCTTTAAAGAAAGATGTTGGGGGAGAGCGCCTAGAGATCTCTGTCGCTGCCGAGCAGCGAAGTGAAGTCCGACGTATCGTCGAACGCATAACGCAATCCGCTGCGACTGAAGACGCTGGCGTACATAAAGTTTCAGTTGCTGCTCCAGGTGGCACATCGACCTTAATCGAAACCCTTCGCGAACTGGATGCCGCGGGTATTCATCCACTTGATATCGCCCTAAAGCGACCTTCACTCGATGATGTTTTTCTTGCGCTCACCGGACATATTGCAGAAGAGAATCTTGAGACCACAGCGAACGCCAAGCCAAAGCGAGGTAAGCGATGAAAGATGCGCTAATTATTACGAAGCGACAGCTACTTCAACTTTTTCGAGTACCTGAAGTCCTTATCTTCTCCACGATTCAGCCTGTCATGTTTGTACTGCTCTTTCGGTATGTATTCGGCGGTGCAATCAATACTCCGGGAGTCGATTATGTGCAGCTGCTCATGCCAGGAATTTTTGTGCAGACAGTTGCATTTACTGTTGCAGGAACCGCATTGGGTCTCGCGGAAGATATGCAAAAAGGGCTGATAGATAGATTCCGTTCGTTACCTATCGCCAGATCGGCAGTGGTCGTTGGCCGCACGCTGGGGGATGCCACGCTAAATGTGGTCGTTCTTGTTGTTATGGCAATCACTGGCTTGTTAGTTGGGTGGCGACCTAGTTCAAGTATTTTTGAGATTCTCGCTGGCTTCCTTTTACTTTTAATATTCGGATATGCGATGTCATGGATGGGCGTCCTTGTTGGTCTTTCAGTGCGTGATAGCCGCGTCGCGAACAGCGTCGTCTTTCTCTTCGTCTTTCCGATGACTTTCCTCAGTAATGCGTTTGCACCAACCACTGGAATGCCACGACCCTTGCAATATGTTGCCGAATGGAATCCGGTATCAACGATGGTCGCAGGCGTTCGTGATCTTTTCGGATTAGAACCGATGTTTGGTGCGACAGCGAACTCTTTCCCATCCCAAAATCCTTTGGTGATGTCACTGGTTTACATCGCTCTTCTTATGGTTATTTTCATTCCATTAAGCGTGCGTAAGTATAAGAATGTCTCGCCAAAATAAAATCTAAGTTTTTAACCCACGTATGGGTTGACCGCAATAATTTTCACTGAGTTACTTTTGCCATTGGGAAGTAGATACTCCGTATCTTGACCGATTTTCTTACCAAGGACTGCAGCGCCGAGCGGAGATTTCTCGCTGAAGACTTTTACATTCTCGGCGGCAATCTCGCGCGAACCAAGAAGGAATTCGATCTTATCGCCACCCATTTCTACCGTGACCATCGAGCCAAGTGTGACTTCTTCCGACGATCCTTGGGGTGCGCTACCTACCTCGGCATTTTCTAGCATCGCTGTAAGTTGGCGAATGCGCGCTTCTAGTTTTCCTTGTTCTTCTCTAGCAGCGTGGTAGCCGCCATTCTCTTTCAAGTCGCCCTCTTCGCGAGCTGCAGCGATACGCGCAACTATCTCTTCGCGTCCTTTAGTCGAGATGCGCGCGAGCTCATCCTTTAGGCGATCGTATGCCTCTTGGGTGAGCCAGGTCTTAGAGGTACTCATAGCGGAGAAGTTTACCTACCTTTAGGAAGACAGCGGACGAGCGCTGCATTCACCGCCTTTGAACGCGTGGGAATGCGCTCTGTGACCTCCAGAGATTTCCGATCAGATGCTCCAACGTCAACGTACCGGTCGCCCACGATAGCGGTGCTGAAATCTCGAGCGATGATGCGGCAGGTCAATTCAACTGTGGGATCCTTGCGCACCACGAGGAAGCGAATTGAGGTTTGGTTCTCAGAATCTATAGTGAACGCGACTAGATCAGTTCGTAGTTCCGGATTTGCAAAACGCACGCCCGCTACCGAAACAATGGCGGTGAAGGCAAGAAATACAATCGTAAGAACGATAGTTTTGATTCGACCTCTAGCCTCACCCATGGGTAGATTATTGCCTATGACAGAGATTCCCGATCCTTCAATCGTTAACCCAGGTACGGTAGGTGCGGTGGTAGTGCTCTGCCTTTTTATAGCAGTGGCGCTTGTCATCCGAAGCGGCTACAAACGTTTGCAAAACCTCGACCGTAACCGCCCTGACGACAACTAAAACCAGCTGTGTTGAATCGGCAAAAGATCGGTCTGGCGCTCTTAGCGCTATTTCTCGCCGCAATCTTTTTCCGGCTTGGTGTTTGGCAACTCGATCGTGCGCAACTTCTGCAAGAGTTGGCAAAGCCACAACAGGAGAAGGCAGTAGTTGAATTACTCTCTATTGCTAAGCCAAATCAGGCGCTCTCCACGGACTCGTTTAGCCGAATCGTAAAGTTCCGCGGCAACTTTATTGCTAATTTGCAAGCGCCAAACCAAGAAGATGTAAATGGAAAGAAATCAACATGGAGTGTAGGCGTATTTCAAATAACTGGTTCAGGAAAAATTGCAGTTGTGCGAGGCCTTCAGGGAAATATGAAGTTGAATGAGACGAAAGAGATTGAGATTGAGATTGTTGGCCGCCTGACACCTAGCCAGATCAACAACAAATTTGGTGAAGTTCGAAGTGGTGTCTTGCCGCGGATCGATTCCGCTTTATTACTCTCCGATTATGGCTCAGACTTTTTTGACGGGTACGTAATTGCTCGCTCCGAGCTTCCTGAGAGTGGATTGGTGAAAGTGCCGTCACCTCAGCCGGTGTTAAAAGTGGCTGGCTTCTATTGGCAGCATATTTCTTATGTAATCGTATGGTGGTTGATGGGTCTTCTGACCCTCGCTCTGCCATTCTTACGCTCAAGGAGCGCGGAGAGGTAGCCGCTCCAAGATAGGCCAAAGATAGGCCAAAGATAGGCCAAGGATAGGATTGCCATATGCCAGGAATTCTCAAGCGCTATCGAGTGATGTGTTTTGCAGCAGGAGTTATGTCGCTGCTGCTCTGGTTTGTCGAATTACCAGTCAAATACCTGCTTGATCTCCCCGAAGTCGAGGCAAAGGTGTTATGGATTCCAATCGTCCATGGATACGTTTATGCGCTCTACGTCTTGGCAACCGTTCACCTTGCAGTCAAAGCGCGCTGGCAAACAAAGCGAATAATTGCCTTTGTCTTGGCCGGAACGTTGCCGATAGCTTCTTTCATCACTGAACGTCGAGCCCAGAATCTCGTTAAGAATCTGTAATCTCATATGAGATTGGTAAAGCGTCTTCTCAAAAGCATTCTCTATCCGTTGTATGAAGCGCGTCTATTTAGAAAGCTAGATCTAAACGCTACACCTGAGCATGTTGGTGTAATACTCGATGGCAATAGACGATGGGCAAAGGCTAATCTCGCTTCATCAAAGAGTGGGCACAGTGCAGGTGCGCGAAAAATAATTGATTTTCTCTCTTGGTGTGAAGAAACTCATGTACAAGTAGTGACGCTATGGATGCTGTCCACGGAAAATCTCACTCGGGAGAGCGCTGAGCTGCAACCGCTCCTAGAAATTATTGCAGAAGCTGTCGATGCGCTCTCTAGATTTGGACGATGGAAATTACACGTGGTTGGCGCGACTGAACTTTTACCTGAGTGGCTCACTGTGCGTTTAAATGAGGCAGTTGCTAAAAGTCCAACTCGTGAAGAATTGATTGTTAATTTAGCGATTGGATATGGCGGCCGACATGAAATTACAGATGCGGTACGACAATTGCTCAAAGAGAATCTTGCTAAAGGTGCGAATTTAGAATCTGCTATCGACAAGATGTCGATCGATGAGATTTCCCGTCATCTTTACACAGCGGGGCAGCCAGACCCAGATTTGGTGATTCGTACATCGGGAGAGCAACGCCTATCAGGATTTCTACTCTGGCAGAGCGCACACTCCGAGTTCTACTTCTGTGAGGCCTTTTGGCCGGATTTCCGGCGGTTGGATTTTCTCCGCGCACTGCGTGATTATTCCCAACGAAATCGACGGTTCGGCAAGTAAATCCCCGTAGCGTGTCGCGGCTCTTTGCCCTCACGTCAGTTCTAGATTACGGGTTACGACATGATTGGAGCTTCGGTGCCGGTCGAAGAGGGTGCAACTCGCAAGACCAATGTCACGTATGTGTTAGACACCAGCGTATTGCTGGCCGATCCGGCAGCGTTACAGCGTTTCGAAGAGCATGAAGTCATTCTGCCAATAGTTGTCATTTCCGAGCTGGAGAGTAAACGAGATCATCCTGAGCTTGGATATTTCGCTCGCACAGCGCTACGAATTCTCGACGATTTACGAGTAGAGCATGGACGCCTCGATGCGCCGATGATTCTTAACGAAAGTGGCGGCACGCTCACTGTTGAACTCAACCACAGCGACAGCACTGGCCTACCAGCAAGTTTCTTTCGCGATGGCACGAATGATTCACGCGTTCTTGCAGTAGCTCGAAATCTCAAACGTGAAGGAAAAGATGTCGTACTCGTTACTAAAGATTTGCCGTTGCGCGTTAAAGCCTCTGCGGTCGGAATTGTCGCTGAAGAGTACCGCGCAGAACTAGCAGTAAGTAGTGGGTGGACAGGTATTGTCGAGATTACCCTTGCATCCGAACAAGTCGATCAGCTCTATCAAAATGAGCGCGTTGAGTCGCTTGAAATTTCCAAGCTACCTGTCCATACCGGAGTAGTTATTCACTCAAGCAAGGGCAGCGCGCTAGCGCGAGTTACATCTGATCATAAGTTGAAATTAGTACGTGGCGATCGAGAAGCGTTTGGGTTGCATGGCAGAAGTGCGGAGCAACGTATTGCTCTTGATTTACTCCTTGATAACGAGATTGGAATCATCTCACTGGGCGGTCGTGCAGGAACGGGAAAGAGCGCGCTTGCAATTTGTGCAGGACTTGAAGCGGTGATGGAGCGACGTTTACATAAAAAGATTGTGATCTTCCGTCCGCTCTATCCTGTTGGTGGTCAAGAGCTCGGTTACCTTCCAGGTTCAGAGGGCGAAAAAATGTCGCCGTGGGCGCAGGCAGTATTCGACACCTTGGGTGCGCTAGTCAGTCAACATGTCATCGAAGAGATCATGGCGCGCGGTTTAATCGAAGTGCTTCCACTAACGCATATTCGCGGTCGCTCACTCCATGATTCATTTGTCATTGTCGATGAGGCTCAATCTCTAGAACGTGGCGTGCTACTGACGGTGCTCTCACGTATCGGGCAAGGATCGCGAGTAGTCCTCACGCACGATGTGGCACAGCGTGACAACTTGCGCGTTGGTCGATACGACGGCGTGGTTGCCGTCATCGAAGCGCTTAAGGGAGATCCGCTCTTTGCCCACGTGACCCTGG
>Ga0315901_10002067_pt1 | contig 28196 bp, 23 predicted proteins | sample LakEriMetagenome_10_FD_203761 | JGI IMG/M metagenome (GOLD analysis project Ga0315901, IMG submission 203761) | Freshwater fungal communities from buoy surface, Lake Erie, Ohio, United States - Buoy 2 MA116 | ecosystem: Environmental > Aquatic > Freshwater > Lake | place: USA: Lake Erie, Ohio...
GGCGTCGTCCGGGGAGGCGGTGCGGCCCGGGTGGCGATTTTGGCGGGCCGCCCCGCCCCCGTCCGACAGGGAGCCTGCCGTGGCCACCGAGAACTCTGCCCGCATCGCCGTCTACACGGGATCCTTCGACCCGATCACGCTCGGCCACCTCGACGTGATCCGCCGGGCGAGCCGCATCTTCGAGGGCCTGGTGGTCGGCGTGGGGATCAATCCGGAGAAGCAATCCCTGTTCTCGCTCGAGGAACGGGTCGGCCTCGTGCGGGCCGCCGTCGCGGGGCTGGCGAACGTCCGGGTGGAGCTGTTCAGCGGCCTGTCGGTGGCCTTCGTCCGCGAGCAGGGCGCGCACGTGCTGCTCCGCGGCGTGCGGTCGCTGACCGACATCGAGGCCGAGTTCACGATGACGCTCGCCAACCGCAAGCTCGACCCCGCCGTGGAGACGGTGTTCCTCATGGCCGACGCCGAGTACTCGCACGTCTCCTCGTCGCTGCTCAAGCAGATCACGCCGCTGGCGGACGACGAGCGGCTGCTGCGGTTCGTGCCGCGGCCGGTCGTGGAGGCGCTGCGGGCGAAGCTCCCGGCGCGGGGCTGAGCCCCGGCGAAGCCGACGCAGAGCCGCTCTCAAGGGCCAAGCAGACGGACCCACGGCGTTTTCAGGCAGAGCCTAGTTCTGGCTCGCCGTGCCGCCCGGGCCGCCGGCCTCGAAGTGCTGCCGCAGGTAGCGGGCCCGCTCGATGTTGCGGTCCTTGGTGTCGAGCTCGACGCCGCGGATCTTCTGCAGGTGGGCGGGCTGCGTCCGCACCAGCAGCACGTTGATGTCGGAGATCTTCACGTCGCCCAGCAGGCCCAGCAGCACGCCCATCCGCACCCGCGAGAGCAGCTGCATCGTCTCCTCGGCGCTGATCGTCTGGGCCGTCCGCAGGATGCCGTAGGCCCGGCTCACCTGGTCGTGGACGTTCTGTTGTGTCTCGCGGACGAGGAACTCCCGGGCCCGACGCTCGTAGTCGATGAGCACCGGGACCACGTCGCCCACCTGCTCGACGAGTTCCTCCTCGGTCTTGCCGAGCGTGGTCTGGTTGGAGATCTGGTAGAAGTCGCCCATGGCCTGCGAGCCCTCGCCGTAGAGGCCGCGGACGGCCAGCGAGATCTTGTGCAGGCTGCGAAACACCTTGTCGATCTGCCGGGTGATCACCAGGGCCGGCAGGTGGAGCATCACGCTCACGCGGATGCCCGTGCCGACGTTGGTGGGGCAGGCCGTCAGGTAGCCGAAGCGGGGGTGGAAGGCGTAGGGCACCACCTGCTCGATCTGGTCGTCCACCGCCTTGATCTGCTGCCACACACCCGCCAGGTCGAGGCCGCTGTGCATGCACTGGATCCGCAGGTGATCCTCCTCGTTGATCATCAGGCTCACCTGCTCGCGGCCGTCGATGGCCACCCCCCGGGCGCCCTGGGCATCGGCATGCTCCCGGCTGATGAGCTGCCGCTCCACGAGGAACTGCCGGTCCACCTCCTCGAGCCGGCCCACGTCGATGTACTCCAGCGACCGTCCCACGGGGGCCGCGGCGATCCGCTCGCGGAGGAACTTCTCGATCTCCGCGCGATCCTGCTCCGACGCCCGGCTCACGAAGGGATAGTGGGCGAGGTTGCGGGCCAGCCGCACGCGGCTGCTCATGACGATGTCGGACTCGGGGCCGGTGCCCCGCAGCCATTCGCCGACTCCCTGGGTGAGCGTGTCGAGGTTCATGGTCGTTGCTGTGGCGGTCCCTCGGCCATCGGGTCAGGCCCGCGGCGGGCCGAGCCAGCGGTCCTCCAGGGCGCGGATGGCATCGCGATCCTCCTTCGCCTTCTCGTAATCCTCGCGGGCGATCGCCTCCTTCATCCCGCGCCGCATGCCGATCACGGCCGTCAGATCGTCGGTGCCCTCGGGCAGCCCGGCCGCGGCGGGCCGGGCGGGCCGGCGGCCGGTGTGCGTGGTCGCGCCGTGGATGTTGGCGATCAGCGGCTCGAGCTCCTTCTCGAAATGGGCGTAGTCGTGGGCGCACCCGAGCCGGCCCTGGTTGCGGAACTCGAAGAACGTGATGCCGCACATGTCGCAGACCTTCTGGTCCAGGACCGCCAGCTCGTCGGCCGTCTGGCCGATGCCGAGCGGCCCGACCAGGGCGCCGCCGCCGGACTTCGCCTCCTGCGGCTCCGCGTCACCCTCGGGCACGGGCTCGGCCTGGTTGAGGTAGGCGCGGGCATGGTCCTCGCAGAGATGGAGTTCGCGGACTTCGCCCGCCTCCAGCTCCGTGATGTGGAAGACCGCCTGCTTGTCGCACTTCTGGCACTTCATCGACCGCCTCCGCCGAGAGCGGGAAATCATAGCGGACGGCGGGCCACGCGGCGCGGGCGGATTGTGAACGGGCTGCGCGGCCGGGTAGGCTCGCGTCTCCGGCGACGGTTTTCGCCGCCCTCCGCACCGGCCCCGTCACGCCGCCATGCCGCACCTCCCGGACAGGTCCCGCTTCCGCGAACTCGCCCGCTCCAACCGCCTCGTGCCGGTGTACCGCCGGCTGTTCGCCGACGCGCTGACGCCGCTTTCGGCCTTCGCCCGCATCGATGCGGGCGCCGCCGGCTGCCTGTTCGAGAGCGTCGTCGGAGGGGAGCGGGTGGGCCGCTACAGCTTCCTCGGCGCCGACCCCTTCCTGCGGCTGGAGGCTCGGGGGGACCGGGTGCGGGTGATCGCGGCCGACGGCGTGGCCGAGGAGTTCACGTCGGCGGATCCGTTGGCCGAGCTCGAGCGGCGGATGGCGGCCTACCGCCCGGCCCGGCTGCCCGAATTGCCGCCCTTCACCAGCGGCGCCGTCGGCTACGCCGCCTACGACGCCGTGCGGTACGTCGAGCGGCTGCCGCATCCTCCGCCCGATGAGCTCGGCCTGCCGGACCTGTCGTTCGCCTTCTACGACCGGATGGTCGTGTTCGACAACGTGACCAAGGCGATCGACGTCGTGGTGCTCGCCCGGGTGGATGACGATTCGGACGCGGGGGTCGAGGCTGCCTATGCCGCGGCCTGCGGCCGCATCGACGCCACGATCGACCGGCTGTTCGCCCCCGCGGCCTGGCCGCCCCCGGCCGACATCGGCCCGCGGGGCGAGCCGGCCTGTCTCGGCGACGGTTCCGCCGTCTCCTCGTTCGGCCGGGAGCGTTTCCTGTCGGCCGTGGGGCGGGCCATCGAGTACATCCGGGCCGGCGACGTCTTCCAGGTGGTGCTCAGCCGCCGCCTCGAGCTGCCCTTCGCGGCGCCGGCGATCGAGCTCTACAGGACGCTCCGGGTCGTCAATCCGAGCCCCTTCATGTTCTACCTGCGGCTGCCGGGCTGCGGGCTGGTGGGCAGCTCGCCGGAGATCATGGTTCGCTGCGTGGACGGCGCCGTCACGGTGCGGCCGCTGGCGGGCACGCGGCGGCGCGGAGGTTCGCCGGAGGAGGACGCGGCGCTCGCGGCGGATCTCCTGGCCGACCCGAAGGAGCGGGCCGAGCACGTGATGCTCATCGACCTGGGCCGCAACGACGTGGGCCGCGTGTCCGCCATCGGCAGCGTGGCGCTGTCCGACGTGATGACGATCGAGCGGTACAGCCACGTGATGCACCTCACGAGCAACGTCACCGGGCGGCTGGCGGCGGGGCTGACGGCCTTCGACGCCCTGCGGGCCTGCCTGCCGGCCGGCACCGTGTCGGGCGCCCCGAAGATCCGCGCCATGGAGATCATCGACGAGCTGGAGCCGGTCCGTCGCGGCCCCTACGCGGGGGCCGTCGGCTACGTCGACTTCGGCGGCTCGATGGACACCTGCATCGCCCTGCGGACGGTCGTCGTCACCGGCGGCAAGGCCTACGTGCAGTCGGGAGCCGGGATCGTGGCCGACAGCGACCCGGAGAAGGAGTTCGAGGAGACCGTCAGCAAGGCGAAGGGCCTGCTGGTGTCGATCGAGATGACCGCCGCCCGGCTGGCGGCGCAGGCCGCCGGGATCGCGAGCCCCGGGTGACCGCATGATCCGGTGCGACCGCGCCAGCGTCGAGCGGGGGGGCGAGATCGTGGTGGAGAGCGTCTCGTGCGGCTGGCCCGCGGGCCGCGCGGTGGCCGTCATCGGGCGGGCGGGGGCCGGCAAGACGTCGCTCCTGGCGGCGGTGGCGGCCGTCATGCCCCTGCACGGCGGCGACATTCTCGTCGAGGGGCATTCGGTCCGCCGCGCGGCCGCCGCCGTCCGCCGCCGCGTGGGCTACGTGCCGGCCACGCCGCCGCGCTGGCCGGGCCTGCGGGCCCGTGAGTTCCTCGAACTGTTCGCCGCCACGGTGGGCCTCGCGGGGGCGGCCGCGACCGCCGCGGTGGACCGGGGCCTCGCCCTGGCCGGACTGGGAGCGGGCGCCGCGACGCTCGAGACCCTCGCCGCGGGGCCCGCCAAGATGCTGCTCGTGGCCCGGGCGCTGATGCACGACCCCCGCGTGCTCGTCCTCGACGACCCCTTCGCCGGCCTCGACCCGCCGTGCCGCATCCGCGTCGAGCGGTTGATCGACGACGCCCAGGTGATGGGGCGAACCGTGATGGCGGCGATCGACGACGCAGCCGTGCCGGGGTGCTTCACGGACCTGGCGGTGTTGCGGGAGGGCCGGCTCGTGGCCGCCGCCGCGCACGACCGGCGGCACTTCGAGACCGATCGGCGTTGGAACTGCCGGCTCGTCACGCCGGGGAGCGCCGCTGCCGCCGTCCACGTGCTGGCGGCCGTCGCCGCCGAAGCCCACGCCATCGACGGCGACGCGGTGGCCTGCCGGATCGATCCCGGCCGCGCGACGCTCGCCGACCTCGTGGCGGCGGTCGTGCGGGCGGGACTGGCGGTGGAGCAGGCCGGCTTCGATCCCCCCTGGCCGGCGCAGCTGCTCGAGTGAAGGGCAGCGCCCGGCGGGGGCGGGATCGCGTGGGGGCCAAGTCGATCGGCCCGTGGTGACCGTCATCGATCAGGCGGCATCGCCCCAGGCGCGGCGGACCTCGGCGAGACCAGCGACGCAGAGGTCGTACTCGTGCGCCAGCCGCTCGAGCAACTGCCGCTCGTCCTCGGCCTCGGCGGGCTCGAGCGTGCTGGCCAGCCAGTAGGCCCTCTTGCCCGCCTCGCGGTAGCCGATGAGCGGCTCGCCGCCGCCGGGTCGCTCGAACCGCCGCACCGCCTCGGGGTAGACGCCGCTCCAGAAGAGCGTGAAGTCGCCGATGCGGCGATACTCCTCGCGGGCCTCGTCGGCGGAGGCGTGCCGCTGGGCGATCATCAGCATCTTCGTGACCTCGGGCGGCTCCTCGCCGCCCACCCCGGGCACGGCGGTCACGCGGTCGAGCCGCAGGAAGCGGATCAGCAGCAGGGCGACGTAATCGACCAGCGGCGGATCCACCACGCCCAGCCGGGCATGGAAGGCGTATTCCGTCAGGCCCCGGAAGAACCGGTCGACGTCGGAGGGGTCGTGGGCGGAAAACATGGGCGACCTCGCACGCCGGGCGCACGCGGACTACCTGTCCTACGCTGATTTATAAGATCCGGTTTTCCATCCCGCCCAGCCCGCTTGACAGATACAGGATGAAAAGGTCTTATTTAGGCTGATGCCGGCGGGGGCCGCCCGCCGATCCGCTCTCGGGAGGCGACCCGTGCTCTCGCAGACCGTCGAATACGCCCTGCGGGCCGCGACGTTCATGGCGGCGGCGCCGCGGGAGTCCCACACCGTCGAGCGGATCGCGGCGGCGACGCAGGTGCCCGTCGCCTATCTGGCGAAGGTCATGCAGCAGCTCGTTCGCGGGCGGATCGTCGCCAGCCGGCGCGGGGTGGGCGGCGGATTCACGCTGGTCCTCCCGCCCGAGAAACTCCGCATCCTGGAGATCGTGCAGGCGGTCGATCCGATCCGCCGGATCACGACCTGCCCACTGGGCCTGGCGGCCCACGGCCAGCACCTCTGCCCGCTCCACCGCCGGCTCGACGACGCCCTGGCCGCGATGGAGGGGGCGTTTTCCTCGACCACGCTCGCCGAGATCCTCGCCGAGCCGAGCCGCAGCCGGCCGCTGTGCGATTTCCCGCCGGTGCCGGCCTGCGCGCGGAGTTGAAGCCTGCACCCATCCGAAAGAAGACCATGCGATCCCATCCCGAACGAACCGGCCTTCCCGCCGGCGGGGCGTCGGCCCTGATGGTGGCCGTCGCGATCTGGGGGGCCGCCGTGGCGCCGGCGGCGGACGATTACGAGCGGCCGCCGATCTCCTATTCCGCGTCGCGGCCCGACAATCCGGTGGAGCGGCTCCAGGCCCGCCTCGACGCGGGCCAGGCCCGGCTGCCCTTCGACGACCGCTGCGGCTACCTGCCGGCCGTGCTCGACGCGCTGGGCGTGCCGCGGTCCAGCCAGGCGCTCGTGTTCTCGAAGACCAGTCTGCAGCAGCAGAAGATCGGTCCCCGCAATCCCCGGGCGTTGTATTTCAACGACGACATCTACGTGGGATACGTCCGTTCCGGCGAGGTCGTGGAGTTGTCCGTGGCCGATCCCGGGCTGGGCACCGTCTTCTACACGCTCGGGCAGCAGGCCGTGGAGCGGCCCCGTTTCGTGCGGCAGACGGACGACTGCCTGTCCTGCCACGGCGGCTCCCAGACACGGGGCGTGCCCGGGCACGTCATGCGGTCGGTCTATCCGGATCGCCGCGGCCAGCCGATCTTCCCCGCCGGCTCCTACAAGGTCGATCACACCACGCCGCTCGCCCGCCGCTTCGGCGGTTGGTACGTGACCGGCAGCCACGGGGCCGCCACGCACCTGGGCAACGTCACCTACCGGAAGCGGCCCGACGGCGACGCCCCGGACGACACCGGCGGCCTCAACCAGACGGATCTGGAAGGCCGCTTCACCGCCACCGGCTATCTCTCCCGGCACAGCGACCTCGTGGCGCTGATGGTGCTGGCGCATCAGGTCAACGCCCACAACGAGCTCGCCCGGGCGTCGTTCGACGCCCGCACGGCCCTGCATCGCGAAGCCGCGCTCAACCGCGAACTCGGCCAGCCTGCCGATCGCCGCTGGCCGAGCACCGACACGGTGCTCGACGCCGCCGCGACGGCGCTCGTGGAGTGCTTCCTGTTCTGCGACGAGCCGCGGCTCGAGGCCCCGATCGCCGGCACGAGCGGCTTCGCGACGGAGTTCGCGGGGGTCGGTCCGCGGGATCCGCAAGGCCGGTCGCTGCGGGATCTCGACCTCCAGCGGCGGCTGTTCCGCCACCCGTGCAGTTTCCTCATCCACTCCCCGAGCTTCGACGCGCTGCCGGACGAACTTCGCGACCGCTTCTGGAGCCGGATGGACGCGGCCCTGGCCGACACGAACCCGACCGGGCGGTTCACGCACATCAGCCCCGAGGACGCCAGGGCCATCCGCGAGATCCTCGCCGCCACCAAGCCCGGCGCCCCCGCCGCGTGGCGGACGCCCTGACCGCCTCAGCCGCAGGCCGCCGCGAGGTCGGTCACGAAGCGGCCGACGTCGGCGACGACCGCGGCCCGCGGCTTCCCGGCCGACTCGGCGACGAGCCGCACGAGCGCCGAGCCGACGATCGCCCCGTCGGCCACGGCGGCCACCGCCCGCACCTGGTCGGGCGAGGAGATGCCGAAGCCCACGAGGATCGGCACGTCGGTCCGCGTCTTCAGCCAGCGGACGCGATCGACGAGGTCGGGGGGCAGTTCCGCGCGGGCGCCCGTGACGCCCGCGACCGCCACGCAGTAGAGGAAGCCGGTGGACCGCTCGGCGATCGCCGCGGCACGGTCCGGCGGCGTGGTGGGCGTGACCAGCCGCACGAGCGCCAGGCCGGCGGTCCGGCAGGCGGCGTCGAGCTCCGCGCTCTCCTCCAGAGGCAGGTCGGGCACGACCAGCCCCGCGAGCCCGGCCGCCAGGGCGTCGGCCACGAAACGGTCGATGCCGCGGCGGAAGATGAGCGAGTAGCTCGCCATCGCCAGGATCGGCATCGGGCAGCCGGTGGCCGCCCGCCGCGCCGTGGCGAACACGTCGGCGAGCGTCAGCCCCCGGCCGAGCGCCCGCGTGTAGGAGGCCTGGATCACCGGGCCGTCGGCGATCGGGTCGCTGTAGGGCACGCCGAGTTCGCACAGCGCCGCCCCCGCCTGGTCGAGCGCCTCGATGACCGCGACGGTCGTGTCGGCGTCGGGGTCGCCGGCCGTGACGAAGGGCGCCAGCACCCGGCGGCCGGCGGCGCGGTGGGCGGCGAACACCGCCGCGATGCGGGCGACGCCCGTCGCCGGGGCGGGGGCCGTCATGCCCGCACCCCGCCGCCGTCGGCGGCCAGGCCGCGGAGCCGGGCGATCTCGGCCGCATCCTTGTCGCCACGGCCCGAGAGGCAGACCACGATGATCTCGTCCGACGGCCGCCGGGCGGCCTCGCGGGCCGCCCAGGCCAGGGCATGCGCCGTCTCCAGCGCCGGCAGGATGCCCTCGCGGCGGGCCACGAGGTCGAAGGCGTCGAGCGCCTCGGCGTCGGTCACGCTCGTGTACTCCACGCGGCCCAGGTCGCGCCAGTAGCTGTGCTCGGGTCCGACGCCGGGATAATCGAGGCCCGCCGACACGGAGTGCACGTCGGCCGTCTGGCCGTCCGCATCCTGGAGCACGTAGCTCAAGGATCCGTGGAGGATGCCCGGGCTGCCGTAGGAGAGGCTGGCGGCGTGCTCGCCGGGATGGCCCGAGCGGCCGCCCGCTTCCACGCCCACCAGCCGCACGTCGTGGTGATCGACGAACGGGAAGAACATCCCCGCGGCGTTGCTGCCGCCGCCCACGCAGGCCACCACCGCGTCGGGCAGCCGGCCGAACTGCCGGCGGCACTGGTCCACGGTCTCGCGGCCGATCACGCTCTGGAAGTCGCGGACGATCCGCGGGAATGGGTGGGGGCCGACGACGGAGCCGATGATGTAGTGGGTGGTCGCGACGGAGCCCATCCAGTCGCGCATCGCCTCGTTGATCGCGTCGCGCAGCGTGCGGGAGCCGCTCTCCACGGGTCGCACCTCGGCCCCCATGAACCGCATGTTGCGGACGTTGGGCGCCTGGCGACGGACGTCCTCGGCCCCCATGTAGACCACGCACTCCAGGCCGAAGCGGGCGCAGGCCGTGGCCGTGGCCACGCCGTGCTGGCCGGCGCCGGTCTCGGCGATGATCCGGCGCTTGCCCATGCGGATCGCGAGCAGGGCCTGGCCGAGCGTGTTGTTGATCTTGTGGGCGCCGGTGTGGCTGAGGTCCTCCCGCTTGAGGTAGATCCGGGCGCCGCCGGCGTGTTCCGTGAGCCGCTGCGCGAACAAGAGCGGCGTGGGCCGGCCCACGAACGCCGCCAGCAGGCCGTCGAGTTCGGCGTGGAAGGCGGGGTCGGCCTGGGCCGCGGCATAGGCCCGCTCCAGCTGGTCGAGCGCCGCCGAAAGGGTCTCCGGGACGTAGCGTCCGCCGAAGCGGCCGAACCGCCCGGAGGCGTCGGGCACGCTGGAGAGCGGGACGGCGGACGGGGATGCCATGCTGCGGGCCTCGGACAGGAGCGAGAATCGTGCTCCCTGCGATTGTAGCCCGGGCCGGGGCTGCTACCATCCGAGCGCGACGATCCGCCCGCGGCCGCGGTTCCGTTCGACCGCGGTTTCCACGTCATGCCCGAGCTGCCCGAGGTCGAGACGATGTGCCGCGGGATCGGCGGTGCCGTCGGCCGCCGCATCGTGGCGGTGACGCTGCCCCGCGGCCGGGTGCGGCCGATCGCAACCGCGCCCCGGCCGGCCGAGTTCGTTCGCCGCATCACCGGCCGCACGATCGCCGGCGTGAGTCGCCGCGGCAAGCGGGTGGTGCTGGAGCTCGCCGGTGGCGACCTGGCGCCGCTGTGGCTCGTGATCGAGCCGCGGATGACCGGCCTGATGCTCGTGGCCGATCCGCCGACGACGGAGCACGTCCGTCTCGAGCTCGAGCTCGCCGCGACCCGCGGCCCGGCTGCGGACCGCATCCTGTTCTGGGATCAGCGCGGCCTGGGCACGATCCGTCTGCTCGACGCCCGCGGCCTGGAACGGGCCTGCGGCGCCGCGAAGCTCGGTCCCGACGGCTTGGTCGTGACCGCGGACGAACTCGCCGCCCGCCTCGGTCGCTCGCGGCGGGCCGTGAAGGTGGCCCTCCTCGACCAGCGGGCCGTGGCGGGCATCGGCAACATCTACGCGGCGGAGATCCTGTTCCGGGCGGGCATCGATCCGCGGCGTGCCTGTCGCCGCCTCCGCCACGACGCCTGGGAGCGGGTCGCGGCGTGCACCCGCACGGTGCTGGCCGAGGCGGTGCGGCACGAGGGCTCGTCGATCGGCGACGAGTTGTACCGCACCGCCGCCGGCACGCCGGGCCGCTTTCAGAAGCGGCACCGTGTCTACGGCCGGGAAGGGCGGCCCTGCCACCGCTGCCGCACGCCGATCCTGCGGATCGTCCAGGCCCAACGGTCCACTTTTTATTGTCCACAGTGCCAGGTGCGAAGCCCGAAGCGTGGCATCTCACCGGCATGAGCGCCTGCCCGTCCGCCTCCTGCGGCACCCCCGAACCGGCGCTCTCCGCCGGGCATGTGGCACGGGCCGTCAGGATGGCTTAGGCTCTGTCTGAAAACTCTGCGGGTCCGTCTGCTTGGTCTTTTTGAGCGGCTCTTCGTTGGCTTCGCCCGCCGTATCGGAGAAAAATCATGGTCATGCCCCGCACGCCGCTCTCCCGCCGCCGGCTGCTCGCCGGCGCCGCCGCCTGCGCCGGCTCCGTCGTGATCGGCGACGCGGCCGCGGAGCAGCCGCCGGCCGCCACGGCCGAGACCCTCGCCGGGCGGCTGCACGCCTCGCTCTCGCCGGCACAGCGCGAGAAGGTCTGCTTCGCCTGGGACCACAGGCACCCGAAGTTCGGCCTGCTGCGGACCCGCGTCGGCAACAACTGGAACGCGACCGAGCCGACGGTGGCCGGAGACTTCTTCTCCAAGGATCAGCGGCGGCTCGTGCGGGAGATCTTCGAGCAGCTCATCGAGCCGGACTGGCACGCCCGGTTCGACAAGCAGCTCGAGGACGACTGCGGCGGCTTCGGCCACGACCAGTCGATCGCCCTCATCGGCGAGCCCGGCAGCGGGAAGTTCCAATTCCTGCTCACGGGCCGCCACATGACGCTCCGCTGCGACGGCGATTCGGCCGAGCACGTCGCCTTCGGCGGGCCGATCTTCTACGGCCACGACGCCGGCGGCTTCAACGAGGGCCCCGAGCACAAGGGAAACGTCTTCTGGCCCCAGGCCGTCGCGGCCAACAAGGTCTACGCGATGCTCGACGGCAAGCAGCGGGCGGCGGCGCTCGTCGCCCCGTCGCCCAAGGAGAATGCGATCGCCTTCCGGGCCGGCGGCGCGGAGCCGGCCGGCATCCCGGTCACGGAACTCACGGCCGACCAGCGGGCGGAACTCGACAAGGTGCTGGCCATCCTCCTCGAGCCCTACCGCACCACCGACCGCGACGAGGTCCGCGGCTGCCTGGCGAAGCAGGGCGGGCTCGACCGCTGCCGCCTGGCCTTCTACAAGGACGGCGATCTCGGCGGCGACGGCGTGTGGGACAATTGGCGGCTGGAGGGGCCGGCATTCGTCTGGCACTTCCGCGGCGCGCCACACGTGCACGTGTGGGTGAACATCGCCGATTCGCCCGACGTGACCACCAACGCCTGATCGCCGCCGGCCTCGCCCCATGACCGATTGCTGCATCATCGGCGGCGGCGTGATCGGCCTGTCGATCGCCCGCGAACTCGCCGGCCGCGGCGCCTCCGTGCGGGTGCTGGCCCGCGGTGGCAGGCAGGACACCGCGTCATGGGCGGCCGTGGGCATCTTTCCCCCGGCGCCGCACCATCCGGGCTGCCCGCCGAACGCGGCCCTCACGGCCTGGAGCGACCGCCTGCACCGGCAACTGGCCGCCGACCTCCGCGCCGAGACCGGGATCGACAACGGCCTGCGGCAGTGCGGCGGCCTGCACGTGGCCGGCGACGCCCCGGGGCTGGAGGGGCTGCGGGCCGCGGCGCGGGACTGGCGGGCGCGGGGGGCCGCCTGCCAGGATCTCGACGGCCGCGGCCTCGCCGCCTGCGAGCCGGCGCTCGCCGGCGGCGTCGAGCGCGGTGCGATCGTGGGCGGGTTCTTGCTGCCCGAGGAGCAGTCGCTGCGCTCGCCCCGGCACCTGGCCGCGCTCGAGGAATCCTGCCGCCTGCGAGGCGTGGTGGTCACCCACGGGGCGGAGGTCGGGGACGTGGATCGTGTGGCGGGGAGGGTGGCGAGCGTCACCGCGCGGATCGATGGCGTCGCCGAGACGGTCCGGGCCGCCACGTTCGTGCTCGCGGCCGGCGCGTGGACGGAGTCGCTCGCCGATCGTTGGGGCCTGCGGATCGCCACGCGGCCGATCCGCGGCCAGATCGCGATGTTCGAACTTCCCACCCAGCCGCTCGCGCGGATCGTCAACCACGGGCTCGACTATCTCGTGCCCCGCGAGGATGGCCGGCTGCTGGTGGGATCGACGCTGGAGGACGTCGGCTTCACGGCGACGACGACCGCCGCGGCGATCGCCCGGCTGCTCGCCCTGGCCCGGCGCCTGCTCGGCGACATCGTCCGCGGGGAGCCGGCGCGCGTCTGGGCGGGCCTGCGGCCCGGATCAGCGGACGGCCTGCCGACGATCGGCCCCGTGCCGGGGCTCACCAACGCCTTCGTGGCCGCCGGGCATTTTCGCGCGGGCCTGCACCAGTCGACCGGAACGGCCGTAATGCTGGCCGACCTGATCACGGGCATGCGGCCGGCGATCGATCCCACGGCGTTCGCGGCCGACAGGCCGCCGGCCCCCCCGAGCGCCGACTCCGTGGCCGCCTACCTGGCCCGCGTCGCCGCGGAGAAGGGCTGATCGCCCGCTGCGGCCTGGGGCGGCACGCGGAGAACCGGCGGTGGATCAGGCGGCGAGCGGCGACAGTCGGCCGTGCACGACCTCGATGTCGGCCGCGGACAGGGTGCGATCCGGACGCGTTGCGGCGAGCACGCCGGCCAGGTCGGCGAGCCGGATGATGGCGTCGGGCGTGCCGCCGGTGATTTCGTGCACCGCGCGGATCGCCGCTTCCCCGACGACGACCGGTCGGCCGACGACGGCGGTCAGACGCTCCTCGAGCAGGGATCCGGTCTCCGCGGCCGTGAACGCGGCCAGCGACACCCTCAGCCGCACGGCCTGCTCCAGCCGGTCGTCCCGGGCGAGGATCGTGAGCAGGCGACCCGGGCCCGCCAGCACCAGGCGGGCGGCCGGCCGCCGCTCGCGGCAGCGCCGCAGGAGCAGCAGGAGCGATTCCTGGTCGGCCTCGTGGGCGTCGTCGGCGAGCACGACGTCCGGCAGGCTGACCGACGCGGCCCAGGCCGCGGCCGAGGCCACCGGCACCGGGCCCTCCGCCGCGACCGCTTCGGCCAGGTGCCGCAGCACGGACGTCTTGCCCAGGCCGCGGGGGGCGGCCAGGACCGCGATGCCGTCGGCCTGCCCGCAGCAGCAGGCGAGCTTCGCGACGGCCGCCTCCTGGGCCGCCGTGAGACGCATCGGGACGGCGCTCATGCCACGGGCTCCTCGACGGCGGGGCGGGCGAACGTCACCACCTCGCCGAGCGGCTCGATGCCGATCGCCTCCAGTGCCGCCTCGATCGCCACCACCGGCTGACGGTCGGCGCGGCGGACGATCAGCGCCGCCTCGCAGCCGTGGCTCACGATCATGAGCCGCTGGCGGCGGATGGGGCCGGGCGGAAACCAGACTCCCGCATCCACCAGGATGATCCGCTTGTCGCAGGTCGCCCCGGCCGTCATCGGCAGCTCGCCCGGCTCGACGGCCTGAACCTCGCGTTGTCTGGACCGCAGCACCCGGGCGAGCGCCGCGACGAGCGTCGTGCGGCCCTCGCCGCGGTCGCAGCCGGCGACGGCGATCACCCGTCGGCCGCGGGCCCGGGCCGCCTCGACCCGGTCGGCGACGGCATTCCACTGCGGCAGCGCGGCGGCGAGCAGACGGTCCACGACGGAGCAACCAGGCGGTGCGACGGCCTCGGCGGCCTCTGCGGGTGGTGCCGCCGGCGGCACGGCTGCAGCCTGATGGATGGCCGGGACCGGGGATGCGACGACCGCGTGCTGCGGCTGCGGCGCCGGCGGGCGGGCGGCCCGCCAGCGGTGGACGAAGGCGGCGTCGAGCGCGTCGAGAGTCATGGCTTGATCGCGTCTCCGGCCGTGGCCGCCGGCTGGCGGGCGAGGCGTTCCGGCCGCCGCTGGCGGGCGAGCCGCTCCTGCTCGTGCCACGAAGCCAGGGTCCAGACGACGGCCGCGACGACCGCCAGCGCGGCGACCGACCAGGCCGGGAAAGGCTGTCGGCCACCCCGCGCCGTCGGCCGCGTGCGGTGTGGCGCCGCGGCCGCCGGCGGCCCGGGCCGCGGATCGGTCAGATCCGGAATGTGCGCGAGCGTTTCCACCGTCCTCGGCCTCCCCCTCCCGCGGTGACCATCGTCCCCTGCGGTTCCCGCCCTTGAACGCGGTGGTGCCGGGCGGTGCAGCATGGAGCGACGGACGGCGGCGTAGCCCTCAAGCCCACGACACTCTGCGCCATATGCCCCAATTCCCCAGTCGCCTATCATGGGGAATCTTTGGTCGTGGCCGCCACGACCCCTTTTCAGACCCGTGCGAACCAGAGATGCCAGCCGACGACCGTAGCGACCTCCTCCGAGCCGTGCTCGCCGACCGCATCGCCATCCTCGACGGGGCGATGGGCACGATGGTGCATCAGTTGGCCCTCGACGAGGCCGGCTTCCGGGGGGCGCGGTTCGCCGATCACCACCGCGACCTCAAGAACTGCATCGACGTCCTCACGCTCACGCAGGGGGACGCGATCCGGCGGATCCACGCCGCCTACCTGGAGGCCGGTGCCGACATCGTCGAGACCAACACCTTCGGGGCCACGAGCGTCGCCCTGGCCGACTTCGGGCTCCAGCACCACACCCGCGAGATGAACCTGGCCGCCGCGGCGTTGGCCCGGGCGGCGGCCGACGCGGCCACGGCCAAGACGCCCGACCGGCCCCGGTTCGTGGCCGGATCGATCGGGCCCACGAACAAGCAGCTCTCGATCGCCGGCAACGTGGCCGACCCCGGCCACCGCGACGTGACCTTCGACCAGATGGTGGCGGCCTACCGGGAACAGATCGAGGCCCTGATCGACGGGGGCGTGGACATCCTCCTGGCGGAGACGGCCTTCGACACGCTCGTGCTCAAGGCCTGCCTGCACGCCATCGAGCAGGTGTTTTCCAACCTCGGGCGGAAGCTGCCCGTGATGGCGTCGTTCACGATCTTCGACGGGGGGCGGACGCTGTCCGCCCAGACCGTCGAGGCCTGCTGGACGAGCATCGCGCACATCGACCTGTTGAGCGCCGGCATCAATTGCGCGTTGGGCCCGGAAAAGCTCCGCACGCACGTCGCCGACCTGGCGCGGATCACGCCCCGGCTGGTGAGCTGCTACCCCAACGCGGGCCTGCCGAACGCCCTCGGCGGCTTCGACGAGACGCCGGAGATGATGGCCACCGTGCTCCGCGAGTTCGCGGCGGCCGGCTGGCTCAACATCGTGGGCGGCTGCTGCGGCACGACGCCGGCCCACATCGCGGCGATCGCCGACGTGATGCGAAACTACCCGCCGCGGCAGCCCGCCCCGCCGCCGCGGCGGAGCCGCTACTCCGGCCTGGAGATGCTGGAGATCCGCCCCGAGAGCAGCTTCACGATCGTGGGCGAGCGGACGAACGTGACCGGCTCCCGGGCCTTCGCCCGTCTCATCAAGGAGGAGCGGTACGAGGAGGCCCTGGGCGTCGCCCGGCAGCAGGTGGAGAACGGCGCCAACATCATCGACGTCAACGTCGACGAGGGGATGCTCGACGGCGTGAAGGTGATGACCAAGTTCCTCACGCTGCTCTCCAGCGAGCCCGAGATCTCCCGCGTGCCGATCATGATCGACTCCTCGCGGTTCGAGGTCCTGGAGGCGGGGCTGAAGTGCGTCCAGGGCAAGGGGATCGTCAACTCCATCAGCCTCAAGGAGGGGGAGGAGAAGTTCCTGGAGCACGCCCGGATCGTCCGTAGCCACGGGGCGGCGGTCGTGGTCATGGCCTTCGACGAGGAGGGCCAGGCGACCGACGTGGACCGCCGGGTGGCGATCTGCGAGCGGGCCTACCGGCTGCTCACCGAGCGGGCCGGTTTCCCGGCCGAGGACATCATCTTCGACCCCAACATCCTCACCGTGGCCACCGGCATCGAGGAGCACAACCGCTACGCCGTGAACTTCATCGAGGCCACGCGGCGGATCAAGGCGGCGATGCCGGCGGTAAAGGTCTCGGGGGGCGTGAGCAACATCTCGTTCTCGTTCCGCGGCAACGAGGTCGTCCGCGAGGCGATGCACTCCTGCTTCCTCTACCACGCCATCCAGGCCGGCATGGAGATGGGCATCGTCAACGCGGGCCAGCTCGCCGTCTACGAGGAGATCGAGCCCCCGCTCAAGGAGCGGATCGAGGACGTGCTCTTCGACCGCCGTCCCGACGCCACCGAGCGGCTGGTGGAGTTCGCCGAGACGGTGAAGAAGCAGGAGGGGGGCGGGACGGCCCAGGCCGACGCCTGGCGGAGCCTCGACGTCGAGGCGCGGCTCGGCCACGCGCTGGTCAAGGGGATCGTCGATCACATCGACGCGGACGTCGAGGCGGCCCGGCAGCACTACGCGACGAGCCTGGAGATCATCGAGGGCCCCCTGATGCGGGGCATGCAGACGGTCGGCGACCTGTTCGGCGAGGGGAAGATGTTCCTGCCGCAGGTGGTGAAGAGCGCCCGGGTGATGAAGCGGGCGGTGAACTTCCTGCTGCCCCACATGGAGGCGGAGCGGCTGGCCTCCGGCACCACCCAGGCCAAGCGGGGCAGGGTGCTGATGGCCACCGTGAAGGGCGACGTGCACGACATCGGCAAGAACATCGTCGGCGTGGTGCTCGGCTGCAACAACTACGAGGTGGTGGACCTCGGCGTGATGGTGCCCTGCACGAAGATCATCGACGAGGCGATCCGCAACGAGGTGGACATCGTCGGCCTCTCCGGGCTGATCACGCCGAGCCTCGACGAGATGGTGCAGGTGGCCCGGGAGTTCGAGCATGCGGGCCTGAAGATGCCGCTGCTGATCGGCGGCGCCACGACCTCGGCCCGCCACACGGCGGTGAAGATCGCCCCCCAGTATTCCGGGCCGGTCGTCCATGTGAACGACGCCTCGCGGGCCGCCGGCGTCGTGGACAAGCTGCTGAGCCCGACCGCCCGCGACGAGTTCGTCCAGTCCACGCGGCAGGCCCAGGCCCGCGACGTGGAGAACTTCCGGCGCCGGCAGGAGACGAAGCTCGTGCCCTACGCCACCGCCTGCGCGAAGCGGTGGACCACCGACTGGGCCACCGCGCCGATCGACGTGCCGGAGTTCCTCGGCGTCCGCACGCTGGCCAGGATCCCGCTCGGCGAGCTGATCCCGTTCATCGACTGGTCGCCCTTCTTCCTGTCGTGGGAGCTGAAGGGCAAGCATCCGGCGATCTTCGCCGACCCCGTCGTCGGAGCGGAGGCCCGCAAGCTCCACGCCGACGCCCTGCGGATGCTCGACGAGATCGTCCGCGACGACGCCCTCGTCGCAAAGGCCGCCTACGGCTTCTTCCCGGCGAATGCCGCCGGCGACGACATCATCCTCTACACCGACGAGACCCGCACGGCGGAGCGGGGCCGGGTGCACACGCTGCGGCAGCAGTGGGAGCGGCAGGGTCAGGACGTGTTCCACGCCCTGGCCGACTTCGTCGCCCCGGTGGAGAGCGGCCGGGCGGATTACCTCGGCGCCTTCGCCTGCACGGCGGGCCACGGCTGCGAGGAGCTGTGCCGCAGGTACGACGCGGACCACGACGACTACTCCTCGATCCTCGCCAAGGCGCTCGCCGACCGGCTGGCGGAGGCGTGCGCGGAATGGCTGCACGCCAAGGTGCGCCGCGAATGGGGCTTCGGCCGGCAGGAGAACCTCGCGCCTGAGGACCTGATCGATGAACGGTATCGCGGCATCCGGCCGGCCCCTGGCTATCCAGCCTGCCCGGATCACACGGAAAAGCGGTCGCTGTTCGCCTGGCTGGATGCGGGGGCGGGGGCGGGAATGACGCTCACGGAGAGTTGCGCGATGCTGCCGGCCGCCAGCGTCAGCGGCCTGTACTTCGCCCATCCGGAAAGCCGATATTTTGCGGTGGACCGGATCACCCGCGAACAGGTCGAGGCCTACGCGGCCCGCAAGGGGATGCCGGTCGCCGAGGTCGAGAAGTGGCTAACGCCGAACCTCGGCTACGATCCGTGAGCGATCGCGGAATTGTTCGTGCGCGAGCCCAACCCGGCGACGGGCCGGCATGAGTTGCGTCGCTGGCGAAGGTCCGCCACGCTCCGCCTCCTCACGCCGAACCCATCGCCTTGCCTGATCCGTGACGAAGAGGCCGGCGATGCATCACGGATCTCGCTCTTCGGCCGAGGGGGATGGCAAGAAACGGCCGCGGACGCGGCGGATCGTGCTCGACGGCGGCGCGGTGGCGGCGGCGCCGGCGGCCACGAGCCTGCAGGTCGAGCGGTTCCTGGACTACGTCCGCCACGAGCGGGCCCTCGCCGTCAACACCCAGGCCGCCTACCGTCGCGACCTGCGCGACTTCACCGGCTGGCTCGGCGGGCGGGCCGCGGCCGGGCTCTCGGTCCGCGACCTGGGCGACTACTTCGCCTTCCTGGCCAGAAAGGGCCTGGCCCGGGCGAGCATCGCGCGGCAGGCGGCCACGCTGAAGACGTTCTACGCGTTCCTGCAGCTCGAAGGCGTGGTGGCGGAGAGCCCGGCCGAGCTGGTGACGGCGGCCCGGCGGGACGACGCCATTCCGGGGACGCTCTCGCCCGAGCAGGTCGATAGGCTGCTGGCGAGCCCGGATCGCCGCTCCCCGGCGGGCATCCGCGACCGGGCGCTGCTGGAACTGCTCTACGCCACCGGCTGCCGGGCCTCGGAGGTCTCGGCGTTGCGGCTGGCCGACCTGCATCTGGCCGAGAGCTTCTGCACCTGCCGCGGCAAGGGCGACAAGGAGCGGGTGGTGCCGCTGGGCCGCCGGGCCGTGGCCGCCCTGCGGGCCTGGCTCGACGGCCCGCGGCAGGCCTTCGCCGCCCGGGCCGGAGCCGCGCCGGCGTGGGCGATCCTCTCCACGCGGGGGAATCGGCTGTCGCGGATGCGGATCTGGGAGGTCGTCCGCGAGCACGCCGCCGGCGCGGGCATCCCGCCCGACATCGGCCCGCACACGTTGCGGCACAGCTTCGCCACGCACCTCGTGGCCGGCGGCGTGGACCTGCGGCACGTGCAGGAGATGCTCGGCCATGCCAGCATCGCCACGACCCAGCGATACACCCACGTGGATGCCGGCCGGCTGAAGTCGATCCACGCGAAGTTCCACCCCCGGGGATGACGGGGGCGGGCATCCAGCGGCCCGGCAGGGATCGCGTGCGGGGGCGAGCCGGCGGGCGGCAGCGATTAGCCGGGCTTCTTCGGCGGGGTGAACTTGATCTTCTTCACAAGTTCCACCGTCGTGCCGTCGGGCTGGGGCACGCCGGAGACGGCCGAGATCGCGTTCACGACGTTTTCGTACTTGAGGCCGTAGTCGCAGTCGAGCTCGACCTCGGTGTTTTCCGCGCCGTTGGGCCCGGGATTCGGCCCGGTGATGCCCACGATCTTCTGCCGCAGGGCGTCGAAGTTCTCCACTCCCGCGCCGTTGATCGAGATGCCGGCGAGTTCGCCGTCCGGCCCGGCCTTCATCTTCACCCGCACCGTCTCGACGAGCTGATCCGGCTGGGCGCCCGCGGCCGGCCCCAGGGGCATGCGGATGTCGAAGTCGCCCTCCACGATCACGGTCTTGAGCGTGAGCATGAAGAAGGTGATCAGCTGGAACACGACGTCGATCATCGGCGTCATGTCGATGGCGATCTTGTCGGCCAGTTGGGACTCGCGCTTGGCCATGGAAAATCCGCTCCGCTGCCTACTTCTTCCGCTCGTCGTACTGGGCCCGGAGCACGAACCGCTCGAAGCCCTTCTCCTGGCAGATCTTGATGAGGTTCTGCACCTCGCCGGTCTTCACGCGGCCGTCCCCGCGGACGATCACCGTCGCGGCCCGGGGCTCCTTCCCCGCGTCCACGAGCACCCGTTTCTCCTGATCGAGGAAGGGCCCGATGCCCGCGACCTCGATCGCCTCGCCGTTGTAGATCACCTTCGTCTGGCCCGCCTCGTTGGGCCACAGCTGCAGGGTGATCGGGTCTTCGCTGGCCGCCTCGGCCGGCTTGGCGAGCTGGCTCAAGGGCAACTGCACGCGGTCGTCCTGCACCGCCTGGGAGAAGTTGAGCGTGAAGATGAAGAACGTGATCAACTGAAACGTCACGTCGATCATCGGCGTCATGTCGATGTCGGTGTTCGACGGACCGCCGCCGCTTTTGCGTGCCATACGGCTGCTCCTCCCCGGCCCTGTTCCGCTACTTCTTGCCCATGCCCTGGAACCGGGACATCAGCCGGCCGCTCTCCTCGGCCACGTCCTCGTTGAGCCGCTGGAGCCAGTTCTTGAAGAGCGCGAAGCAGGCGATGGCCGGGATCGCCAGCCAGAGCCCGATGAGCGTTGTGACCAGCGCCTGCGAGATGCCGACGGCCAGTTCCGAGGGCTTGGGGGCCGTGTCGGAACCCGCGATCTTCATGAACGCGGCCACCATGCCGTCCACCGTGCCGAGGAGGCCGAACATCGGCGCGAGCGCGCCGACCAGCGACACGTAGCTGATCTTGTGCTCGAGCTTCATCGCCTCGTCGCCCTGTGTCGCCTCCATGGCCTCGACGGCCGCCGGATAGCCCGACTGCAGCTTGCCCATGCCGGCGGCGAGCACGTGGCCGAGGTAGGAGTCGTTGCCCTTGGCGACCTCGAAGGCCTGCTGATACTCCTTGGCTTCCAGGTGCTGTTCGAACTGCTGCGAAAGATCGGCCGGCATGAGCACCGCCTTGCGGATCTGCAGGAAGCACATCACGAGCAGGGCCACGAGCGCGAAGGAGAGCACCATGAAGACGATGATGTACTTCAGGCCAAGCGCCTCGGCCAGGAACACAAGGTAGCTCTTGCCGTCCTTGCCGGCTTCGGCCCCGTCCGCCGAGGTCTCCGCACCGGGCTCCTGGGCGACCACCGCCGTCGGCGCCAGGATCGTGGGCGCGACGGTGGCGGCAGACCAGGGGGCGAGGGCGGCGAGCATCAGCACTGCGCGGCCGAGCCAGCCGCGAAGATTCCCGGTCGAACGCGGCCGGAGAACCAATCCGCCGCCTGCCTCAACGTGCACCTGCATGATCATCTCCTCGGTGAAAAAATCCTTCGTCCGCGTTTCGTCTCGGTCGCCCGACCGGAGCTGGCCGGTCACTGCGTCGGGGCGGCGGTCGTCTTCCTGGCCCACACGGTGTCGGGGTATTGGTCGAGCAGATCCTGACGGGTCTTCTTGGCCCGCAGCGGAGACTTCGCCGCATCCCACAGCTGCGCCAGGTTGAAGAGCGCCTCCGCCTCGTTGTCGCCGTCCTTGTTGTACACCAGATCGACCGTCAGGAAGGCGACGATGGCGTCCTGATCCTTCCCGGCGACTCGGTGGACGTCCCCGAGGGCGTTGTACGCCTCGCCGAGCACGCGGTCGTCGGCCGGAGCCGACCCGTCGATGACCTTGGAGATGGCCGCGATGGCGTCGTCCGCCTTGCCCAGCCGGGCGAGGCACCGGGCCTGGCCCACCTCGGCGGACAGCTTCTGTGCGGCGGACGCCTTGTCCTGCGGATCGGTGGGCAGCTGGGATGCCGTGACGAACTCCCGCGACGCCTCCGCGTATTTCCGCTGGTCGAAGAGCAGCCGGCCGCGGCCGGCTGCCGCCCGCACGCGGAAGGTCGGCGAGCCTTTGTCGAGCGGCGCCAGGGCCGCAGCCGCATCGTCGAACTTGCCGCCACGGGCGAGCAACGTGGACAAGAGCTCCTGCATCGGGAAGAAATGGTGGCTGCCGGCATGCTTGGCGAGGTAGGCGCGGACGGCCTTCTCGCCGGCCGCGAGATCCCCGCCGCCGCCGGCGACCTTGCCGCCGCCGGCCGCCGCCTTCACGTAGTCGTACTCCGCCACGATCAGCGGCGGAAGCCCGTCGAGGTCGCCCGCCTCCATCCTGCCCAACTCCTCCGCGGCCTGGGCAAAATCGCCTCGGTCCAGCGCGGCCCGGGCGTCGCGGAGGGCGTCGGGCTCGGCCGTGAACGACAACTGGTCGATCTGCTCGACGGGTATTTTTTCAACCTTCTCTCCGCGGTCGATTTCCACCTCCGTGGGCGTGACGGAGACGACCTCGCACTCGATGCCGGCCCGCGCGCCGGGGCGAAACAGGACGGCCTCGACCGGGTCGGCCGCCCGCGCCGCCGGCGTGGCCCAGGCGACCAGGCAGGCGGCCGCCACCATCATGAAGCCGGCCCGTGCCCCACACGTCGATACGGTTTGGTGGATCATTTGCTTGCCGCCGCGGCGACAGGCTTCAAAGCCTGCTCCTTGTCGTCGAGTTCGCGGAATCCGGTCTCCGGCAGCCCCTCGGCCTTCTGGATGTCCTTGAGCAGCTTCTCGAACCGCTTCATGGTGGATTCGCCACCCAGCGTCGGCTGCGTCTGTCGCGTGAAGGCGATCACCCGCTTGGCCTCGCCGAGCAGCGTGGCCTTCTTGTCGGCCGCCTTGCCCGGAAGCAGGGCGCGGGCGAGCATGCATTTCGCGATGTTCATCCGGGCCTCGAAGTAATGCTCGGCAGCCCCGCCGCCGCCGCCCGCCTGGGAGGCGAGCTTCTTGGAAATCCCACCCCATCCCCAGATCACGGTCCCGCCGTCCTTGCGGCCGACCGTCGCCTGTCCCAGCAGCCTGTCGGCCTTGTCGGCTTCGGTGGAGGCGGCGGCCATGCCGGCGGCCTGGAGGATTTCCGCGGCCTGCACCTGTACGTCGAGCATGTTTTGCCGCTTGGGGTCGGCGAGGATCCGGTCGATCTGCTCCTGGGCCTCCGCGAACTTGCCCCGCTCGCGGTAGATGCCGGCCAGCCGCAGCCGAATGGAAGGCTCGAACTTGGCGATCTCGTCGCCGCCCTTCGCGAGCAGCCCGTCGAACGTGGCCGCCGCGCGGTCGAGGAAGCCCTGGGCCTTGTCCCTCGGCACGACCGCGCCGGTGCCCTTGCCCGAGCCCAGCGATTGGTAGGTGGTGGCCACCCACATCTGCGACGAGACCTTGTCGTCCCGCTCCCGGAGCTTCTCCAGGAAGTTCTCGAAACCGGACAGGACCTTGGCGGCCCGGTCGCGGACCTCGGGCTGGGCGGCATTGCCCGCCAGCGCCTCGAGCTGCCCCTGGAGGTCGCGGCCCATGGCGAGGTAGAGAGCCGTGAGCCTGGTCGGATCCCCGGCCGTCTTTTCCAGCCGCTCCATCGCCTGCTGGGCCTTGTCGAGCTGCTGCGTTTGGATGAAGTACCGCAGCGATGCCGTGAGGCTGCTTTCGGCGAGCGGACCCTGGCCGAAATCGCCGCCCGCCTGGACGGCGGCCCACGGTCCGTAGGCCGGGTTGTCGATGATCTGACCGGCGAGTTGCATGTCGCCGTCCTCGAGCGCCATCAGCAGCCGCGACAAGGCGGCCGACACGGCGATCTTCGTCGGAGGCTCGGCCGCGGCGGCGAGCCCCTGGTCGAGCGCGGCCTTGGCCTGGGACTTCCAGCCGGCCAGCGCCTGCTCGTCGGGCCTGAGGCTTTCCTCCAAGCGGCGCTTCTCCTGAACCTCCCGCCACAGGGCGGAGCCGACCCGCTGCAGGAGTTCGGGACGCTTGGGCGAGTCGGCCGGGAGCGCCTTCACCGCGGCGGCGATCTCGTCGGGATTCCGCGTCTCCAGGGCGGCCCCGACGATCGTCGCCAGGGCATCGTCGCCCGCCGGGTCGTCGGGCCACTTCTTGACCATGAAATCGGCGAGGGCGAGCATCCTTTTCTTCGCCTCGGCGGCGGCGGCGGCGTCGGAATCCCTGGCGAGTTGCTGCCAGCTCGCCAGGGCGATGCGGGCCGCGAAATCACCGCCCCGCGCGTCGGGGTTTTCCTTGACGAGCGCGCTGCCCCGTTCCGCAGCCTCGCGGAACTTCTTGGCGTCGTAGAGGAGCATCGTCACCTGTGCCACGGCGGAAGCGACCTCGTTGGCGTCCTCCTTCTTCTCGAGCCCCATCTTCACGGCGTCCTCGTAGGCCTTGAGCGCCGCGTCGCGGGCGGCCGACGCGGCGGTGAAGGCGGCCGTGGCCTCGTCGGCCTTGCCGGCCTTTTCCAGTTCCTTCGCCTCGGCCTGCTTCGCCCGCATGGTTTCCATGCCCAGGCGAGCCTCCTCGACCATCGTCTTGAAGGTCTGCTCGGTCGGCGCGACGTCCACGTCCTTCCCCAGCCGGGAGGCCAGATCCCGCGCCTCCTTGGCGAAGTCCTTGCCGGCCGTGGCGACCTCGACGGCGAGCTTCCGCGCGTCGCGCCGCAGCGGATCCCGCTTCGCCTTCTCGCTCGCGGGCAGCGCCTCCGCCTTGGCTTCGAGGAAGGCGGCGGCCCGGTACTTGGCCGCCAGCCAGCCGGGATCCAACTTCCGCGGATCGCGGGTCGGGGTGAGGACGAACTTCAGCAGTTTGTCGTCCAGCTGGTCGAACTTCTTCTCGGCGAGCCAGCGATCCAGCACGAGCGACAGAGCCTTGGCCCGCGTGTCGGCGAGGTTGACGTCGTCCAAGCCGTAGGCGGCGGCCAGCAGGGGCTCCGCCTGATCCCATTTGCCGAGTTCGGCGTAGTTTCTGCCCTCGTGGAACTTGGCGACGATCTCCGCCCGGGTGTTGGTGTATTTCGCCCCCAGGGCCTTGTAGAGCTTCGCCGACTGCTCGACGGTGTCCCGCCGTTCCGGCGAGTCGGGCGCGAAGGCGGCCGCCTTCTCGAAGACCGCCTCGGCGACCAGGAAGCGAATGCCCAGCACTTGTCCCCCGAAGGCCTCCTGATCTTCCTCGAGCTGCTCCAGCCGCTTTTCGTCCTTGGGGTTGCGTCGCGGCTTCTGAGGCGGCTTCTTGTCGCCGTCCTTGGCGTCCGGGCCCTTGGCGTCGTTGAGCGCCTTGATCTCGGCCTCCACTTCGGCGAGCGCCTGGAGGGCCGCGTCCTCGGCGTTGGTGGCCTTCTCGATCTTCTCGCCGGGCTTCGCGGTTCCCTGCAGCGACTTGAGCGCCTCGTCGAAGAACGGCAGGGCCTCGGCCCGCAGGCGGTCGGCGTCGGCGCCCGGACGGCTGGCCTGGAGCACCAGTGACCGGCCGCGCTGCAGGAGCAAATTGCCCTTCAGACTGAAGGCCTCGATCGCCTGCCGGCCCGCGGGGCCGGTGGCCAGGAAGCGATCCAACTCCTGCTTGGCCTGGTCGAGCAGGGCCACCTGCTTCTTGGAGTCCGTCGCCGTGCGGGTCTGAGCGATCAGGGCCTGGGCCCGCCGGAAAGGCACTTCGCGCTTCAGTGCGGCGTCGGCGGCGGCGTCGGCGTCGATCCGATCGAGGACCCAGCCCGCGACGTCGGCCATGTCCTGCTCCCGCTCCAGGAGCTTGTCGAGCAGCCGTTCGGTGGAGACGTCCCGCGTGCGGGTCGGCTCCGCGGCGAACGCCGGGGCCGCGACGCAGGCCAGGACGATTGCGAGCGAGAAAGCGGCCCGAGGAGCGTTCCTGGCCACCGCGACGGGAGACACCATGGACAGCGGGCGATCCGGAGGGATGACGATGCCTGGGGGGAACCGGTTGGTCGAGTGAGGCGGACGCATTGTGAGATCCTCCTGTCAGTCCGTCAAACGGGCCCGGCCACGATCGCCGCCGGTGGATGGCCGCGGTGCAGTGCCCGGCTTCACGGCCGGGGTGAAGCCCAGCCGGTCGCATGTCTCCAAGAGCAGCGCCCCGCCCGGGCTGACGTCGCCCCGGGATCGCCAGGCGGCAGCCAGGTCGGCCACGGCCTGGATGGCGGCGCCGCGCGGGCCGGCGTGCGGCGAGCCGGAGGCGACGTCGCCCAGGGCGACGGCCAGCAGCAATTCGCAGCCGCGCGGGGAGGGCAGGGGGCCGGATTCGACCGCCTTCAGTGACAGCGTCGCCGCCACCGCCCGCTCGCCGCCGGAGTCGAGCGGACGGAACGACAGTTTCGCGGTCACGGCCCGGCCGTCGGCCGCCTTGGGGATCACCTCGTAAACGATTCTCGCCGTCTCGCCGGCATGCAGGTCGATCGCGGGCGGCGGATCCGAGGCGAGAGACTCCATCGCCGACTGGCGGTGACCGACGAGCCGATATCCCGCCACCGTCTTCGGGTCGAAGGACACCTCCAGGCGGCATTGTCGCGCCGTCAGACCCGCGACGCCGAACACCCGTTCGACGAGCTCACGGGCGAGCTGGCGGCCGTCGCCAGCCACGGGACCGGATGCCGTTCCGCTCGGCCCGAGCGGCGCGTGTTCCGCCGGATCGACGATCACGAACCGTGTCGCCGCCGCCACCGGCGCCGGGCCGCTCCCGCTCGCCGCGAGCGACTCCCGCCAGGCGGCCAGCGCGGATCGGCCCTCGTCGCGGGCCCGCTCGGCCGACCCGACGTGCGCGACCACGATCAACGGCCTGCCGCCGAGGCGTTCCCGCTCGCGAATCGCCGCCCGCATCGTGGCGTCGAAATCGGCGGCCGCCACGACCGGCTCCGCCGCCAGGGTGGCAGCGAGTCGCCGGAGTCCCGCGGCATCCAGCCTGTCTCCCGCCAGCCGCGGCCGCGGGCCGCCGACGACCACGGAAAGCCGGTCGTCGGCCCGCATCAGGTTCGCCACGGCCGTCAAGGCCCGGCAGATCCGCGGCCAGAGGAGCGGCTCGCTTCCGAAGAAGGGGTCGAGGACCAGCAGGGCATCGACCGCCGCGGCCGGCCGCCGCAGCGGTCCCGCGGTCACCGCCACCTCCACCAGGCAGGTCTCGGGAAGACCGCGGAGCGAGCGTACGGCGTGGATCGCCACCGCGGGTCCGGAAGCCGCGTCGCGGGCCGGGGCCGGCAAGGCCGCGAGCACCTCCTCCGTCCGCAGGCCGGCGACCACCTCCGCGGGCGGCCTTCTTCCCGCCCGGCCGCGGAGCGCGTCGAACGAGTCGGTACCCATCGTCAGGGGCGGGCGATCCGTCGTCAGCGTCGCCGGCGCCACGAACGGCGACTCGCCGTGCGCCATCTCGAAGGCGAGGTCGAAATTGGGGGCACGGGGAACGGCCCGGCGGGCCGCCGCACGTGGCGCGGGGACGACCCGCATGCCCGGCTCCATGCCGCCGATCCCGCCCAGAGAGGCACCCCGCACCTCCGGCTGGCTCGGCTCCGTGCGGAGGGGATCGATCTCCGGCACGTCGTCTTCGTCGGAGGGAGCAGCCGGGGGGGGATCGAAGGCGACGAGGCGATCCTCAGGGGGCTCGAAAGACGTGGACTGGTCGTCGGGCGACATGCCGACCACGATGCCCGCGTCGCCGCCGGTCCGGGCAGCGAGGTCGGCGGAATCGACCGCCGGCCCGAGCACGATCGGCTGTGGCCAGGTCGAGGGGCCGTTCCACCGCGGACCGTCGTGGCCCGTGAGCACGACCGCGGCCAGGCAGGCCAGCGCGGCCACGAGCCCGGTGGCCGGACCGGCGACGGCCCAGCGGGATCGAAGCCGGCCGGCGGCTGGCGGCGGGCCGGCAGCCGGCGTCGTGTCCGCCCGTCGGCCGTCGGCCGGACCGGCCGATCGCATCCGCTCCTCAAGGCCGACCGGCAACGCCACCTGCACCAGCAGCCGGTCGATCCTGGCGTCGTCGAACAGCGCCCCGGCCAGGACCCGTTCCGCCAGGTCCGCCGGCAGGGGCACGTCTCGCAGGGCGGAGTCGATGTGGCGGTCGTCAGCCATGGTTCACCGCCTCGCCGTTCTCGGCGAGCCGCGCGGCCGCGGGGCGAGCTTCGAGCAGATACTCCCGCAGGCGGCCGCGGGCGCGGCTGACCCGCGACAGGACCGTTCCCAGCGGGATGCCTTGGAGATCGGCGGCCTCCTGGTGCGTGAGCTCGCCGAC
>Ga0315901_10002068_pt1 | contig 28183 bp, 19 predicted proteins | sample LakEriMetagenome_10_FD_203761 | JGI IMG/M metagenome (GOLD analysis project Ga0315901, IMG submission 203761) | Freshwater fungal communities from buoy surface, Lake Erie, Ohio, United States - Buoy 2 MA116 | ecosystem: Environmental > Aquatic > Freshwater > Lake | place: USA: Lake Erie, Ohio...
GATAAAATATCAATCGCCTTTTGTTCTATTGAGATTAGGTTTTCCAAAAAAATAGTTTTATAACTAAAAATAAGAAATGAGTAAATATTTATCAATATTATGGCTAAGAAAGTCCCAATTACAAGATTAGGTAAATTTTTTGGAGCCGAAGACTACGATTTGGACATCGGTATGGGTTCAGAGTGGTTGGAGGGTGATATGAACTTCACTTTGGTATTATATCGTGTCAACAGAATCAAAACAAAAAAAGATGATGTATACGGAGAAACCCTTAAAGACGGAATTCAGTTTGACCCTCCAATTGAATTCAAAGGTTATGTTCAGGTTGCGGCTCCAACAGCAAAGGCTTATGGTAATTCAAAGATAGAACAAACTGAGCCAGGTAATTTAAAAGTTTCAGTATATACTAAACACTTACAGGAACTTGGTATTGACATCGCCTTTGGTGATTATATAGGTTATTACGAATCCGAGTCCCGTGTTAGATACTATACGGTGACTGATGATGGTCGTGTTGTTTCAGATAATAAACATACTTATGCAGGATACAAACCCTTTTACCGAACAATAACGGCCGCTCCTGTAACGGATAACGAATTTAGAGGATTATAAAATGGGATTTCCAAAAAAAATTAAAAAAAATTTACCATTAACGACTTCAAAAACGTTATATCCAAGACGTGAAGAGTTATTACAAAAAATTAATCAAGATGGGACATTCTTACCTAAATCTATTTTACACGCAGACCTGGATAGGGGTTTCTTGGATTTTGTTAAAGACGAATTGAATTTATCAGTTGATGGTGTTACGGTGCCTGTGGTCGACATAATTATAACCACACAAAATTGGGCCCAATTCACCGAAACTTGGAACTTTGTGGATTTAGACTTCAACGTGAAACCACCCTTTGTTACTACCGTTAGAGTTCCTGAGGTCAAGTTCGGAACTAATCCATCAACCAAATATAACATACCAAACAAACGACAATATTTTTATGCCACGGTCCCTTCTTGGGATGGTAATAGATTGGGTGCTGATGTATATAAAATACCCCAACCAATACCTGTTGACATAACATACCAAGTTAAAATAATCTGTAATAGGATGAGAGAATTAAATCAATTCAACAAATTGGTTTTAGATAAATTCGCTTCTAGACAGGCTTACGCAACGATTAAGGGGCATTATATTCCAATTATTTGGAATAACATTACCGATGAATCTGTGATGGATTTGGATAAGAGAAAGTATTATGTGCAAAGCTACGAATTTTTATTACAGGGATTTCTGATAGATGAGAATGAGTTCACAGTGTCTCCCGCTGTGAATAGATTGATACAGGTTTTGGAAATTGACACAAGTAAATCAAAAAGGTCAACAAAGAATAAACTTAATTCGAATCCTAATATTTACGATTCGACCTATAATTTTCCATCAGGTACCACAGAGGTTACAAAAATTTTCGAATTGAATGTTTCACTATCTTTTGTGGGGGATGTAAATGTTTCCTCATACGACGTGTATATAAACAATAACTATTATGGTCAGTCTTTATCCACCATACTTTTGAATACCGGAGATTCAGTCCGAATGGTTGTAACTAAGACAGATTCAAATTTAGATTCTTCGTTGACATTTACCACTCAAATTAATTAGTAAAAACACTTACCGTGGGATATGGGATAACTGTAATTGGGACTTGGGTGGAGGTGACACAACCATTAAATGCGGTCAAATTTAATTGATAGTTAGTTGTGTTGTTCGGTGTTACTGTTATACTTTGTGTGGTTTCATTACCTGGTAACCACTGATATGATTGATAACCAGGCGGGGCGTTTAACGTAATACTTTCACCAAGACAAATAGTATCAGGTAATAATTGTAATACGGATGGTGAACATTCTGCATCAATATAGGCATACCCATAATGAGCCCCTTGACTACAATCTCCTGTTGTGAATTCGGCAGTTACCGATTGTCCGATATAGTTTGTTAAATCAACATTTACCGAACTCCAAGGCTTATATACAACACCTGAACAAGTAACTGAATTGAAGAATCCAGGTAGATTTCCTGCCGCTGAAACAACGAATTCTGAACAAGGAATTACATTTCCGTTTTGGTCTCTTAATAATGCCCTAAAAAAAGGTTGTTCATTTGAGTTATGGCCAGGGTCTTCAAAAACAACAGCATATCTATATGTAAAACTATTATTAGTTGAGGTAACCATAAATGTTTGAATAAGTTGTTCTGCCTCTGAATTAACATTATTGTTCCCTAACCTTACAGAACGAGGACTACCAAGTGGGTCAACCCTTGGAAATCCACCACATGGGTCATTTCCACCTGTCATTATTGTATGTCTACCATTTACGATACCAATTGAGTTGGAGTTGTAGTTAGGTGTTGGAGACCCATTAGGTGACATTGTTGATAAACCGGTAGTTCCATACCATCCATTGAAAGTTCCTGAGTTAAAATTAATGTTATTACAACCTTGTTGTGGAATAACAGTTGTTAAGTTTATACTTAGGTCAAATTGGTAGCAATTTGAAAAAAAATTAGACCAAGTGAACGCATCTATTAATACATAGTATGTTTGACCTCCTTGGACTTGTCTGACTAATGAACCACCTCCTTGTGTTGGGTCGCATAATACAAAGCCCAAACATGCTCCTGCAGTTCCTGGACAAGATGTTAACAATGATATACTTGGATATGCAAATCCTGTTGATACTATATCGTTTAAAGTTATGTTAATTAATCCATCTTGTGGTGGTGTAAAACTATATAACCAATCTTGACCTCCGTAGTAATTTCCACTTGTTGTTGTTGCACAAGCGTTCAATCCCGTATAATCATTCAGGTCACCACAGGTAGTTTGGTTATTTGTAAAAAAAGGGAGTGTGACTTGATTAGATAAAGCACCAGTACAAGTGTTCGAACCTTGTCCGAACAAGTTCGTGTGATTGGATAATATCAATATTAATATGATGGATTTAAATAATTTCATTTTTCACCATAAATATCTTTTTTTTCTTCACACTTTTCACGAATAATACTTTCCAAGAAACGATAAATTTTTATACCTCGTTTGTCACAATATCTCTTTAATATATCGTGAACCTCTTTGGAAATCTTTAAATTTTTAATTTCTGAGTCCTTAGAATCCATAAGATAATAAAGGCAGAAAATATTCTACCTAATTTATAAATATTTTGTGACAAGTAAAGTTTTTGGTTTTGTTTAGAATATTTATAGGAAAATAAATAAAAATAAAAAATTTCTACTAAATGGCATCTAATTCAAAAGTATTCGTTTCGCCTGGGGTGTATACATCAGAGGTGGATTTGAGTTTTGTATCCCAAAGTGTTGGGGTAACGACATTGGGTATTGTGGGTGAAACTCTTAGAGGTCCTGCATTCGAACCAATATTTATCAGGGATTTTGATGAATTCACAGTTTATTTTGGTGATACTTCACCTGAAAAATTTGTGAACACTCAAATCCCAAAGTATGAAGCCTCATATATTGCAAAGGCTTATTTACAACAATCTAATCAACTTTTTGTTACAAGGGTTCTTGGTTTATCGGGATATGACGCTGGTCCTTCTTGGTCAATTATGACAGTGGCCAACGTCGACCCATTTACTGTGAATCTATACTGTACTAGTTCAGTTACGGTAAATTGTGAATCTACTTGTGTTGATTATTTGGAAGTTCCCTACACGGTTACTTTCACAGGATGTAATAATTCATCTTCATCGGTTGGGTTCCAAACAAGTTTCCCAACACCAATTCAAAGTATTTTAGGTGATACATATGAAAAGTTCAATGGGACTTTTTCTACATTATCATCAGACATAAAGAATCAAGTTTTTGCAATCCTTTCTTCTAATTCAACAAGTGCGACATCAATAAATTATTTCGGTTCTATACCCGAAACTGGTTACTCGGGTCTTACTGCTTATACGTCTGAAACTAATGTGTTTAGTGTTCCTGATGTTAATTTGACCGATACTGATTTGACTTCAAGACTGAACGACGCTTGGTATTACGCATTATTCAACAACAACGGCAATAATGAATATTCGGGAACGTCTTTCTACACAACCGTGACAGCATTAACTCAAACATCTACAGCTTCAAATTGTGCGGATTTCTTCTCTTATAGTATAAGTGGAACCTCAGGTAGTATAAATTACAATAATAATACAATATCGGTAGTTTTACCTTCTGCAACAACAGTGAGTTCTTTGTCAGGTCTCGTATCTAACTTTAGTGCTTGCACAACGGGTGTTACAGTTTCAGGTGTGACTCAACAAAGTGGAGTGACCTCAAACAACTTCAGTGGTGGAAGTATTGTTTATACCTTGGTTTCTGAGGATGGAACCGTAACAAAAACATACACAGTAAATGTTTCTATTCTAAATCCTTGTAATCCAGTCACAACCGGTAATACAGGTTCAGGAAACGTAGGAACAATAACAACTTGTTACTCGGGAACTATAGCAGGTGTTTTGTATTACTATACTGGTACATCATACACAGAATATGATAATATGGTAGTCGCAACTCTTAGGTCAAGAGGTCTTGCAACATATGGTGATGATGATGGTGCTGTTTATGAAGTATCGGGAACATCAGATGTTAAAATGGTCTGCACAGGAGCATATTCAGGTGTAACAAAGAATCCGAGAGCAACTTTTGTTATCTCGGGTGTTACAAACGATAGTAAAAATTTCTCATTCGAAACTTCTTTATCTACATCAAATACAAATTATATAACAAAGGTATTCGGTCTTTCTAACTTTGACAAACCAAGAACAACAGTTCCTTTATTTGTTGAGGAAAGATATCAAACATTACTTAACTATGGATATAATAAAGGTTATATCAGAGGGTTGAATTGTAATGTCTTGGCTTTGGATAGTGCGAGAAGTGGTCAATTGGATTCGATTGGTTATTATTTAGAACAATACCAAACTCCTGAAACTCCTTGGTTAGTTTCTGAACTTGAGGGCGACACTGTATCAAGATTATTCAAAATAATCACGATTTCCGACGGTAATTCAGCGAACAGACAATTGAAGATATCAGTGGCTAACCTGTCATTCGTAAATATGACTTTCGACTTGATTGTAAGAGATTTTTACGATACAGATAGTAATCCTGTTGTTTTGGAAAAATTCACAAATTGTAGTATGGACCCTTCTCTTAATAGTTATGTGGCTAAAAAGGTAGGGACCAAAGATGGTGAATACGCACTACTATCCAAATACATAATGTTAGAGGTTAATGTTGATGCATCTGTCGATACTCTACCTTGTGGATTCGAAGGATACCAAACAAGACAATATAGTTCAAACACTTCACCTTTCCCTGTTTTCAAAACCAAATATGATTTCCCTGGCGAAATTGTTTATAATCCACCATTCGGTACATCATCAGGTGCTGAAGATACGATAAGAAGTTCAGGTGATAATGTTAGAAGAACTTATTTAGGATTCTCAACATCAATAGGTTTCGATGAAGATTTCTTCGATTATAAAGGAAAACAACCTGTTATTGACTTGTGTAGTCCTGGTGAACCATCTAATTGGGTAACTAAAACAAGAGGTTTCCATATGGACAAAAATGCTAGCGGTATAACAATCGCTGATAATTTCTCAACATCGGGAACACCGGCATTTTATGTGGGTGATGCAACTTTCCAATCTGAACCCGAAGATTCAACAAGTCCTTATTACAAATTGTTCTCACGTAAATTTACTGTGATTCCTGCTGGAGGTTTCGATGGATGGGATATATACAGAGAATATAGAACAAATAGTGATAGATTTGTATTAGGAGCGGCAGGTTATAGAAAAGGAGCTTGTGCAAGTGACAGATACCCTACCGCAACAGGATGGGGAGCTTTCCGTCAGATTACTATAGGTCAAAATTCTGTTGATTGGGCTAACACTGACTACTACGCATACCTATTAGGTATTCAAACATTCTCTAACCCTGAAGCGGTAAATATAAACGTATTTGTTACACCAGGTATTGATTATGTAAATAATTCTAACTTGGTAGAAAATGCAATCGAGATGGTCGAGTTCAACAGAGCGGACTCTGTTTATATAACAACGACACCTGACTACAATATGTTTGTTCCAACATCAGGTTTTGAGGCTGACCAAATTTTACCTGAAGAAGCGGTAGATAACTTGTATAATTCGGGAATTGATTCAAATTATACAGCAACTTACTATCCTTGGGTTCTTACAAGAGATACGGTAAACAATACACAAATCTATATTCCACCAACTGCGGAGGTAACAAGAAACTTGGCCCTTACGGACAACATCGCATTCCCTTGGTTCGCAGCTGCGGGTTATACAAGAGGTATTGTAAACGCTATTAAAGCAAGAAAGAAACTTACTCAAGAAGATAGAGATATCTTATATAAAGGAAGAGTCAATCCTATCGCAACATTCTCTGATGTAGGAACAGTAATTTGGGGTAATAAAACTTTACAAATCGCTGAATCCGCTCTTGATAGACTGAACGTTAGAAGGTTGTTACTCCAAGCTCGTAAACTTATTTCTGCAGTTTCTGTTAGATTGTTGTTCGAACAAAATGATGATGTTGTAAGACAGCAGTTCTTGGATTCTGTGAACCCAATTTTGGACTCAATCAGAAGAGATAGAGGTTTGTATGACTTCAGAGTCACAGTTTCTTCTTCACCTGAAGATTTAGATAAAAACCAATTGGTTGGTTCTATCTATATCAAACCAACAAGGTCACTTGAGTTCATAGACATAACTTTCTACATAACTCCAACAGGAGCATCATTCGAAAACATATAAACTATGAAAGAGAACGAAAAAAAGAAAGAAACGAAAAAAAAACCTAAATCAATTATGATTAGTGAAAAACAATTAGAAAGATTAATGGTTAAACTTTCAAAATAAAAAGTTAGGTAGGAGGTGTTAATTCACCTTCTACCTTTTCTTATTTATGGATATTTATTTTTATGACGAATAGAAAACAATTACGTGGTATAATAAGGAGTGTTCTTAAAGAAACAAAGTTGAGAACCTATATGAAGGATTGGGACGACAATATCTTACACATGCCGACCAAAATAAAAATGGACAAAAAAGAAGATGGTGTTTGGATACCTGTCGAGGTCTCAACTAGAGATTTTGCAGAATTAAGAAATGACCCTGATTATAGACCAAGAAACAATAGCGCTGCAGACGCATTCAGAGATTTCAAAGAATCGGAACCATTTTTACGTGACGTTAAAATCGCAATTAAAAGAAAATCCTACGCACCAAGTTATGACGATTTCAAAGAAACGCTTATCTATGGAGACCCATTTGCTATAAACACGGCTAGAGGACACAAACCAGATATCTTAAAGAAAGGGGTAAGAATAGTTATTGACTCATTTTCAGAAAACGAAAAAAATAAAATGGTTCAAAACATAAAAGATAACTTTAAAAAAGAAAAAAGGTTTTCTCAATCATTTGCGGACAAATTAGATTCACTTTCGCAAAGTCAATTAATTGACCTTTATTTAGACGAAAAGGGGGAGTATTATTCGGTTTCTTCAGAAGAATTCGGAAGACGAATGGGATTAGACGTTTCAGGTGCATCGGCAAATCCTGAACATGCAAAAAAGGTTGCGATTGCAGACTTCGTAAGAAAAATATGGAGTGAAATGGATTACTGGATTAATAGTGGATATAGTTCTATATCATTTGGTTTTTCAGATGATGACAAGAAGAATGTAAAAGCCGCAGTAGAATTCTTAAAAGAAGAATTATCTAAACAATATCCAGAAATACATTTTGTTGTTTATGATACATCAGAAGGTGGAAAGAACAAAATAGTAATAAGTAAAACTAAACCGGAACTAGAGAAACCTACTCGAAAAAAAAATAAAAGTAAATAAAAAAATCTTCAAAGATATATTTATAAGATATAAATAAAAATAAACGAAATTAAAAACACAAAATAAAATGGCTGATTTGTTAATGAAAATGCCCTTACCTTACGAACCTAAAAGGAACAATAGATTCATTTTTAGATTCGCCGATGATTTGGGTATCAATGAGTGGTTTGTAGAAACTGCTGCTCGTCCGAAAATTAAAATAAATTCCGTTCCAATTCCATTCCTTAATACAGAAACTTATGTTGCGGGTAGATTCAATTGGGAAACAATAAATGTTAAACTGAGAGACCCAATTGGACCTTCTGCCGCTCAAGCTGTTATGGAATGGGTGAGATTGTGTGCTGAATCAGTAACAGGTCGTATGGGTTATGCCGCAGGATATAAGAAAGATTGTTGGTTAGAAATGTTGGACCCAACCGGGGTGGTTGTGGAAAAATGGAACCTTCAAGGAACTTTCATCACCAATGCTGACTTCGGAACTCTAGGTTACACAGATGACAAACTGGCTGAAATTTCGTTGACGTTACAATACGATAGAGCTATTTTACTATACTAATCTTTACAATTTTTTCAAAAAAAGTATTTTTATAACCATAGGGGCACAAAATCCCTATGGTTTTTTTTATGGACCAAGCATCGGCATACGGACAGATGAACTTTAATCTGCCACACGACGTGGTAGAGTTACCAACAAAAGGATTATTTTATAAGTCAAAGAAGAAGACAGTGAAGGTGGGCTATCTTACCGCAACTGACGAAAACATCATTGCTAATTATTTATCAGGGGCTAAAAATAAAGATGGATTAGCATTATCATTAATAAGAAGTAAATTATATGAACCTGATTTAAGACCTGAAGAATTACTAACAGGGGACGTTCAAGCTATCTTACTTTTTTTAAGGAATACATCTTTTGGTCCTGAATATACTTTTAATGTAACAGACCCTTCAGACGGAAGAAAATTTGAAGGGACAATTCTCTTAGATGAAATAAATCTGAAAAGAACTGAATTCCAACCAAACGAAAATGGTGAATTCGTTACAACCCTTCCGAGGACAGGTGTTGAAGTAAAATTGAAACCATTGACACTTTACGAATACCAAGATATTAGTGATAAGGCTGATAACTACCCAACAGGTAGGGTTGCACCAAAGGTCACTTGGACTTTACAAAAAATGATTACGTCTATTGATGGGGATACAGATAAAGGTAAAATTGTCCAATTTATAGAACAGATGCCAATTATGGATTCTAAACACATTCGTAAATTTATGGATGAAAACGAACCTTCATTGGACTTAAGAAAAGATGTAATAGCCCCGTCAGGAGAAAAGGTAACGATTAATGTTGCTTTCGGGGTGGAGTTTTTTCGGCCTTTCATATGAGCATTCTAAAAACATTTTAGACGAGTTTTATTATTTGTCAAAATACAATCACTTATCATATAGTGATTTTTTGACTATGCCAACATATGTTAGAAAATACTTGATAACACAACTACTTGAAGACAAAGTCAGAAAGTGATATCCTGTATATTTATAACTATAATATATTAATATGTTTCATTCAGAACCCACACCGGATGCTAGTGGTAAAGGCACAACCGGTACTTTTCAAAGCGCAATGGCCCAAGAACTTAGATTTGCCACTCAGGTTTTGGGGTTAACGGGTTTTAGCATAAAAGGGATAATTGGGCAAGTTACCGACTTAAATAAGCTTTTAAATAAGATACCTAATATGGGTAACCTCCCAGATGGAGTCACAGCAGCATTTGATGGGTTCAAGAAATTGACTGCGATTGTTCCAAACGCCATAGAAGAATTTATGGAATTTGAGGAATCGGCATTCAGAACATTTGACCAATTTGGTGTTGGTTCAGAAAATGTGGAAATGTTAAAAGAAAGGCTTTACGAAGCCGGCCAAGAGATGATTACTTTTTCAAAAGGGTCATTAGACCCGAAAGAAGCCTTTGAAAATGCGGCTAAAATACAGGAATCTTACAGTAAAAGCTTGGCAAGAAACGTATTCATTTCAAAGCAAAACATAGTTGAGGTGGCTAAAGCTTCTGAACTAACTAATGTGTCGACAGACAAACTCGTTAAAAATTTCTTGGGGGCTGGTAGGTCAGTAAACAATATTGGAGAACAAATGGCTAAAGTTGCAAAAACCGTAGTAGGTATGGGGGTAAATGTAGCCGGAGTGTCCGATAGCGTAGTTGATAATATTGGAAAGTTAGATTTATACAATTTCAAGGGGGGTATCGAAGGATTAGCTAGAATGACGGCCGAGTCCGCAAAGTTGGGTATTAATATGGAAAGTGTATTCAAAAAAATGGACGAACTTATGGACCCTGACAAGGCTATTGAATTCTCTAACTCACTTTCACAACTTGGTTTTGCGGCATCAGAACTATCCGACCCGATAAGAGTTATGTTTTTAGCAGAGAACGACCCTGAAGCATTTGCTCAGGAGATAGGTAAGTTGACCGAATCCATGTTTCAATTTAATAAGGAAACAGGTGAAGTTGATTTCTTAAAAGGAAATAGAAGGATGTTAAAAGAACTATCGGATTTAACGGGGCAATCAGAAGCGGAATTGATGAAAGTTGGTAAAAGGATGAAAGAAACTGCAATGATTAGTGAGGAATTAAAATTTAAACCATACAGTGAAGAAGACAAAAAACTTATAGAGGGGTTAGCCCAATTCAAGGAGGGTGAGGGTTTTGTAGTTGAATTCACCGACAAAGATGGAAAAAAAATGACAAAAAACATAATGGAGTTATCTGATGAGGATTTGAAAAGGTTAGGAGAAACGATGACAATCAAGGACCAAGATGAGGCAATAAAAAAACAAATGTCTTCTAACGAACTAACAAATAGCTTATTATATTCAGTCGATGCTTCCTTATTACAATTAGTCGTTTTAACTGAGGCTGGAAACAAGCTATCCAAGGACTATAGGGCTTCTGGTGTCAGTGGTAACATTGACAAATTCAGAGAAACAGCAAGAAAAAATGAAGACTTAATAAAATTGAGACAAGAAAAAGACTTCGATGGTATTGTCGACCAGATAGGTAAAATTGGAAAATCTACGGTTGGCGGTGTTGATGGGTTTATAGAGGGATTAAAGAAACAGAGTGACTTCGTATTTCGTTCGGATGGTTCAGTCGTGAGTTTTGATGAAGGTGATTTAGTAATGGGTATAAAAGAAAGTTATTTGAAGGGAGGAACACCATCTTCAGATATGTCACCATTAAATGAAATGGAAGATAGGTTCGCCGCACTCAAAGACCAAGTAAAACCAGAAGTAAGAGTTCCAATATCAGGAGAAATAACCCTGAATCTTAATGTTACATCAGACAAAGAAATGGACAAAGAAAAATTAAAAGAAATTTTATTTGAAACAACCACAGTCCAAAATTTGAAATCGAAAATAAATGAAGCGGTTTCTAATTTTAATCTTACCGCATAAAAAAATCTTAATAAAACTATTTATTAAGAAAAAATTTGGATGGCTGAAAGCACATTATCTTTATCTAATTCTTCACAGTTCAGAAATAATTTACTTAGCAGGAATTTACAACCCTACTCGGTTCCTGGTGTATTTACCTCCCCTTACCAAAATACCCCATACGAGATAGTTCAAACTGTGGATTCAGTAATTGATACACCACAAATATCTTCACTATCTAATAACTTTTACCCCCTCAATCAATATGGACCTGAAGGAGGATTTAATGATGTTATAACATTCAATGGCCCCCCATTACCTACAACACCAAATCAAGGAGAATATGATTTTACGGACACCGAGTTACCTGAGTTAGGTAAGTTTTATCTGAAAACAATTTATAATAAGTCAAACAAATGGACCCCAATTGGTGGATATAGTTTCATTTATAATATACAGGAGAGCCAATTAAATAACAAAGTTTATCAACCTTATTTACCTTTATATTACACAACATCAAATTATAATGCTTATGACATCGTTACCCAACAAAATCCACAGGGTAGTAACGGTCCTTTAAGTTCTGACTCATACTTAGCACAATTAGGAGCAAGCTCCTTGAAATTCCACATTTCAATTAACGCTGGTATTGCCACCTCAACAGGTATCAAAAATAAAACTGGATTATCTTATTTAACTGACCCATTTTCTCAATCAACCGATTTCAATAGTGGTAACATATCTACTGCAAATGATTTTAGGATAACAATTCCCGCCGCTGAAGATACCTATCTAAACGCATTAGCAGGAACATATTTCCCCTCATCACCAATATTAGGTGATTACTTTTCTTCACCTGTAAGAAATATTGGAACAACAGGTCAGTTAATAAATGTTATTGCGGGAGCCAGTACTTTATTGGGAGGATTGTTGTCAGGGGTCTCCAACAGATTTATAACCCCTTCACAATTGTTTTTGGAACAAACAGGTAGTGGGCAAAAAAGTATTCTGTTCTCGAACATCAACTACAATATTTATAGACCCGCTTATGGTAATAGTATAGCAGGAGGATTGTTCAATAATGTTGGTGCAACAGCATTAAACTCACTGGCAGGTGTTGTTGGAACACAAGCTCCTGGAACCTATTACGTAGGTTCATCAGTAATAGAACCATCATATATTGCAAGTCCATTAACTGATGTTCCAATTAATGCTTTTGGAGAATCGGTTGAAGCTCCTGTATATGGACCTACCGATTTGTCAGAATTATATGAAGGTAATCAAAGCAGATTGAATTTTGGTTTAGCTTCAAAACCTGGGACCAATGATAATATAGATGGGAATTTTGTGTGGACATCACCAAAGTATTCACCAAATGCCGGTAAGTTTGCCAAACCTGGTGGAGCTGCAGGAAAATCAGACCCATCCTTCAATACAAATGGTGTAGGAACCCAATACAAAAAAAATGAATCAAAAAGTGTTACTTTCAAAGTAGGTTCAATCTTAGATGATACACAAAGATTGATTGATTCTGCAGACAGAGTAAGAGGTGAGAGAAGATTAAAACACGTTGGAAATGCAATAAATCAAGTAAGTAAGGTTTTTCACGACGGATATAAAGAAATAACAAAAGGTTCAAAGGTTATCGCATATACTAACACGAACGGAAATTTAGTTGGTGAAGAATATGCAAGAGTATTCACAAAGGATAGTCCATACTATACTCATGCGAGGCTACAAAAATCAGAAGGTATTACAAACGCTAATAGAGCATTTACATACTCTGTATTGGATAGTCCATTTAATCTAAATATAACACCTACTAAAGCCTCAGAAAAAACTGCCTCAACTAACATAATTGATGGTAAGGTAAAAAAATATATGTTCTCAATCGAAAATTTGGCTTGGAGAACTACAAGTTTACAATTTGAATTACCCGCATGTGAAAAAGGTCCGAATGGGGGTCGAATTATGTGGTTTCCACCATATGATTTAACTTACAGTGAAACCAGTAGTGTTGATTTTCCCGGAACAACCTTCTTAGGTAGACCCGAACCAATTTACACATACAAAAACACATCAAGAACAGGACAAATAACATTCAAAATAATTGTTGATTACCCATCTGTTTTGGATGTAATAGCCCAAAAAGTTTTGGAAAATGAAAAAGATTCGAATCGGATTGATAGTATCATAAATTCATTTTTCGCTGGATGCACTAAATTCGACCTATATGAACTAGCCCTAAAATATCCAACAATTCCTGTCAATCAGTTGGCCTTTTATCAACAAAAACTGAATGACCCTAGACTCACCAAAGAAGAATTAGAAAAAATTAAAAATGCGCAACAAGGGGCTAATACCTCAAATGCTACCGCAACACAAAAACAAACTGGCGACAACTCAGTCGTTGATTTATCAAGTTATGAAACCAAAGGTATTTTTTTCAAAATAGCAACTATAGGGTCAATCGAAGAGATGATGAGTATATATTTGGTTGAGGACAATATACTAAATTATGCTGGTAATTCTACAGACCCTGCACAAGTTCAAAACTTTTTTTTCAGTAGGATTTCACCAGACTATAATAGTTTCCAAGATTTAGTAGTGAAACTTAACGATGCATTGAAAGATGGACAAACAGACATACTAATCGAAATGGAATCTAACTCATCACCGAATGAAGGTGCTGACACATCATTAACACAATTAAGATTTGACAGGGTTGTTGAATTTTTCAAAACATTCCAAATGAATAATGGTGGAGACCAACCCATAACTCTAAGTAACTACATAAATGATAAAAAATTGAGTTTCAAAAATTTAGGTAGTTCTTCATCAATAGTTAATGTTGAAGGTGTTAATTGTAACCAACAGATAAGTCCTGCAGCTTCAGACGCTGAAAAATTTAGTAACTTAACTCCTACGGCCTGTCGTAGTGTTATAATTAAAAAAATCACAGTAAAACCGAAACCAAATAACACCCAAAATAATAATCTTCCAACTAACCAAGCGGCCCCAACTGCAGACAATCCAAATGGTAACACTTTAACTAAACCTACTTCAACCACTTCATTAGAAAACATCAGACCAGGAATTGCAAAAAAAATTGTAAGAGCACTACTGAACGAAGGGGATTATTTCGAGGCGGTTAAGAAAGATAATCCTATGATATATGATAACTTGAAGGAAAAACTGAAATATTTTAATCCTAGTTTTCATAGTATGACACCTGAAGGTTTAAATAGTAGAGTCACCTTCTTAAATCAGTGTATAAGACCTGGTCAAACAATACCAACAATAGTTAATGGTGTTCCAACACAAAATGTTGCGACTAACACCGCTTTTGGGGCACCGCCCGTTTTAATACTAAGAATCGGAGATTTTTATAACACAAAAATAATCCCAACTTCGTTATCTATACAACCTGACCAAAATACTTCATATGATATGAATCCTGAAGGCATTGGTGTTCAGCCTATGATTTTAAAAGTTAGTTTGAATTTCAATTATATAGGTGGAAGTGGACTTGCTGCACCGGTAGACGAACTACAAAACGCTTTATCATTTAATTATTACGCTAATACTGAAATATATGACGAAAGGGCAACCCCTACTGAGGATACTTCTGAGTTAGATAAAAAGTTTGTTAAAAAATTATTGAGTGATTCCCAACCTAAAATAGAAAAACCACTTACACAACAACCTAACCCTGGCGGCACGACAATAGGGGTTCAATCAGATATCGAAGTGACTAGTAGCGGTGAGACTGGCACACTTTCCTATGGAAAATTTATTAATTCATTTGTTGACGAGACAGATAATTATTTCTCAAACATTCTTAATCAACTTAAAAGTATTTATGAAAATTATAATTTAGGAATTGTTCAACTAACTTCTTTGGAAAGAGAATACACACAAGGACTATTCAATGAATTTAATACTGGTGAGTCCGCAAAAATTTATGGTAAACCAAGTCAAGTTCAAGAAAGATTAGAGGAATTATATAAGAAAGTAATCGAAGACATAGACACAGGACAGAATGATATTGTGGCGGCATTCATCGCTAATCAATTTGCTTTAGATAGCCCCCAAACTAGAATTTTGATTTCTAATCTCAAATCATATATAGAAAAATATATAACTAACTTCTCTACTGAACTATTCAACATAATTCAAAATATTTCGCAACAACAACAAAATTGGGTCCAATATGTTAGAAAATTAAATTACGTTCTGACAAATTCAGATGGTAAGATAAATGCAAGAAACGAACAAATTGTCTATAATTTGAGTGCTACAAGTAAAAATAGCACAACAAATACATACGATGAATTGAAAAATGATAGCGGACAAATAGTCATAGACCTCAACAATTTCAATAACGAAATCAATATATATTTGGGACTCGACAAATACAATACATCAAATTTTGTATATGTTTTTTCTGACATGAGTTTAACACCAACCGAGTGTAGATTTTATCAATTGATGGCTCAAGTATTCACAGATAGAGGTGATTATAATGAATTTGAAAATACGGTATTAACCGAAGATATAAACAAAGGTGAAACAAAAAAAGTATTTGATAGGGCGACAGACATATTGAAAACCAACTTCAGAAAACAATATAAGAACGACAAAGATGCTTTTGAGCAGTTTACTCGAGACATTTATAACAAAAAATATAAAAAATACAAACCATTCACAAGTAACAAGGATAGAAATTTCGATTACTCTTCTTTACCGGCAGGAACTGATGAACAAAAATCTAGATTGGCCGATATATATAAATCAGTCAATGTTAATGAAGATAAACAAACCTTTGACGGAAAAGCAACATTCAATTAATTATGGCGGGGTTAAATTACTACAACAGATATAATGGTTTTGTAATAAACGGAAGTCAGACAGTAGTCCCTTATGTGGATATTCCAAGTAAACCAACCGATAAAAATTATATTTATAAAGTTGGAAGAAGTAGAATGGATAAAATATCCCAACAATATTACGACAGTCCTTTTTTTGGTTGGCTTATTTTGGCGGCTAATCCCGAGTTTGGAGGATTGGAAAATAATATACCAGATAGTTCTATATTGACAATTCCCTTTCCCTTATTAAGTTCATTACAGGACTATAAGGCAGCCTTAAATAATCATTTCTTCTATTATGGTAAATAATGAAAATATTTTTGTTGATTTTGATTACCAAAATATTATAGTTGTTGACCCAAACAAAGTAGTTGATGAAAATGGTAATGTAAAAGAAAGATACATCAAACAAGAAAACTTGGTGATGTATGCAAATTTAGAATGCACAGTTCCCCCAAGGACAAAATTGTCTGTCGGTAATTCAGCCCAAGATGCGGTTCAAACTCTCAGTATTGCAAGTATTAATTTTTTGAAACCTCAAAAGGGTGACAAATTAACAAATGCTTATACAGATGAAATAACAGGTAAGGGTTCATTAGAACGAGACGAAAATGGTAATTTTTTGGGTATTAACCAAAATGTTGAGACATCTATAAGGAGAGCCGACAAACCAAATGAGTTTTATAATTTAAAACAACAATCAACAGAAGGTGCCTTGGGTTCGGTAGATACTGGTTTGTTGGGTATGACATCCATAAATATACAATATAATTTGGATTTTTTACCCGTAATTAATGTAACATTAGAAGACGTAAAAGGAAGAGCATTATTTGAATCAGGAAACAACTCACCCTACAGAGCATTTTTTAGTTATCCGTATCCAATTTTTTATTTGACGTTAAAAGGGTATTATGGAAAGGCGGTGAAATACCCATTGATGCTACAAGACTTCAAAGCTAAAGTAGATTCTGAAAGTGGAAATTTCACGATAGATTTAAAATTTTTTACTTACAGATATAGTATGTTATCGGAAATCAGTATGCAATCTATGCAAACTGTTCCACATATGTATAGAACCACCATTAACGTGGACACAAACAAAAACCCAATTATAAAAACCAATGAAGTCACGAAAGTAGAACTAACTAAAGGTTATCAAAAGGTTTTGGAGGTTTATAATGACTATAAGTCCAAAGGATTGATTCCTGAAAATTTCCCACCACTAACTATAGTTCAATTACAAAGAAAACTTGATAACTTCATACAAAATGTTCTGAACAATTTCCCAAAACAAGATTTGACCGCTTACACAAGTGCTCAAACATATAGAGACTTATTAAATAGTATAATTAAAGAAATCACAGAAACCACAAATCCGGATTCTTGGTTTGTCAAATATATTGACCAAAAAAATTATTTTATACTGAACAATGGATTGAAAGTCTATGAATTATTAGGAAAAAATATCATTTCTGGCGGAGTGACTCCACGTAACATAAATGAAACAATTGTAAATTCAGAATTGGAATCTATTTGTGTTAAATATTCTAAATCTACAGGAAAAGAAAATATGAATAATGTTCCTGATTTTGGGGCAAACTCTAAGGATGATAAATACAGAACATCAGAATTCAAATTGAAATTGAGTGATTTCCAAATAGAAGTTAGTGAAGGAGATTTGAATTACGAAAAAACTTATATACAACAAACAGGTCTACAGCCTATTGATTCTGGTGGGACAGAGACTAGTGGATTTACATTTTATAAAGCACAAACACAATTATATTTCCAACAAGTTTCTAATAATCAAATATATAATATCAGAGAAAACCAATTTACACCAGCACCAAAAATACTCTACTATTTTGATGGTAAAATAGGTATTTTGAAAAAATCATTCATCAGAAAAGTGGAGGAACAATCCAAAGAACTTGAATTACAATTTGAGAAGTATAAAGCAGACCAATTAATAAAACTTTTAGAGACTAGTGATAGAGGAATTGGATTTGCTCCAACATTAAGAAATGTTTTAGCCGTTTTTTATGCAAATGGGGAGGCTTATTTAAGACTTATCGATGATGTGCATAGAAACTCTTGGGACCAAAGAAGTAATCCAATTAGGTTTAATGCGATAAATAGCGCGATACAAGGAGGGGACCAAACATTAGATTCCACAACAGGTGAAGAAAAATTTGTATATCCTTGGCCCGAAATATGTGTTTTAACTACTGATGAAAAAGAAAGTAGATATGATGTTAGATATCCTGGTGACAAGGATTTAGCAGAACAATTTCAAGCTTACGACTTTTCAGTTTGGCCGGAAGTAGAATTTGTTGAAGAATATATATCAGGAACGGTATTAAGAAACTCGGTTCCATCCACACCATCTATATTCGAAAACAATTTAACACAAAGTCAATATACTTCAGTAAATGCATTGGAATTTCCAATAGATAATCAAGTTTATTTTAATAAGGAACAAGTAAAATATCTTTATGAAATTTGGGAAAGATTGTATGTGATATCTAATTATACAAATCTCAACAGGGGAGGTTCCAATTTCAAACAAGTATATGACACAATTGCCACCATTGAATCAAATAATATTCTGAAAAGTTTGGGAGATACTAACCCATTTTTAATTAAAGCACTAAAAGAGTACGGACTGAATTCACGAAACTTTGAGGCTGTGTTAAGACACATATCAAATGAAGGACAAGGAGAAAGTTGGCAAACACATATAAGAGGTTATTACAATACACCATATATACGAAATATTACTACGAATACGTTTACACTGAAACCTTTTAATTCTGGAGATACTAACAGAATATTAACTGACTTTCCGAATATAGAATCGTTCTCAGGATATGTTGTAGACTCATCGACTAATATCTTGACAGATTATGACATATACCCTTTTACGGACAAAAATTGGTGTAAAATGAATTTAGCCAATGGTAAATTCATCAATGACGTTAATACTATAAATTCAACATCAAAAGTAATCCAAGTCAATCAGAGTTCCAAAATAATTTGTAATTTCCTAAACGATGACTCCGAATTTCAAAAAAGACCAATTTCTAATTTCAATTACAAAACGGTAAACCAACCTTTGTTGAGTTTGATTACACCGTATACTTCAGAAAATATAAAAAATCTTTACAACATAAGAAGCACCTCGTTTTCCCAACAACACCCAACAGAGGGAAATCTGAGATATAAAAACTATACAGGCCCAACCACTGCAACACAAACAACATCGATTCTGAATACACCATACTTCATTAATTCAATCCAAGATGGTTTAGTAAAATTTAGAAACTCAGAGGCTTACCCATATGTTTCAGGTGCTTATTTATTTCTAAACAGCCTACCATTAGCGACTCTGAGAGAAAGGTATAAATCTTTAGAAGTTGCTCAAGACGGAACATCTAACCCAACAGATTTAGATTATATTTACGCAACATTAAAAAAATTCAACGCAGTCCATAAAATACCATATGCTTGGATTCTGAGATACGGTTCCATTTGGCACAGATACAAAGAATATATCAAAAATGGTAGTGATATATTGAGTCCTATTTGGACTAATTTCGATAGGAACTTCAATTACGACCCTATAAATTCGTCACCACAAAAATTATACACATTAACCATAAATGGTATACAGAAGAAAATAAGATTACAGGCGGATACAATAGTAGGAAATCAAACACTAACGGATATCAATGTAGGTTTTTACCCAAAGTTGATAAATGATTTCTCATCCTTTTTTAAAGGGACCCCACTTTTTGATGATTATTCTGATGCTACGATTCAATCAAAAATAGACAATGAGTTTTTCATAACAGATGGATTTCCAAACGCTAACTTGACTGCACAAAACGGAGTCGATGAAAACAATCCCAATCGTTCAATATATATAAGTTCTTGGTCATCTTTTTTGAAAGTTAACTCCACATTAGGTTTTGTTTTACCATCTGTTGGGTTGAACTCCAATCAATTCTTGATTGAAAATTTTTCATATACCGACCCAATTCAACCAAGGATGGTAAATGAGGTCAATAATAATTCAACATTATATGATGGTTCTGTAAGACTTGCTTGGGCGAGTCCAAATTACGGATATTTTGATAATTCCAAATTATTAATACCACCTCCAACCAAATACATGAAGAAAATATTCACAGATTTTTCCGCAAAACAAGAAAATTTTTCTATTAGCGGAGATGATGACTATTCTGATATAAGTGAATTGTTTTCTGTTTTTAACAAAGATATATTGGACTCATTCGAAAGAGAGTTTTTGAATTTTTCGAAGTCAATTTTCGATACAAATATAACTTCTTTGGTTGAAGATACTGCGACTACGGTAGACCAAGCGGTGTTTTCTAATTTCCAATATCTGATAAGGAATATTCTCAAAGTTACCCCAACTAACGGAATCAATACCCCAACAGAATTAAGTGATTTAGGTAATAATGTTTTGAACAATATGTATCAAGTAATCGGTAAGTTTTTGTCTTATGATTATTACTTAAAATTTGGTAATCCAAATAATTTCGACCAAAGAATATTTAAATCATTTGCGGGGTTAGGAAGTAATCTTACCGACCCATTCGTTTATAACCCTTATACAACTAATAGTCCAAATGCATTACCGTCTCTCAATAATCAATTTCCGATACAACAAATACAAACAACCTACCCGACAGCTTGGGAGGCACTACAAGAGTATGTAGGTTTTTCAGAATTTACAGGACTTAAGTATGCGAGTAGTGGGTCTGCAATATTTGATTTTTTCATTGATAACAATGTTGAGTTCGGAGAAGATACAATTAAAAATCTTTACCCATTGATTAAGATATATGCGACACAAAAATTAAAAGATAGTTCGTATAATGCATCAAAATTCACTGGAACACTGACCGATATAATAAATAACAATTCTGACTTCCAAGACAAAATATTTAATTCATTGATGCAAAAACTCACAAAAGAGTTACCAAATGTCAACGAAACACCAACCCGTAATATACCAAGTGAACTTAAGGGGGATGTTACTAAAATAGCTTTGTGGCAAACGTTTAAAGGACTCAACGATAGATGGATTGCCGGTACTAATGTATCTTATAAAACTTTATTTGAAGATATATTATTTTTAGATAGGGCTGGAAGAGATATCGGTAGTGAAATATATATTGACGTTTTTTCTCTGAACCAAAGAATAAGAGATTTGGACCCCAAAGTAAGTTTATTGGCGTTTTCAAATGAATTAATAAAAACCAATAACTTTGTTGTTTTTACATACCCTTCATATATAAATTTTTATGGGGTTCAATCACCAATAAAAAACTCTACCCCAAAAATAGATAGTAGTTATGATTTTGCTAATAACTTATTTGGAACTCATATGAATGTTGATTTAGTTGAATCATCACCAAAAATGGTTTGTTTATACGGTGGTAAACCAAGCACACACTTAGATGGTGGTGATATCGTTAGTAATTTTAAAAATGATGCGTTCAATTTAAAAAGAGTAAACCAAAATCCTTGTATCCAAGATTTGACAAACAAAACAGATTGGGATAAATCAAACAGATTGGTAGGTTTTACGGTAGATTTCGGGACAATTAATCAAGGTGTTTTCACCAAGATTTCTGTAGGTCAGGATAATGGGAAGCCAACTAAAGAAACTTTGGATGCCTTATCAAGGTTAGCGAGTTTGGGTGAAGGAAGGGGAGGTTCTAGCCAGTATTTGTCTATGTATGACATTTACAGTAGCAGGTCTTACAAATGTGATATTACAATGATGGGTAATGTCTTAATCCAACCTACTATGTATTTTAATTTGGAACACATACCGTTATTCAACGGACCATATATGATTACTTCCGTAAATCATTCGATAAATCCTGGCTCATTCACAACAAAATTTGATGGTATAAGACAAAGTGTTTATTCATATCCAAAAGTAACTGACCCACTTGAAACAATAAGAAAAAGTTTTATAGACTATTTTAAAACAAGTTTCAAACAACAATCAACTCAAGAAAATCAAAGCGTAGATAATAATGCTACCGAAGCAGATGCTTCAAAAGTTAACAACACGGTAAGTAAATCCGAAAATGCTAAATCACCAACATGCTCAGCTAGTACGGCCTTTTCTGATTTTTCATTAATTTCATCACCACAAAAAACTAAAGTTACCGCTTCTGAAGTTATCAACTTTATAAAAACTAAATACGGAACCTCAAATGATTTAATTTATGTCATAATGACAATAATGGGTCAGGAAACCGCAGTGAGTCCCGAATACACATATTTTGAATCTTATGAAAATAACTATGCCGGCTTGAAATTGAACTTGAAAGACTCTGCGGGTAATGATGTTACATTTGCAAACAAAAGTTCATTGAAACAAAATTATATTTGCATGACAACCGCAACCACACCGCCCGAACAATATCCTTTAGCAACCTTCTTCAATTTTGAAGATTGTGTTGATTTTATTGCAACTAGAATGAGTGATAGATTAATAAAACTACAATCACTAAATAATATAACATCAACAGATAATACTAATCTGAATGATAATTCAGAAAAACTATCTATGTTTGTGTATGATTTTTGGCCAGTAATTAATGAAGGTTCTTATGAAAAATCAACAAATAAAAATGTGTATAAAGAATTAACAAAAAAAATGATAGAACTAGTTAACTCTAATATATAACAATATCGATTATTCATATATTTATATAGAAAAATAATTATGGGCTCAGTAAAAAATATTTTAGACAGTTACCTTGGGAAAAACACAAGGATATCAGAAAAAGACCTTGGAAATGGGTCTAAACAAGTTTGTGATTTAGACAGCGGTGAATGTTATACCGTTAGAATGAAAGATGGTCTAATCGAGAGAGTTGATAACACTATGAATCAATCAAAAAAAATTCAGGTTGAGACTGCATCAGGAATAAAACAATTATTGAATGGATAACAAAATGAGAGTTGACGAAAAAATTTTAGAAGAATTAAAAAGATATAATCAAATTAATCGATATATCACAGAACAGGATGCTTTGGACGTACCACCCCCACCTGATGCACCTCCAGCAGACCCATTAGCCGCTGCAGACCCAGCAGCAGGAGCGGTTCCTCCACCACCCGGCGGAGCACCACCCCCACCTCCAGGCGGAGCGGCACCAGGTGCTGAACCAACACCTATTGACCCTGCAACCGACCCTGATGTTGAAAAGTTAGGACCTGACGGAGAATCTGAAGGTGAAAAAGGCGAAGATAGTGGAACCGAAGAATTGGACATAACTGATTTGGTAACTTCACAAAAAAACATTGAAACTAAACAAGAAGAATATTTCAACAACCTCTTCAGTCAGTTAGAAACCCTACAAGGTAAGTTGGGTGAAATGGACAAATTGGTTTCCAAAATTGATGCATTAGAAGCCAAGGTTGAAAAATACAGACCCAAAACGGCTCAAGAAAAACTTGAACTAAGAAGTTTGGATTCAGGACCTTACAATCAGAAACTTTCAGATTTCTTCGTAGATAAAGAAGAAGAAATGGAAAAATCAGGAAAAAATGAATATGTTTTAACAACTGATGAGGTAAAAGATTTTTCACCATCAGAGGTTAGAGATAGTTTTAGAGATTTTCCTGGTAATGAAAAACCTGTCGAAGTTAAGTAATCAAACAAACACATAATTAGAAGGGTGCCCCAAAAGCACCCTTTTTTATTTGACAACCTCCTTAAAACACTTATATTTCTTAAACAATTTAACAACTTAATATTTTAATTTATGGCGACAAATGCAATGGATGCTGTTTTGGCTCAGTATGAAAAACAACAAAAGTCAAGTACGTCTTCTGGCTCAAAGATGAGTCAAGACGAGAGAATGAAAAAATACTTTGCAGCCGTTCTCGGCGACAAAGAAAGTCAAGGAACAAAACGTCTTCGTATCCTCCCAACAAGTGATGGAAGTTCACCCTTCAAAGAAGTATGGTATCACGAAGTTCAAGTAGACGGAAAATGGGTAAAACTTTATGACCCAGGTAAAAATGACAATGAGCGTTCACCACTTAATGAATTATTTGAAGAATTAATGGCAACAGGTAAAGAATCGGACAAGAAATTGGCAGGAAATTACCGCTCACGTTTGTTCTATATCGTAAAAGTGGTTGACCGTGACGCAGAACAAGATGGTCCGAAGTTTTGGAGATTTAAACACAACTACAAAAAAGAAGGTATCTTGGACAAAATTATTCCAATTTGGAGAGCAAAAGGTGATATCACTGACGCAGAAAAAGGTCGTGACCTTTTATTGGAACTTACCAAAACAAAAGCAAACAACGGTAAACCTTATACCGTAATTCAGGCGGTTATGTATGATGACCCCCAACCATTACACGAAAATGAAGATACTCAAAAGGCTTGGTTAAGTGATGAACTCACTTGGGCTGACGTTTATTCAAAAAAACCTGTTGAGTATTTAGAAGCAATCGCTCGAGGAGAAACTCCACATTGGGACTCTGATGCAGGAAAATACGTTTACGGTGACTCATCCGTAGGAACAACATCAGTAGGTGGTTCTACCCCTTCAGTTGAAGACCCACAACTAATGGATGCTCCTGACGAGGACCTACCTTTCTAATCAAACAAAATCATAGGATGGACATTTACTTGGACAAAGTGTCCATCCTTTATTATATTTAATCAATTCAACTTAATAGCATGGACAAAATCAGATTCAAAATGTACGAGGCCCTCAAGAAGAAATATGAGGGTGAAATGTTGGATGCCGAAGCATCATTACTTGTTTATTTCACAAATCCTGTTGGTATTGGAGAACATCCACAACATATCGAGGAAATGGATAAGTTAATCGAGAAACGAGCAAACGCACAAGACAAACTCGAAAACTTAGAACAATTTTACAAATTCGAAATTTAATATGGCTTTAAAGAAACAAGATTTTAAATCAATCAAGAATAAGTTCTCAACATCGGCAAAATACAAACCACAGAGGTATTTTGATTTGGGTCCTGAGTTCTTGGATGCGGTGGGTCTGCCAGGTCCTGCAATTGGACATATTAATATGTTCTTGGGACACTCAGACACAGGTAAGACAACCGCACTTGTGAAGACGGCTGTTGATGCTCAGAAAAAACAAACTTTACCTGTATTCATTATCACTGAACAAAAATGGTCATTTGACCACGCAAAGATGATGGGATTTGAATGTGATGAGGTTGTTGATGAGTCAACAGGAGAAATGGATTGGGATGGGTTCTTTTTATTCAACAACTCATTTCAATATATCGAACAAATTACCGATTATATTAATGAACTATTAGATGCTCAAGAAAAGGGTGATTTAGATTATTCATTATGTTTTCTGTGGGACTCGGTAGGTTCTGTTCCTTGTAAGATGACTTACGAAGGTAAGGGTGGAAAACAACATAACGCTGCCGTATTAGCCGATAAAATTGGTATGGGTATCAACCAAAGAATTTCAGGTTCACGTAGAGCAGATAGTAAATACGAAAACACTTTGATTATCGTTAATCAGCCTTGGGTCGAATTACCTGATAATCCATTCGGACAACCGAAGATTAAGGCTAAGGGTGGCGAGGCGATTTGGTTAAACTCATCTTTGGTATTCTTATTTGGTAATCAAAAAGGTGCTGGTACAACAAAGATTTCGGCTACCAAAGACAAGCGTTCAGTTAAGTTCGCAACAAGAAGTAAAATTTCCGTTATCAAAAACCACATTAACGGATTGGGTTATGAAGATGGTAAGATTATAGTTACACCACACGGATTTTTGGCAGCAAAAGAACCGGCAGAAGAAAAGGCATCGGTTGAAAAATACAAAAAGGAATACTCAGAATATTGGAAAGATATTTTGGGGACTGACTTTAACGATGTGAAGTTTACAGAAGAACAGGATGTTTAATTAAAAAAATAACAAAGTGACAAAAACACTTTTAGTGGATGGTAATAACCTTTTGAAAATTGGGTTTTACGGGGTAAAGGAGTATTACCATAAAGGTGAACATATCGGAGGTATTTATCATTTTTTAAATACCCTCCGAAGGTTCATAGAAGAACAAAACTTTGATAAGGTAGTTGTATTTTGGGACGGTGACTCAAACTCATCGGCACGGAAACTCATATATCCCAAGTATAAGGAAAACAGAACCTCAACCGAGACAGACCAAAAGAAGGAATCATTTTACAAACAAAAAGAACGAATAAAACAATATTTGGAGGAAATGTTTGTGAGGCAAATTGAGGTTGATAATAATGAATCCGACGATTTAATTGCATACTATTGTCATATATCTGACGATGAACAAAAAACAATATTTTCATCAGATAGGGATTTAACACAACTAATTTCAGAAAAGGTCTCTGTATATTCACCCCAACAAAAAAGAACGTATAAGATGGGTGATATGATTAAAAACAAGGACTTGGAGTTCCCCCATTATAATATTAAAACCACGAAAATTCTTTGTGGTGACACATCAGATAATATTGATGGTATTAGATATTTGGGAGAGAAAACTTTGGTTAAATTATTCCCTGAGATACTTGAAAATCCAATCACCTTTAGTGATATTTTGTCAAAAGCAGAACAACTCCTCAAAGAGGACAAAGAAAACACGGCACTTAAAAATCTACTCACAGGCAAAACAAAAGACGGAATTTATGGCGAAGAATTTTTTGTGATTAATCAAAAGATAATTGATTTGTCTGAACCACTTATCACAGACCAAGGTAAAACTATTGTAGAGGAATACTACAAAGAGACCTTGGACCCTGATGGTAGGGGATATAAGAACCTAATCAAAATGATGATGGATGACGGAATATTCAAGTTCCTACCTAAAACCGACGACGCATGGGTAGACTTTTTAAGACCAATAATGAAACTAACAAGAAAAGAAAAAAAGAAATTTAAAAATCAAAAAAACTAATTATGAAAGAACAAGATTCAACCAAGTTGGAGTTTTTACTCAAAGTTAATGGAAACATTATCGTACAACGATTTTTCAATGTGAGGGGTTATAACCACAAGGCTCGTAACTCTATGGAATTACACGATTATATTTCCGAATTTATCGATGAGTTTAGAAACGATTTGAGGGTGAGAACTGCCTCTTATATGATTGACAATATGTACGACATATATGAGAATCCACAGATTATGGAGACATCAATCACTGATGGTCCAGAGAGTTTTTCACTTATGATTAAAAACGGAGATAACGTGTTATACAATCGTTACCTCGACGCGAAGATTTACCCACCAAAAGTTAGATACACCGTAGACCTCCGTCCAAAATTAAAGTCGATTCTGAACACTCTGACAGAGATTTTTTCGACAAAAAAATTAACTTTGGAATATTCGGATTATAGTTTAGATGTGTAATATTTATCAATACATCAAGGAGATTTTATATGGCGACCGAGAAAAATTTTGAATATTTAGGACAATCATTTCAATTACAATTACTTAATCAGATTGTTGTAGATAAGGACTTCGCCCACTCTATTGTTGATGTTATTGAACCTAGTTATTTCGAGAACAAATACTTCAAAATCATTCTACAAATGGTTAAGGAGTATTACAAGAAATACGAAGTTACACCATCTTTTGAAACTCTAAATCAGATTACAAGGAGCGAACTTCCTCAAGAAATGGTGGCTAAAGTTGTATTGGACACTGTGAAAAAAATCAAGGATGTTAATATTGATGGTCCACAGTTCGTACAAGAAAAGGCTTTGAAATTCTGTAAACAACAAGAAGTTTCAAAGGCTATGACAAAGGCTCAAAAAATCATCGACGGAGGGGAGTTTGAAAGTTATGACACAATCGAAGAAT
>Ga0315901_10002073_pt1 | contig 28167 bp, 16 predicted proteins | sample LakEriMetagenome_10_FD_203761 | JGI IMG/M metagenome (GOLD analysis project Ga0315901, IMG submission 203761) | Freshwater fungal communities from buoy surface, Lake Erie, Ohio, United States - Buoy 2 MA116 | ecosystem: Environmental > Aquatic > Freshwater > Lake | place: USA: Lake Erie, Ohio...
AGACATGCCGGGGGGTGTGACGGGCGGTGTACTCCCCATAGGGAGTCGTCCAGGGATGCCCGGTGATCTGGGTGTCGTACCACAACTGGGCGGCACCGGCCGCGAGGAGAGGTGCCGCGAGCCACGGCCAGAGCCCCATCTCCGTGCGATTTCTCAGGCCCCGCACAAGCAGCCAGAGCCCCCAGGGGAGTCCGATTCCGACGGCTGTCATGGGACGGGCGAGCGCGGCAAAGCCCAGCCCCAATCCCCCGATGATCGCCCACCGGCGGAGGCCGGTGCGGACCATGCACAGCAACGCCCCCTGCATGAGGGCGAGACCCAGCAGGGCTGGATGATGCGCCAAAAGCAATTGGGAAAACAACAGCAGGCCCGGACACAGGGCGCACAAAAGGGCCGTTGCAAGGCCTCCCCGGGGGCCGATGGATTCCCGGCCAATCCAGAACATCAACCCGACCAGCAGTCCCTGGGCGCACCACCAGCCCAGCCACGGATTTCCGAGGGCGACCCAGGGGGCCAGCCACACTCCTGTCGCGGGAAAATAGCGGCTGGCCATCTTCCCGTCATTGAGCACGTGCATCTGGTCGAAAAGTTCCGGCAGCGGCGGGCTGGAAAACCAGGTTCTTCCCGCGAGGAATGTCCGCGCCTGGAAGAGGTAACTGAATTCGTCATGCAGCGCGGGAGGGAGATTTCGGAACCGGCTTCCCGTCTGGAATGCGACCAGCATCCCGGCAAGAGCGAGTCCCAGTCCCCACAGCCAGGCACGAGATGGGCGATCCTCCTGGGTCATCCGTCGTGATGGATTCCATCGTGCAACCGTTGACGATGGCCAGTACCACGCGATGGGGCCCGTCAACAGGAGGGCCAGCCACACGAGTGACTCGGTCCGTGCCGACAGCAGCCATTCGAGCGGCGTTGGCAGCGGTTCGCCCAGCAGCCAGGCGGGCGCGAGTTCCCCGATGACAAACGTCAATCCGGTGAGCAACCACGGAATCCAGAACAACCCCCGGGCCGGGGGAGGGGGATCCGGTAGAGCCGGGTTGTCAGGCGGGAGGGAATCGTGTGGCATGCGAGGTTGTGTGCCGATGGTTGCGGACTGGGCACCCTCTTGGGAATCACAGTTTCGTCTGGGCCCACTTGCCGCGGGCAAAGTAGAAGCCTGTGGCAATCGCCCGGCACAGCACGTCAATACTCATTCCTGACCAGGCGCCGATCAATCCCAGTTCCAGGTGAATTCCCATCAGCCAGGCAATGGGGAGTCGGATGCAGTAGAAGCCAACGAAGTTGATCAGCAGGACCGCCCGGGTATCGCCGGCACCCCGGATCGCCTGCAGGTAGACGATGACCAGGGCCAGGGGGACCTGGTACCAGGAGAGAAATCTCAGGGCTGGGGCCCCGATGGCCCGCACGGGGGCTTCCTGGGACATGACCCGGTAAATAAGGTCGGCTCCAAACAGGTAGACGAGGGTTCCCACCAGGGCGATGACGATGGCGTGGCGGCCGGCGGCATTCGTGACCGCTCGGGCCCGCTGCGGGTTGTTGGCGCCGAGGCTTTGCCCGACGAGCGAAGCAGCCGCGTACCCCCAGGCCATCGCGGGCAGATACGTGAGGGCCTCGGCATCCATGCCGATCATGTGGGCCGCCTTGAAGGCGCTGCCGTCGTCCCTGGTCCCCAGGTTCGAAATGATTTCCAGGAACAACCATTGACCCGTCCACAACGTGAAGCCTTCGAGGGCGGCCGGCAAGCCGACACGCAGGATCCGTCGCAGGTCTTCGGCATCGGGAACCAGGAGGTTGCCAAGGATTTTCAGGCCACTGATTCCCCGGGCCAGCACTCCCAGCATGACAGCTCCACCGGCCAGGCGGGCGGCGAGCGTCCCCGCGACGATTCCCATGACGCCCCACGAGTCTCGCGGGCCGACCAATGTCGCGAGAGGTTCGAGCGGGGATCCGGGTCTGGTGCCGAAGACGAGGACTGTTGTCACCAGCATGTTCAGGACGTTGACCGCCCCGAGGATCCGCATGGGCGTGCGCATGTCTCCCACGCCACGCAGGGCTGCCGATCCGACGAGGCAGAACCCGAAGAGGAGTTGTCCGAACGAGTCGATGCGGAGGTAGTTGGTGAGGACCTGTGCCGATTCTCCCTCAAGTCCCGCACGCCTGGCCAGAAACGGAGCGGCGGAGTACAGGGCGGTCGCAATCAGGAGGGCGAGGGGGGTGACGAGGAACAGCGAACGGTTGGCGAACCGGTTGGCTTCGGCGAGATCACCCCGTCCCTGGGCCCGGGCGACCAGGGCCGTTGTTCCTGTCCCGACGAGCGCGAAGAGCAGGCTGGCGAGCCAGCCAAGATACGACGCGATTCCCACCGTGGTGGTATACAACCCTGTTTCGTGGCCGCCCGTGCTGACGTAGCCGGCGAGAAACGTGTCGTACAAGGCCACTGTGAAGTTGAGCAGTTGCTCGCCGAGGGCGGGCAGGGCGAGGGATAAGACCTGTTGCCGCGAGGTTGAATTCTCCAGGCTGGGCATGCAAACCGGGGAGTGGAGACGGGATTTGGTTGAGACGCAGAACATCGCGACGGGACCGACCGGGAAGCCGGCGTCGATCCAGACCTTCAGTAGAACGATCGCACCCATCGCCTGTCCACACCTGGGGGATCAACCCGATTGGCCAGGGAAATGAGGAATGCATGGGAAGAATCGAGCGCAAAAGGTCCCACTTCCCAATTCGGCAGACCAGTCTTCGGAGATTTCAGGAAGCCTATGCTCGCCTCACCGACATCTCCGGGGTTTGAATCGGGAAGAGGCGACTTGTTTGAGATTGGGAATATCGGTGCGAGTCCACGGTGATCGGCACGCTCTCGGGCAGGGGCGGGTGGCTGGAGCGGGGTTGTGCGAAGACACCTGGCTGTCCGAGGATCCACCGCCTGCATCAAGCGAACAGACTCGGGCCACTTACCCCTCAAAAAAATCCACCTCGCCGGATTTCACGTTGTACATTGCCCCGATCACCTTGATTCTCCCCTCGGTATGCAACTTGCGCAGCACGGTGCTTCGCTCCAGTACCTGTTCCAGCATCCGTCGCACATGAGTCCTGGCCACCTGGTCGAGCAGGTCTCCCTGTTGCTGGCCATTCAGTGCCCGCCACATTTCGAATTGCCCGGGAGAAACGGAATGTTGAATGGTCTCGAGTGTGTTTTTCAGGTTCTCGGCCTGGAGTACTCCGGGATTCACCAGTCCGAGATGATGCTCGAAGGCCAGTCGAATCAGTGAGTTCGACGTATGCCCCATGACGATGACGAGTCCGGTTCCCGCCTCAAGGCACGCGTATTCAACGGTCGCTAGAACTGCCGGCGAGGGGATGTTGCCGGCCACGCGGGTGCAGATCATATCTCCGAGGCTGACATCGAAAATCATTTCGACAGGCGTTCTCGAGCTGGCGCCACTGAGGACCACGGCCAGCGGATGCCGGTTCTCCGCAACCGTACCCCGATGTCGGACAAGATCGCGCACCAGCGTTTGTCCCGCCTGGAATCTCAGATTCCCCTCGCGCAGGATCCCCAAGACTTCATCTGGATTCAGTCTCGACTGCAATTCCCGGTTGGCCTGGTCGGAATACTGCAGTCGATTGACCAGGAATGTTTCGTCCTGCTGAAAACCGGTCAGGCTGACCTGGATGCCTCGCGCCGGTCCAATCTCGTCACGCATCTCGCGCAGCAGATCCCTGGCATCTGGATCAAGATAGTCAGTGGCTGTGGCATCAATGAGGATGTTGCCCCCCGGCGGGACCTCGTCAAAGGTACGAAGCAATGCGACGCGGTTCAGGAAACTGACCTGGTTGGCCAGTGTCACATGCAGGACTTCACCCCCCACATGTCGTTCCTTCACAATTCGCAGCGGTGTTCGAATGTTGCTGCGGAGAATGAACAGGATACTGAAGACCAGGCCAATCATGATGCCAATCAGCAGATCGGTCGCGAGAATGGCGCCGACAGTCACGACAAATGGCAGAAACTGTTCCCATCCCGAGCGGTACATCTGGAGGAACAGACTGGGGCTTGCCAGCTTCAATCCTGTGGCAATCAAGACGGCGGCCAGGCAGGACAACGGGATCTGATTGAGGTATCCGGGGATCAGCACAACACATGTCAGAAGAAGGAAACCATGAAAAATCGCCGAGATGCGCGACTGGGCTCCCGCATTGATGTTGACCGAGCTGCGGACAATGACTGAGGTCAAGGGAAGGCCTCCCATCAGTCCAGAGAGCATGTTGCCAATTCCCTGGGCGACCAGTTCCCGGTTGGGGGGTGAGGTTCTTCGCTGTGGGTCCAGACGGTCGACCGCCTCCAGGTTCAGGAGGGTTTCCAGCGAAGCGACGAGGGCGAGTGTGATGGACGTCAGGTAGACGGAGGGATTGCCCAGCGAGCTGAAATCGGGCAGGGTCAGAAACCCAAGAACTCCCATGACGTTCGCGGCCACTGGGACTTGGACCAGTTGACGGGTCGTCAATCGTTCGTCGGGTTGCAGCCACGACAGCAGCAGTTGCAGCACGACCCCACCAATCACAACGCAAAGGGGCCCGGGAATGAGTGATTTCTTCAGACGTGGAATCCTGTCCCAAGTCAACAATGTCGCCAGCGATACCAGGCCAATCAGTCCGGCCTGCAGGTGGAAGAGTTGCCAGAAACCATCCCGGGGTGGGCCCTGTCCCGGCTGAAGCGACATCTTTCCCAGCAACTCCGACGAATAACCGATCAGGTGCGGAGCCTGCTTGATGATCAGGATCAATCCGATCGCTGCGAGGAGTCCACGAATGACACTGCCTGGAACAAAGGCTGCCAGGGTCCCCGCCTTCATCCAGCCCAGGAGGATCTGCAAAAAACCCGCCAGCATGACTGCCAGCAGAAATGACTCATAACTCCCCAGTTTTCCAATCTGCGTGGCGACGACCGCAGCCAAACCGGCAGCCGGTCCGCTGACACTGGAGTGCGAGCCACTGAGGAATCCGACGACCAGTCCACCGATGATGCCCGCCAGCAGTCCGCCAAACAATGGGGCATTGGACGCGAGCGCAACCCCGAGGCACAGTGGCAAGGCCACCAGGAACACAACTCCGCCGGCGGTGAGGTCGGCTCTGAGGCTGTTGCCGTTGTGTGGGAAGAATCTGGTATCGGAAGCCATGATGAGACGCTTGCAGGAGTGGTTGGATGGGCTTTGCCAGCAGGCAGTGGCCCATCCTTGGGATTGTCTCTCTCAATCCGGCGACACGACAAGTGACGCCAGGATCGGACACATCAGGATCATCGGGATTGCCGGTTCTTTCCATTCGATTCTGTCGAGCCATCGGAACACCGGCATGGTGCTGTCGGAATCCAATCGTGCTGCCCGAGTTCAGGTGACACGACCGTGGATGGGGCTCCCGATATCAGCCATCAGACGGCAAATGGCATGCCGGGCAAGCGGACTCGACAGTCTGATCGCAACAATCTCGGTGCATTCCACACCCTCGTGTTGACAACTGCAATTCCGAAACAATTCGGTTCCTGGCTCAAAGCGGTGATTCGGATTCCGGCAACATGGATTTCTCCACCACAGCACCTCGTCACGCAACGATTGATACCCACCGATCGATACCGGTGGATCAATCGGTGCCATCGGGGGCAGGAGTTGAACAGTGGGTGATCGCAGGACGTTGCGCGAGCCGATGGGATGATCCTGTCGATCCTGGTGGGCAATTCGACACATCGCTGGCCACACGGCATTGGTGTGGTGCGTCGCTCATTCCGATGAGAGATCGGGAACCACTGTTGATGGAGAGCTCAAGGGACGACTGGCCAGTCGCGGTTCCCGTTGGCTCAGCAGTTCCTCGGCGGCACGAAATCGGGAGCGCACTCCCGGTTGTGGCAAGACTCCTCCCAGCAACGTCAATACCGCCACCAGGAGGAGGGCCAACTGCTCACGAGGTCGGATTCGCAGCGAAATTGAAGTCAGGTGCCGTGTTCCTGTGAAGACCTTGAAATAGGTTCTCAGGATCGCGATGCCATTCAGCGTACATGCCACCACGACAGCAATTCCCGTGATGGGCTGATCATCCACCACTCCATCCACCAACAGTTCTGTCCCTACAAAACCGACGGTTCCAGGAAATCCGACAGATGAGAGTCCGGTCAGTACGAATCCGATCGCGAGGCCGGGAGCGTGCTCATAAAGTCCTTGATACTGGTCCAGCGAGACCCGGCCCCGACGTGACTCGATCGCCCGCAGTGTCAGCCCGAATCCCGTCAAAGACAATCCCACGGAGAGCCAGATGCACAGGGCTCCTGTCAGTCCAATTGCGGTGACGGTCTCAATTCCCACGAAGACAAGTGCCGAGTGGCTGAGCAACAGGCAGCAGAAGAACCTTCGGCCTTCGTTCTGGACGAGCGCGAGTCCCGCCGTGTAAAGAGCCGTGAAGGTCGAAACCTGTTCAATGATTCGAAGCACCCAGTCGGGCTCAACCGGCATGACGAGGCGGACACAGGCATACGCACCGAGCATCGGTGTCATGAACAGCAGTGCGGTTCCAAATGAGGCTTTGTCAAAGAGGTCGCTGACCCAGAGATGGAACGGAAATGCTCCACAACGGATCATCACCGCCACGAGCAGTGGGAGGCTTGCCCACCACTGGTCAAATCGTTCTGCTCCCTCGTAGTCTTCGAGCAGTTGCCCCACGACGAGCAGCCCCACGCAGGTTCCCATCGCGAGTGTAAAGATCCGGCTCCGTTGCCCTCTTGAGCGAAGTTCCAGCAGTGGGGGCAACACACCCAGCGCGAGTCCGGCAATGATTCCCCAAGGTTCCCGGCAGGCCAGTGTGGCGAGGGTAATCCCCTCACTGACGAGGGATCCGGTAAAACTGAAGCGTCGAATCTTTGTTTTGAGGGTGACGAGGGTCGTGATCAAAAAGACCAGGGCCGCGAGTGGACCCAGTGGCGCGCTCAGGGAATCGAGAGACAGCCATCCCCCGTACCTTTCGACCGCACGTGGATCAGGTCCGTTGTTGGAAAACAAAAGCCAACCAATAATCGCCGACAGCAAAGCAATTCCATGACTGACCAGCGTCCAGGCACGGGCTCGTGTCGGGTCGTTGAGGCGTGTGACGAGAAGTGCACCCCCAAAGCTGGCGAAGATGGAAACGGCCACCCATTCACTTGCCATCATTGGGAATCCTTCAGGACGCGGGGCCATGGTTGCCCGTCCGAGGTGGGCTTGGGCGAGTAATCCGCCAACAGGTTTCGTTCGTATCGATCACAGGCTTCGAACATTCGCCACACCGGAATGACGACCCATGTCAACAGACAGTGATCGAGTCCACCGCGTTCAAACGCGAAGCGATACGACCAGGATTGCCAGTCGGCCGGGATCCATTTCTCCCAGGAACGACGGCGTCCCGAAAGGCTTCCACCGACAGCATTCTCCAATTCACGCAAATCGTGCAGTACCGTGGGGGCCCTCAAGAATTGAAGAGCTCGCCAGCAGGCATGTCCGAGAATGTGTACGAGGGGGATGTACCGCATTCCCAGGCCGATCTCGACGAAAATCAACCCCACCTGTGTCAGAGATGCGAAGGAGAGGGCCGACTTGATGTCGGTCTGGACCCGACTGGCCAACGATCCAAAAGCGGCAGAGACCAGTCCCAGGATCACGATCACGACACAAGTGGTGGGAGATGCGTCCAGCAGAGGGCTGGCTCGCAGCAACAGGTAGGCCCCCAGGTGGACGGACAGAGCCCCGTAGAAGACCGCACTGGATGGAGTCGGACCTTCCATGGCACGGGGAAGCCAGCCGGAAAATGGAATCAGGGCCGACTTGCCTGCGGCAGCCACGACCAGCAGAAGTCCGGCCATGGTCGCCTGGCTGCCCGAAATGGTCGGAGCGCCGTAAGGCCAGCTCGCATCCCCCCGGATCAACCGGTCAAAATCTCCCTCGCCCGAGAGGTGATGCAGCACGACCGAGGCAATGAGCAGGGCTGCATCCGAAAAGCGGTAGACCGACCAGACATGCAGTCCATTGGTCACGGGCCCGCGACGCTCGTGATAGAACGCGACCAGGAAGGCTGACGACAGCCCCACCAGTTCCCAACCGGCGAACAGCGTCTCAATCGTCCCGGCGAGAGAGGCCACCGTCATTCCCAGCAGGAAGACAGAGTACAGGACAAAGAACCGGTTGAATCCCGGCTCCCGATGAAGGTAGCGGGTTGCGAATGCCCCGATGGTTCCGCACAGCAGGAACGTGAGTATCACCAGCGGGACAGAAAGCCGGTCAAACACCAGCTTGATGGCGAAATGATAATGGGGAATGTGCACCCATTGCCGACCCACCACCATCACGTGATTGTTCCCGGTGGACAACATCAGGCCGAGGACGGCCAGTGCCGCGAGCAAACCGGTCCAGATCACGGTCTGGGCCACCCTGTGGGCCCATTCTTCGGGCAGCGGGCGCCCCAGCAGTGAGGGAATTCCGAGAGCACACAGCAGCACGCTGGGGGCGATGATGACGACCAGTCCCAGCGACTGGATCAAGGGTTCGATCTCAGGCATGGGGAGCCTCCAGTTGTGAAGCCAGCAACGCGAAATCGAGGTTGTCCCGGCGACCGTGATACCAGTCCCAGGAGGTGTCCGTGAATGGAGGGGGGCCATTCCGCGACTGCCAGGGGCGGAAATCTCCCTCCTGGAACAACAGCAGGTCCGGGGTCTCCGGCGACAGGAGGGCCACCTGCACCCACCCATTCCCGATGATTTGTCGGACAGTGGCGTTGCGGGCCATGATCTGGTGGAGTGCCTCAGGGCGGCTTTCGATGACGAACAGCAGCCGCATCGGTTCATGGATCTCAACGCCCTGCCAGGGGAGTCCGCCGCGGAGATCACTGGCGGCACCATCCATCACCCCCAGCAGCGAGGTGACATTGTGGGGCAACTTGGTTCCCGCCCCCCAGCCCTGGGGGTCGATGTAGGAAAAGTAGTAAAGCAGGTTGATTCCCTCGCACACGGGGACCACCGCCCCCAGGATCCTTCCAAGGATGGTCGCCTCCAGGTCGTCTGTTGTGGCATCGTATGAGACCTGGAAACACCGGCGGTCCAGGTACAGTCCACGGATCCGGCTGCGTCGGCCCACAAAGCACATCGCATTGGTGGCGTTGCCGAATTCCGGGCGGGTCTGGGCCAGGTCGACCGTCCGGGCCTCCACATGCCTGAGGGCGGCTGCCTGGGTGAGATCGAGTGGGGCCGAATAGAAGCGACGGCAACGTTCCCGGGCATTCCGTTCGCAGGTCTCCTCGAATTGCTGGCGTGCAAATTCGAAATTCCGTTGCTGCGAAATCGACAGCGTTTCCAACTCGTAGTAAGTGATCGAATCCTCTCCGGTGTTGTGCAGGGCCCCGATGAACGTGGTGGCATGCGGGATCTCGATGCCCCGTTCGGCGAGGGCGAGCCGGACACGCATGTCATTCAGCATCGCCGCCAGTGCCCGTGCATTGGGGCCACCCGCTCCCCCGGAGCAGGCACCGCAGTCGTACGCCGACTTGTGGGGATTGTTCAGGCAGAACGAACCATGCCCGACAAAGAAGACCAGCGGTGCGAAGTTGCGGATCAGGCCGATGTCCCGCAGTGTGCGTTCCGACATGTTGACCATCTCGGCCAGCGAGAACCCGATGGCATCTCCCTCGGGCCCCGGCTTCTCGGTCGAGCGCTCCAGCCTCAGGCGTGTCCCGCGTGGGGGGGCAAACAGGCGTGCGGCCTGATCCTGAATGCGCGATGTCAGACGCGGAAAAAGCACACTCGCCACGAGCGGCACACTGGCGAGAACCCCCAGCCCAGCGGTCAACAGGGCCCCGGTGGCGAGCCCCCGGCTTCCCTCCTGGACACTGTGGGTGGCCTGACCGAGGGCCTTGCGGGTACGGCTGCGCCGACGATTGGAGGCCTCCTGGGTATAGATGACATCCTCGACGATCCAGTGCTGGGGCCGGACCACGATGGGGCAGAGCGTACTGTAATGGGCGTCGGCGATTCCCCGGTAATAGATCGGAACTCCGAAAAATCCGGCTGCTCCAAATGTCTCCACCTCCGGACAAACCTCTTCCAGATGCCGACGGAAGGATTCCTCCCGGGTGTCAATGCAGAAGACGGCCTGGAAACGTGGCTGCGAGACCTGGTGCGACGGGAGGGTGGCCCGGCCGGCAATCGCCGACAGGGCCTTTTCGCGATAGCGGGTCTCGAATGCCAGGTGCTGGATGCGACACCTCTCGAGAGGGGTGAAGGTCTCCAGTTCAAGCACCAATTCCTCCCAACCCTGGGACGACATTCCCAGCAGGTCGCCAGCCGTCCATCCTCGCCATTGCGCGACCTGGAAAACCTGCAGGGCCCGCACCTCAACCTGCTGGGAGTCGCGATCATCCCCCCGGGGGGGACTCATTCGCCACAAACCCGCCAGGGGACCGTGGTAGTTCAGTCGCTCGGCAGCAACTTTCCGGGCGGCAATCCGGTCGAGCAACAGGCGGACCGCGAGAAATTCCAGCAGGGCCCCCTGCGGGACGGGCGTCGCGACCCGATCGCTGCGGGTTTCCATTTGCCAGAGGAGTCCGGCCCAACCCCGCAGGGGGACCAGGCTGTCGCGCAGGTAGGTTTCCATCGATTCGCGGGAGATGCCGAGGTCCGACAGCGATTCGATGAGGGAATCGACCGGGCTGACCTGTTCGGCCCGAAGCCTCTTCAATTGGTCCAGGGCCGGAGTCAGCCAATGAGTGGTCAGCCAGCCAGGCTCTGAATAGAGAGAGAGAAAGGCCTTCCAGAGACCCTCCTCACGGTCGGGCAGTTGCCAGCCGGCCAGCCCCTGATCGGTTACGGCTGCACACAGGCGAATCAGCAGTTCGTGGACGGGCTGGTCGCAGTCCACCCCCGACAGTCGCAGCAGTTGGTCCCGCAACCGGCGGGCACGGTCTGGTTGCGGGCGAACCGGCGGAATCTGCCGGACACCAGTCAGGGCGGCATGCCAGAGGCAAACGAGTGAGGCCTGTTCCCAGCGCTCATCAGTCCATTGATCGGCAGGCTGCCCGAGTTCGGCGTGCGGCCATTCCGTCCAACGTACCCCCCCATCGAGTATCCATTCCCGGGAGCGTCGCAAGAATTCGTTCCTGGTTTCGGCAGGAATGTCGGCCTGGAGTCGGCGGAGGGCGTTGGTCTCGGCAATCCACCAGGCGAGTTCCTCAGGGGGGCCGAGGTGCATCTGGCGACGCAGCAGTTCCAGTCGGAAGTCTTGACGGGTCCCGATGGGACCGACCGGATCGCTGGCACGGGGGCCCAGTTCCCGGGTCAGAACTGCCGAAAGTTCCTCCGCGGTGATGCGTCCCTGGCTCTGTTTCTGCAGGTAGCGGGTCTCAGAAAGATATGGGGCGCAGCCAAAGATCTCGGCTCCCCGCCGGACCGCCTCATCGAAGGGGAGACCTTCCAGTCCCTGGAGTGGATTCAGAAAGACGAACGAAGTGATTGGTCCCTGGAAGGGAAGAAGGGCACCGAGGCGGGGGATGGTCTGGTGGATGTCTTCCGCCAGGAGCGGGCGATGCGATGAGGGGGAGGTGGCCTGCGGGAGTGTGATCGAGTGCGTCACGTGAAATTGGCTTGTCGAAGAAAGGCGGCTGCAGCGCGGGGGGGCTGGCTTGGGGCCTGGCCTGGAACTGTTTTGTATCGCGAAGAGCGACGATTGTGACTGCGGGATCACCAGACGGTCCGACCGCGGAAACCAGGGGTGGTCCGTGGGGTCGGGGTTCAGCCCGTTTCGTCGATGGCATCCAGATCAACCGTCCTGCCGATCTGGATCCGCAAGGTCCGGATGCGACTGCGCAGACTGTTCCGGGCAATCCCCAGGAGTCGTGCCGACTGCAACTGGTTTCCCCCGGTGTGCTTCAGGATCCGGGGGATGATCTCCCGTTCCATCTGCTCGACGGCCTCGGCGTAGATATTCTCGGAGCCCTCGGCAATCCGGTCGTTGACAAACCGTTCCCACACCTGACTCATCTGGTCTGCCAGGACGGGAACAGGGTGGGACGTGGTACCTGCCAGAATTTCTGGTGGAAGCATCGAAGTCGCAATGACGGAATCGCGACTTCCGAGCAGCAGCTGCTTCACGGTGCTTTGCAGTTCGCGGACATTTCCGGGCCACGGATATCGTTTCAACAGGGCGAGGGTTTCGGGCTTGAGGGTGGGGAGTTCCCGGCCCAGTTCCCGGGCGTAGCGGGGGAGGTAGTGCTGCAGCAGCAGCTCAAAGTCGTCCCCCCGTTCCCGCAATGGAGGCAGCGAGATGGTGAAGACCTTGAGCCGGAAGTTCAGGTCTCCCCGAAACCGTCCTTCCTGGACCAGGCGCTCGAGATCGGCATTGGTGGCCGCAATCAACCGCACATCGGTGCGGATGGTCTCATTCCCTCCGACCCGCTCGAACGACTGATCCTGCAGCAATCGCAGGATTTTTGTCTGGGTGAGCGGGGCCATGTCTCCCACTTCGTCGAGAAAGATGGTTCCTCCATGGCATTGCTCGAACTTGCCGATGCGCTTGCGGTCGGCACCGGTGAAGGCTCCCCGTTCATGTCCGAACAGTTCGCTTTCGAGGAGGTTTTCGGGGATTGAGGCACAGTTGATGGCCAGGAACGGGCGGCCGCACCGGTGACTGTGCTGGTAAATGGCGCGGGCCACCAATTCCTTCCCGGTGCCACTCTCTCCCAGGATCAACACCGTGACATCCTGGGCCGCGACCCTCCCGATCTGCTTGTAAACTGCCTGCATGGCGGGACAGCGACCGATCAGTTGATCTCCCGCTCCATCGGCAGGGACCTGGTCTTCCGGAAGCACCGCGGGGGTCTGCATCCGACGGCTCGATTCACCCGCGTTTTGAATCAGGTCACGCAGGGTTCCCAGGTCGAGCGGTTTCAACAGGTACTCGTAGGCGCCGCGTTTTGTGGCCTCGATCGCCAGGTCTGTCGTGCCATGCCCCGTAACGAGGATGATGGGAGTCCGGGCGTTGATCCGCTGAAGGGCGTCGAAGGTCTCCAGCCCCGTGCTGTCTCCCAGGTGGACATCCAGGACGACCACGTCCGGCTTTGCCTGCCGCATCTGCTCCTCGGCTTCCGCCCGGCTGGAGGCAAGGAACAGTTGGTGGTCCCGGGAATCGAGAACCCTTCGGTAGGCGTGCAGGATGGAGGGTTCGTCATCAACCAGCAGAATCGACAGCATGCTCGTGTGTCTCGCGGGGGGCGGGAAGCCGCATCCGGAAGCAGGCTCCCCCCGTCGGGCTGGGAATGTTCTCAAGGGACCCTCCATGTTCTTCCACAATCCGGCGTGAAATCACCAGGCCCAATCCCAATCCCGTCTCCTTGTTGCTCTGAAACGGCTGAAAGAGTTTGCCGGCCATCTCGGGGTTGATACCCGGACCGTTGTCACTCACCTTCAACTCGGCTCTTCCTTCCTGGTCACTCCGCAGATCGATCTTCAGCCAGCCCCCGGACGGAAGGACGTCCAGGGAATTCAGCGCCAGGTTCAACAGGACCTGTCGCAACTGACCCGGGTCCACCTCCCGACAAATCGGGCTGGGAGGGGGGGCAAACTGCAGTTCAACACGCTGTTTGGCAGCCCGCCCACGCAGCAACTCGAAAGTTTGCGTGACCAGGGCACCCAGGTCGGCCTGGCGTCGTTCCAACCGCGGCGGGCGGGCGAAGTCGAGGAAGATCTGCAGCGAATTCTCCATCCGCTGCACTTCCTGTTCCACGATCGCCAAATCTTCGGGGGTCAGCCCCGGGCCGATTGTGGTTTGCCGCGCTCCCTGCACCAGCAGCTTGATCGAGGTCAGCGGATTGCGGATCTCATGGGCGACCCCGGCCGCCATCTGCCCGACAGCCGCCAGTTGCTCCGAACGGAGAACTTCCAGTTCCCGTTGCCGCAATTGCTCAACGACGGTTCCGATTTCCCGGGTCAGAAGATTCAACTGGGTGTCGAGATCCTGCTCGGGACCATCACCCGTCAGCACGATTTCGGACTGGGTGTCGAGGAGTTTCCCCGCAGTGTCCCGAAGCTGAACCTGGAGTCGGCGGAAAGTCCGGCGGACCCCGAGGGCGACCGCATAGCCCAGCATCAGTCCCGCCAGGCTGCTGACCACCCCGACGGCAGCCACCCCCCACGCCAATTCCCGGAGGACCAGCGCATGGGAGGCTCCGGCGGCATCCAACCGGTCGTCGGTCAAATCTTGAAACTCCCGGCACGCTGGGATCGTGGTTTCGGTCAAAAATTGAACAGCATTCGCCACGGAACTGTCATATCCCGCGCTTTCTGGGGGGGGGAGTTGATCAAAACGGGACTTGTAGTCCCGAAAAGAGTCTTCCAGTCGGCGGAGCAAGTCTCGTTGGGACTCGCTGAGGTTGTCACGGGGCAATTCCTGAAGATTGCTGTCGATGCGCTGGTGCAAGATCGAAACATCGGCGACCCGGTCCTTCAACAGGACGGAGAGGTCGATCAGGGACTCACCCAAGGCGTCTGCCGCATGGAGAGCCAGGACCGTCTGCCGCTGCAATTCAAGGATTTCGGCCTGCTGCTGATACAGTGAAGTCGCCATGACGATGCAAAGCACCGCCAGCAGGGCGCTCATCCCCTTGATGGCATGTGAGTAGTGCTTGGAAATGACTTTGGGCACAGACAGACCTCGGTGGCTTCGCCCCGGAAGATGGTTTTCCCGGGCCGGTTCCCTTTGCGTGTATGTTCACCGGCGCGGGATCTTTTGTTCATTGTACCGGAGGGGGAGGGGAGTTGGGAACCGCGCAGGTGTGGTCTCGTGTCTGCACGGGATCGTCAGCGTTTGATTGGGCCCGCAGAGACCGATTGCGACCTATTCATTTTTCAACTGTGAAACAGTAGTCTAACCGAAGTGAGCGGGGTTCTCGTTCTCTGCCAGATTCCTCGCCTGGATTTCGCCGAGGACCAGTGTGTCGGGAATTGTGGTGCCCATTCCGGGAAAACAGCCATGGCGTCGAAGGTGACTGCACTTGCGGAAATCCAGAAACTGCTGCGGGACTCCGGACTTCGTTCGACGTCGGCCCGGATTGCAGTCCTGCAGCAACTCCGCAAGGCGGGTCGCCCACAGTCTCATGCGGAAGTGGCCCTGGCGGTCGCGGCACTTGGGCTCGACAAGGCGACGGTCTTTCGGAACCTCAACGACCTGACTGAGGCGGGGCTCCTGAGTCGCTCCGAATTGGGGGACCATGTCTGGCGTTTTGAGATCCGGACCGAAAAACACTCGCATGGGGCGGCCCATCCCCATTTTCTCTGTATCGACTGCGGCAGTGTCACCTGCCTGCCGGGCTCCACAATCCCCACCGCCCTCAAGAGCAGTGCCGAATCGATTGGGGAAATCACCGAGATCCTGGTTCGTGGCCATTGCCACAATTGCGCCACTTGAGCCTTGCCACGTGAGCCTTGGAGGATGAGTCTGTTGTGTGTGCGGGTCCGTGGGGGCCATCGCCCGGCACTCACCTATCAAGGCCCGAAACACAGGACCCGCAACCGCGGAAGAGTCCCGCGTGGGCTGGTCGAGAGATATAATGACGGCAGTCGTCTGACCGTCTCCCACTCTTGATCGGCCTGAGCCATGCCCATCTACGAATATGCCCCGTGCAGTGGATCCTGTGACCAGTGCGCAGGACGTTTCGAAGTGATGCAGTCCATGGGGGAGGATCCCCTCTCCCGGTGTCCCCAGTGTGGGGTTCCCTGCGAACGCATTCTTTCGGCGGTTTCGCACTCGATGGGCAAAGGTCATCTGCTGAAGCCAGCCAACCTCGAGTCGAAGGGGTTCACCCAGTATCGCAAGGCGGGGGATGGTTACTACGAAAAAACGGCCGGGACCGAAGGGCCCGACGTCATTCACCGGGGTTGAGAACTTGGGCCGGTGCCGGGGTTGTGTGGCGCGTCTGGTTGCAGATGACCCAACCCCGACAACCGGGTATCCTGCCAACGTCAACAATCGGTGATCCTGGCCGATGCCGACTGCTTCCGCCAGGTGATCAGGTTCGCAGGAAGGTGATGAATGTTGCAGCCGATGCGGACACTGGCGGTCTGGTGTTTCCTGCTTCTGGTGGGACTGAACGGGACCTTGTGGGCCTTTCAGGCTCCCGAGGAACCGGCGAGCACTTCGGCCGGGGAGACGGATGGCGACGATGGGCTCAGTCGGCGTGAGCTGACCCGGCGGTTGACCACCGCTGCCCGCACCCTGGAAGAACAGCGGTATGCGGAGGGGGTCGCGCAGCTTCAAAAGATCCTCGACAATCCGCGCGATGAGTATTGCGTGCTGCCGAGCATCGGCCCGGGCGAGACCAGTGCCAAGCGGGCGGCCGAGCAGATGCTCGCCGCACTCCCCGCCGAAGGGCTCGAAGCCTATGAGACCCAATACGGACCGATCGCCCAGAAGTTGCTGGACGAACTCGGTTCCCGCTTCCAGCCTCTGGATCCCGTCATTGACCGGTTTCTGCTGACAGCGGCCGGTCGGGAGGCCCTCTACCGCCAGGGAGTTCAGGCCTGGGAAGTTGGTCGTCCACGCCAGGCGGCCACCTGTTTTGAGTACCTCCACCAACAGCCCGGCGCAGCCCGGCAGTGGGAGCCCGCACTGTCGCTGCAATGGGCCGCGGCGCTGTTTCGGTGTGGAGACGACGCCCGGGCCAGCGCAGTGCTGGAAGAACTTCGGGGCCAGCATCCCGAGTCGACCTGGAAATTGGCGAGTGTCGCTGCGGGCCCCCGGATGGGGGCTGGGGCCGAGTGGTTGCGGGGGGTGGCGGCCCGCAGCCTGCCAATGGCCGATTCCCAGAGGCGAGGCTGGCTGAATCCCCGGGGTGACGAGCAGCACAACCAGGTCGGATTTGGCGGTGGCCCCTACCTCAATCATGGCTGGCGGTACGATCTCCTGGCCGATTACGAGCGCAACTCGCTCGAGGGGCGACTGCGCGAGATTCATGCCGACCTGCAGCAGCAGGCTCGGCCCGAAAGTGACAATGCTCCCCAGATCACACTCGCTTCGCCCCTGATTGTGGGGGACCTCGTGGTGGTGCGGACCCTGCTGGATCTGCGGGCCTTCGATCGCAGCACGGGGGCCCCAGTCTGGCGGACGACTGAGCGAGACCGGGAACTGCTCGATCTGCTGCGCCCGGGGGGACTTCCCCAGTCGAATCAGACCCAGGGAACCGCGGCCGAACAACTGGTCGCCCAGCGCTATTGGGTGGATGGAAACTTCCACGGAATCACCTCTGACGGTGAGCGTGTCTTTGTCGTCGATGACCTTGGTCTGACGAACGTCATGCTGCCCGGTCGCATGGGGCCAAACCAGGCGCCTTCGAACCGGCTGCTGGCCTATGACGCAAAGTCGGGACGGCTGCTGTGGGAACTCGGCGGGCCCCGTGACAACTCGCGCGATCCTCTCGCGGGTGCGTTTTTTCTCGGGGCTCCGCTCCCCTGGCAGGGACTCCTCTACGCCTTGGTTGATCTCGGTTCCACACCGCAATTGGCCATCGTGGAGCCGCAGTCGGGCGAGTTGCGAACAGTGCAGCCCCTGGGGGGGGATGAACCCGATCTGGGTGGGTTCGACCGAACGCGATACCAGGTTGGCCTGACTCCCACCGTCGCGGCTGGTGTGCTGTTGTGTCCGACGGGGCCCGATTTTGTCACGGCGTTCGATCCCACCCGCTGGAGGCTGCTCTGGCGGCATCGATTCCGACCGCGGACCGAGGCACCTGGTCCCCGCCAGCAGATGATCATCCTGCAGCAGCAGATGGCCCGGAACGCCAGCCGTATTCCCGATCAGTCGACCTGGCTGGACTATGGCGGGGTGGTGCAGGGTGAGAGAGCGATCTTCACCCCTCGTGACACCGACGAGATCATCTGCCTCAATGCCACAACGGGAAAGCTGTTGTGGAAATCTCCCCGGGGAGGTGCCCTCCTTGTGGGAGGCATTCTCGATGACCGGGTCGTGATTGTCGGCAGGAATTTCCTGCAGGCGATTCACCTCACGGACGGGACGCCTGCCTGGAACAGCCCGACGTTGCTTTCCCCTGTCGCGGGGCGTGGTTGCCTCGTCGATCACAGTTACCTGGTGCCGCTGGTCACGGGGGAGGTCGTGTCGGTCGATGTGGCGGATGGTCGCATCCTGTCGCGGGCGCGGTCGTTTGCCGGCAATGTGCCCGGGACGCTGGTGCTGGCGGGAGGCAGTGTGGTCACTCAGCGGTTTGACACGATTGCCGCCTATCGCCAGGTCGAGGCGCTCCAGGCGGAGGTCACGACACAATTGGAGCGGGACCCCGATCACCCGGAATCGTTGACGGTCCGCGGACAGATGCGGATGGAGCGGGGAGATTTTCCGGGAGCCCTGGCGGACCTGGAGCGGGCGGTGTCCCTCGCCCCACGGAATGCCGAAGCTCGCAACCTGCTGCTGTCGGCTCTGCTGGAGGGTTTGAGAACCGATTTCGAGCGGTACCACGAGTTTGGACCGCGTGCGGAAGCCCTCGTGGAGAGTCCGGCGGACCGCGCCCGATTGCATTGGTTGCTGGCGCTGGGTTACGAGCGGATGCAGCGACTGCCCGAATCACTTGCGCAACTTCTGGCGTTTGCCAGGGTTCAGGGGGCGGAGTTTCCCATCGAGAGGGTGGCGACCTCGCTGCTGGTGCGCCGTGATCGGCAACTCTCACTGGCGGCCGAACGTCTTCTTGCGGCCGCCGACCCGTCCGTCCGTGAGCCGATGGTGCAGTCCTTGCGGGACGCCCTCCAGGAGGCGTTTCAGTCGGAAGATCGCCGACAGGGCCTGCAGTTCTGGGAGCTGTTCGGGAACCTCCTGCCCGAGCCCGTTCCCCTGCTGGCTGCCTCGCCCCAGGTGCTGCGTGGTGATGATTGGCTGTCGTCGGAACTGGTGCTCTCCCGGGTTTTGTCGGAGAGCCAGGGATCGGAAGGGGGCCAACTCTGGGCCGAATGGGGGGAACTGCTTCTGAGAGCCGATCGACCCCGGGATGTCGCTCCGCTCGTCGCGAATCTGCAGGCCCGGCAGCGTCGTGGGGAACCGGGACTCCAGGTGGCACTGGACCGGTCGGCGGAGTGGCAGATGCGGGAAGATGTTCAGCGGCTGACCAGGCGACAGCACGACTGGCCAACGGGAAAGGTGACCGTCGAGCGACTGCCCGGCACCCGGCCCGTCGCGATCGGCCGCACGCAACCGGTGGCGTTTGATGGACCCCGTGGCCCGTTCCTCAGCGACATCACGCTGGAACTGGGAACAGGCGACCAGCAACTCCTGGCACGTGGTCCCGATGGGCGCCCTGTGTGGAAACTGGCGCTGCAGACCCCCCTGTGGGCCGGGAACGCACAGTTCAATCGGGCTTGGGTTCGCGATCACCTGCTGTTGCTTCTGATCGGAAAGGATCTGCTGGCGGTCGATCTGCTGGGGACCCCGCAGGATCCCGCACCACGCTGGCTCTGGCACCAGAATCTGATTGAGGCCTCGGCTGCCATCATGGTTCAGCGCGGGTTGGCCCCCGCCCAGGCCCGCATGAATTTCGCACCCCTCGGACCAGACAACACCGCCGTCGTGGGCCCCATCAGCCAGCGGCAGGTGGTGATCCTTCGGGGCCGTCGGCTTTCGGCACTCGATCCGTACACGGGACAGCCGGTTTGGACGCGTGAGGGGATTACACCCGGCTCAGGATTGTTTGGAGACGATGAGGAACTACTGGTCGTCCCGCCCGAATCGCATGAGGCCCAGGTCTACGGCATGCGGGATGGTGCGGCGCGGGGGACGGTTCGCCTGCCCCCGGCGAACTGGTGGTTGACTCCCCGTGGTCGCCGTCTCGTGGTCTGGGGCCGTCCGCTGGATCGCCAGGTACTGGCACTGCGCGATCTCACGACCGGTGAAGATGTGTGGAGCCGCGAGTTTCCCCCGGGTAGCCTCGTGACCCAGGTCGAAGGGGAAGAGGCCCTGGTCCTCGATCCCATGGGACGGTTGACCTGTGTGGATCTCGCCCGGGGAGAGATCCGGTTTGAGAACGAGTTGGAGATGGGAGATCCCGCCACCGAGTTGCAGGTGGTGCGTACCGGAGACCATTACCTCGTCATGGCCAACCGGCCCCTTCCCAACGGGCCGACGATTGTCCGCCATTCCCAGAATGTGCACATGACCGTCAATGGGACGGTGCACCTGCTGGAACGGGATTCCGGAAAACGTCTCTGGAGTGCTGTGGTGGAGCGGCAGCAATTCGACCCCCAGCAGCCGGCCGGGCTCCCCCTGGTGACGTTCGCCTCGCATGTCTTCGAGCCGCGTCGCGGAGGAAATGGATTGGAACAGCGTTTCTTGATGACCAGCCTGGATCGTCGTACCGGAAAACTTCTCTACGAGGAAAGCCGGAGTGATGAGCCGCTGCATTTCATTGATTACCGGGTTGATGAAGACGCCCAAACCATCGAGCTGCAGTTGTTTCAGTCGGTCGTGAAGTTCAGCTTCACCAACGACAAGTAGAAAGACCCCCCCCGCGCCCGCCGCCGGTCTGGTTCGACGGCGGGCTACGAGGGACGCTTGCTATTTTGTGTGACCCACCCGCTGGATCTCCGCATTCGCACTGCGACCAGCCAGCACATCACCGGCGGCGAGACGGGTTCGGAGGTGGGAGTCGTGGCTCGCGGCTTTCAGGGCCTCGACCAGGGAGCCATGTTTCTGCCAGTCGACCAGTTGACAGGTGCGGGCTGCCAGAGACCGACCCTCGGGAGTTCCTTCCCGGATTTCAGCTGAGAGACCGTCGAGGGCGGCCGCATCCCGCGGTGCCGACTTGAGGATCACGGCACTCGCGAGGGTTCTCGTGCAGGCATGCTCGGCATCGAGCTGGCGGCGGGCCGCATCGAGCATCGGGCGCGAAACCTTCGGGAAGCGTCCCATGGTCCCCAGTCCAACGATGTTGTCAGACAGTGATCGCGATTCCAGCAGTCCCACCAGTGTCGTTTCGACCGCGACCGAGTCGGCCTGTGAATTGCACAGGGCCAGGGCCGCACAGGCCCGGACGAGAGAATCGTCGTCCCGCAGGTGTCGCCGGCACAATTCCCTCATGCGTGAGTTGTCGACGGAACCCTCGATGAGGCGAACGGCAGCCGCCCGGCGAGTCGCGGGAGTTTCCGAACCCAGCAGGCGGTCAATCTGTTCGCTCCGTGCCTCGGAAACAACGGCCCCCTCGGCTGGCTGCGCCATGCCATGGGTCCAGACCAGAAGGGTCAGCGCCGAGCCTGCGGCGACGTCAAGATCGTCGTCTGCCAGTCGCGAGGCAACCCGATAAGCAATCGTTGCCGAGGGCGTATGCGTGTCAGACCCCAGGGCGTGAACCGCAAAGGCCCGGGAGGCGGGATCACTACTGACCAGTGAATCGGCGAGCACTTTCGTCGCCGAGTCATTTCCGGTCCGCAGCCGAAGCAGCGATTCCGCCACGTGCATCCGGACAACGGCATCGTCGTCGGAGAGGTGCCTCGTCAATCGTGACTCGACAAAGTCCTGCTGCTCAGTCGCGTGTCCCAGGAGAAATGCCGAGAGACAGCGCTCTTCCGAAGATTCCGAGTCCAGCAGATCGCTGAGGACCAGCAGGGCGGCATCGGTATGCTGGCTGTTCTGGATCAGGCACATCGCGGCCAGGGCCCGCACCTCAACATCGCTGTCCTGCAAAGGTTCCAGCAGCAGATCGGCGGCCTTCGAAGGCAGGGGACTGCAAGCCGCCATCTCCAGGACCGCCGACCGCCGTCCTTCCACATCGGCCTGTGTCAGCAATTCCCGCAGGGCGGCCTGAGACGTGGCGGACTGGGGGGCGGGATTCTCGGCTCGGGCCAGAGGAATCGCCGTCGACCACCCGGCCACAGTTCCCGCGGCAGCCAGGGTCAGTGCCCAAGCCGACTTGGAGACAGCCATCCGGGAAGCAGACTCCGCGGACCAATTCCGGAATGTGACGACCGGCAGAAACCAACGAGTCTTCAGGGTTTTGGAGGTCGACATGGCGCATCCTTCCAGAAAAGGTCAGTACGATCCGAACGCGTACACAAGGTTTTCGACGACCTACAACCGGGAAACCCAATACATCGGGTGCGCGTGGAACAACCGGAATAACCAGAAAACTGGTTTCAAATTGCCCATTTTGACATGTGGCTGAGGCCACGATGTTCGGCTGGAGATTGTGCGAGTCTGACCCAGTCCTGTGACCGCATACTGCGGAGACCAGATTCCCGGGGTTTGTAAGTCTTGCCGGAGGCAGGCCGATTCAAGACCGGCGTCACGTCGACTCCATGTCCGGGAACCCCACAGAAATGAGGAGTTTGAGAGAAACCGCAGCTTCGCCTCATGCAATGGCACGGCGTCTGCGTTGAGCAGGTTTCGGATCAGGATCTCGCGGGAACTTGGTCCTGGTCTGCCTGCCGACCCGCCTGAGAAACGGGTCCCCCCTCCCTTCCTGGCGTCCCATCCCGTTTCGCCGATCGGAGCGACACAGTTCCCGCGCTGTGTCGCTCCGCTGCGGCCTGCGATTCAGGCCGAGATGAATTGTGAAGCGGCTCAATTTGTTGCCTTCTTCCAGAACACACCGTTCGTCGTTCCGGCCGATCGCCCGCCCCGAGCGTTGGATTCATGAGTTCGATCGAGGAGGTCGTCGAAGCGACTGGGATGACTTTGACAAAATGTGTGACGCGATCGGTGAACGGAATGCCAAAATCGATTTCGGACCGCCTGACAGGTACACTTCGAACGTTGCCGACCAGCCCCAAACTTCCGGGCGATTGTCGGCTGGAATGTGTCCTGGTCTCGTGGATGTTGTTCTCATGCGGATTCCTCCAGTTCTTCTGTTGCTGTGCGGCCTGCTGTTCGTTTCCACTGTCCGTGGTGATGACTGGCCGCAGTGGATGGGACCGGGACGCGATGGTGTCTGGCGGGAAACGGGAACTTTGGAGCGGTTTCCTCAGGCTGGTCCACGCGTGCTCTGGCGGACCCCGATTGCCGCTGGATATGCAGGGCCTTCGGTGGCCGGTGAGCGTGTCTTCGTCATGGACTTCGTCACCCCGGATGGCCGGGGGACCAACAACCCGGGAGCCCGGGACAAGCTGTCGGGCGTGGAGCGGTTGCTCTGCCTCGACCGCGACACCGGTCGGGAAGTTTGGAAGATTGAGACCCAGGTCGATTACAACATCTCATATGCCGGCGGTCCCCGGGTCACTCCGACGGTGGCCGGGGATCTCGTTTATTCACTCGGGGCCGAGGGGGACCTTCTCTGTGCACGGGTGGCCGATGGTTCCATGGTGTGGCGCAAGGACCTCAACGACACCTACAAGTGTGAGACTCCCTGGTGGGGATTCTGCGGGCATCCGCTGGTTGACGGAGACAAGCTCCTTTGTCTCGCCGGTGGGGTCGGCAGCATTGCCATTGCCCTCGACCGTCACACCGGAACCGAACTCTGGAAGTCTCTCACAGCCAGTGACCCCGGTTACTGCCCCCCATCGATCATCGAGCATGCGGGACGGCGTCAATTGCTGATCTGGACCGCCGACGATCTCAACGGCCTGGATCCCGAGACCGGCAAGGTGCTTTGGACCCATCCCCTGGCTCCCAAGTACAAGATGTCGATCAACATTCCCCAGAAATCAGGCGACCTGCTGTTTGCCAGTGGCATCGGAAAGGTCGCTGCCGCGCTGCGATTCAATGAGCAGGGGACGGCGGTCTCGGAAGTCTGGAAAGGAACCACCACCACGGGGGTCTACTGTGCCAATGCGACACCACTGATTGCCGACGGTGTGATCTACGGTTGCGACTGCGACTCGGGCCATCTGAGGGCTGTGGATCTCAAGACCGGGAAGCGGCTGTGGGAATCACTGAAGGCGACGACAAATGATCGGCCCGCCCCGCATGCCACCGCGTTCCTGGTGCGACACGGCGATACGGGGAACAAATGGGTGCTGTTCAACGAGCGCGGCGAGTTGATTCTCGCCCGACTCACCCCCCAGGGTTATGAGGAATTGAGCCGCGCCAAGGTGCTCGAGGCGACCGGCGACGCGTTCGGGCGGCCTGTGGTCTGGACCCATCCCGCCTTTGCGAACCGCTGCGTGTTTGTCCGCAATGATCGGGAAATCGTCTGCGTTTCGCTGGCCGCCGAGTGATCCCGGACAGCCACCGGCATCCTGAACGGGATCGCCCGCATCACTGAGACCGGAATCGGTCTCAGTGATGCGGCGGATTGGCCAGGGCCAGGGAAACGTCGGTTTCCATCAGAGTGGGATGGACATCCCCCCTGGCATCTCACTGAAGGCTTTCCATCCCATCCAACCAGCCAGGGCCGCGGCTGACAACACCCAGCCGAGCGCCACGTGATACCGCAGCAGGGCGACACCGGCTCCCACCGCAATCCCCAGGGCGACCCAATCCAGCGTTCCCAGTTCACCGAGTGAAGTGCCTGGCCAGCCTGGCAATTCAGTCGGTCCTGAATGCAGCAGCGTCTGCACGGCAAACCAGACTGCGAGATTCAGGATCACCCCGACCACAGCCGCAGTCACTCCCGACAACGCCATGCTCAGCCGGCGGTTGTCACGCCATCGCTCGATCCACGGTGCTCCGACGAAGATGAAGAGAAAGCTGGGGGCGAAGGTGACCCAGGTGGTGATTGCCGAACCGAGCAGGGCTGCCGTCCAGGGAGAGAGCGTTCCTGGTTGCCGATATGCCGCCAGAAAACCGACAAACTGCAACACGATAATCAGCGGACCGGGGGTGGACTCGGCGAGGCCCAGACCATCCATCATTTCACCCGTCGAAAGCCAGCGGTGTGATTCAACCGCCTGCTGGGCGACATAGGGCAACACGGCATACGCACCCCCGAATGTCAGCAGTGCGGTCTTGCTGAAAAAAACTCCCTCGGAGACCAGGATGCTCTCCTGGCCCCACAGCAGCCAGCACAGCCCCACGGGCAGCCACCAGATCAGCAACCAGACGACGCTGGTGGCCAGCGATGAGCCGAGGGTTGGGTTTCGTCCTGAGGGAGGACTGTGTGTCGACAGGAGGTACTCGGCCTCGCGGGCAGCGTCGGCCGCCGATTGGCGCGGGGCCACCACCAGGAATAACCGCTCGTTGACCAATCCTCCCACGAAACCCGCCAGGGCCGCTGCGACGATGATCGCCGGGAATGGCACTCCAAACTGACGAATCGCCACGAAAGCCAGGGCGGCAAGGAGATACATCGCCGGATTCTTCAGCACCCGTCGTCCAATGCGAATCACCGCCTCCACCACCACAGCGAGAACGGCCGCCTTCAGCCCGTAGAACAGGCCCTGCAGCAGCGGCGTCTGCTGGAACTCCACGTAAAGAGCCGACAGGACCAACAGGGTCAGCGCACCCGGCAGGATGAACAGCAGCCCGGCCGTCAATCCTCCCCGCACACCGTGCAGCAGCCAGCCGGTGTACGTCACCAGTTGATGAGCTTCCGGCCCGGGCAACAGCATGCAGTAATTGAGGGCGTGCAGGAACCGCCGGTCGCTGATCCAGCGATGCCGGTCCACCAGCAGTCTGTGCATTACAGCGATCTGTCCCGTGGGACCTCCAAAGCTCAGGGCGGCAATCTCCATCCACACACGGAAAGCTGCTGAAAACGAGACAGGTCCTGGCGCCCCGGATGGTTTGGCTTCGAAATGTGAGGTCATGATCGGTTTCCGGCTGGAGAGAAACCTCGAGGCGGTCGCGTTGGCTGCTCCCGTTTTTTCATCGGGAACGGCCGACGTTCGCAGGAGTGTCAAGAGTGCGCAGGTTGGAACCGCAGTGTCGGACTGTTCCGGAAGCGAAGCGGGTTGGAGGCGTTCTCGGGCCAGAGCAATGCACGGGCCAGGACACTCCCCCCCGGGACGACCCCCTCCGAGTCCGCAGCATCCGCCAACAGTTGGCGGTAACCGAGATAGCTGGTCGTCAGCCGGGGGTTGATCTCCACGACGGTGACTCGGCCCGATTCCTCATCCACGAGCAGATCGACTCCGACAAACCCACGGAGGCCGCGAACTGCCAGACAGGCGAGCCGGGCAATTTCCTGTGCCTGAGCGGCGATGGGGCTGAGGAAGGGAAGTTCCCCCCCGAGGTAATGAAAACGACCGTCGCTGCTGAGGCATTGCCGGGCCGGTGGCAAGGGGAGGCAGCCTTGGCCATCTCCCCGGCAGACAACAGCCACTGACGCCGGTTCCCCCCGGACGAACGGTTGCACGATGGCTGCGTTCAACAACGGTTCGTCCGCGAGATGCCCGGCGAGCATTGTCTGCTCTGGTGGCGAATGGAGCAGGAACGTCGAAGTCGAACCAGCTCCAAACCGGGGCTTGATCACACGGGGCCAGCCTGGTTCGGTCGTTGGCTCGCCGGCCGGGTCGCACAGGCTCGTGGAGATCGTCGGAATGCCAAGCGCTTCGAAGTGGAGTGCCAGTTTCCATTTGTCGGCACACAGGGCAACCGCCCCGGGGCTGGAGCCCAGCAGGGGGATTCCCCGCGATGCGACCCAGTCGCTCCTTCGCTCGAGCAGTTGATCGAATTCCGGAGCGATGATCAGCACGGCGTCTGCGAGAGAGGCCAGTTCGGTAAACTGTTCCCATTCTTCGGATGGGCCCTGGACTTCCGACACCCGGAGCAGGGCTGAGGGTCTCGTGGCCGAACCTGCCCGACTCCAAGGGGGCAGACCGAGACGTTGGTCCCAGGTGGTATGCACCTCCACTCCTGGCAGGCTCGCCAGGTCCTCCACAATGGCATGGAGCATGGCCGACCCCTCGCGGGCGAGACTCCCCTCGGGAATCCCCTCGGGCCAGGCTCCCCCCGCCACGTATTCGGAAACAAAGATCCGAAACGGTGCAGGGGAGTGGCAGGTCATGCGGCCGCAACCCTTGGAGGGGGTGGGATGTGAGTGAGGCCGTCAGTCGGCCTTCACCTGCAGGTGCCGGAAGGCCTCTTCCGGGGTCATGATGTAGCTGAGATAGAATGGCCCGAACTCGCCATAGTTGGCCGAGGCTTCGTCAAACCGCATGGTGTAGACGATTTCCTTAATGAAGGCGGGTTCCTTGCCCCACAGGGTGACACCCCATTCCCAGTCGTCGAGGCCGGTGGAGGCGGTGATCACCTGCATGACGCGGCCGCCAAACTTCATGCCGCTCTTGCCATGCTCGGTCATCATCTCCATCCGTTGGCTGTAGGGGAGGGTGTACCAATTGGCGTGGGGGTCGCGGGCCTTGTTCATGGGGTAGAAGCAGAGGACCGGCCAGTCCGGGAAATCGGGGAAGAGCCGCTGCTTTCGCATGATGACTTCGCGGTCTTCATACATCTTCAGCTTGGCCGCAAAGGTGGGGCTGGCTGGATCGTTCCCTTCCGCCTTGAGGCGGTCGCCGTACTGTTCGAGCGTGGGAACGTACTCCGAAATCTCCGTGATCGAGACGTAGGAGTAGACCAATTCGAACAGGGATCCGAGACGGCTGTCGCGAATCGCATGCTTCAAGCTGTCGAGCAGCAGCGGATTTTCATCCATGGCCAGGATGGCCAAATCGGCTTTGTGTCCCATGACGACCGAAGTGCACAACCGGGTGGGGGCACCGGGACGTTGCGGGTCAAGAAGTTGACAGAACTCTTGAACCGCCTCGGCGGCTCTTGATTTGTCGAAAAAGAATCCCTGAACGGACCGGCTCAGCCTTCCCAGCGTGCTCCGCTGCAAATTGGAATTGATCCGCTGCACATCGGACCGAATTCGGTAGTAGAGGTGCAGGCAGTGCCATCCATCCCGCATGAGGACGGTGGCGGGGGTGGCGGCGGCCGGGGGATGGGCAGGGCGGGTGGGTGCGTTCACGGGAGGCAGGCCAAACGGGACAGAGGCAGATCGAGGGGCTGCCGAAAGACCGTCACCCGGCACGCCCGCTGGATTTTAGACGATTCCTCAACAGCTGAGAAATGCCCCGCCTGGTAAAGAACCGGGGCGGCAGAAGCCTCGTGGAGCGCGGAGGAGGCTAGGTCTCTGGCCTTAGGGACGCAGCACGCTCCCCGGCGGTCCAATGGTCCCAACTGAGATTTCGGTCGGGGCCAGGGCCGGATGAAAGCTCAGCTTTCCACCGGTCAGCAGGGAAATGGA
>Ga0315901_10002076_pt1 | contig 28139 bp, 22 predicted proteins | sample LakEriMetagenome_10_FD_203761 | JGI IMG/M metagenome (GOLD analysis project Ga0315901, IMG submission 203761) | Freshwater fungal communities from buoy surface, Lake Erie, Ohio, United States - Buoy 2 MA116 | ecosystem: Environmental > Aquatic > Freshwater > Lake | place: USA: Lake Erie, Ohio...
AAAAGCCGCCATCGATTCCGTTGAGCATCCGATCTCTGTCCCTGCTCAAGACGCACCGGATTCCATCGACGGAAAACGGCTCGATGAATCCTCAACGCCGGATGCTCCGCTCTATGCGATACCGCAATGGATATCCGGGCAATCCGGATGTCGTTCTAGGCATGGAAACGGAAAACCATCGCTACATTCCGTACGCTTGCAAGGAATCGTATCGAAGGGAAAATGAACACAGCAGTTGCCACTGCTTTGTAGGATGTAAAAGCCATTGAGAATGCGATGATGAATAGCTCCACCTACCCGGGAGTCGCTCGAGACCTACAGCCCCTGCGCATTGGACCGCTGGTTGTGGATCCACCGATTCTTCAAGCACCGATGGCTGGATTCACCAATTTCGCATTTCGGCAGGTGGTCCGAGAATATGGTGGCGCCGGTCTCCAGGCGACCGAAATGGTCAATGCCCGAGGCTTTGTCTGGCTGGATGAACATGACTGCGAGCATCCGGACCGACTCTGGGGAGTACGAGACGAACCGAGGCCGCTAGCTGTTCAGATCTGGGATAACGATCCAGAGACGATGGCCAAAGTGGGCAGGCGTCTTGTCGAAGAGTACCAGGTCTCCGTCGTCGACATCAACTTTGGCTGCCCCGTAAAGCAGGTGACCGAGAAAGCGCATAGCGGATCGTATCTTCTTCGCTACCCCGACCGCATGCACGCGATCATCTCCAGGTTGGTGGAAGTCTGCGCACCAACCCCTGTGACTGCAAAAATCCGTTTGGGCTGCACCCGCGATACGATGAACGCGATCGAAGTGGCGAGGACCGTCGAGCGGGCGGGGGCGGCGGCGTTGACGGTGCATGGCCGAGTCGCTGCCGATTTTTTTAAAGGCTCTGCCGATTGGGATCGAATCGCAGAGATCAAACAGCATCTGCACCGCATCCCACTGATCGGCAATGGAGACTTGGAAACCGCTGAACAGGTGGTGGAAGCGTTCAACCGGTATCCGGTCGACGGCGTCATGATCGCTCGAGCCAGCCTAGGGCGACCTTGGTTGTTCGCTCAGGCCGCCGCCGCACTGCGTGGGGAGAAAGTACCGGAGGAACCCAGTCTGGAGCAACAGAGGCTATGCATGTTGCATCATTACCAACTGGTAGTCGATCGATTCGGCCCCCAAAAAGGAACGCACCTCATGCGGAAGTATGCCTGCTGCTACGCACAAGGCAAATTTGGGGCTCGCCTGTTCCGAACCCATGTCGCCCATGTCGAGACGCCAGAGGATTTCTATCGCGTGGTCGAAGATCATTTCCCACGCGAGAAGCCGGTCGCTGCAGAAGGGGTTTGAGCGAATGGTTGGTTTCGGTGGAGCAGTGCTTTGCGACATCGATCTGCACCTCTCCCGAGCACTCGTCCCCAAACGCTGCGCGACCGGAGGAGAGGAGGCAGCTTGTCAGACCAGCACTTTATTCTTTCAAGCTACCACTACCTCTTGCCCCCTCGCCCCGTTTGCGGGGAGAAGGGGATTTATTAAGCATGAACCAAGAGGAAAGGGTCCATCCGGCAATTCCGTGGGGCGTATCTGTCGGGCCGACTGGAATAGGCGGGATGGAGTCTTAGGGGCAAGGGCTACGGATACAGGCCGTGCGATAGATCTCATCCTCCCCTTGGGAGACCGACTGGGTGCTGTGGCCACCGGCATTTCTTGAGTCGCGGCAGTCAAACGATCGTAACCCCACACTATTCCCGGATGGACCGAGGAAAGGGGAAGTGCTAGTGCAGCACGACAGCACGGGCGGGACACCCGTGCCACGGGGAAGGAAAAGATGCCCTGCCAGCTTGCTCTCAATGAGCCAGAGTTCTGGCGTGGGCCATCGCATCCTCGGCCAACTGGATATATTTCCGTTCGCCCGTCCCTGCAAAGGCTCGCTGATAAGTGATGCTGAGCGCTGAAAAATTAAAAGCGTCGTTGGGTTCCAGTTCGCATGCCTTCACTGCATGCTCAATCGCTCGATCATGCACCCCCGTCTGCGTGAAAATCCTCGCCAGAGTCAGGTGCGAAAGCACATGCGCGGGATCTTCCACGAGGATTTCTTCCAGAATGGCAATCGACTCGGGATACTGCCCGGCGTCCTTCAGTTTTTCTGCTTCGTTGTATCTGGCTACTAGGTCAGCCATGGGCGAGACTCCTGAAAATCATGGGGAATGGTGAGCCGAAGGATCGGTCTCAGTGGGTGACTCTATATCGCAGCCACGCTTGCGGCAGCCGCGCCGCGACGCAAGATTTTTACGGGACTGCGGATGCTTTCAAGTGGCAAAGCCAGGAAACTGATCGAGAAAAATTTTCGCACCCCCGTCCCCTGGTCGCTCGGAAAATCACGCGAGGTCCTCACGGAATTTCTTCAGGTCTTTTTCCTTACCGACCAGCAGCACCATCTGCTCGTCGTTAAGTCGAAAATCGCCGTCCGGAAACATCGTCAGTTTGCCTGTCAGCGCATCCTTGACGCCAATCACCCAGACGCCGAATCGCTTCCTCAGGTCGGTCTCCAGCAGGGTCTTTCCGGAGAGACTGGTTGGCATGGCGACTTCCACAAAACTGTATTCGGGATCGATGGGCAAGAAATCGATGACGCTGGGCCAGGTGAGTCGATCGGCAAGCTGCTGAGCCATTTCCGTCTCGGGGAAGATGACTCGTTCGACCCCCAGCGACTTAAGCAATTTTCCATGCTCAGGGGTTACCCCTTTGACGATGATATGCCTCGCCCCCAGCTCCTTCGCATGCAAGGTAGCCAGCAGGCTTCGCGTGATGTCTTCGCCCAGCGAGATCACCACTCCGTCCGCCTTGTCCAGAGAGAGAGCGGCGAGCGAAGCACGGTCGGTTGCGTCACCAATCACCGCTTCGAAAAGATCGTCCTGCATCGCCTCGACATGGTCGGCCGTCGCGTCGATCCCGGTGACTCGCACACCATTGCTTTCCAGTTTCCTTGCCAGTGCCGACCCGAAGGATCCCAGGCCGATAACAACAAATCGTTTCACGGTAGCCATATGAATTACCCTACCAGAGGTTCTTGCGTCGCATACTGAACGGGCGACTCTTTGGTGTCTCGCGAAACCGCCGCAAACACCGACAGCGGTCCGACTCTCCCCAGAAACATCAACAGGATGATCACCAATCGGCCCATCGTTCCCAGCTGGGTGGTGTAGCCAGTGGTAAGACCGACCGTTCCCAGGGCCGAAGCGACTTCGAATGCGGCATCCAGAAAGTCATGGGATTGATTGCGGTGACTGGCATGTGACTGATCGGCGATGCATAGCAACGTCAGGGCGATAGCACCGATGATCATGAAGATGACCAAGCTGGCCATCGCGCGATCGACCGAATGCTCGGGAATGGTCCTTCGAAACACCGTGACTCGCGAATGCCCCTGGAAACGCCGCCACGCTTGTGCGCAGAGGATGGCGACGGTCGACACCTTCACACCACCGGCGGTCGAGCAGGCTCCGGCACCAATCAACATGAGAAGGATCGAAAGGAAAAGCGTCGCGTTGGAGAATTCCGCCAAGTCGATCGAATTGAATCCGGCAGTGCGACAGGAAATGCTGTGGAAGATCGGAATCAGAATCTGGTTCATCCATGGCTTGCCCACCAGCACGCCATCCCATTCCATTGCCGCGACGGCCACTGCGCCACCAACCACCAGCACCGCAGTCGTCAGCAGGGTTAAACGAGTGTGCAGGTGTAGATGGTCCCAACGCTTGGGACCACTGGTTCGAAAGCTACGGTAGACATCGATGATTACCGGAAAGCCGATCCCGCCCAGCATGATCAGGATCGAAAGAGTCAAGTTGACCGCTAGGTCTCCTTGGTAGGGTGTGATCGACTGGTCATGCAGCGCGAAACCGGCATTGCAGAAGGCGGAGATCGAATGAAAGACGGCATGATAGAGCGCGGTCACGGGGGGTAGATCCCAGATGAAGCGTGCGAAGAGAATCGTCGCACCAATCGCCTCGATCAATCCGGTCACGAAAAAAATGCGATACAGCACCCACCGCAGATCCTCGTTGGAATTCGACCCCAGCGTCTCGGCCACCACCGCGCGCTGCCGAAGCCCTGTTCGGCCTGCCAAAGCGGTCAAGACGAAGGTAGTGATCGTCATGATGCCGATCCCACCCAACTGGATCAGCCCCAGAATCACCAGTTGCCCAAAGAGGGTAAAGTCGCTGACCGTGCTTCGAACACTCAGCCCCGTCACGCAAAGCGCGCTGGTGGCGGTGAACATGGCGTCCAGCCAACTGATCGGTGCTTCCGGCTTGGCGCCACTCCAGGGACTCTTCAGCAGCAAAGTACCAAGCAGAACACCTCCAGCAAACCAAGCCGTGGTGACGCGAGCGGGGTAGCGGACAAGAGAGCCTGCCAGCTTGGGCATCTTGAGTTTCAGCTTCCCTCAGGAAGCGACTCCGACAAGGGCGGACAGGATCTTACTGGCTTTCTCTACTTTGGGCCACGCGCAGGGTGGCGAAAGCCTTGTCCGCATCGATGCTGCATCCACGTTACGAAGCAACATCGACTGGTTTTCAATGTAATCTTCGTTACCTCCACCTGCAACGGCGCTTCGAATTCCAAGAGCCCCAAGAAGGTAAACCGGGAAAAACCACAAAACCTCAGGCGCACGACGAAAGACCGGACGGCTTGTGCCGTTCCGCTAGAATTTCCAATGGTTACGAAAGGGCATCATGCCCTCCGGTGAGCCTTTCTCCAGGAATCGATCCAATGCACCATCCTTCGTCTCCCGTTCGCGTCACCATCTTGCTCTTGCTTCTCCCCGTTCTGTCGGGCGTTGCCTCTGCAGCACCGCCCCTGAAAATCTTCTTGCTGGCAGGCCAGTCGAATATGGAGGGACATGCGCATGTGAGGACGATCGAGCATCTGGCGATGCAGGAGGAAAGCCGACCTCTGATGGAAGCGATGGTCCAGCCCGACATGACACCGAAAACCCACCCGCGAGTCTGGATCAGCTCCCTCAATTCCCAAGGGATCCAAAGCGGTCCATTGACGACTGGATACGGAGCCAACAGGGAGAAGATCGGTCCCGAACTGACCTTCGGGTACTTCCTTCAGCAGAGGCTGGGCGAACCGATCCTGCTCATCAAGACGGCGTGGGGAGGGAAGAGCCTGCATACCGATTTTCGGCCACCTGGAGCGGGTCCTTACCAATTCAGCGAGGCTGAGATCGAACGGCTGAAGCGGGAAGGAAAGGATCTGGAGGAAGTTCAGCGACTGAAGCAGGAAGCGACGGGAGTGTCGTATCGAGCCATGGTGGCGTATGTTCGAGCAGTACTCGATCGAATCGCCACGGAAGTTCCTTTCTATGATCCTCAGGTGGGCTATGAACTGGCTGGCGTGGCTTGGCTGCAAGGCTGGAACGACATGGTGGATGCAACGGTCTACCCGCAGAGAGGTCAGCCGGGTGGGTACGACGAGTACAGCACGCTGCTGGCACAGTGGATTCGCGATGTGCGGAAGGACCTGGAGGCGCCCAACCTGCCGGTGGTCATTGGCGTGATGGGAGTCGGCGGACCGACCCATCGATATGATGGCGAGCAGAAACGTTATGCCGCCATCCACCAGACCTTTCGTGACGCCATGGCAGCCCCCGCGTCGCTCCCCGAGTTTCAAGGCCGCGTCATCGCATTGCGGACCGAAGCATACTGGGATCTAGAGCTATCTGGTGTGGTGCAGCGCGATGCCAAGCTGGTACAGGAGTCGAAACGAGTCGGCAAGGAGCAGCAGTGGGACGACAAGGCGAGGCAGGCTTGGGTTGACGCGCAGCGCGGGGAGAGCTTCACCGAGCGGGAGAGGGAGCTATTGCGGAAGGGGGTATCGAACGCCGAGTTCCACTACCTTGGGTCGTCTAGAATTCTCGGTGGTATCGGCCGCGGCATGGCCGATGCCATGGGAGACCTGATCAGCCAATGAGGAGACGGCCAGGGGTATCCATCCGGCCAACCGCAACGGGAGAGAACGTGCGGAGGAAGGAGAACCATTCCATCCTCTCTCACCGGTGGCTGTCGCCACCGGCAGTTCTTGTGCCGGCCCTCCGGGCCTGGAACAAGGTGCGATGCAACTCTATCGCAGCTCACTGGCTGCTTACCCACAACACCAGCCCCGGAGGGGCGACGTTACTCTTGCCGGGGCCAACAGGCCCCGGGAGCGGAGGGAGGAAAGAAATTCATCCTCAGCGCAGAAAAAAACCCCATGTTGCCACGGGGTGGAGCGGAGGGCACGGGACTCGAACCCGCAACCCCTTACGGGGCACTTCATTTCCAATGAAGCCGCTAGCCATTCGCTTACCCTCCTGAGTTCAGCGGCTGCGGTGAACTAAAAAGGATAACCTCACCAAGGATCGAAACAAGCCGACTTGGGTGGAAAATCAGTCGGTCCTCCGACTTTCCCGCCCCCTTCGACGATTCTTGTCCGGGAAATCCGATCGACTTCATCCGAAAGGAATCTTCCATCTGCCCCACGGAACACCTTGAGCCGTTCCGCTGGAACTCAAGCGAGTCGCGGAAGGACACGAGCCCTCCGGTGAGCGGCGCAAGACAAAAGAACCGAACGGCTGGCGCCGCTGCGAAGCTTGTCTTGGTATCGAGGGCTATGACGTGCGTCGTTCGGCGGGGCGCCATGGAACCACTCAACGAAAAGACCCAGAGCGGTCCGGATGGCCGAACCACTCTGGGCGTTTCAAGGAGGGATCGCAGCAGGTGGGGTGGGGGAAACTTACCAGGGGCCGCGAACTGAATAGACACCGAACTGATCGGTATGCGATGGCCAGACTGGGGTCGCGTAGAACAGTCCACCCTGACCGCTTTGTGGCGCCGATCGGCCAAACTGGTGATAAAGCGGGGTCATGGTGTTCTGGCTAACGCCCCACGAATAATTTTGCTGCATCGTTCCATTGGGCGGCACCACCAATGCGGTCGGCTGCCCGAACTGCAGGTAGTAGAAACGGCCATGCCAAGGCCGCAGTTCTGCCTCCTGTCGTGCCCAGGTATCTCCGTAGGTGCCGGGATGATGATCGGCAAGTCGGGAGAAAAAGCGATTGGGATACTGAGCCATCGCGTCGCTGGCGCTGGCCAGAACTAGCAGAAAGCAGAATGCCGGGAGGGCTTTTGCCAAGGGTCGCAACATGAGTCAGGTCTTTCGGATGAAGGAAAAGTCGGTGGATCGAGTCAGCTTCCCTCCCTGGCAGCTGGCTCCCTGCGGTAGATATCGGCTCGATCAACGAGGCAGTTCGAAGAAGCGGAACGTCCTGCGCACTGCCGTGTGCACAGGAGGAGCGTAGTAGTGAGCGCTGGTCCGGTTCAGGCCACGTCCCTGATCGTAATAGGAGTGGTAGGTGTCTTTGTGCTGATAGAGAAATTCATGGGGCCAAAAAGGCTGGTACGTGTTGTAAGTGTGCCCAACCCATCCTGGAACTGGACGAGGCGAGATGTAGAGAGCGGCTGTCGCCTGGTTGGAAGCACCGCGGGCAAAGTAGTTGTGGAATAGAGGCTGATACCCGTCACCGATCGTGCCGTATTGCGTGACCGACTGTCCAGGTCCAACCCAGCCCTGCTGAGCGGAGGCCTGAGTGGTGATGCAGAGAGCGGCCAGTAGGCCAAGCCATCGCAGGCGATACGTCTTCGACAATTTGCTGCTCATTTCGTACTCCTTCACGCCAGTTCCGTTGGAGGACGACTTTCGTGTATCGCCCCAGTTAGGTGTCTTTTCGGCCCCGGATCGCAGCCGATCGGACAAAAAATTACGACTCAACGCAGCAACTCGCAGCTCGATCGCCTCCCTTTTCGGTGCAGACGTCAGGGGCTGCAAAGTTTCACAGGGTGCCGAACGGTTTTCATCGCCGCTGCCGCTTGTGGCACATGGTGCGGATTGGGTTTGAGGGCCAGCAAACCTGGGGCGTTGCCCCGGGCTATCGCATTGCAAACCGTTGGTGTGCTCTTGCCACTGCGACGAGCGTTGTATGAAAAACTTCCCATCCGGCAATTCGGTGGGTCCAAGGCCCCCCAGAAAAGTCCCAGATGGGGCTGCTTTCCCTGGTGCGGCTCGAAGCGGCGCAGGTCTGCCGGAAAGAGGGGAGGAATGGTAAAATCGATTCCGATTCGCGGGTCGACTGCAGCCTGGGGATCGTTGTTTTGCCGTGCAGCGAAGGGATGGTCCCGGATCGGGAAGGGATGGTATGGCCAAGCCGCGCGTGATGATTTTGAGGGCCCCCGGCACCAACTGCGATGGTGAAACAGCCTATGCCTTTCAGCGGGCAGGGGCCGAACCGACGGCGGTCCACATTCTGCAGTGGATCGAACAGCCGACCCTTTCCGAGAGTTTTCAGATTCTCTGCTTCCCCGGCGGATTCAGCTTTGGAGATGACATCGCAGCGGGGCGGATTCTCGCCTCCAAGATCCATACCCACCTGGCCGACGCAATTCACAAATTTCAGACCGAAGACAAACTGGTCTTCGGAATCTGCAATGGCTTTCAGATCATGATGCGTCTGGGGATCTTCTTCGACGCCCCGCCGGACAAGCCCCCCGCGACACTTTGCTGGAATCGACAGGGACGCTACGAAGATCGTTGGGTGCATCTAGCAGTGCATCGCAAAGACAGTCCATTTCTGCGCGGCATCGACACCATGTTCCTCCCAATCGCTCATGCCGAGGGGCGCATTGTCTTTGCCAGTCGCCAGACGCAGCAGGAACTGGAGTCCTATGGGCAATTGGCGCTTCGCTATGCGACCAGCGAAGGGATCACCGACCACGATGACATTCTGCCTTTCCCGGTCAACCCGAATGGCGCGGAAGGCAATGTCGCTGGACTATGCGATCCGACAGGGAGAATCCTGGGACTGATGCCACATCCTGAGCGGCACATTGATCCGACGCATCACCCGGCCTGGACACGATTCGATTCGCTTCCTTCGGAAGGGGATGGCATGGCGATCTTTCGCAATGCAGCAGGTTACTTCGGTTAAGACCGTCGTGCCTCGACGGGCATCAGGGTTCGAACGAATCGCGGCATTGGGGTGATCAGCAAGTCATGGCAAGTGCGCAACCGACGAAGCGTTGTCTGGAGAAGAGCCGCGTTGCATTCGAACGGGCGAAGAGCAAAATCCCTGGCGGAGTCAACTCGCCGGCAAGAGCCTTTGGCGCGGTAGGCGGACATCCGCTTTTCATTGCCTCGGCCAAAGGTCCCTACCTCTACGACCTCGATGGCAATCGCTATCTGGACTACATCGTCAGCTGGGGACCGATGATTCTCGGCCATGCCCACCCGCGAGTCCTGGAAGCGATCGCTCGCGCGGCCCAGCTGGGGACCAGCTATGGTGCCCCGACAGAGCGGGAGTCGGAACTGGTGGAGTGGATGCAGCGGGCGATGCCGTCGCTGGAGCGGGTGCGACTGGTCAGCAGCGGCACGGAAGCGACGATGAGCGCGATTCGACTGGCGCGCGGAGCCACGGGCCGTGCTGGCATCATCAAGTTCGCAGGGAATTATCATGGGCATGCCGATGCCCTGCTGGTCTCCGCCGGATCATCCGCTGCAACGCTGGGCGTGCCCGATTCACCTGGGGTCACCGAAGGGGCCAGTCGCGATACGATCGTCCTGGAGTACAACGACCTGGGGCAGTTGGAGCGAACGTTTGCGGAGCGAGGGAAACAGATCGCGGGTGTGATCCTGGAACCGGTCGTGGGAAACATGGGACTAGTCGTACCGACGAAGGAGTTTCTTGCTGGCCTGCGCGAACTGTGCACGCGGTATGGTGCAGCCCTGATCTTCGATGAGGTGATGACGGGGTTCCGAGTCGCCTTAGGGGGAGCCCAGAGCCTGTGGGGGATCGAGCCTGACATCACGACGTTGGGGAAGATTGTCGGTGGCGGGTTGCCTCTCGGGGCCTATGGCGGAAAAGCGGCATGGATGGACCAGGTGCTGCCGGCCGGAAAAGTTTTTCAAGCCGGGACGCTCAGCGGCAACCCTCTGGCAACCGCGGCAGGTCTGGAAACGATCCGGATACTGATCGAGGAGTCGCCGTATGAAATGCTTGAGTCGCGAGGCCGCAGGCTGGGTGAAGGGCTGTCGCAGGCTGCCACTCAGGCTGGGATCGCTCATCAATTGCAGCGAGTCGGAAGCATGATGACCCTTTTCTTCAACGACTATCCGGTGACCAACTGGACGCAAGCCGATCGATCGGACCGCTCCCGCTATGCCGATTTCTTCTGGGGGATGATTCACCAGGGACATTACTTCCCATGCAGTCAATTCGAGGCACTTTTCTTTTCGATTCAGCACGAGCCTGAGATGATCGAAGAGACGATTGAGGCGGCGGGCCGGACGCTGCAGTGGATGGCTGAAGGAATCCGACTGCGTCCATGAAGCAGTGCGAGATGCGCAGAAATCAGCCCCTCCCCGCTTGTGCCTCGCGACCCTCCCAGGGGGAGGGTGAAGTAGGCCTTGGGTGATGAAGCCTGCCCCCCTTGCTGCCAAAGTACAGTACGGAAATACGATTTGAAGTCTGTCTTCTCTTCCAGCGAGACGTTGTCATGGCCATTCGTCCGAATTTGTTTGCGTTTGTGGCTCTGATGCTGAGTTCCCAAGCGATCGGAGCCGACTGGGCTCAGTTCCGTGGAGGGAATCAGATGAGCCATGTCGGTGCCTCGAGTGCACCGGTGTCGTGGGAAAAGGGAACGGCCCCCGCATGGCGTACGGAAATCCCCGGTTCTGGATGGTCGCAGCCGATCGTCGCCCAGGGGAAGATCTTTTTGACGACTGCCATTTCCGAGACCCCCGACAAACCGAAGGGGATGATGGGTGGGGTGATGGATCCCAGCACGATGGGCAAGCCTGCCATGCCGAAAGATCCGATTCAGTTTGCGGTGATCTGCCTCGATCCAAAGACCGGAGCGATTGTCTGGCAGAAGGCGGTTGCCGAAGCGATTCCCACCACGGGCAAACATGCCTCGAACACCTATGCCACCGAAACGCCGTGCGCTTCGAGCGACACGTTGTATACGTACTTTGGAGCCATCGGGCGTGTTGCTGCCATGGACTTCGAAGGGAACATCAAGTGGACGCAGGACTTCGGTCCCCAGCCGACCAATAACCAGTTTGGTACTGGCGCCTCGCTGGTACTGTTCGAGGACGCTTTGGTGGTTCAGCGCTACAACGAGCAGGAAGGAAAGCTGCTGTGCCTCAACACCACCGATGGATCGACCCGTTGGACTGCCGAGAGATCACCGGGAACCTCATGGGCAACACCGATTGTCTGGAACAATCAAGGCCAGCAACAGGTAGTCGCGGCGGGGCAGGGGATGGTGGTGGGGTACGACCTGAAAAGCGGCGACGAGCAATGGCGACTAGGTGGACTCGATACGTCGTTTTCCTGCTCCCTGGTGGCCGATGAGGGAGGTGTCTACATCGGTACCAGCAGCCCAGGTAGCAGTGCGCCGATCTGCGCCGTTCGTGCGGGCCAGAAAGGAGATCTGACTCTGCCCAAGGGAGCCAAATCGAGTGACTCGGTTCTTTGGGCTAAGACCAAAAGTGGAGCGGGTATGCCATCGCCGGTCCTCGTCCAAGGACTCCTCTATTACTTTGGAAATACAATCACCTGCTACGACGCAAAGACGGGAGAGGAGAAATTCCGCAAGCGGATGCCTGGAGGCACCTTGGCGGCTGGATGCCCGCTGGTGATCGGCGACCAGATTCTGGTGGTCAACGAACGAGGCACCGTGGTCACCCTTCGGTCGGGCGGGGAGTACGTCGATCCACAGGAGTCGGAAATCGCTGCGGAGGGGGAATTCTTCTGGGCGACGCCGGCAGCGATGGACCAGGCCCTGCTGGTTCGTTCTTCGGCAGCGCTTTATTGCTTTGGAACACCCTAGTTAGCTGCATCGGGGGTCAGTTTCTGACGATGGTGCGGAGTGTGCCGATCTCCGCACCAAATCCGATCAGGAAAATTGGATCGCTTCCCCTTCATGGATTTCACGTTGGAGCTAAACTTTTTTTGGAGAGATACCGATGGTGGGCATGCGGCAACGCTGCCGGGTATCCCCTTGAGAGGTTCCAGGCGTTAGGTGTTTTTTGGTGAGGGAAAGGGCGATGGTTCGAAGCTTCTTGTTCGCTGGCTTGTTGGTGTGCATCACCGCGATGGTAGGGGAAGCCCGTGAGCCGGGTTGGGACTGGCGCGTGGTGACCTTTGGAGATCAGAGGGAGAAGATTCAAGGCACGCCGATCCTGGATAGGGATTATCGTCCGCTGCACTTCTACGGCAACACGGTTCGGCGGATGCACTACCGCGGTACCCCGCTGCCTTTGCCCAAGTCGGTCGTTCCCCCGCGGCCCCGGACCAACCGCTGAGACATTTTCCTCAGTCCACCTGACAATTCTGTCGGACTGTGGAATGAGAGCCAACTACTGACACAGATCGGTGTGGCTATTGAGCACCTGTCCTAGCGTTACAGCGGAAGTTTGTCGGTTGTAAGTCTTGCGAGTCTACCGGAAGGCTTAAGCCTTCGATCATGCGGGTAGTTCTGACGGAATTGGTAGAGCCGCTTTTGTTCTCTGGAGCCAGTGACGTATAGCGGAGTGTTTGCGTCCTTCCGCGAAGATTGGGCAGATCACTGTCGTTACGGCGATCGACGTGCTGTGACCATTCTTGGGCGATTCCTAGTGGATGGAGTGGGGCTTTCGCCACCGACAAACATTCCAGCCTGCCCTACTTCGTTGGCGATCGTCGTGGATCGCTCTGCAGTGGGCAACCATCGAAAGGTGTGATCGTTTTCAGTGCGCCAGAGTGATCGAAAGCGGAGGACAGGAAACGCTCTCGCATTTCGCATCAGCGCAGCAAAGATTCATCTTGGAAGTGATGGCACTCCAGCCAATCCCAGTCTTTTTTGGCACGGTCGGTCTGCCGAAGTGCATCGTAGATGTTCGCGCGATGGTATCTCAGAACCGCTGCGGTCTGGACTGCTGACTGCTCGACCATTTCATAACGTCTTCGCGGTTGGGATTCGGCCAGGACCGCTTTCATTCGGTCCCGATGCTGCCGTAGTGCGGAGGGGACTTCCGTGGTCGGAGGCTGCTCCATCAACTTGGCGACTAGATCGTCTCCTTCCCCCACATAGACACCGTTTTCTTTCGCAGCTTTGTCGAACTCTTCCACAGCCTTATCGGCGACGCGGGCTGCATCTTCGTATTTCTGCGATTGAAACAGGACCCAGGCTTTTGTGTCCAGCAACGATGCATCGGGTAGGAACTGCAAAGCCGTGTCGATTTCCATCAAGGCGGTTTCCAGATCGACCCCTGCCATCGCCTTCATGTAGGCGATCTGGTTGAGGAAAGTGGGAGACGATCTGGCATCGGGCGGAGCAGAAACCTGTAGAGCCTTCAGGGCTCGCAGGTAATCCTGTCCGGAAGCGAAGTAACGACTGGCGCGCAGGCCGGCCTGAGCGGCCACCGACGGGTTCCCTTGCTGCTTCAAGATATTCAGCAATCCCAGTGCTCGCTCGCTGTCCCCCTGCTCGATCAGAAGATTCATCATCAGGTCGGAGTAATCCGCTGAACTCAGAACTTCCTTGCTCCAGCTTTCCGCCTGCTCCATCGATTGGCTGGCGAGATCGAGCTTCCCGTCGCGAAAGTGATTCCCCGCCTCGGCGACCTTCCAGAGTCCAATTTCGTACGGAAGCCAGCGTTTGGCGATTGGTAGCACGCACGAGAGGACGACGATGGCCATCAGGAGGAAAGAACCTCGTTGCAACCCACGCATTAGGGAAACCTTATCGAACTAGCCGGGTGAGACGTCTCATGCGGGCGATTGGGAGGGCGTGGCAGCGTACTGACAGCATCTGTCACTCGGGCTGGCGAGCCCTGGGGCGGATCAGCAGATGCGAGTCGGAGGGATACTTGCGGTGCCAGGCTTCGCTGAGCAGATTCATGGCGGTATGAACTCGGCTTTTGACCGTACCGACCGGAACCCCGAGGATCGCGCTGATTTCGGAATACTTCAGCGACTGGAAGAAAGCCAGTTGGATCAGCCGCTGCATGGGTGCTGGCAGTTCGCTAAGCACCTCCCCCAATCGTTCAGAAATCTCTTTCGATTCGACCACCTCGATCGGCGCCGAGCCCCGATCGATCAACCAGCTCCCTTCGGCCGTTGCGGGGCCGCTGTGGGCATCGGAGATTGGGGCATCGAGACTGGGGATTCGAAACTTTTTATTCTGTCGCTGGCAGTCGATCGCCTTGTTGGTGGCGATGGCATAGAGCCATGGCCGAAATCGACGTCCTGCCTCAAACTGGTCACGACGCAGATGAACGGCTAGGAAGGTCGCTTGGAACGTGTCCTCAGCCAGCCCTGGGTCTCCTAGGAAACGCCGGAGGTAGACAAACATTTCCCGTTCGTAGCGTCGCACCAATTCCCCGAAAATTTCGCGATCCTGTTCCACTTGGTAGGCCAGCAACAAAGCTTCGTCTTCTTCTTGACGAAGATCGATTGATTTTCGGCTGCGCGCGGTGGAAGTCATCCGCAACTCCAAAGCCGCCATCGGAAGCGGTCGACGAGAAGAGGCGATCGGAAATGGAAAAAGTCGTGTCCATCTTAGTGTATGCCATGGGTAGCCAAATCGACAAGGTTCCCGCGAATTGCCGGAGATGGGTATCTCTTGGGTCCGTTGCAACCGTTACGACTGCTTCAAAGGGCAACGCAGTCGCAACGAGCCACTTGGGGGGAGCGGCTGGCGAGAGAATCGGCGGCGCGGCGTTTGATATTGGCGTAAGATGAAAGGGCTGGTGAAAAGGTTCGAAGTGGGTGGTTTGGAGTACGAGAAATGGCATCTGGGAGCGGGGCAGTTGGGCACGGCTGGGACTCCGGAGGCAGGAATCCTGCTTTCCGTGCTGCGCCCGCGGCGTGCCTGATTGCATGGACTCTCCTGAGAATCGCCCCGCGATACCTTTTGCTTTTGCTTACGGTCGTCGGTCTTGATTGGGTGCAGGGACAGCCCCCCGATCCGCCGGGGACGGAGCGGATTCCGGCGAAGTTACCGGATCTTTTCCAAAAGGGATCGTGGTGGCCCGACTCTGTCTATTTGCTTGATGAACAGGGGAACCCCATCTGGGTACCGACGACGGCTTACGAAGAATTCGAGCGATTCCTTGAGAATCGGCAATCAACGGAGAAAACGCAGGCTCCCGTGGCGATTCTGGAGTCGATGGTGGGGGAGGTGGTGATTCGGGATGCCACGGCGGAGTTCCAGTGGCAACTGCGTGCAAAAACGCTCGATCCCGCAGGCGGCTCCGCTCGGCTTGGGATCGGGCTGGGCAACCAACATTGGAGGACCGAGTCGCCCGAAACCGCACTTCAGGGAGACGGCAGTCTCCAGATCGCCGCTCAGGGAGGCTACGACTGGTTGCTCCCTGAAAAGGGCTCGGAACGCCCAGAGATTCGTTTTACTACAGTGGCCAAAGTGACTGGGTCGAATCGGCAGCGATCATTGATGGTCCCCCTTCCCGACGCCCCGGTTCTGTTGAAGCTGCGGATTGCTGGGGCAGGCCAGGAGGTTCAGGTGCGAGGATCTGGCTTCCCTTCCGTGGAAGTGGAGCCAGCGACGGAATCGACTTCGGAAACGGTGGCGATCCTTCGTGTGTCGGGGGGACCGATCACCCTCTCCTGGCAGCCCAGCAGCTCGGATGGACAGTTGGTTGCCAGATCGGTCGAGACCATCACCCGAGTGACACTCAACGGAGAAGGCCGGCCCTGGAGCTGTTCGACGAGGATGCTGCTGCCTCGAGGGGAAGGGTTTCAGTCGCAGCGGTGGGAGGTTCGGTTGCCACCGGGAGCCCGCTGGGTTGCCGAACCGGGTGCCCCGATGGATCCACTGCTATGGACGGAGGCGAAGCGCGAGGCGGTCGAAGGCGAGGCGCCAGGGACGACGCTGATGTTGGATACCCGATCTGCGGAAGGAACTGGCGAGGCGATGGAGGCGACTTTGGGGTGGGAATGGCCTGCCGAATGGGTCGCTGCTGGAGGCCGAATTCTGGAGGTGCCATGGATTGAAGGAGTCACGCGGCACGAGGGCCGTCTGGAAGTGGAAGTTCCCAGAGACCATCGATTCGCATGGGAACCATCTCCTGTTGTCGCAGGGTACCAGCTGACGCGATCTACCGAAGGCAGCCCCAAGGCGCTTCATAGCTTTCGATTCGTTTCGCAGCCATTTTCTCTCACCACCGTCTTTGAAAAACTTGAGTCTCGTTGGCGGCCTAGACCGCTTTACGGATTAGGATTTGCCGCGGATCGCATCCAACTGGAAGGTCTAATTGAATTCCCCAATGCGACCGAAGGATTCAACGACCTGCAGGTGCAGTTGAAGGACTGGACGCTGGAAAGCGTGGAAGTGGATGGCCGGAGACTGGAAGCTACTTTAGACGGGGAGTTTTGGCTGAGCCCAGAAAAGGAGTTGGCCTCCGCCAACGGCACTACCTCGCCGACCACGTCCAATGCCCCTGGCTCACTTCGCTTCTCGGCTTACCGTCCCTGGACCCCAGACGGGGTAGAGGTGCGGATCGAACTGCCCAAGATTTCGGTCCTGGCTCCCGCCTCGGGCGAGCGGATGATTGATCAGGGCGCGGGATTGCTCAGCGTGGGCCATGTGGCAGAACTGCAGGAGCTAGGAACGCATGGTAGCGAGGGGATGCGCGCGGAATTCGCAGGGTCGTCCGGGTTGGCCGATCTCTTGCCTGAACCGATGCAAGAATCGTCTCGATGGTACCGATTCCAGGGTTCGCAAACGCCCGCAGCCTGGTCGGGACGCTGGACGGTGTTGCCCGCTCAGCAGTTGGCGCGGAGGAATATCGTCCTGCGAGTTGGGGCGCAATCGATCGAGTGCGACCAGGAAATCGCTTTGGATATTCGCAATCGCCCACTGAATCGCTTTACCCTCCTGTCGCCTCGCTTGCCCAATGACGCCCGTGGCCTTCCCATCACCACCCCGGCGGTACGTTGGAATGCAAAGGAGATTCAAGGAGTGATGCTGGATCGAAGCAAGATCGCTGATCCTTGGAGCTCCGACTTCCCAGTCGATCGCTGGGATCTCTGGGAGTTTCAGGTGGATGGCGGCGTTGGACAGGCGATCTGTACGATCCGCAGCATCCAACCGATCGAACTGCCCTCGGGCGGTCAATGGGGAGAGTGGAACTTCCAGATTCCGGGGCCTGCACCTTCCGATACTTTGCAGTGGATGGGAGGGGACTTGAAGGTGGAGCAATCGGACCGAATCGAATGCGAATTGGCCGGACCGCCGGATTCCATCGCTCCACCAGCAGATAGCTCTTCGTCCCCCCTCCGGAATCAGCGTCTTTTCGAGCTTCCGATGAAAGTGCGTCGCGTCGAGTCGCTGGCGAGTGATGGCCCACGAATTTGGCGATGCTGGCAACAAACGACCGCAAGAAAAGGTCAGCAGCGCGACCGCATCGTCATGCAACTGCAAAGCACCTTACGAACGATTCGGGTTCGAGTCGACAATCGAATGCCGTCCGCTGCGACCGAGTTCTTCATCGATGGGAAACCGGCGGCAGGCCAGCCATTGGCAAACAACGATCCCTCGAATGAAGAGATTTGGGAATTGCTGCTCCCTGAGTCGACCGAAGACGCTCCCATGCATCTGTTAGAGATATGGAGCTGGAAAGAACCAAGTTGGCAGTGGGTGAGAGATCTCCAAGGCGCAAGATGGTCGATCGAGGGTGCCACTTGGATGGGGCCTTTGATGTGGGAGGCCGTTCTTCCGCGAAGGGAGACACTCCTGTGGACTCCTGGCCGATGGAGTCCCGAGTACCAATGGCAGTGGACGAAGGAAGGCTGGAGTCGGTTGAGCAATCGGACTTCCAGCGACTTGGAACTTTGGGCCAGTGGGCGAGCCGAGGGAACCAAGCCCGCGACCACATCTTCGGCGACGGATACCGAGAGTGCGAGATACCTGTTCAGCAGCCTTGGACCGGCTGATCAGTTGCGGATGACGGTCGTACCGCGGTCTCTTCTTTGGGGAGCGACAGGCGCGATCCTGCTGCTTGTCGCCTGGTGTTGGCGGCAACTGGGGGTGATCTCGCGCTGGCGACTGATCCCGCTGGGTGCTCTGGCAATGCTTGGGCTGGCGGGCGTCTCCAGCGACTGGGCTTGGCTTACGATGATGGCAGTGCCATTGGCTCTGTTGCTCTGGGCAGTGGTCGCCATGACGGAGGCTTTACTGCGGATGGGAGACCGCCGTGCGAGTGTCTTTGGCCGACGTGCTCCATCGATCGAACGATGGTCGCGGCCCCAGGAGGCCCCCGCTGGATCGATACCCGCCAGCGTCCCTTCCAGCGGGTCCGTCATCACAGGCCCAAGCTCGCACGGTTCGACACAGGAGCATCCCCAGCCGCTCAGCCATTCCCTGCCGGGTGGGTCCACATGAGTCGACGCGTGACGAGCCGTTTCAGGTTGATCTGCTTGGGGGACTGCATGAACCGTCTCCTGATGTGGTTCCTATTTTCCATCGTGGGAACCGTCGGGGTGGTAGGGCAGGCTCAGGAAGCAGCACCAAGTTTCCGGCGTATTTTCGTCCCGGAGGAGCAACTCCCGAGGTTGGGTTTGGACCGGTTTCTGCCGATCCGCACTTCCGAGTTGTTGGCACGCTTGGAGCAAGACGCAGGGCCCGCGTCCACGACAGAGGATGCGCCTCGACTAGTCGACGCCTTCATGACCGCTCGGCTGGTCGGCAACGATCTGGTCTCCGACTGCTCTCGTTGGCGTTTCGAATCGAACGACGAGGCTCCCAGAGAGTATCTGCTTCCAGGGGAGATCGCCATGCAGCCCATGGCGGCCAGTTGGATTCCTGAAGACGGAATCGATGCGATCGGACAGCTAACATTGACGCCAGGAGGCACGCGCCGGTTGCGGATCGATCGATCGGGTGACTATTGGTGGGGATGGAGCCTCCGGTCGCAACCAAGCTCCTCGTATCGCAAGGAACTTTCTTTTCGACTAAGCACACCATCTTCGCCCCGAACTCGTCTGATCCTCAAGCTGCCCGCTTCCTGGACGGTCGAGAGCGATCAGGCGGTGGTGCAGCGTGTCGAGGAAGAGCGGGATCCGCTTCCAGCCAAATGGCCCAGTCAGGATCGGGATCGTCGCAGCTCCAACTCCACCTGGTGGCAGTTGGATTTCTCGGGAGTTGAGGAATTGGGTTTGGTACTTCGGCCCGGTATCACCCAGCGCGAAGTGACGACGCTCAAACGGATCGATCGCCAGCTGACCCAGTACGACTGGGGTATCGATGGATTGCGGCTGACCAGTCGCTGGGAAGTCGACTCGAAAACCGTGTCCCCAGACGGTTGGATCCTACGCCTAAGCTCCCCGGTCCAGATCTTGCGTCTCAGCTGGAATGAACGACCAGTGGTCTGGTCTCAACAAGGCAACACGTTGACGATCCAAAACGTTGTTTTCGACGAATCGCAGGCGGATGAGCCGCTGGAAGCAACTGGCGCCGGGGAGCCAGGTTCGACATCGGGCGATGAACCGTCGTCGATGATGCCTGAGGGATCCCGGAATCAGCGTTTAACCCTGGAGGCACGTAGCTCGCTTCCAACGGAACTAACACAGGACCATGGCTTGTGGCCACAGGCCGGCAGCCCCCTGGCAAGCGCCCCTTGGGTCGAATTGGAAGGAGCTTTTATCGAAGAGGGGGCAAGTCTGATTCAGGGAACCAGTCCCATCGCATTTCACCATCTGAAGGTGCAGCCGCCTTGGGCGTTTCGAAGCATCGAACCACAGGATTCGTCCTCGACCAGCAACGGCTGGATCACCGAATGGAGCGGGACAGCTCCTGCGATCCAATGGCAACTGCAGAGGTCGGGCCAGTGGATGGCAGTCGACCAGCTGACTGCCTTCCGGCTGCAGGAGGAATTCCCGACAGCCATTGTCACCGTGGAAGTTCAGACCGGAGCTTCGACCCGTTCCCTCCTGGATTTCAGCCTTCAGGAGGGATGGACGATCCAGTCGGCGATCTCCTTGACCCCCGATGTGGTCGCCACGCTGGACGCTGCGCCGTCCTCGGGTGCGTTTCGCCGCCTGATCCTGGATGCTCCTGTCGGCGAGTCGTGTCGGCTGGAACTCCAACTGGCCGGCGTCTTCAGCGCTTCCGACCGGGATTATCGAACAATCCCCCTGAAGCCACTTTTGAATTGGAAGGAAGCTATCCAAAAAGATACATTCTGGGTCGAGAACACTGGTGCGTTCTCTCTGGTACCGTCACCGGAGCTTTTTCGTTATCGCATCTACGACGAAGACCTAGCCGGCTGGCAGCGCCAGCGTCTGCCAAGACTGGGTGATCTTTGGATGCTGCGCCCCCCGGCTGGTTTCTCCGGACAGCTGACCGTCCAGCAAGCGCCGCCAACCATTCTGACCCGGACCGAGACAACCGTCACTCCCGCCCCGGAGGGTACCGGAGTGCTCTACCGCTGTGAAGTGCAGAGCATGAGTGGCAGGGTACCGGAACTGGAGATTCGATGGAGCCAACCGCAGCAAGCCCAGGTCTTCTGGCGAATCGCCAGGCCAGATGAACTGCCATCGTCACAGAGACGACCGGAGGGATTCATTCAGCCTCTAGATTCCAGCGAGCAGTCGGTACGCCTTCCGATCCAACTGTCCCCTTCGGAAACGATTCGACTGGAGGGTTTGTGCACCCTGAAAAAAGGGACGCCACAGGAACTCGCAGTTCTGCCGCTTCCCGTCGTCGTCGATGCCACACCGCAACGAAGTCTACTTCGTGTCGATCGGGCTGTTCCGGTGAAGTTTACCGAGACGATTCCTGACCTTTTGCCATTTGGCATCCATGACGAACCCGAAGGTCACTCTACCGATGTCTACCTCTACAACAGCTTTAGTCCTCCCAGCCTGCAGGTAGCACCTGACGGCGAGGAACTGAATGGAAGAATGTGGATTTCAAAGCAACGAGTCGATCATCTTTGGCGACCTGAGGGTCAGATGCTGCATCAGGTCGACTGGGAGTTAGAGGGAAGATTCGATGCATCCTGGACTTTCCGTGTTCCATCATCGTGGAAGTGCATCTCGGCTCGAATCAATGGCCAGGAGTGGATTGGAAGACTCCGAAAATCAGCCGACGGCACGATGACCTGGAATCTGTCTCATCTTCCCGGAATCGCGGTACGGACGGAACGCAATCGAGCGACGTTGGAGTTCGTGCATCTGGTAACAGAGGATCGCGTTCACGAAGATCCGCAAAACGACGGGCCTACAACGCTTTGGACTAGATGCGCTACGGCGACCCGAAGCTTCGCCACCCAGTTCTTCCGAGGAAGCCAGCTTCCTGAAGCGGCGCTCCAGACTCCGCTGGTTCCATGGCCGATTTGCCAGTCGATGGAGTGGATCTGGACTGCCGAAGGTTATGAGATCGTCGGAAGAACCTCGGATCGGATGAATTGGTCCGACCGAAGCCGTAGGGTTTTGCCATGGCACTGGATTGACCCATGGCTGGCGGGAAGAGGTCCCTGGCAGCTTGGACAAGGCATCGACGGTCCGGCGGAACTTGATTTCCCCGAGCGATGGCAATCTTCAGTTGGCTTCAAGCCTTTCGGATGGGTTGGCATGGACGCCGGGCGTCTCCAGGATTCCGCTTGGCAAAGGCATGCGATGTTGGTCCCTGAGAGCGTCCTACAGGTCGCATGGACGGCCTGGGCTTTGCTGATTGGCGCGGTGGGATGGCGATGGCTAAGTCGCTTTCGGAGGCTGACCTTAGCGATATCCTTGCTGATCGCGCTGCTGTGGCTGGGTCCTGCATCGCTGATTCCATTCGTTCAGGCAAGTATCCTCGGCCTCTGGTTCTCATCGGCACTGCGCAGCGTCGCCGAGATGATTCAACACAAGAGCTTTTCGAGCGATCCAGAGAAGAGAACAGGGAAGGTGATACGCACCGCAGCGACTATCGGAATGCTTGTTCTTGCCGTCACCCCCCTTGGATCGGAGTCGCTGCTTGGCCAGAGCGGCCCTCAGGGTACTGCCGCCTCTCGGACAGCGAATGCAACGCAGCTCGCCGAGGAGTCCCCATCGACTGGGGATTCCATCGATGCACTCGATCCAATTCCGATTTTGATCCCTATCGATTCCGAGGGAAAGGTTGCAGGAAATCACTGCTACGTTCCAAAGGAATTGGTGGAACGATGGATGGCCGAAAGACGTCAGCCCTCGGGAAAGGTCGATCCAGCCACCTGGCTTTCCGCTCGTTATCTTTGCGAATTTGCTTCTCCACTGGGCGCCGAGTCGACTGGTCGCGATCTTTTGACCGCCACGCTGGACGTTTTGGTGGAAAATCTCGACAGGCCCGTTGCGATCCCATTTTCTCGTGAAGCCGCTCGCCTGATCCGATTTCAGTCGAACGATTACGAAGTTCCCATTGGCGATCGCCTGCGATGGGACAATGGATCTCTGCTCTGGAAAGCAGAGAGGGAGGGTAGGCACCGGATCAAACTGGTGATGCAGCCAGTTGTTTCCAAAAAGGACGACGAAACGGAATCGCTGGAGGTGCCCATCCTTCCCATGGCGACCTCAACCATTGAAGTGGTATCCAACGACAGCAATCTGAGCGATCTGGATGTGGAATCGATCGGCCAGCGCAGTGAACCTGCGTTAGGCAGGATTACCGCCAGCCTGGGGCCCCTGGACCGGTTGAAGATCCAGTGGCGGCGGCGTCCGGCTCTGCAGAGACGCACCACCAACGAGTTTCGCGCCGCCTCATGGCTGGATCTGACCCAGCATCCACCTCGAGTCCATACCCTTTTCTGGTACTCCACTCCACAGTGGCCAGCCGGTGCGATGGAATGGGAGGTCTCCAGCGATTGGACACCGGTGGAAGACGAGCAATCGGTGGGCCGCATCACCGAGACCGCAAGTGGTAGCAGCATGGCCAAGAAACGCTATCGGGCGGTCTGGCCGGAAGGACCACAAGGACCTCTGGCCCCACCCGGGCAACCGGTCCTGCATACCGAATGGATTCCGTCGAATCCACAAGCCAATCTCCTTGCTTTTCCTCTTCCCGAACTCCTCAGCGGGCGACTGGTTGACCACCGCCTCGCCCTTTCGGTCGGCCCGCAGGATCCCTGGAAGATCGATGGGATCCAATCGTGGCCCAACGCCGAACCCTCGGAGTGGATTGGATCTGGTCCCTTTGCTGAGGCGACGGGGGAACCTTTTTTTCTGCGTGTGCCTTCCGGAGCCACCCCGCCCCTGCTGCGGTTCCAGAAATCGAATCCCAACACCGATCTGGTGATCGATTCGCGATGGATTTTTCATCCGACAGTGCTCCAGTGGCAATGCCAGATCGAAAGTCGTTCCGGCATGCCTCAATGGAGTTCCATTCCTCTGGTGATCCCAGGAAGGATCCCCCTGGACAGCGTTCGTATCGTCGGAAGCAGCGATCCATTGCCGGCAGCATGGCTGGAGTCGATCGAAGCGACACTGATCGCTATCCCAACCGCAAATCAGGCATCGCGGATTCGTCGCATTACCCTAGAAGGCTATCTGCCGATCGAAAAAGGGAGCAAGCATCGTGTGCCGCTGATCATCCCGCTGGGAGATTTCGTCACTAGGCACCGCGTGGAAACCTATCGATCTCATGAGGCACATGTGCTGTGGGAAGGTGCCGATGTTTGGGATGAAGCCTCTCCCATTCGTATTCCAACAAACAATGAGTTGCTGGCCAAGTTGATCGTACCGATGTGGACTCGCGAGCTATCGACGCGAGGTGGACCGGGAATCCCCGGAAGCGTCGAAGATCTGTCCGCTGGTGTTGAATCGGTGGCCCGATTCACCGTAGCCAGAGAATCTGTCATCACCGGAGGGAGAACCTGGATTCGCTGGGATCCCGCCGCACCTTCTGGCCAGCTTCGCATCGATGGTGAACTGCAAAGCGAGAGCGATATACCGCCGTCGTTGCTAGTTGAGATCCCCGAAGAGTTGATCACGCCGAAGTTCGACTGCCCTTGGGTGCGTCAGAAGTCGTCTCGTACCGGTCGATCCCTTCTCCTGTTGACCCCTTTGCCGCAAGCAGACAGCATCTATCGATTCAACGGCGAACTCAGCTTACCTCCCGTCACCAGCGGCCGTTCCTCTCCGCCTGAGATTCGATGGATCGAAAGTGGTAAGCTGCTGCACTATGCGATGCTCCCGGAGAAGATCGAGCAGCGAAGGGCCATATGGAGCGGCGAAGGAGTGCGGCAACTGGCCAACGCGGAAGCGATCCCACTGCTTCCCCCGGGTCTTTCGCTAGATGGTGGCTTCCTTCCTCACGAAGTTGCCTCATCGGGTGGTACGCTGCAGTTGCAACTCCCAGAAACTCCCGATGACACCCCAAGAATTCCGCTAGCGATTCATCATCTGTCCAAAGCGGCTCGGCAAGCAGATCGCCCGACAGCCGATTGGCAGATCCGAAGCCAGTGGTTTCTCACCAGCAGCACTGCCGACTCCCTGCAGATCGAGTTGCCACAAGGATGGCAGTGCAGACATGTCATTTTGGGCGATCGCGCCCTAGCGTTCACTGCAACAAGCCAATCCCAAACAGAACCTTCCGAATCGTCGGGTTCCGGAACCGGCTCTGTCATCACTCTCTCATTACCGAACTCCTCGCTGCCGACCATGGTGCAGATGATCGCAACTTGCGAGAGTTCGATTGCAGACGGGAAGTTGCTCGCCCCCAAGCCAAGGAATACCCCAGTCGATCGCGACCATTGGCAGCTGGATCGATCGGCCAGCATCATCGCCGACCAATTCAACCTTGAGGATCAGAGAGAGGAGATTCTTTCGACACAGATCGATGTGATCACGTCGTTGATCGAGGGAGCCGTGGCGGATCTGGTGGAACTTCCAAGGAACGAGCGATTGGCGTGGTACCAACGCTGGCGATCGATGGCGATGAAGAAAGTCAATCAAAAGCGATCGATCTTGCCCGTCCAACGTGATGCGATGGTGAATCTTCCAACCGATCCTTCTCTGGCCACCGACCCCGTCTCAGAGATCCTCGCCATCGACCGTCGACTGGAATCTCCACAGTCTTCAACCGAATCAACGATGGAATCTGAAGCCGAATTCGAGGGACTGGTCGACTCAATGATCGTTGCTGGGAAGGCTCTCCCCATTCTTGCCAAGCGGGAGGCTTCGCCGCTGGAAAGATGGAGGACCGAACTTCGCAGCCGGCCTCAAACAATTCTGGCCTGCATTGGCCTACTTGCAGTCCTCCTCGTCCTTTGGATGCTTCATGACTGGGGCTGGAGTCGTATCCGTCGCCAACCATGGATGGCGATGGCGATCTGGGGCATTGCCAGCCTGAGCCTGGGAGGCCTAGCCTGGGTCGGGGTCGTCGGGGCGACGGTTGCCATCTTAGGCATGCTTTTGGAACACCGTTTTTCCGACCGCACAACGGTCGATCGACTCGGCACGAAAAGCTAGCTACCCCTCGGCGGAACTCCCAGTTCGCTCTCGTACCCCAGACGGAAGAGGCGATTGTTCCCTACAAATTTTCGGGAAACCGCTGGGCCTGAAATCTCCTCCTGACCGATACAGTTTACCAGTGGATGATAGATACCCCACAGTCGGCCAAAGTCGCCTGCGGTAGGTGATCTCCTGCATTCCCTCTGAGAGCACTTGCTATCAGGAAGATCGAGCAACTGCGAGGAAGGTTCGAACGATGAAGCGAGCAGGCACTTCCAACCTTTTCCGTCTTGCAGGGCTACTGGTTCTCGCGTCGACATGCACCGGTTGCCACCTGTGTGGCTGCGAGCACGATTGGGATTACGCTGGCGTCGGCGGGAAGCATCCTAGGTCCAGCCCAACTCACGGCCGCGTCGGTTCGCCGATGAGCGATCCTGCCATGGGGTCGTCCGCAGGAACAACCTCTTGGGAGATGGAAGACTCAGGGTCTCCACAGGCCGCGCCCTGACCGGAATTTCGACAGCCAATACAACTCCAAAATTGGAGGGTTGCTTCGCGCTTCCCCCGCTGCGGTATTGGAGTAGCTTAGCCCGCCCCCTTCAGGCCTCCCAGGTTGGCAATTCGCTAAACTAACCTTGGAGTTGTCTGTCCTTTTCCGCTGGATTTCTCATGCACCGACAGAAAGGGAGTTGATTCCCATGGCCCACCAGTCACGTCCCGGACAGGACCGTTCGAATCGGAAGAGAAGTGAACTGTCGATCGGCGAGTACTTGATCCAGCGCCTGGAGGATTATGGGATCTCCGATGTTTTCGGCATCCCAGGGGATTACGTCCTCTCGTTCTACAGCATGCTGGAAAAAAGCCCGATACGGGTGGTGGGTTGCACGCGGGAGGATTGCGCGGGGTTCGCAGCCGACGCCTACGCGCGAATCAAGGGAATGGGTGCCGTCTGCGTCACCTACTGCGTTGGCGGACTGAGCATCTGCAACAGTGTGGCAGGAGCCTTTGCCGAGAAATCCCCAGTCGTAGTCATCACCGGTTCTCCAGGATTGAACGAACGAGTCAACAATCCGCTGCTGCACCATAAGGTCCGAGACTTTTCGACGCAGTATGAAGTTTTTGAGAAACTTTGCATCGCGGTAACGGAACTGACCGATCCGTTGACGGCGTTTCGTGAAATCGATCGGGTCCTGGATGCATGCCATCGATTCAAGCGTCCCGTCTACATCGAGATTCCGCGCGATATGGTGCACGTTGTGCCACCTATCTCCCATCCCTATCGGCAGACGACTCAGTCTCCCGACCCACAGGCGCTCGAGGAAGCGGTTCGCGAAGCCCTTCAGATGTTGTCCAAGGCCAAACGGCCAATGGTCATCGCGGGGGTGGAAATCCATCGATTCGGCCTTCAATCGATGGTCATGGAACTGGCGGAAAAGGGGAATCTCCCGATCGCTACGACAATCCTTGGCAAGAGCGTGATCAGTGAGTCAGACCCCAGATTCATCGGCATCTACGAAGGTGCGATGGGGAAGGAGGAGGTGACGCGGTATGTCGAAGAGAGTGACTGTGTGCTGCTGCTGGGCACCTTCATGACCGATATCAATCTGGGGATCTACACGGCGAAACTGAACGTCAGCCAGTGCGTTTACGCCACTAGCGAGCAACTGCAGATTTCCCACCACCACTATCCCGCCGTACCCCTGGGGCTCTTTCTGGAAAAGCTGCTTGCTGGTGACCTCCCTCGCAGCCAACGGGAGATTCCGCCCGAACTCAGCAGCGGCGTACCGACCTTCCAGGTACAGCCAAATACCCCCCTGCGGATCAGTCGGATCATTCAACGAATCAATCAGTCGATCGACGGAGAGACCATCGTCATTGCCGACATCGGTGATGCCCTGTTTTCCGCCAGCGAATTGGTGATGCGTGAGCCCTCCGATTTCCTCTCCCCTGCTTACTACACCTCGATGGGATTCTCCGTCCCGGCCGCTTTAGGAGCCAGTGTGGCGAGGCCGGACGAGCGGGTTCTGGTGCTCTGCGGGGATGGTGCGTTCCAGATGACCGGCAACGAACTGGCAACCTTGGTCCGGCGCAACTACACACCGATCGTGATCGTCCTGGACAATCATGGATACGGCACCGAACGATTCTTGCAGGATGGACACTGGGAGTACAACGAGATCGGCAGATGGAACTACTCCAAACTGCCGGAGGTCTATGGAGGTGGAAAAGGCTACGTCGTCGAGGACGAGGCAGCATTCGATCAAGTTCTCACCGAATGCTGGAAAGACCGAAGTCAGCTCCACCTGATCCATGCCAAGCTGGCAGAAGGTGATGCCAGCCGTCCTCTGGAGCGTCTGGCGGAACGGCTGAAGAGGCGAGTTGATCGCGGTGCCGTCGACTGATTCATTCGGGTTTCCAGGTTTTCCAAAGCCATATCGAAGATGGTTCATGCCGTCCGCCCCCGGGACTCAACGCACTCCATCCTCGCCCGTTACAAGGAATCTCTTTGCTGCGACACCTACCGGTCGCTGAATCGGCTTGCTCGTGCGCAACTGGAAACCACCCTAGGGACCGCCACTTGAGAGCGGCTGGGATCGATTAAAATACGGAGGCTTTGTTTCACGGAGACCCGCGATCGAGA
>Ga0315901_10002078_pt1 | contig 28136 bp, 17 predicted proteins | sample LakEriMetagenome_10_FD_203761 | JGI IMG/M metagenome (GOLD analysis project Ga0315901, IMG submission 203761) | Freshwater fungal communities from buoy surface, Lake Erie, Ohio, United States - Buoy 2 MA116 | ecosystem: Environmental > Aquatic > Freshwater > Lake | place: USA: Lake Erie, Ohio...
CGTCGACAGGCTGACCGGCGAAGGTCACGCTTCCCGACACAGGGAGCCGCCGGAGCTTCGAGCGGCGGCCACAGCCGGCCAGGAGCACGCCGGCCACCGCCAGCCACACCACCGCCCAGCGCGTCGCCGTGCCGGCACGCGGCCGATCAAACAGCCCGATCATGTCTCTCGACGGTGGCACGGCGCTCACTCCTGCGCCACCGCCTCGCGGCCGTCGATGCTCGCCATCGCCTGCCACGTCGAGAGGTTGACCTCGTCGCGGACGAACCGCACGGAGCCGTCGAGCATGCAGGCATGCACGCCTCCCGGGTGGCGGCTGCGGGCGGCGTAGTTCGCGTTGCTCCATTGGATGTCGGACCGCCCCGCGATCGGCGCGCCTGGGACGTTGTTTATGATCGGCGAGCAGCAGTCGACGGCCCACTGGGGGATCTGGTCCGGCAGCGTGGAATTCGGGCCGCGGCGGGCCGAGAAATGGCAGCCCCAATCGTGCGACCATTTGCCGCGCATGTCGTTCGCCGGCGAAATCGCCTCGGAGACGCCCATCGTTTGAGAGAGGCCGTCGCGGACCTTGGCCGAACGGCGGGCGATGTTCCAGTTGAAGATCGCGTGGACGTCTCTGCAGGCCGCGTTCACGGGGGCGAGCGGGCCCGTGTCCATTGCGTAGCGAGTCGGGTAGGCGTCGAATTCGACCAGGTCGCCCATGGCGCTAAAGCAGCCGGGATAGTTGCCTACGCCGTAGTTTTCCCAGATCGGCCGGCTGTCGGAGTCCGACGGGCAGCGAAACACCGCCGGTGACTTGGACAGCAGCGACGCGTTTTGATCCACGTAGTCGGTGGGCCCGCTCGGCGGCAAGGAGAGATTCATGCCCTGGAGCAGAGCCGATTCCTCGAAGAAGGGCAGGATCAGCATCGTCCATCTCAGGAGCACCACGGGATGATTTTGGGTGGGATTGCTCCACGACACTCCCATCGGAAAAGCCTGATGGCTGCTCTCATGCTGCGACAGGGCTAGGCCGATCTGCCGCAGGTTGTTCGAGCAGGCTGAGCGACGGGCCGATTCGCGGACGGCCTGCACGGCCGGGAGCAACAGCGCGATCAGGAGGCCGATGATCGCGATCACGACCAACAGCTCGACGAGCGTAAAACCGCGGCGTTGGAGGGCCTTCATGGTTATTTAGGAGCGGCGGCGGCGGATGCAACATGCGGCGGCGGCGATGCCGAGGCCGGCCAGGGCGAGCGTGCCCGGCTCGGGCACGGCCACGAAACGCACTTCAGTCAAGCCAACGTAATCAGCGTCGCCATAATTGCTGTCCACATTGATCCGGACATACCGGATACCCAGGTTGTTCTGAGTGAGGGCAAACGACTCGGCCGACACCGGCGCCCCGTTCACGGCCTGTTGCAAAACAAGGGACGTGGAGGTCAGGGGATTCCAGGTCGTGCCGTCCACCGATCCGTCGATCGTGAAGTCTTTGACACCGCGGCTGGTGAGATCGGTCTGGCTGCGTTGCCAAATGTAGGCCTGGCCCACATCCATCAGGGAACCAAGATCGTACTGAATCCATGCGTTGGCAACATCGCCAGTGTTGGTGAGCCACGTGCCGTTCCCAGCCGCGTTCGGAGTGTAAGTGGCAGTCAAGTCAGGGGCACTGGCGGTGCCCGCACTCATGAAGGTCCAATCGAGCGTTTCCCCGGGGACATTAAATTGATTAAACAAATTGCTCGATGCCGTCACGCTGACCGGCGTGGTCGGAGCCAAAAGGTCCCGCACCTGAAACGCGTTCAAAGGCGCACCATATCCAGCGGTAGAAACCCCGATCACCTGCGACGCGCTGTCGGCAGTGAATACGCCCTTGATGTATTGGCCGAGGCCCCCGTTCTGACTGCCGTCGCTGGTGTTTGCGGCAATGAAGGCGCTCGTCCCACTGCCGCCGGTCAATTGCGTGTTGCGAGTGGTAGACCCGGAGAAGGGGTCCATGACCCAGCCTTGAAACAGATACTGCCGCCCGGGCGTCAAGCCGCCGACGGTCAGAGACCAGTTCAGCGAACCCCAACTATTAGTCAATCCGATCGTGAAGGTATTGAGGATCGCCTGATAGTTCGCCGAAAGACTGCTGGCCGGCCCCGGGGACATGAACGCCGACCGGTTATCAATAAAGAGCCCCCCAGATGCACTGGTGGTCGCGGTCGAGCTGCCCAGCGATGACGACGCGGAGAGGTTTGGTGGTGCGGCAGAGGGAATGGCCCACCGCGTAAACGTCTGGCCATTCACGGAGCCATTCGCGCCGGCTGCATCCTGAAAAAACGCCCCCTGCAAGAGGGTGCCCTGGGTGTTCACGTCGCTGTCGCCGGCGATCGTCACGGGCGACGACCACGATACGTTCGCGGCCTCGCCTTGCGATGCCACCAACGCGGCGCTCGCGGCCACTGCCACCGCGATCGTCGTCGACCCGCAGATGTTCACGAGCGCGGACGACCGTGGTGCTCCCGACAGGATTCGAACTGACGTGTTCATGGCTGACTTCCCCGGAAACGTATGTGATTGCGACCCGACCTCCTCTCACTATGCCATCAGACGCCCGGCCCCGCGTCGTACTTTCGGGCAGCGCCCAAAAATATTTTTTGGGCCCGTTTTTCCGCTGGTTTTTCGCGTTTTTGGACGGTTCTGGGGCCTGGTGAGCGTCGGCGTCCGCGGCCCGTCAGCGGTCGCGCGACACCGCGAGCAGGCCCAAGTCGAAGCCCCGGGCCACGGCGCTGGCTCGGTCGGTGGCGCCAAGCTTGAGCAGCATGTGGGTGACGTGGCTTTTCACCGTGCGCTCCGCAATCCCCAGCCGGCGGCCGATCTCGGCGTTCGATTCGCCCTCCCGCATCAGCTTGAGCACCATGATCTCGCGGGCCGAGAGCGGCTCGGCGAGCGGCGCCGCGCCGCCGCGTCGCACGCCCAGCCGGATGCCGGCGCGGCCGGCATGCACCTGCCGGATCACGTCCAGGATCCGATCGTGGGCCAGGTGCTTCGTGACATAGGCCGCGGCGCCGGCCTCATCGGCGCGGGTCGCGTCGGCGACCGACTCCGAGGAGGTGAGCATCACGACCCGGGCCCGCGGGTCGCTCCGCCGGATGCGGCGAAGCGTCTCGATGCCGTCGATGCCCGGCATCAGCACGTCGATCACCCCCACGTCGGGACGATGGCGGCGCCACAACTCGATGGCGGCGGCGCCGCTGTCGGCCTGGGCCACCACACGCAGGTCGGGCTCCAGGCCGATCAGGTTGGCCAGGCCGGAGCGGACGACGGCGTGGTCGTCGACGAGCATCACGCTGATCGACGACTCGGCTCGGCGACCCGGGGACGGAGCGGTATTCATGGCGGTGGTTGTGGCCATCTCAGCCCGCTCCCGTCATCGTCCCAACGGGCGATGGCCGTCCGTTCAGAGCCGCCCGTTCATGGGCCAGGTCGGCGAGCGTCCACGGCACTCGCGCCGTGATGATCGTGCCCTCATCCGGGGCCGACACGACGGCGAGCGATCCCCCGAGCCGCACCACCCGCTCCCGCATCCCGTCGAGCCCGAAGTGGCCCTGCGCCGGCCCGACCTGCTCGCCCACCGTGAAGCCGCAGCCGTCGTCGCGCACCTCCGCCACCACGTCGCTCGCGGCGCGGTCGGCGGCCAACGTCACGCGCACGTTGGACGGCGCGGCATGGTGCAACGCATTGTGGATCGCCTCCTGGAGCACGAGCAGGAGGTTGCCGGCCACCAGCGGGGGCAGATCGGGGAGGTCCGGGGCAACCGAAAGCGAGACGTGGGCGTCGTGCCCCGCGGCCGCCTGGTCGACGAGCCTCACGAGCGATTCCTGGAAGGGCATGCCGTCGGCCGTGACGCTCCGCAGCGACCACACCGTGCCGCGGAGTTGGGTCGCGGCGTGGTCGATCATCTGCCGGGCCACGGCGAGGTGCGTGGCGAGCGTCGGCCGGTCGTCGCGGCCCCCTGCCGACTCGCAGGCCTTGAGCTGGAAGCCGACGCCGGTGAGCCACTGAAGGACCGTGTCGTGGAGGTTCACGGCGAGCCGGCTGCGCTCACGGAGCGTCGCCTCGAACTCGGCGGCTGCCGCCCGCCGGCCGGCAGCCTCCTCGACGGCGAACGCGGTCTGGCGGCGGACCTCGCGGCCGAGCGTGACCGACCAGGCCGCCAGCGCGGCGGCCGCGCCCGCCAGCGAAAGCACCGCCACGCCGAGCCGCCGCGGCGTCCACCACGGGGCCGGGCGCACGACCTCGATGTCGGCGGCGTCGCGGGCGAGCAGCGTGATCCGACTCATCGTGGGATGGTCGACGATCAGACCGTTGATGCGAGCGGCGTCGAGGTCGAGCCGGAGAATGCCCGCCACCGCCACGGTGCTCCCCACCGCGAGCTGCGGCAGGGCGGCCGCCGAGGGCCCGGGAGTGAGCATGGCGAACCAGCGGCTGCCGGGGGAGGAGAGCGTGGCCGTGAGCCCCGCGGGAGTTTTCTCGAGCGACTCGACGACGCCCGTGCAGCGGACGAGACGGCCATCGTGGCTGCCGGGCTTCGTCATCCATGACATCTTGCGAAACTGTTCCGCGACCCGCGCGATCTCGGCCACTGCGAGCGGCTCGGGCTCCGGCGCCGACCCGGAGCCGACCCGGCGGGCGACGGCAAACGTGAGGCCGGCAACGCTGCGGTTCATGTCGAGAAAGCCCGCCACCTGCACGCGGTCGCCGGGGGCGAGGGGCGGCTCGGCAGCCCCTGCATCGGCCGCCACCGGAGCGAGGTCGACCCGCACGGCCGCGCTCCCTTCCTGCAGATAGAGCAGACCGGGGGCGGCATACGACACCGTTCCCTCCGTGCGGATGCGGTGTCCGGAATGCGCCTGTGCCGAGTAGCGGGCAAACGTCTCGAGCGGCGCGATTTCGCCGGCGAATGGGTCGGCCGGCGGTGGCACGAGAATGTCGATGTCGGCCGGATCGACGACGATGATCGCGGGCCCTGCGAACTGGCCGCGACTGTTGCGAAACCCGACCCCGACCCCGGTGACCTGAACTTCCGCATCGACCAGCCGCCGGAGGTCCAGCGTGCGGACGCTCCCGAAACACGTGATGGGCAACGGGCGGTTGTCGACGTCGAGCATGAATACCGGAATCGGATCGAGGTGTTCCAGCAGTCCCTCCCCCATCCCCTGCACCACGCCCCGCACCGTCACCCGCCGGCCCTCGTCAACGCCGCGCGACAGCCGGCCGAGGTCCGCGGGCATCGGCGGCGGCACCGGCCCGCGACCGACCACGCGGGTGCGGCGGCCGGAAAGCGTGGGGGCATAGCCGCCGGGGATCACGCGACCCTCGATCTCGAGGATCATGCCCGGCTCGATGATCGGGGCCGCCGTCCCGTCGGCCTCGACGTCGCCGAAGCCGGCAATGAACATCGCGCTGCCGGCATCTTCGATCACGAAATAGGGAGTACACGCGGTCGTGACGACGCCGCGGACCACGGCCTCGGGCTCCGCGTCGATCTCGGCGGGCGGGAGCGCGAGGATCGCCGCGATCGACCGCAGCGGCTCGCTAGCGGCGGGCGCAGCGGCAGGCGCCGCATCGGCGGCGAGGCCGGGAATGATGGACGCCGCCCACGCAATCGTCGTGAACGCGCTCCGCCCCAGCCATGATTTCGATGCCCCGGGTGTGTACATACCCCGAGTGTAGCCGGGCGGCATGGCGGAATGTCGGTCCGCCTGACCCCCGATCCCGGCGCCGCCTCCCTCGGCGACACGTGAAACCCGTGCCAGGCACGGGTTTCTCAGGCACACGTCGGCGGAAGCATGTGCCGCAGCTCCGCCACGAGCTTTGTTGGATCGCATCCCCCGCACGTCGCGCACTATCTTTCGAGCCGCGGGGCCGCCTTTTCGTTTGACGAACAGCCGGCCAGGCGCCCCATCGGCTCATGTACGAGCGAGGAAGCCTTCCGATTGGAAGGCTAAACCGCCTAATAGCCCACGGGCCGGGGGTGGTCGAGCACGTCGAGGAGGCCGCCGGCAGCCACGTGGAAGACGACGTCCTCGAACGACGCGCCCCTTGCCTCCTTCAGCACGGCACTCTTTTCACCGTTCCAGTCGAACCGCATCATCTACAAATAACATGCCATTGTGTGCGTTTTGGCAACACATGCCACGCAGGGCTCGCCCCCTGCGTCCGCGCCCCGGCGAGCGGATCCCGTATCTTCAGCTCCGCAGTCGTTCGTAGAACGCCCGCGGCGCAAGGATGTCGACGCCCTGAAACGTCTCCAAGGCCAGCAACTCGTGATCGCCCGTCACGATGCAGACCGCGGATCCGGAGATCGCCGTGCCCAGCACAGGCAGGTCGTCCTTGTCCCGCACCGCACCAGGAGGCACCGCCGCCGGTTTCACAATTTCACTGTTCGCCCTCAACGTGGCGACGACGGCGTCCGCCTGGCGCTTGGTCGCCTTGAACTTGCCCCGGTGATGTTTGGCCACCTCGGCAAGGATGTGCTCCGAGAGGACGACCACGTGATCCCGATAGACGAGGGTCACCAGTGCCTGACAAAGCCCGTGCGTGGCGATGGCCGCCAACAGCACGTTCGTGTCGAGCACCACCCTCACGAGATGGCCCGGAAGACATCGTCGTCTGTTATGAAACCCTGCGCTTCCGCGAGGGGGACGGTCATCTTCCGCAAGGCGGCGATCTGCTCGGCGGCGATATAGCGCCGCAACGACTCCCGCACGACCTCGCTCGATGGTCGATGCTGGCGCCGGCTCAGGGCCTCGAGCTGCCGCTTGAGTTCAGTGGGGATGCGGACGTTCAACGTGGTTTCCATGCGTTACATTGTAATGCATGCATGCTTGAAGGGCAACAGTCGCATTGCCGCCGCGTGGCGGCCTGTTCATCGGATGCGGCCGCGAGGCGTCAGTGTTCGCGCACGAAGATGAACCGGTCGACGTAGATCGCCTTGACGTTCTTCGGGTCCACACCGCCGGTGGTGCCGATCCAAACGTTGACGGCGTCACTGAAGTCGTGCACGCCGAAGTCATAGAGCCGATAACGGCCGTCCGCGATCGGCTCTGTCCTTTTCAGTTCCGCAGCCTGCGGCTCCACGACGTGGAGTCGTGCCCTTGCGGGTAGCCCATCTCCTGCGGTGTCCGCGGCTTGCTCGAGACGCGCACGGCGTCGATGAGGATCTGCGGGTTGCCGAGCGTGAGCGTGGCGGCGCCGGGCTGCGGCACGAACGGACGGTAGGACATCGTCTGGTCCTCCAGGCGGCCGTCGATATAGAGCCGCACGTTGTTCTGCTGCGCGTCCTTGTCGTAGACCAGCGCCAAGTGCCGCCAGGCAGCGGCACGCCACGGGGTGTAGAACTGCAGCCGCGTGGGCATGTTTCCGCCGTCCAGCAGGTTGATCCGCTGAATGGGCTGCGCATTGCCGTCCCTGCCGTTCCAGTCCCAGGTCAGCATGTCGCGGTTGTTCGCGTCCGCGACGCCGATGAGCCGGAACCAGGGGGGTGAGGCGATCCAGTCAGCGGCCCCGGCCGGCTTGACCCAGAGCTCGAGCGTGAAACTCCCTCCGTTCAGCAGCGGATCGTCCTTCGTCAGCGGCAGCGTCAGCGTGCTGGCGGCCAGGGCTTTTCCAAAGCGCCCCTCGGCGTAGGTGGCGGCGCCCGCCAGGGCCCGCTTGGCCGCGCCAGCCTCGACGGGCGCGCCTGCGCCCTCGTCGAATTGGAACAGCAGCGCGGTGTCTGCATCCGCGACCGGCGGCGCGGCGGGGGCAACGCCCGGCGGCTGGATGAGGTGCTGCAGGGCGCCGCGGAGCCGCCAGCCGTCCTTGATCTCTAGCGCGCCGAAGAGGTCGCCGCCGGCCAGGGCGGCGCGAGCCTTGGCGGTTTCAGCCTGCACCGCCAGGCGGTCGGGGTCGGCGGCGGGCAGACTGTCGCCCCACGCGGCGAGCAGGTCGTCGCCGGCCTGGAGCGCGGCCCCGCACTGCTGGATCGCGGCGGCGGGCGCGACGGCTACCCCGCCGGCGAGGACCGCGCCGTCGTCCAGGCGAAGCACCGCGAGGTCGTAGGGTGCCAGTTCCAGCGATAGTGGACGGCCGGCCGCGACCGGGCTGACCGTGTCGGCGACGAGGTTCCGGACGCCACCCGCCGTGGAAAAGACGAGCGTGGCCTGGAGCGGACTCCACGTCGGGTTCGCGACCATGAGGTAGGTCTTGCCGTCCGCCTCGCCTTTGCGGACGACGAGATTCCTGTCCAGTCCGTTGCCGGTCAGCCGCTCGTAGCGGCACAGCGGCAGGCTGCGGAACGCGGCCGCGAAGCGGCGCATGTCGCGCGGATCATTCTCACTGCTATTCACGTCGATCCAGGTGTGCGTGATGAACGCCGGCGGCGTGGCGAAGGCGGCCAGCCGCAGGAAATCATGCGCGCCGTAGTCGGGGCCCGGCCAGGCGTACAGGCAGCCGAACTTCATCTGTTCACCGCCGCCGGCGATCTGCAGGCTGCGCCACTGGAAGGTCTTGAAGTACGAATTGAACGGATAGCGGCTCTCCCGGAAGGCGTTGAACAGGAAGGCCGCGGAATCGGGCCCGTTGTCGAACAGCGCCCGCAGGGGGCCGTTTTCCAGCGCCGCCGACTGCACGCCGCTGCCGATGAAGGAGACGGGCCAGTCGTTGCGCGAGTGCAGCCCGTCCCACCAGCCGCAGCCGGTCGACTCGCCGGGCCGGTTGAACAGGGCCGGGTCGTAGCCGGTCTTGCGCAGTTCGAGCAAGGCTTTGGATGCGTCTTCCCCCGCGACGGCTTCGCGCAGCCACCAGTCGTTCTCGAACGGGTGCGTGTTCCAGATGAAGCTGAGCTTCAATCCCTGGGCCGCAGCCGCCCGGCGCATGTCCGCGGTCAGCTCGTAGAGCATCCGGCACCGCCAGGCGATCCACTGCTCCTTGGCGTTGGCCATCAGCCACGCGTACCGTTTCTGATACCGCCCGGCGTCGTCGCCCGCCACGGGTATCTTCACGCCGCTGTTCGCCTCGAAGCGGGCAATGGTGCGGTCGTCGTAGGAGACATCGAGGCTCTGGTCCCCGGAACCGACCCCGGAGAAGCCGCCGGTGGCGTCCCAGCCCGGCCTGAGCCAGGTGCCGGCGAGCACGGTGACCCCAGCGACTCCGGGCACGCCCTTGTACTGCCGGGCGATATCCTCCGTGATGCGCACCAGGTCGCCCCACACCTCGGGCGCGACGAAGTTGGGCTGGCCCGCGCCCTGCAAGCCCTGGGCCCGGCGCTTCCCCTCCTTGTCGATGAAGACGATGGTCGGCTCCAGGGCGGTCGGGTCCTTGTCGCACCGTTGCTGCTCGTCGCGGAGCAGTCGCTCGAGATACGGCGAGATCATGTGCGAGGCCTGGACGGCCGGCATGAACGCCACGCCGTTGGCCGCGCCGATGCGGGCGAGCAACTCGTAGTGTTCGCGCACCGCATCAAAGCCACCGGGGTACAGCCCCGGATGCATGCCGGTGGCGTAGCGGTGCATGCCGTCCACCGACACATTCTGACCGGTGAACCGCAGGTACTCGATGTAGTGGCAGTAGGCGTTGTAGAGCTTGGCGTAGAACCGCGGATGCGCGCCGCTCGTCATGGCCGGCGACCCTATGAGGCCATGCACCGGTCCTTCGTCGGCGTCGACATCCGAGCCGAAGCTCGAATAGGCGCGTGAGTTCTCCGAATACGGTCCCAGCAGCCGACCGGGGACCGCATGCGGGATTTTCAGCGCCGGCAGACGTCCTTTGACCTCGTACACCAGAATCCGCTTCACGGTCGCGGCGCCGACGCTGTCCGGATTCCAGTCCGGCGTGTGCGCGACGGCCGAGACGCCGATGTAGGCGGTCGGCCGGCTGGCCCAGTAAACCAGCGACATCGTGCGCAGCTTGCCGCTGACCGGGTATGGCCAGCCCATCTGCACGCCGGTCACCGGCCCCAGACGCAGGCCGTTGCCCTGCGAAACGCCGTTCTTGTACTCCGGCTTGGCGTTCAGGTCACAGGGCTCGACGACGCCCAGGCTCATGTGCCGGAAGGAATCATCCGGGTACTCGGCCACGATGAGGTGCGCCTTGTGCAGGTTCTTGACCTTGAACTCGAACGTCATCGAGGCGTTGCGCTCGCTGACCATGCTCCGGCACGGGCCGATGGCGGTCTGCACGACAGCGCTTGTGCCGGGGAAGTCGAGCCGCTGATGCGGGTCGTTCTCGTCGCCACAGTTGATCTCGTCCACCAGCTCGAGATCCATGATCTTCTCGTCCGGCAGCGCCGGGTCGGCGATCTCCGGCTGATCGAGCGTGCCGATCTGCACCACCTCGGTGCCGCGCTCGGCGGTGACTTTGCCGGCGGCGTCTTTCAACTGGATGGCCACTGCCGTCACGCCAGGGTCCTGGCGGGCGAGCGTCCAGTCCCAGACCTCCTCCGCGCCGAAGGGCGTCTGCTCGACGCCGCGGCTGGCGAGGGTTCCCGGCAGCTCCCCGGCCGCGGCGCCCGCCTCGTCGCCGCGGGCGGTGACCGTCAGCGTCCCGGCGCCCTGCGGAATGCGCAGCTCCAGCTTGGCCGGCTCCGGGAGGGTGAAGAAAGGACAGCGCCGGCCGGTGTGCCCCACCTGGATCGGCCCGGCATCGTCGGCCGAGAGCAGCTCGAGCCGCACCCGGTATTTCAGAGAGTAGGCCCGGCCCGCTTCCAGCCCCGTGCCGTCGGAGCCTTCCGGCGTCAGTTCCAGGCGCAGGAACGCGTCCGGCGTCTCCACGAGCCGGGCCGAGCCGCACGCCAGAGGCTCGACCGTCGCCCGGACCGCGGCATAGAAATTGTCTGGCGCATCCATGGGCCGAACCGTCGCCTGCAGCAGCCGCACGCCCGGCACCGGCTGCGGCAGCGTGCCGCCGCTGTAGACGATCGGCTGGTCCGACGCGGTCGCCGCCCGCACCTGCGCGGAGCATTCAGCGAATTTGAAATCGCTGTAGTTGATGGCCGCCACGCTGAACGCCGTCAGGTCCAGATCGGCCCGCACGGTCCGCGCCTTGTGCAACGGCCGCACCGTCAGGTCGACCTCGTACACGGCTGCCGGCTTTGCGCTCTGCGTGTCGCGCCACAGGCAGCGCACCGAGTGCGTGGCCTCCGCCGTTTCCGAACGGTGCTCCGCGGCGAGCCGCGCGAAGGTGTCGGCCTCCCCCTGCGGCTGGTAGACGGCGGTGGGCGGCGGGTTCGTCGGCGCCGATGCGGCCGATGCGCCGGCGGGAGACTCGGGCTCGACAACCAGCCGGGCGGCAAGCAGGTCGCACATCGCCGCGTTGCCGCGTCGCGGGCCGGCGCCCAGCGTCAGGCCGCCGCCCGGGGCCATCGCGGCCTTGAAGAACGACTGGTCGACCTGCGCACTCAGGCCGGTCGCCGCGGTTGCGGACTCCGCGGCCGCGGCCCCGGACAGGAACCGCGCCTCCACCGCGCAGCGGCGGCGAACGCCGGCCCGCGGCTGCGCCGGCTCGATCCGCAGATGGGTGGAGCCGTCGGCCTCGGTGGTCAGCCGGGCAAACACGCAGCTCTTGGAGACGTCCAGTTCCAGGCGGCGCTCGCCCAGGTCGACGCTCAGCCGCGTGAGGGGCGCGTTGCCGGCATGCAGTTTCTTCCAGGCAACCGGCCCGATGAACCCGCGCACCTCCACGCCGTCCAGCCGCGTCGCGGTGTAGCCGCGGTTGAACAGCGGCCGGGCCGTGCCCTGGCCGGGCGCGTCGAGCACCAGGTCGAGGAGCGGCGGGCCGGCGGCCCCCGTCGCCAGCGTCGAGGCGGCCTCGATCCGAAATCCCGACTTCGTGCCGCTGAAGCGCACGCTGCCCTCGCGGGTGTCCGGAGTGTCGGCGGGGCGGAGTACCAGCCCGCGATCTGCCGCCTGCGATTCGGCCGCGCGCAACCCGGCGAGCCGGATGGCTGCGAAATCCGCGGCGTCGCCGTAGCGGATTTCGACGGCCTCGGCGGCGAACAGTGCGCGGCCGAATGTGAAGGCGGTCTCGCCGGGCGCGGCCGGCGCGGTCCAGGCCGGCCAGAGGCCCACCAGCGGCGGCGGCAGGGGCGCGGCCGACGCGGCCGGCGGCAGGTTGCGCTCCGGGAATTGCGGCGTCACGGTGAACTCGGGGATCGGCGGCCACCGGGGGATTTGCTGCTCCCAGATCACCTCTCGCTTCTCGTTGAGCGCCATCACCCACGCGCTTTGCAGCCGTTCCCAGGGCCCGTCGCTGCGCTCGAACACGCGGATTTTTTCCACGGGCAGGCTTTCCGGGAACTCGAGCTCCCACCACGCACCCGGCTGCTGATCGGTCATGGCCACGGTGCGATAGTTGCCCCAATTGAGTTTGCAGCCGTCGATGGCGAGCTCCGCCAGGGCGCCGCCCTGTCCGTGCGAGGTGGACGACTGTTTCACGCTCCCGCGCGGGGCGACGTTCTTGCCGTCGCTGATCACCTCGACTTCCGCCACTTCCAGCCCTTTCGCGGCGCCCGTGTCCGTGCGGTGCTCGATCCGGATGTGCTTCGCGAAGACCGGCTCGGCGGCCGCTGCCTGCGCCCACCCCGCCAACGCCAGCACACACGACACGCTCGCGATCCATCCGTTGATGGCTTTCATGTCTCTCACGGCATGATCTCGGGGAACCACCGGCCTCGTCCAAAGCCTGGCAGCGCGCGGTGGGATCGCCGCCCATCATGGTCCGACAGGCACGTGGCCGAACGTTTCGGTCCATCCTCGCGAAAAAAGCCTAGCATGCCGCGAATCGCCCCGCCTCCTACGAAAGGTGGAGGCCGGCGCGGAATCGGGCTGCCACAGGCGGCACGACCGCGGCCCCGTCAGCGGCGTTCCGGCGGTGCGGCCTTGAGGAGGCCGAGGTCGAATGCGCGGGCCACCACTGCCGTGCGGTCGGGGGCATCGAGCTTGGCCATCAGCCCGCGGATGTGGGTCTTGACCGTCACCCCCGAGATCGACAGCCGTCGGCCGATGTCGGCATTGCTCGCCCCGGTGCGCAAGAGCGCGAGCACGTCGGCCTCCCGCGGCGTGAGCGGCACGATCTTGGCGGCGGGATCGCCCACGAGCCGACCGCACCGAATGTGGCGACCTCCCGCCCGCGCCTCGCGGATCGCCGCCACGATCGCGGCGGCATCCGCCTCCTTCGTCACATACCCGCAGGCGCCGGCCTGCTCGGCCCGCGCCGCGTCGGCCGCGCTCTCCGACGAGCTGAAGATCAGCACGCGGGCCCGCGGATCGATGCGGCGGATCCGCTCGAGCGTCTCAACACCGTCCATCAGCGGCATCATCAGGTCGACGAGCGTCACGTCGGGACGGTGGTTCGGCCAGAGGGCGACCGCCTGCCTGCCATGGGTCGCCTCGGCCACCACGTCGATGTCGGGCTCGAACCGCAGCATCCGTATGATCCCCTGCCGCAACGCGGGGTGGTCATCCACCACCATCACACTGATCCGGCGATGAATCGTCATGGTTCCTCCTCAGCTGCCACGGGCTCCGGGCAAGGCACCCGCACCGTCACCGTCGTGCCCCGCCCGGGCGCGCTTTCGATCGCGAGCGTGCCGCCGAGCATCTCGGCCCGCTCTCGCATGCCCTGGATGCCGAAGTGCGCCGACTCCGGCCCCGGCTGGCTGCCGGGCACGAAGCCCAGGCCGTCGTCGCGGACGGCGATCTCCACCGCGGAGCCGTCGGCGGCAAACGCCACCGTCACGTTCACGCGGCGCGGCTGACCGTGGTGCACCGCGTTGAGCACCGCCTCCTGCACCACGAAGAGCAGCTGGCGGGCCACCGGCTCCGACACCGGCCGCGGCGGGCCGACGGCGGTCACTTCGACCGCCGCGGACTGCCCGCCGGCGAGCGTGCGGACGAGCGTGGCCACCGACGTCGCCAACGGCTGCCGCAGGTCGGGCATCGACCGCAGCGACCAGACCGTGGTGCGGAGCTGCCGCCGCGCGTGGCCGACGAGCCGCTCGGCGGTGAGCAGCCGCTCGTCGAGGCCGGCAGGCAGCGGGCCGAGCCCGGCCTTGCACGACTGCAGCTGGTAGCCGATGCCGGCGATCGTCTGCAGGATCGTGTCGTGGAGATCGGCGGCGATCCGGCTGCGCTCGCGGATCGCGACGTCGTATTCGTCCTTGGCCCGCTGCCGGGCCGTGGCCTCCGCCACCGCGCGGCCCGTCTGGCGGCGGACCTCGCGGCCGAGCGTGACCGACCAGGCCGCCAGCGCGCCGGCGGCGCCCGCCAGCGAGAGCACTGCCACGCCGAGCCGTCGCGGCGTCCACCACGGGGCCGCGCGCACCACCTCGATGTCGGCGGCGTCGCGGGCGAGCAGCGTGATCCGACTCATCGTGGGATGGTCGACGATCAGGCCGTTGATCCGAGCGGCGTCGAGGTCGATCCGGAGGATGCCCGCCACCGCCACTGTGCTCCCCACCGCGAGCTGCGGGAGGGCGGCCGCCGAGGGCCCCTGAGCGAGCGTGGCGAACCAGCGGCCGCCGGGGGAGGAGAGCGTGGCCGTGAGCCCCGCGGGAGTTTTCTCCAGCGACTCGACGACGCCCGTGCAGCGGACGAGCCGGCCATCGTGGCTCCCAGGGTTCGTCATCCACGCCCCCTTGCGAAACTGCTCCGCGACCCGCGCGATCTCTTCCACCGCGAGCGGTTCAGGCTCCGGCGCCGACCCGGAGCCCACCCGGCGGGCGACCGCGAACGAGAGGCCACCCACGCTGCGGCTCATGTCGAGAAAGCCCGCCACCTGCGCCCGGTCGCCGGGGACGAGCGGCGGCTCGGCGGCCCCTGCATCAGCGGCCGCCGGAGCGAGATCGACCCGCACGGCCGCGCTCCCTTCCTGCAGATAGAGCAGGCCGGGGGACGCATACGACACCGTCCCCTCCGTGCGGATGCGGTGTCCGGAATTCGGTCGTGCCGAGTAGCGGGCAAACGTCTCGAGCGGCGCGATCTCGCCGGCGAAGGGGTCGGCCGGCGGCGGCACGAGAATCTCGATGTCGGCCGGATCGAAGACGGCGATCGAGGGCCCGGAGAACTGGCCGCGACTGTTGTGAAACCCGGCCGCGAGCCCGGTGACCTGAACTTCGGCATCGACCAGCCGCCGGAGGTCCCGCGTGCGGACACTTCCGAAACAAGTGATGGCCAACGGTCGGTCGTCGACGTCGAGCATGACTACCGGAATCGAGTCGACGAGGCCCAGCAGTCGCTCCCCGATCCCCTGCACCACGCCCCGCACGGTCACCCGCCGGCCCTCGTCGTCGCCGCGCGAGAGTCGGCCGAGGTCCGCGGGCATCGGCGGCGGCACCGGCCCGCGACCGACGACGCGGGTGCGGCGGCCCTTGAGCGTGGGCACGTAGCCGCCGGGGACTACGCGGCCCTCGATCTCGAGGATCACACCCGGCTCGATGATCGGGGCCGACTCTCCGTCGGCCTCCACGTGGCCGAAGCCGGAAATGAAGATCGCGCTGCCGGCATCTTCGATCACGAAGGCGGGATCGCACGCCGTCGTGACGACACCGCGGACCACGGCCTCGGGCTCCGCGTCGATCTCAGCGGGCGAGACCGCGAGGATCGCCGCGATCGACCGCAGCGGCTCGCTAGCGGCGGCCGCGGCGGCAGGCGTCGCATCGGCGGCGAGACCGGGAATCGAGAGCCCCGCCCACGCGAGCGCCGCGATCGCGCCCCGGGTCAACCAGGGTTGCAACGCGCCGGATCGGTGCATGGCGGCGGGTGTGAGCATGCCCTGAGTGTAGCCGGGCGGGCGTCCAAGCGGTCGAGGAGCGCGAGGCCGCGTGCAGCCGATCCCCGGGCGGCCGTGTTGATCATGCGGGGCAGCCAACAAGCACCAAGCATGAGCAGCCACATCAATCGTTGACCAGCGGCGCCCTACTTTCCAGTTTCAGCGGGACGCAGGCAGGCACCATACGCCCTGACCTCGCGCAGGGTTCTCGCCACGGCCTCGAGGCGGCCGCGGGCTTCGGCATCGAGGGAGCGTTCGTCGATCATCCACACCGCCACGCCGTAGGGCTCCAACCGGAGCAACGCCTGGGCGCGGGCATCCAACGGCTCCGCGGCGGGCTGGTCGGATGCGCCTTCGCACCGGTAGAGGGCCGGTGCTTCGGCCCCGATCCCCCGGACGGCGGCCGCCAGCGGCACGTCGGTCGCGACGGTCTCGGCCGTGACGTTCACGAACACGACGGCGAGGCTGTCGCCGCGCTTCCACACGCCGTTCAGCACGGCCGGGCTGTCGAGGATCCGCGGCCCGTAGTAGCCCCAGTCGGCGGAAACCGTCGGCACGCCTTCGAGCTCGAGCGGGCGGGCCATTTCGCCAGCGTTGAAATAGGGCAGCAGCGCGTGGCGGGTGTGGGCCAGGGCTTTCAGGAAGGCCTTCCGCTTCTCGTCGCCGAGGGTGACCAACAGGGTGGTGGGGCCGATCTGCTCGCCCTGGACGAGCATCTCGCCCAGCTTGTGGAAGTATGCCTCCTGCGGGTCTTCATAGCTGACGTTCCGTCCGGTGAACTGCACGCGGCCGGCATAAATTGAGGGGAAGAGCGGCAGGCGGCGGGCGCCCGGGTCGATCACGAAGCTCCGGTTCGCCAGAAAACCGTCCACGAGGTGCGCGTAGGGCTCGGCCATGTCCTCCACTTCGAAAATCAGATCCGGATGGCTGTGCTTCAGCTCCGCACGAAACTGGCGCAGATACTTCCAGAACCCGTGTTCGAGCCAGTTGTCGCCGCCACCCAGGGCATGGCCGTGGCCGGGGTCGAAACAGGGCATGGCGCGTCCCGCGCTCACCTGGTCCAGGTACAGGCCGTCGACACCGTATCCGGCCACGCGCTCCAACTCGCCGCGCATCTTCTGCTGATAGCCGGCCGCGGCGGGGCACATCACCGCGAACAGACTGTTGTACTTCTCGAGGGAGAGCTGGCCGCGCCGATCCTTGACGGCCGACGGCCGCCCGATCCGTTCATACTCCTCGCGCTCCTTCTCGGTGCGCCATTTCGTGTCCCACAGGCGGTAGTTCATGTACGGGATCACGCGGACGCCCTGCTTCTGAATGTCCTTGACGAGCGGGACAAAACCGTCGTACGCCACGAAATTTGGATACCAGCGATCGAAGCTCCTGTGCTCCATCCAGGCATACCAGCGCACGCCGATCGGCAGGCCGAGGTACTCGCGAAACGCCGGAAGCTCTGTGGCGATCCGGCCAAGATCCCATTCCATCACCTGCACCGGCAGGTCGCGGTACCAGGCGGGCGTGTCGTCGCGCGGCAGGCTGGGGAACCACGGCGCGTGGCCGCTCAGCCAGCGCTTGTAGAGCTGGCCGGCGTCGAACCAGTCGCCGTCGAAGGCCTCGATCACCGCCCGGCCGCTGGTGGCAAACCCATTGCCACCCTTCCCGGAGTGGCCCACCGGCCATGTCCAGGCAGCGTGAAGGCACCCGCTCTTGCCCGACATCGACAGGGTCTTGGTCAGGGCACGCGGGTCCTCGGCGGCGAAGTAGACGCCCCCCGTCTCGTCGTGGTACGCCCCACACTGCAGCGTGGCGTTCGAACTGGGATAGAGGCCCGTGTAGGAGAGCGTGCTGCGCACCGGGTCCGCGTGCGCCTGGCCGAACATGTTGGGGTTCACCATCACGTCCGGCCCTGCCTCCAGCCGCCGGAACGCGACCGTGGGAAACACGGTTTCCAGGAGGACGGCGTCGGGCGAGCGATTGGCGAGGCTCAGGCTCATTTCGAGGCGCCGGCCCGTCGGCCGCAGCTCGCCAGTCACCGAGAAATCGACCGGCTCGTCCGGTGTCGCCGGATGGGTCCAGAGGATGGAGCACCGGTCGCTGGCCTCGCCCTCGAGCGTCGAGACGGCGGACGAGGCGTCGATCTTGATCTCCCTGTCGTCCGGGAGCACGAACGTGGCGGTCCAGAGTGCCGGCAGGTCTCCGAGGAGTTCCCGCTTTCGGACGCGGTCGTAGATGCCGGCGAGTTCACACTTGCCCGGAGCCAGTGCGAGCGCGACGCGCAGCCCGGGCGTCTCGAGAATTTTCAGGCCGCTCTCCGCCACCCACCGCGAGGTCGGCGTCACGTCCTCTCCTTCACGGATCGCCTTCTCCACACCGTCGAGCAGCGGGCCGCTCCGGTCCGAGAACCGCCGGTCGCGGGCCAGGTTCGCCGCGATGTCCACGAGCCAGCGGGCCTCTTCGTCGGCGACCGCGGCGGCGAGACGGTCGAGCCGTGCCCGGGTCTCCGGCGGAAGGACGAGCGGGAGCTTGAGCCCCTTGACGAGCGGGCTGCGCTGCGCGTCGGCGGCGATTTCGCCCTCGCTGAGCGCGCGTTCATAGACGCTGACGGCCGCCATCCGCCCTTTGAAGAACCAGGGGCCGCCCCAGCCCTTGCCGATGTCGCCCCCGGGCTGGCCGCCGCCGGAGAAGCGGACGTCGTTGAACCTGCCGCCGGCCACGGCCTCCCCATTCACCGCGAGGACGACATGGTAGCCGTTGAAGCCCTGGGCCCGGTCATCCACGCGCCGGGCCGTGGCCGCCACGTGCACGTATCGGCCCACGGGCGCAGCCGCACCGCCATACAGCGGGCAGGACCACTTCTTGCCATCGTGGATGTTGAAGTAGAGGCGTCCGCCCTGGCCGCGGGCAAGGAGAAAGCAGTCCGTCTTCCACAGGATCATGTCATGGCAGGCCGGCTCCTGGGTGGAGGAGTCTTCGAACTTCACCACCGCGGTGATGGTCAGCCCCTGGTCGACCCGGAAGGACGACAGCCCCGGCACGCTGACGTATTGGTCGGCACCATTGAGTTGCAGCGCCCCGTCCGCGCTCACCGTCGGCTCGTTCACCAGCTGGCCGTCGTTGCCCTTGCCAGACAGATCGGAGACCACATCTCCGGCGACCGTGCTGAATTCCCCGCTGAAATCCCTGCTGAAAACATAGCGCAGCACCTGCCCTGCGTCGGGCCCGGGCTCTGCGGTGGAAGCCCGCGACATTCCGCTCCACGCGATCATCGCCACGACGATCGCCAACCGGAACGACGACCAGCCCATTGAGTGACTCCGTTTTTTGCTTACGCCTGTCATGATGCTATTCGCCGCCTCTCCTCATCGAAACTCGAGCCGGGGCCAACAGGCCCTGACCACCGCGGCGCCGGCGATCGCGACGGCTGCGAGGGCGGCGGCCGTCACGAGCTGTCCGTAGAGGAGCGCTCCGATGGCGACGAGCGCCGCCCAGATGCCAGCCGTCGAGGCGATCGTGGCCACGAGCGGGGCACGGCCCGCGGCCGTCACGGGGATCGGCGCGAGATCGGCGGCGCTATCGCCCGCCGCACGCACCGCCGCCGCCACCGGCCGCCAGCCCGGCCCCGTCGGGCGCACGCGGGCGTAGAACTGCTCGAGCACGGCCGCGTCGGTCGGCGGCGTGACGACCGCCACGACGAGCGATGCGGCGGTGGTCGCGATCACGCCGACGAGGAGCTGCGCCCACGCCGCCGGCACCGAATCGGGCGCCGTCTCCCCCCACACGAAGAACGTCACGGCGACGGCGGCCGCGACGATCACCGCCGCGATCTCCGCAGCCGCGTTGATCCGCCACCAATACCAGCGCAGCATCATCACGAGGCCCGTTCCCGCGCCGAACTGCAGCAGCAGCTCGAACATCTGCAGGGCGTCGCGCAGCACGAGGGCCAGGGCGCACGACGCGACCATCAGCCCGGCCGTCGCCAGCCGGCCCACCCACACGAGCCGGTGCTGGCTCGCCGCCGGGTCGAGGAACCGCCGGTAGACGTCGTTGACCACCACGCTCGAGCCCCAGTTCACGGCGGTGCTCATCGTGCTCATGTAGGCGGCGATCAGCGACGTCACGACGAGGCCCAGGAGCCCGGCCGGCAGCCGCGTGAGCATCGCCGGGTAGGCGAGGTCGTCGTGCACGTGGCGGCCGTCGATCGCCGGGAAGGCGGCGCGGAGCGAGGCGACGTCGGGAAAGACGACGAGCGACGCCAGCGCCACGATGATCCAGGGCCAGGGCCGGACGGCGTAGTGCATCACGTTGAACAAGAGCGTGGCCGCGGCCGCATGCCGCTCGTCCTTCGCCGCGAGCATCCGCTGCACCACCCACCCCCCGCCCCCGGGCTCCGCGCCGGGATAATACGTGCTCCACCAGAGCAGCAGGAGCGGCAGCACGACCGCCGCGAGCACGACGTCGTGGGCCGCCGTCGCGAGATCGGGCACGATCGCCATGCGGGCCGCCACTTCCGGCCGGGCCACGAGCCGCGCGAGCCCGCCCACCTCCGGCAGGTTCACGAGCCACACGGCTGCGGCCGCGGCGCCGACCACCGCGATCACGAACTGTACGAGGTCGGTAAGCAGCACGCCCGTCAGCCCGCCGGCGGCCGAATAGGCCAGCGTGATCCCGGCCGCCACCACCACCGATTCGAGCGGCCCGAGCCCCAGCATCACGCCGCCGATCTTGATCGCGGCCAGCGTGACGTTCGCCATCACCAGCACGTTGAAGACCACGCCGAGCGTGACGGCCCGCAGGCCGCGCAGGAATGCGGACGGGGCCCCGGAATAGCGAAACTCGTAGAACTCGATGTCGGTGAGCACGCCGCTGCGGCGCCACAGCGCGGCGAAGAAAAACGTGGTCACGGTCCCGGTGAGCAGGAAGGCCCACCACGCCCAGTTGCCGAACACGCCCCGCTCCCGCACGATGCCCGTGACGAGGTTGGGCGTGTCGGCGGCGAAGGTCGTCGCCACCATCGAGATGCCGAGCAGCCACCAGGGCTGGGAGCGGCCGCCGAGAAAGTAGTGTTCGTAGTCGTCGCGCTGCGTGGCCGCCGTCCACCAGCCGATGGCGAGGTAGCCGACGAAGGCGGCGATCACGATCGCCCAGTCGAGAGGTGCGAGTTGCATGGAGGGGCCAGTGGTCAGGGTGGGGGAATGCAGGGCGACGCCGGCAGTGCATTTCCGCAACGCAGCACGTGACACGCCTTTGAAGGCGAACACTCACTCTAAACGTCTTGGCAGCAGGATCGCAGGCCCCTGCACGGCGGAATGTCTTTCGATCCGCGTGGCTGTCTTTTCGTTTTCGGATCGCGGCCAACGCCCAGCACGCCGCTGTGGGCGCGTGTACATTCGAGACGACTTCGAGGGCCTCTCATGACAAGCATGGTTCGTCTCCTGTGTGTCCTTATGACGCCGCTGTTCGCGGCCGCGCCGCCGGCAGCCGATGGGCAACCGCAGGCGGGCGTCGTGCTGGTGGCGGAGAACCAGCCGCGGGCGGTGATCGTGCTCGCCGCGGATGCCGACGACGAAGGAAAATCGGCAGCGCTGTTCCTGCAAGCGTCCGTCGCAGCCGCGACCGGCGCCGAGTTGCCGATCATCGCTGCGGATGCGTACGGCAAGGAGCAGACCGGCATCTTTGTCGGCGCGGAGGCGGTGCGCCGGCTGGGCCGCGGGCCGCTGGCGGAGACTTTTTGGGGCTATCAGGAAACCGGCGGCAACATCTACCTCATGGGGGGCGGTCCGCGCTGTCTGACGGTTGCCGTCCGTCGCTTCCTCGAAGACACCGCCGGCATGCGCTGGTGGTTCGAGGACGAAAAACTCATTCCCAAGCGAGCCGGCTTGATCGTGCCCGCCGGCAGCGCCCGTTCGGCCGAAGCTGCGTTCGTCCGCGCCGCCGTGAACAAAAGCACCTCGCCCCACGGTATCGCGGCTGCCAACTACACGTCGTTCTGCCGGTATGCAGCCCATCAGACGCTGCGGTTCGCGCCGCCTGCCAAGTATTTCGCCGCGCACCCGGAATGGTTTGCGGAGAAAGGCGGGAAGCGCGCTGCCACGGCCGAGGATTTCTGCATGACATCGCCGGATCTGGCCGGACTGGTGGATGAATACGCCAAGAACATGCTCGCTGAGATCCGGCAATTTCAAGACACCGATGTGCGGCTCTTCGGCATGGGCCGGGAGGACAACGCGGAATGGTGCCAGTGCGGCACGTGCCGTGCGGCCTACAAAGCCGGCTCCCACAGCGACGTGTATATCGCCTTTGTCAACCGTATCGCCGAACGCGTGGAACGGGAGTTCCCGGACGTCTTGATCGTCTATAGCGCCTACCAGGCCGGGGCCGCCCTGCCGAAGAAGGAGATGCCGCGGCAAAACGTTCTCGTCTGGTTCTGCACGGAAGCCATGGACTACTCGAAGAGCATCCATCATCCGGCGAACAAAGGAACCCGCGAGATCATCCAAAACTGGCATTCCGTGGCGGCGCACATCGGCATCTGGCACTACCTCCGCGGCTTCGAACGCTATCGGGGCCGCTACGACGGCGCGGGGTTTGCGGAGTATTTGGGGCCGGACTGGCCGGTCGTCAGCCAGCGCATCTTTCCCGAGTTCGTCACGTTTTTGCGGGAAAACGGCGTCAAGCACTTCTACGCCGAATCCGAGAGCAGTTTCCTGCACCGCGACGCGGCGGTCATGAAGCACTGGATGCTTAATCAGTTCCTCGAGGATCCCGGCTTGAAGTACGAGGACGTGCTGCGGACATTCACCGACGGCTACTATGGCGCGGCCGGCGCCAAGGTGCGGGAGTACCTGGCCGTTCTCGAAGCCGCGCAGGAGAAGAACCCGCCGAACATGTGGTTCTTCGGCGACCTGATGGCGGCCCGGCACCTGACGCTGGACGCCTGCCTGAACGCAGACGCGCGGCTGGCCGAGGCGGAGGCCGTGGTGTCGGCGGCCGATGACGGGGACTCCCTGGATCGCGTGCGCTTCCTGCGGGCAGCCACGATGGACCGGATGTTCATCGTCAAGTGGCCGGCCTTCCGGCGGGAGTGGCGGCTGGCCGGCGCGGCCGCGGAATTCCCCGTCCGCCCGGACGACGTGGTGGCCCGGGCGCGTGCGGCCGGGGAGTGGTACGGCCGTGTCGTCAAGAAAGAGAAGCCCTACGCCGACCTGACCGCGAAATGGATCGCGTTCGCCGAGCGCCGGTTCGCCGACGACGTGGTGCTGCCCGTGCCGCAGCAGCTGGCGGATGCCCCGACCGCGGAGGTGTTTCAGGTGCCGGCGCAGAGCTATTGCTTCGACGTCACCGGCGCGCAGGTGGCGCGGCAGAACGCAGACTTCAACCTCGGTGGCTCGAACGCGGCGACCGGGGCGCTCGTGGAAGCGTCCGCCGCGCCGGGGGGCCGCGTGCTCGCGTTCGCCGATCCGGCCGGCGAACTGACCTGGACCAAGCTCAAGACCTGGGGCGGCGAAGACGAAGCCTCCACCGCACGCGCTCAGGTCGCCGCCCTGTCGGGTGACGAGTTTCAGTTGATCCGCCTCGGCCGCCACGATTTCGACAGCGTGAACAGCGGGCTCGTCTTCGGGCTGGGGAAGCGGCGCTGGAAGTTCTTCCCGCTCGATCTCGACCGCGGCGCCTACGAACTCTGGCTCAACGCCCGCTACGACGCGTCCACGAGCACGCTGTTCATCGAACGGCTGGTCGCACGGAAACAGTCGCCATGACCTGATCCGGTAGGAGACGTCCTCGTGCGAGGGCCTGCGAAGCGAGTTGGAGCGCCGCAAGGAGGAGAATCGTCTTGTCCGCAAGTGCCGTGGTGGCTCCAGGGGGAAGGTCAGAAGCCCGTGGAGGTCAATCCTTGGTGGAAAGGTCGAAGTCGAGACCGCTGATGCCGTCCGGCGGGATCTCGGCCTCGAGTTCGGTGCTGTCGTTGTAGCGGGCGGGGATGAACTGCTCCCGGACCGGCACTTCCGGCGTTCCCGGCCCGCCGCTCTCCATCTTGCCGGGAACGTCGCGGTAGGACGTAATCGCGACGCTGGCCCGCCCCGCAAACGCGTCGAGCCGATACTTTCCGCGCTCGATCCGGCCGGAGAAGCCACGGGTGTCGCCGGTGAGCGCTCTCAGCGTGATCCGGCCGTCCTCCAGCAAGGCCCCGTCGACCTTCACGGTGCCCGACACCGGCCGCACGTCGAGCGCCGACCTGCGGGCACAGCCGCCGGCGGCGAGCACGATCGCACCGCAGCAGATCACCGCCAGCAGACCGGGCGGCACCGCCGCAGTGCCCGCGAGGAACCCGAATCCATGCAACCCGGGTCGCCGTGTCGTCATCTCAATAGTCACCGATCGGATTTCCATCCGCGCGATTGCCGAGGTTTCGCCAGACCGTGAGACTGACATCGTTGCTCACGTTCCGAACGGCACCGTCGCAGAGCACGACGTTCACGCTGCCCGGGTGCATGCTGCGGGCAAAGTTGCGAATTGCGGGATTGCTCGACCCCGCTTGCGACCCCAGGCTCTGGCAGGGGGCCATCGGCCAATTCGTACTCGCGCATGCCCAGACGTTGTCGGGAACGGTGGTGTTCGGCGTCTCGAGTGTCGAGAAGGCATATTCTCCCCAAGAGCCTCCGAGCCAATATGCGCCGGGTTCGCCGAAATTGTTCCCCGCATGAGGCCCACGACGGATGCCTTCGGAAGCGAGGAGTGTGTTGCTGGCGCCGTCCCGGCAGTGGGCGACACTGAGGCCGACGATCGAGCGGGCAGCAAGCCGACGGCCGAACATGCCGGGCGTGGGGCGAAACGCTGACGTGCCGTCGCGGGCGAAGGCTGCGGTGTCTTGCGCGGTTCCGGTGCAGACGACGTAGTTGCCGCAGAACCGTCGGACGCTCGCCGTCGGATCGACACTGATCGGCGACGACGGGTCGGAAGGACACGCATACATCGACACAACATTGTTGGTCATGCTGCCGGCCGCCGCTGGGATCACGTGCACAAAGGTAGTGCCATCGGCCTCGTACAGCTCGCTGAGCGACTTGGCCTCAACGAATGGCAACAGACGGTGAAAAAACGCGTCGCGGCGATGATACGGTGCGTTTGCAGCGTTGACAAATGGATGAATCCCCTCTGGCGTGATGCCGCTCGAGTCCGAATAGCCATACGGAAAGCCGCCGTTGGAAGAATGATACTGCTGCATCGCGATCCCAAGCTGCTTGAGGTTGTTCATGCAGGACATCCTGCGGGCCGACTCGCGGGCGCTCTGCACCGACGGCAGGAGCAGCGCGATCAAGAGGCCGATGATCGCGATCACCGCAAGCAGCTCGACGAGCGTGAACGCGCGGCGGGGAGTGGTGGAGTTCATGGTGCGGGTCGCGCGGAAGCCGGGGACTCCCCGTTGCGATTACGAACGACGGCGGCGGAACGCGTAGGCCGCGGCCACGCCGATGCCGGCGAGGGCGAGGGCACCCGGCTCGGGCACGACGACGAACGTGAGGTTGCCCGTCGCGGCGTTAAACTCGAACGATTCACCGTTTTCCGTCTGCGACGACGTCCACTTGGTGCCGCTCTGACTCCACGTAAGCCCGGTGTAAAAAGCACCTGTCACGGCCACGTTCGAGAAGTTGCCGGCGAGCGACCCGCCGCCCGACGGCGCGAACAGGCTGAACGTGTAGCCTTCACTGAACGTCTGGTCGAACGCGAGCTGGAGCAGGCCGCCGAACGTGAGCACGCCGCCATCGACCACGTTGATCGCGTCGTAGAAGCCCGTGCCGTGTGAGGGATCCGTGGCCCGATCCGTGCCCCAGATCTCCATCAGCGTCGTGCCGGAGAGGATCGTCGTGCCGGCATCGAACGTGAGCAGGCCGGGGCTGTTGCCCGGCGACAGCAGGCCGAGCACGTTGAGCGTGCCGCTCGACGCGAGCTGCACCGTGCCGCCGCCGCCGAGCGTCTGGCCTGCGCCGATGGCGAAGCTGCCCGTCTTCGCCGTGAGGTCGAGCACCGCCCCCGACGAGCCGGCGTTGCCGACGATGATCGAGGAGCTGTTTGCGAACGAGCCGCCCGCTCCGAGGGCGAGCGTGCCGCCCGCGATCGTCGTGGCGCCCGAGTAGAGGTTGGCCCCGGCGAGCGTGAGCGCGCCGGAGTTCACCCGCACGCCGAGGCCACCGGAGATCACGTTGGCGAAGTTGCCGCCGTAGTTGTCGGTGCGGGAGAAAGCCAGCGTGGCGCCGGAGGAACCGGAGATCGCGGTCGACGGCAGCATGCCCGTTGTGCCGCCATTGCCGATCTGGAGCGTGCCCTGATCGACCGTCGTGGTGCCGGCGTACCGGCTCGAGCCGGAGAGCACGAGCGTGTTGGCGGAGGTCTTCCGGAGCGAAATCGCCCCGATGCTCGGGTTGTATGCATCGCCGGCGCCATTCGTTTGGAAAATCGAGCCGCTGAACGTGCCGCCCCCCACGACCAGCGAGATGGGTCCCGCGCCGCCATTTCGAATGATGGTTCCCGCCCCGGATAGCGACGTGAGCGTGGTCGTCGAGCTATCAACGACTGCCAGGAAGCCGCCCGCGTTCACCGTGGCCGCTGCAAGGTTGACGGTTGTCCAATTAGTGACCACGTATCCGCCGTTCTGCACGACAACGGAGCCGTTGAATGTAGAGTTGACGGGGAGAACCAGCCGCCCATTCGTTGCATTCGGGGCGACGCCGCCGTTGGTGTTTTCCGCGACCAACGTGCCGCTGCCGACGAGGGCCGACGTGGTCCAGGTTGCCTGTGTGCCGCCGGTCGACCGCTGGATGGTGAGGGCGCCATCGACGGACATCGTGCCGGTGCTCACTCCGCTCGCTTGGGTCGGCATGAGGACGCCGGAGTCGCCGGCCGCCACTCTGAGGCCCGCCGTGGTCAAGCTGGTCACGGTGGGCGATAGCGTGCCGCCGGCCAGTTGGACCGTGCCCGTGCCGGCCGCGGCGGTGTTGGAAAGAACCAGCGTGCCGGCGTTCACCCGCGTGTTGCCGGTGTAGGCGTTGCTCGCGGAGAGCGTGAGCGTGCCGGAGCCGAGCTTCGTGAGGCCGCCCGTGTTCGACGAGGGGAGCGACGTGGCGAACGTCACGCTCTGGCCGGCGGTGTCGATCGAGATCGCCGACCCGCTCGACTTGATGCGCGGCGAATAGTCCTGTTGATTGCTGCCGCTGTAGCGGAGCGTGCCGCCGCCAAACCTGATGTCGCCGGAGCCGCCGCCGAGGGCCCATTGGTCGCCGAGTTGGAGCACGCCGGCATTGATCGTCGTTGAGCCTGTGTACCAGCCAACCGCGGTCGTCGGCGCCGTAGTCGCGCCGGTGAGGATCGTGAGCGTTCCGCTGCCGTTCTTGATGAACGACAAGGGGGAGGTACTGTTCCGATTTTCAAACTTTTGCGCCGTGATGTTGCCGGAGCCACCAAACTCCGTGGTCCAGGTGACGCCGCTACCAGTCATGATTCCCGCGTCGAATCCCAGGGTGCCGGTGCCATTGTTCGTGAATGTGCTCGTACCGGTGGCGTTGGTCCGCGCCGAGACTCCGATGGTTTGGTTCGCCGCGCCGCCCTCGACGGTGACGCCGCCGCCATTGGCGATGTCAAGTGTGCCAAAAAGTGCCGAACTTATCGTGTAAGCCTTCGCGTCAGACCGAAAGATGATTTTGTCGACCCTAGTGAATCCGCTTGGCGGGACCGCGGTTCCGCTCGCGGTGGTGCCGGCGAACACCGCGGTGGTCGTCCACGAATTCGGCGAGGTGCCGGACGACCAGTTGCCGCCGGTTGCCCACGCGGTGCCGGTCGTGGTCGTCCATGTCGTGGCCTGCGCCAGCGCCGCTGTCGGCGCGGCCAGAAGCACGGCCGCGATCCCGAGGATGAGCCCGCACCGCTGAATCGAGCGCATGGCTCGGTACGCGATGGCCGCGCCTTCTGCATCGTGGCTGTTCGAAGATACGAACATCATGGCTGTCTCCTCATTCATTCGCCGCGGGAACGTGCTCCCCACCACTCTCCTGAACGATACGTCGCGGTGCCGATCCCCGCCACGTACGAAAGTACCCCGCGAACAAAATTTTTGTCCCGTACGAAAGTACGGGGTGTCGCTCCGTGGCCCGCACATCTGCCCGCGCGGGCGAGGAGAAAAAAGGTGACAGCCACGAATGGCACAAAGTTACGGCGATAAGGCTTGCATCGCCGAGACTTGGAGCAAGTCGGAGCGTGTTTTGGTCATCAGCCGGTAGTTCTTGGGCCGTCGTTTTTTCACTCGCGGTTCGTGCCTGCCCGGCCGCTCCGGCACGACGCGAATCGGTCGTAGCGAGCCTCCCTGGCCTACG